>Ga0208457_1000045_pt1 | contig 186816 bp, 168 predicted proteins | sample June2015DPH_10_1_FD_185513 | JGI IMG/M metagenome (GOLD analysis project Ga0208457, IMG submission 185513) | Peatland microbial communities from SPRUCE experiment site at the Marcell Experimental Forest, Minnesota, USA - June2015DPH_10_150... | ecosystem: Environmental > Terrestrial > Soil >... | reverse complement strand
ATCTGCAGCAAAAAAAAGGGCGATCACGGCACCGAACTATGTGCAGCGATTACGCTGCTGCGCAGAGCGAAACGCGCCCCAAAAACACCCGATCACTCCACATAGCTCGGCACGCAACATAACACAATCTATGTGATGCATCACATAGATTGTGCACGCAAATGACGGCGGTGGCCGCCTCGCGGATGGCGGTGCGGAAAACCTCCCGTGGATGCACCAGACTGCCGGTCGCGGTGCCGGAGGTCACCTCGACGCGCTTGATGAGCCGGTTCTTGCGGTTGAGGCACAGCACCCAGAGCTTTTCCACCGCCAGACCCGAGACGATCGGCTGAAAGTAAGCAAAAATGAGTTCAGGCCGGTTGAGCAGCGGCGCCGCACCCTGGCTCTGCCCGAGCACGCGGCGGGCGACCTCCATCACGGTCACGAGCTGCAGTGCCTTCACGCGGCCGATGCCTTGCAGCCGGCGGAAGTCGGCCTCGGTCCACGAGATGAGGCCGGCCAGCGAACCCGCCTCGGCAATCAGCCGCGAGGCGAGCGCGAGAACGTCCATGCCGCGGCAGCCGCTGCGCAGGAGCATGGCAAGCAGCTCGGTGTCGCTCAACGCGGCCGCGCCGAAACGTTCGAGCCGTTCCTGCGGGCGTTCGCCCAAGGCGAGATCGCGCAACCGGAGGGAAGGGTAGCTGCCGGGGGCGTCCACACCGGGAGTATGATTCAAAAGGAATTTCCATGAAAAGGAAAATCCAGGGGAACAAGGCATTTTTCTCACGCCAAGGTCGCCAAGGGCACCACCTGAAATCAAAACCCGCACGGAGGGCGGGTTCCACCTGAAATCCACCGCGGTCGACTGCGGCGCTTCCGCTCAGAACATCTTCACGTAACCGTTGCGGCGGAGGCGCTCGAGCCAGCGCTCCTGCGACTGCCGGGTCATCTGCTGGGCGAGGATGCGCTCGATCTCGTCGCGCACTTCGTCGATGGGCTGGATGCCGGCGAATTTGCGGTCCTCGACGTAGAGCAGGAAACAGCCCTCGGCAATGATGATCGGCTGGCTGACCTCACCCTTCTTCAAGTTGAAGAGCGTATCGCTGAATTCCTTGCGGATGTCGGAGCGCTTGGTCCAGCCCCAGTCGCCGCCTTTGCTCCGGCGCGTATCCTGGCTGTATTGCCGGGCGAGTTCGCCGAACGGTTCGCCGCCATGGAACTTCGCGACCACCTCCTCCGCCTTGGCGCGGAGCATGGCTTCCGTCTCCCCGTTGGGTCGCGTGAACTGGATGACGCGCAACAGGACGGCGTCCTCCTGATAAAAGCGGTCTTTGTTTTCCTTGTAGTAGGTTTCGACCTTGACGGGGCTGACGACGCTCTGCGACTTGCGCTGCTGCTGACGCATGTAGTTGTAAATAATGTCCTCCTCGACCTCCTTGCGGTATTCCTTGAGGGTCATGCCGCGCGAGTGGAGATAGGCGAGGAACTTTGAGCGGTCGCCGTCGAATTGGGTGATCTGGGTCTCGGCCATCTGGTTGTCGATAATGCTGGCCGGAACCTGGCGCTTCTTGGACTCGTCGCCGTCCTTGGCTTTGTTGAAGTCCTTGACGATGAGGACGCGGTCGATGAGGTTTTGGATGACATCGTCCTGCAGGGCTTCGAGCTTCTGGTTGAATTCCTGCTCGTTGCGGGACTCCTTCTGCAGCGTCGGTATGAGCGGGGCGATCTCGCGGCGAATGTCATCCACGGTGATGATCTTGTCCTCCACGATGGCGGCGATGCCGTTGGCAAAGCGCAGATCGAGTCCGTCGCTTGCCGACGGGGCCTTCTGCTGGGCGCGCAGGGAGAGGGTGGCGGCAAAAAGGAGCGAGGCGCTGGCGGCAGCGACGCGGAGATGAATCATGATTCCGGCAGGTTGTTTAAAAAGGCGATAATCTCGCGCAACCTTAGGAGCGGGCGGGGGGCGGTCAAGCGGGGAAACCTCTTTCCCGGCATGAGGAAATTGTCGTGTGGTCCGGAGCGACGCAGACATTTGAGGCGGTTGCCTTCGGTTTCGACGGTCAACACCCGTTTTTGTTCCGCCCGCAGGCGTATTTCAGTGACCAGCAACAACGCCCGGACTTCGTCGCCAAACCTGCCGAAACGGTCGCGCAGCTCGCCTGCGATGGCGCGGAGCCCGGCGGGGCTCTCGGCCAGGGCGAGCCGGCGGTAGAAATCGATGCGGAGGCGGGTCTCGCCGATGTAATCGAAGGGGATCCGGGCCTGGATCTTCGGGCACTCGCCGGCGGCCAGTTCGGCGTCACGCAGCACGGTGTAGCCGTCCTCGTAGCGGCGGCGGTCGGCCGCGGGCTCGCCCTCGCCGATGAACACGAAGTCGAGCTTGACGCCGGCGCGGATGGCGGCGGCGGTCCGGGCGCCCTTGAGGCGGGCGATGCTCTGGCGCAGGAGCTGGCAATAGAGTTCAAAGCCCACGCCCACGATGTGGCCGCTCTGCTCGGGGCCGAGGAGGTTGCCGGCGCCGCGCAGTTCGAGATCGCGCATGGCAATGCGGAACCCGGCGCCGAGCTGGTTGTGCTGGCGCACGGCGTTGAGCCGTTGGCGGGCGAGATCCATGAGCCGCGTGTGGCGGTGCAACAGGAGGTAGGCGTAGGCCTGGTGCCGGAACCGGCCGACGCGCCCGCGGAGCTGGTAAAGCTGCGCGAGGCCGAAGCGGTCGGCGCCCTCGATGAGGATCGTGTTGCAGTTGGGGATGTCGAGTCCGCTCTCGATGATCGTCGTGCACACGAGCACCTGATGGCGACCCGCGACGAAGTCGGTCATGATCCGCTCGAGATCGCCCTCGTCCATCTGCCCGTGGCCGATGGCAATGCTGAGGTCGGGCAGGAGCTCGCGCAGACGCTGCGCCACCAGGTCGATCGTCAGGACGCGGTTGTGCAGGTAGAAGACCTGGCCGCCGCGGCGGACTTCGTGGCGGACGGCGTCGATCACGAGTTTCTCGTCGTAGGTTTTGACGATGGTTTGAATGGGATGGCGGTCCGCGGGCGGGGTCTCGATGACGCTGAGATCGCGCGCCCCGGTCAGCGCCAGGTAGAGGGTGCGCGGAATGGGCGTGGCGCTGAGCGACAGCACATCGACGTGGGCGCGCCATTGCTTGAACACCTCCTTGTGCTTCACGCCGAAGCGCTGCTCCTCGTCGATGACCACCAGGCCGAGGTCCTTGAAGCCGACGTCGCGCTGGATGAGACGGTGGGTGCCGATGAGGATGTCGATCGCGCCGCGGGCGGCCGCCGCGAGGATGGCGCGCTGTTCCTGCCGCGAGCGGAAGCGGCTGAGCATCTCGATGGCGACGGGGTAGCCCGCCATCCGTTCGCGAAAAGTGTTGAGATGCTGCTGCGCCAGCACGGTGGTGGGCACGAGCACCGCCACCTGCCGGCCGTCCAGCACCGCCTTGAACGCGGCGCGGATGGCGACCTCGGTCTTGCCAAAGCCGACGTCGCCGCAGATGAGGCGGTCCATGGGGCGCGGCTGCTCCATGTCGGCCTTGGTGTCGGTGATGGCGCGGAGCTGGTCGGGCGTCTCCGTGAACGCAAACGAAGTCTCGAATTCACGCTGCCAGGCCGTGTCGGGCGCAAAGCCGTGGCCGGGCTGAGCGGCGCGCTTCGCCTGAATTTCGAGCAGCTGGGCGGCGAGGTCGAGGGTGGCGCGCTCGGCGGCGGCGCGGGTCTTTTCCCAGCGGCCGGTGCCGATGCGGCCGAGTTGCGGGCGGGTCTTGGCGAGGCCGACATAGCGCGAGATGAGGTGCGACTCTTGCAGCGGGACGTGCAGCGTCACCTTGTCGTCGAACTCCAGCGAGATGACTTCGCGCACGCCGTCGGTGGTCTCGAGCTTCGAGAGACCGCGGTAGAGGGCGATGCCGTGCTGCAGGTGCACGACGAAGTCGCCCTCGACCAGTTCGGAGAAATCGAGCAGCTGGTCGATTTGCGACGGCGTGGCCACGGCGCGACGGTGGAGTCCGGGGCGGCGCTGGCGTTGGCGGCCGAAGATTTCCGTCTCGGTGACCAGGACGAGGCCGGCCGGCTCGACTGTAGGAGCGAGCTTGCTCGCGATGGTGAGCGCAGAATCGCCTGCGAGCAGGCTCCTACAGGAAGCGCCTTCGCGGAAGGTGATTTTGAACCCCTCGTTGATCGAGCCGCGCAGAAACTGCGGGCGCAGTTTCTTGAGCCCCGGGTCGGCGCGGAGAATCTCCCGCGTCCGCTGCTCCTCGCCGTCTTTCGCCACGGCGAAGACGATGGCATAATCCTCCTGCTGCCAGCGTGCCACCTGCCGCAGAAACTGGCGCCGGGCCTCCTCCTCGGCCTGCAGCCGTTCCTGGGCGACCAGGGCGTCCTCTGGATAGCGGCGGTGGTGCACCAGGCTTTCGGTATCCCAAGTCTGTTCGCTCCCGGCTCCGTCGAAGAGCGCCGAGGCCTCATCAAGGTCGCTCAGGCCGAAGGCGGCGAGGCAGCGGGAAAGAATGGGCCCGAGGGCGGAGGCCGGTCCAGCCGGAGCCTCGCGGGCGACCAGGCTGAACGTCTCCTCCAGCGCCGCCGGCTCAATGAACGCAAGATGCGTGAGCGGACTGAGGTAGTCGGCCAGTCCGGTGGTGGACGGCGCGAGGGGCAGGCGCGGGGAGGCGGAGAGCGTGAGGCGCTCGATTTGGGCGCCCGAGCGTTGCGTCACGGGATCGAAGACGCGGAGGTCCTCGATCTCGTCACCGAAAAAGTCGAGCCGGCAGGGCTGGGTGGCGGTGACGGGATAGACGTCGATGATGCCGCCACGCACGGCATACTGGCCGGGCGCCTCGCAGACCGCTTCGGAATCGTAGTCGTAGGCCCGCAGCTGCTCAAGGAGTCCTTGGAACGGCTGCCGCTGGCCGCGCGCGAGGGTGATTTCCTTCCCGATGAATTCCTCCAGGGCGGGGACGGGCTGGAGCAGGGCGACGGGGGTCGTGGCGACGACAAGGGACGGCGAACGCTGATCGCCGAAGGCGGAGAGCGACCGGGTGGCCCGCAGTTTCGACAGCACGGTCAGCCGGTCGCTCGACGCCGTGAAGGCCTCGCGCTGGTCGCGGCTGTCCGCCAGCGACTCGGGGAAGACCCGCACGTCCAGCGGCCGGGGGTCCCCCGCCGCGGCATGGAAAAGCATGATGTCCTCGGCGAGTTGCTCGGCGACGCGCAGCTCTTCCGCGATGACGAGCCACACCGGCGCAGGCTGCTGCCGCAGGAGCGAGGCCAGCACGGCGGCGCGGGCGGGCGGGCAGACGCCGGTGAGCCTGCAGCGGGAAACCGGGGAGCTGGCGGCGGACATGGGAGGAAGGAGAATTGTAGGAAGCCCGCTGGCGGGCGACAGGCAAATCGATCGCAACCGCCGTCGCCAAGACCGGGGCACAGCAGACAGAGGACAGGGAATAGAGGTCGGAAGACTGGGGACGGAAGGCAGAGGTGGAACCTGCACTCCGTGCAGGTTTGATTCGCCGACATTCCGCGGCGCTCAGGAAAGCAAATCCGCGGAGGCGCCGGTCTTCAGCGCCGCCAGTGCCGCGCGGGCCGCCGATTCCTCGGCCAGTTTCTTGGAACTGCCGCGGCCCGCGCCAAGGAGCCGGTCGTGGAGGTAGACGTTGACCTCGTAGTCGCGCTCATGGGGCGCGCCTTCGGTGCGCGTGACCTCATAGCGCAGGGCACGGTTGCCGTGCCCGGGCTGGATGAGTTCCTGCAGGCGCCCCTTGGGATTGTCCTCACCCAGCAGGATGGCGAGCCGTTCAGCCAGCGGGCCATACCGGTCGAGCACCACGCGGCGGGCCGTGGCGAAGTCACTGTCGAGATAGATGGCGCCGACCAGCGCCTCAAACGCATCCTCCAGGATCGAGGCGCGCTGGCGGCCGCCGGTCTGCTCTTCGCTCTGGCCGAGGCGCAGGCCGGCGTCGAGGCCGAGGTCCCGGGCGAGCAGGCTGAGAAACTGTCCTTTCGTCAGGGTGGCGCGCCGTTTGCTCAACGCCCCTTCGCGCTCGTCCGGGTAAAGCTGGAAGAGCGCCTCGGAGAGGATGAGTTGGAGCACCGAGTCGCCGAGGAACTCCAGCCGCTGGTTGCCCGGGCCGGCGGCGGGATGGTCCTGCAGGTAGGAGGTGTGCGTCAGCGCACACTCAAGCAGCCTCGGATCGCGGAACGCATAGCCGAGACGTTGCTGCAACTGCTCAAGGGTCGGGTGAATGATCTCCATGGCGGAGGGAAACAACAGATCTCAAACGCCAAATTCCCGGGAAAGTCCAAGCTTCAAATTGCCCGGGTGCCGGGCGGTCGCCGTGAAAAAGCGGGGTCACGAGCTCGCGCTGGCGTAGCGCTTCAGCCCCTGGTGAAAGACGAACACCGCCAGCGCAAACCACGCCACACTGACCGCGAACAGCCAGAGGGCGTAGACGGGCTGGAAACCATGGATGAGCGAGCGGGCGGGGACGTTGCTCACCACGACCGCCGGCAGCAGGTAGACCAGCAGAACATTGGCGAAGCCCCGGAACGCCTCACGGGGCAGGCGCGAGAAATCGACGACCGTGAAATAGCTGCCCTCGATGCCCTCCGTTTTGATGATCCAGAACGTCGTCGACGTGGTGAGCAGGAAAAGGCTGTAATGGATTACCAGGCCGCAGGCGACCAGCGCCAGATAGAGCAGCACGCCGGTGAAGCCGGGATGCAGACCGAGGCGGTGGGCGGAGTAGAAGACCACCGAGGCGGCCACAAACGTGTTGGCGAGTCCGTCGGGGTCGAGCTTGCGCGTCGAAACCATGAAGAGCGGGTTCCCGGGCTGGGCGAGATAGAAGTCGAAATAGCCGGTGCGGACGTTGCGGCCCATTTCGAAGAGATTGCTCCAGAAGAAGCCCATCAGCAGACGCTGGATCAGCATGGAGGTGCCGACCAGCAGGAGCATCTCGTATTTGTTCCAGCCCGCCACGGAGTCCGTGTGGCGGTAGATGACCTCGACCAGCAGCACGTTCACGCCCATCCACGCCAGCTCGACCGCCGACCAGAGGAAGAAATCGAAGCGGAACATCATGGTCCGCACCATCGAGTAGCGCAGACAGGCGAGCCAGATGCGGAGGTATTGGCGGAAACTCATGATCGGCGATTTAGGATACCCGCCGTCGCCAAGGCTATGGCGGGCAGGCCGGATACCGGAAAGTATTTTAGCGGGATAAAGTACGATTTGGCAGGGAGGCTGATATTTCTATCCGGTATCCGGTATCAGGTATCCGGTATCGGCTCATCCGCCGACGGCGGTGTGTTTGCGCAGGCCGGTCTGCCAGATGAAGCGGGCGATGATAAAGATCAGCCCGACCCACACCACCTGCAGCCCGAGCCCATTCACCGCATCGTTGAAGCCGAGGCGGCCGGTTAAAATGGCGGCGGGGAAATACATCATGTAGTAGAAGGGCAGGAGCTGCGCCGCCTTGAAGAGCGCGGGCGGCAGCAGGTCGAGCGGGAAAATCTGGCCGCTGAGCATCGTCTCGGCGGCATAGGACAGGATGACGAAGCCCTGGATCTCCAGGAACCAGAAGGCGAGCAGGCCGAAGCAATAGGCGAGGGTGAACTGGATCATCGCGGCCAGCCCGAGCGCGGGCACACCGAGCAGAAGGCGCCAGGCGCCGCCGGGGAAGGTGAGATGGCTCCGGATCAGGGGATAGATCACCAGCAGCGGGATGAAGACCAGCACGCCGGAAACGGCGCGCGCGGCCAGAAAGACGGTGAAGCGGTAAAGGTAATAATTGATGGGCTTGAGCAGGAACTGGTTGATCAGGCCGTTCCTGATTTCCTCGCCGATCTGGTAGTCCTCGTTGAAGGCGCCGATCATGAACTGCAGCGCGATCAGTGCGGTGAAGTAGGTGAAGGTCTGGCCGATCGAATAGCCCCCGATTTGCGTGACGCCCGCGTAGGCCGCGCCCCAGAGAATGAACACCACGGCCAGGCGGGCGAGGGAGAAGAAGCCGCGGATGAGAAAGTTCCAGCGGTAGACCAGGTTGCTCTGCAGGCCGACCAGGAAGACGTAGCGGTACTTGGTCAGTGCGTTCATCGCGGTGCGGATCTGAGATAACGGAAAGCGGAGGGGCCTGGATTCCGATGTCCTGCTTTCCTCATTTTCAGACTAAGGCGTGTTTTCAGAATGTCCTGTCATCGCGAGGCCAGCAGAGCGGACCGTGGCGATCCAGCTGGATTGCTTCGTCGCCTCGCCAGGCGCGGCTCCTCGCAATGACATTTTGAAGACACGCCCTAAGTGTTCTGCAACCCAAAGCGGGCGATGACCTCTGTGGCCAGATTGCGATAGGCCGTGGCGCCGGGACTGGCGGCATCGTACTGGAAGATCGGCTGGCCGAAACTCGGCGCCTCGCTGAGACGCACCGTGCGCGGGATGACGGTCTCGAAGATTTTGTCGGGAAGATGCTTTTTCACCTCGTCGACCACCTGCTTCGAGAGGTTGGTGCGGACGTCGAACATCGTCATGACAATGCCCCCGATATCGAGGCTGCCGTTGATGCCCGCGGTCTTCAGCCGCTCGACGACCTTGATGATCTGGCCGAGGCCTTCGAGCGCCATGTACTCGCATTGGAGGGCAATCAGCAGGTGATCGGCGGCGGCGAGGCTGTTCATCGAGAGCATGCCGAGGGCGGGCGGACAATCGATGATGATCGCCCGGTAGCCGTTCGAGTCGCGCACCGGCTGGAGGGTCTGGCGGAGGCGGAGCAGGTAGTTCTCCTGCTGGGCGAGTTCGATCTCGATCGCGGCAAGGTCGACCTCGGAGGGGATGAGGGCGAGATATTCGTAGGGGGTCGGCGTAATCATCCCCAGGGCCGAACCTTCGCCATGGAGCGGTCCGTAGAGACTGCGGCCCTCCTGTTTCTCGATGCCGAGCGCACTGGTGGCGTTGGCTTGAGGGTCGAGATCGACAAGCAGGGTGTGGATTTTCCTTTCAGCGAGCGCGGCGGCGAGATTGACGGCCGTGGTGGTTTTGCCGACGCCGCCCTTCTGGTTGGCGATGGTGAAAACGGTGGTGGGCATGAAGGGAATGGCCAATGACTAACGGCCAATGCCGGAGGGGCAAGCGCGACGGTGAGCCACCCCCCGCACGAAGCCCAAGAGCGCCAGCGCGAGGACGAACCAGGCTTCGATCGCGCCTCCGCCGCCACCCCCGCCACCGCCGGAGGATCCTCCGCTTGGCGGGGCGGCGTTGACGGTCAGCGTCGCCTTGTCGCTGGTCACGCCGCCGACGCTGTTGGAGACGGTGACGGTGTAATCGCCGGCGTCCGTCATCTGCACATTGGTCAGCGTGAGACTCGCGCTGTTGGCGCCGTTGAGGGCGACGCCGTTTTTGTTCCATTGATAAGCGGGTGCGGGCGTGCCGGTGGCCACCACCGAGAACTGAACATTGCTTCCCACCGCCGCCGTCTGGCTCGCGGGCTGGGTCGTGATGACGGGCGCGCCAGGCGCGAGGGACAGGATCGTCGCGGAATAGGGCATGAAGGAAGCCGTGAAGGTGGGGCTGACGTTGCCCAGGCTCGACAGGGCAATGTCGGGCGAGCCGGTGCCGGTGCGGGCGGCATCGTCTTGGGGCATGCCGTAGGAATAAACCGTCGCGGTCGGGGGCGGCGTGAAATTTTTCACCGCGACGATGGCGGTGAGCGTTTCGCTGGGGCTCTTGTTGATCACAAGCAGGCTCAAGGAGCCGTCGCCGCGCCGGGCGGCGTAGATCGCGAGCAGATCGTTGTCGCTGGTCGCCCGCACGATGGTGTCGCCCCCGCGGGCGAAGTGCGACAGCAGCTTCATCGCATAGTAGGTCGGATACGGATCGTAGTAGGTGGAGGAGCCGAAGCTGGACGGAATGGACAGCACCCCGTAGTCGCCGTAATCACGCCAGCCGTACAGCGTCGCGCTGTTGTTGTTGCCGTTCTCCGGCCCGTTGCGCAGGGCCCACCAGATCAGGGCGGTGAATTCGGTCTGCAGCAGGTTGCCGATGCTGTCGGCGAGAAAGAGGCCGTTGACGAGGCTCGTGGTCTGCTTGCCGGGATTGGCGTAGACCGAGTTGTTTTCGGTGACGACGAGTTCGACGCCGGCCCCGGCGGCGCCGAGGTAATCGGAAAGTTGCTGCCGGAGATCAGCCGCGTCGTTCGGCCAGGTCAGGGCGGACTGCAGCAGCCCGGCGTCGGACTCCTGCCCCGGCCCCTGCTCGTATCGGTGGTAGATGAGGAAATCGGGCGTGACGCCGAGCGACCTCAGCGTGGTGAGCATGACGGGCGTCCAGCCGTTGTGAACCCTGCCCGTGCGCGGGTTGGTGGCGGGATGGCTGGTGTTGTTGGCGTAAGCGTCCTCGCCCGTGGTGGCGACCACGCCGATGCGGATGGTCGGATCCACCGCTTTCATTGCGGTGATATAATCCCGGGCCCGGCTGGCATACGTGTAGGGATCCCACGGGATGGCTTGGTGGTCCGTTTCCCACGTACCGTAGCATTCGTTGCCGATTTCCCAGTATTTGATGCCCAGGCCCCTCGTGAGGTTCGCATTCGTCACCCAATCCGCGGCCTCCTGCGCGGTGCCGGTGCCATAGTTGACGGTGATGAACACCAGCGGGCGGAGGCTCACGGCGACGTTGGCAAACGCGTCGAAGCCGGTGACCCAAGTCCAGGTATAGTTGAGGCTCGTGTTAGTCTTCCAATGATATTCATCGGAGAGCGAACCGCCGGGAAAACGCAGGGCGCGGACATCGGCCGCACGGAGCAGGCTGATGGTCTGGGGGGTGTTGAAGGCGCTGTCCCATATTACCGCATTGACGCCGAAGACCCGGTCATCGACCGGGCGGACCAGCTGCGTGGCGTCGACGGTGAGGTTGACGGGGGTGGAGTGGCCGGGGAGCACGAGGCCGAGCAGGAGCAGCCAGCCGGCTGGTACTGTGCGACGGAGGTTCATCGGTAAGGCACTCACAAAATCAATAAACAAAACATCGCGCGATGCGAATCGCTAAGCATTGGTGGGCTGATTTCACCCGCCACGCTCTGTGCCTGAACGAACGGTCGTCCGGGCGCAGGGTGCCGCGACCGAGAAACCCGAGTCTCCGGTCCAGACTGACCAGCCTAATGCGACTCGGCGAAGCTGGTGATAGAATGCCACTCGAACCCTCCTGCAGCAGCGCCCGCTCCGTGCGCTGCACGATGCGCTCGAGGCTGCCCCCGGTCTGGCTGTAGGCGATCTGCCTGCGCGCCGCTTCCAGCGTGGTCTGCATCTCGCGGTAGCGGGCCGCGCGGTGGATACGACAGGCGATTACCCGTTTGATCGCCGATCATCGTACAGATTGAAATCCGCCACCGCGCCCGTCAGACCAAGGGCAGCGGCAGCCGGCGCGCGATCCTGGCGATGAGGTTCAAGCTCGGCTTCGAATGCGAAAAAAGCTGGCGCCGGCCCAAACCCCGCTGATCACTTCGTCGCGGTGGCGATATTCGTCTTCTCGATCAATTTCAGCACGCTCCTGGCGGGCACGGCTTCGTGTAGTGTCATGAGGGTGGGGGTTGCGCTCCCGCCGTGATCGTCAGAGTCGTCGCTTGGTTTATCGCCCAAGAGCGGTTTGATGCGGGCGACGTGGCCGATGACGTTGGCGCATTCATCAAGGATGGCGGCGCCACTGCTGCCGGGCGCCCAGTCGGTGCTGACGTTGAACCGCTGGTCGGCGGGATTATCCGCCGATCCGCCCAGCTTGGTATAGAAGCGATTGATGATACCGTTGCTGAAGTAACCGCGTTCGCTGCGCGGATCGCTGAAGCAGTACGCGGCATCGCCGATGCGGGCATTGGCGGAGAACGCGAGTGGATGCAGGTCCGTGGCCGCGACCTGGAGGATGATGGCATCGGTGGTTTCATCGGCCGCAAGTACGCTGACGATGGACAGAAACTCATCGTTGCCGCGAATCACCACGGGAAAGCCTTCACCTTGCTTGATCGTGTCCGGGATTCCCATGACGTGAAAGGCGGTGACGATGGTGTTTTTGGCGATGGCATAGCCGCCCGCGACTCTGACGTGCCATCGGCCGCATTTCGAGCAGTGATAAATCCAGCCGGCCCGAACATAAGCCTGGGCGGCACGTTCTGCGATCTCGCGTCCCGGCAAGGGTTGCGTCGCGGCAGCAAGCACGGCGATCGGTGCGGGCGCGGGGGACTTCATCAGCAGGTTGAAGGCGGCGGGCGTGAGGAACCTGCCCGCTTTGGCCAGTTCGCGCGCCTTGGGGACGAGCGGATCTTCAGGGGCGGGCTTGGACGGCAGGGCTTGATCGCTCCTACCGATGTCAGCAGACGGTCTGACTGCCGGTGGTTTGCCGAGACCCGCCAGACAACGCTCGATGGTGGGACGGAGCGCCGCGCCCCGCAGCTCGCTTTCCCCGGCGACGATGAGGCCGGAGTTGCCGTCAATGAGCCAGCAGGCGGGAATGCTGTGTACACCATAAAGCTGCGCGAGCTTTGCCTCCCATCCCTTGCCGTCGCAAATCTGCGGCCACGGCATATGATTGTCGGCGGTGAACTTGGCGAGCTGCTGCATGCTCTGTTCATTATCGAGACTCACGCCGATCACTTCGAAACCCTTCGGGTGAAATTCGGCGTACACTTTGGTGAGATTCGGCAGCTCGGCGCGACATGGCCCGCACCACGTAGCCCAGAAATCGATCATCACCAGCTTACCCTGGTAATTCGACGGGAAGCGGATGGACCGACCCGTGGTGCTCGTTTCCTCAAAGGCAACCGGCTTGGTCCCGGTCTCCATCGCGGGCGGCACCGGCGTTTCGGCGACGGTCTTCGATGACTTCACCAACTGGAAACTGCCTCCCCGGGCTGTGAGTCCGGTGATTTCATACGTGGTGCCGCCGATGTTGAAGGGTTTGTGCACGTCGAATGACTCACTGTGGGAATCGAACCTGCCGTTGTTGTTAAGGTCGATGAGCAGTAACACGTCGGGATGCTGCTCGTCGGCATACCCGAGAAAGTCGCCCCGCGCGCTGTCGTCGACGAGGACCGCCGCAAAAGTCTTGCCGTCGAACGACAGGTTGCCGCGGAAACCGCAATCCCGGTAATAGAACAGCGCGTTCTTCAGTTGCTGCCGCTGCGGGTCGTTCTTGTCGAAGCGATACAGTTTGATGCCGAGCGTGCGCCTTTCTTCACCGTAGGTTACCGAAATGCCGGCGCTGCCGAAGCACGTGGTCGTCGGGCCGCTCTTGCCGTTGTTTTGACGTGCGACCCACTGGATGGGCGGATCATCGGTGAGGTCGCCGTTGCCATTGCTGTCGATCCAAAGTCGCGCGGCGCCGTTCCCCGGCTCATCAAGCAGGATGATTACCTCAACGGGCGCCTCTCGCGGCCCGAAGGAGATCGTCCCGTACAAAGGATGCGAGACGTTTCCGGGCATGCGGGTGACACGAGCAGGCTTGGTGGCGGACAGGTCCACTCTGACTGGCCGATAGTAACCGAGCACGTCAGACAAGCCTTCTCCCACCCATTCCAGACTGACATCGTCACCATAGGCTTGAGCGCCCAACAACGACACAAGGAGAAGCGCCAGTGGTTTCATCACGGCCTTGCGCATAGGATGAGGCAGAATGACATGTCTTCTGTTTGCCGATCAATCATGAAGGCATGGTTGGTGCCAGGGTAATTTGCCTATCAGCGCATCGTGTGGTGGATCGAGATTATGCGCGAAGTCAGCGGTCGACGCTGGTGTGAGCCCGTCACCGGCTGGCATAACATTAGCAGAATGTAGCACCCGGCTGAAATCGAACCGGCGCCAATACATTGCGGGGGAGAAGTGGCTGCAAAGGGTGGCATTTCAGAGGGGACGGTAGCATTCGGTAGCAAAGCGTGCTACACTGTTGGGCGAAGAAGTTTCGCGCACTTCGTTATAACCCCTGATAAAATATGCCAAAATACGTAATTGAACGCGATATTCCCGGAGCCGGAAAGCTTACCGCTAAGGAGCTTCATAGTATCTCGCAGAAGTCATGTGGAGTATTGCAGAAGCTCGGCCCGCAAATTCAGTGGGTCGAGAGCTACGTGACTGACAACAAGATTTATTGCATTTACATCGCACCTGATGAAAAGCTGGTGCGAGAGCACGCGAAGCAAGGCGGGTTTCCCGCCAATCGCGTTTCGGAGGTAAGACGAATCATCGATCCGACCACGGCGGAGGCTTAATCAGCTGTTGGAGCCACCCTCCCGGGGGCATCCCGTCTCCTGCTGGCGCAGGAAGGCGCGCCACTCCCTGCAGTGGCTCATCGTCAAAGTCTAGGCCGGCACGAACAGAATCACGTCATACTCGCGCCCCGGGAAGCCATAGGTGGTGAAACTATGCACAACATGAGCAGGGTGGGGCTACCGGCTGTGGCTCGATAAGCGAATGCACTTCACCGCCGGCGATGGACATACCCAATCCTGGCTTAAAAACCGTGTGCACGTCAGGGGTCCCATCCGGGATCCGATTCTTTGTCTCCTCTTGGTGCTTTGTTGGCACCTATATGGTGATATGATAACGACCGAGCGAATGCAGGCGGTGGAAAAGAACGATGCCGAGTTGGTATTCGCATCCCAGCGAGCGCTTGGTCGGCAGTCTCTCCGACTTGATTGCGCTGCGAATAGTGAAAGATGATGGCGGCCGGTCTGCCACAACCATGGCGGACGCCGCCATCTCTTGAAGTGCTCAATTGCCGCAAATCGGCCCAAACGCCGGCGAAATGGCTCTGCCCGGAAATCAAGGTGTCACACCCCTGAATCACTGGTTTAGGAGCTGACACGTCCGCGCCGACCCACTTCGATGGCACCCCGGCTGCCGTGCGCAGTCTGACCGATCGATCCATCGAGTGAAATTCATCCGCCCCCTTCTGACCTGCCTGGTGCTGGCGCTCGTGCTGGCCGCCATTTTCTTGGCCGCCGCGTTTTCGCCGGACGTGCAGACCTGGGTCGCGCAGATGGCGCTCGCCGGGCAGCCCGGCCTTCACGCATCCCTGGGATCACTCTCAGCGGGATTGGCACAAGTCGACATCACGGACCTGCATCTGGAAGTCGACGGCGCCGTTCTCACGGTGCCTTCCCTCCAAGCCAGGCTTCCGGTCACGACGGCAGTGTGGGATCGGAAAGTCTTGGTTCGGAGCCTGGTGGCAAAGCGCTGGACACTCGACCTGAGTCGCATCCCTGAACAGAAGGATGCGCGGGCCCAGGTCGTCTCGGCGCCCGAGGGCGGAGGAGGGCGGGGGTCGTCGGCGCAGGCGGAAGCCGTTCCTGCGCAAAAGGTGGCGCGCGTCTTCGGCGGAATCTTGAGCGGATGGAGGTTACCCTGCGAGGTGTCTCTGGACGGGGTTGACTTGGAGGGCGATGTCCTGGTCGCGGCGCCGCCGGGAACGGCGCCGGCCCGGGTGCACGTGACCGTCAAGGGGGGCGGTATTGCCGCCGGTCACGAGGGCGCTTTCGCGATCGATGCAGCCGGCGCGGTTACGGATCCAAAGCTTCCGCTAACTGCCGTCGGCGCCCATGGCCGCCTCGTCGTTGTGATGGAATCCCCGCGGACCCTCAACCGCATCGAGATCAAGGCCAACCTCTCGACCGAGGGCGGATCGTTTCCGGAGGACCTGACCTTGTCGGCCGGCGTCGCGGCGGCGGGCGGGGCGGGTGAGGAGACCTACACCGTCGACCTAAGCCGCGGCAGCCGGCACCTCGCGACAGTCCTCGCCCGTTTCCCCGAAGCGGCACGCCGGTTTGTGGGAACCTGGAAGGTGGATTTGCGGGACTCCGACTTGGCGCCGTTCTTTCCCAATCGTTCCTTTCCCTCCATTGTGGCCGCCGGGGATGGTGACTTTGATGCCGACGCGGCCTTCACCCGGGTGCATGCCATTGGCCGCCTGAACACCGTGGCAAGCCACTTGGGTGTCCTTGCGCCGCCGCTGGACCGCCTTGGGGAAGTGACGCTCGACGCCCGCTTCGATTTGGCCCACAGCGGGCAATCTGTCCGGGTCGACCGTCTGAGCGTCTCCCTTGGCGGGGCCCGGCCGGCTGCCGTCGTGCAGGCGCTTCAGCCGTTCAGTCTCGATGAGAGAACCGGTGATCTGAAGGTGGCGGATCCGCGCGCCGATTGGATGGAGGGTTCGATCCAAGGATTTCCGCTGGCCTCGCTTTCGAGCCTGACGGACGGGTTCACATTCGCCGGGGGCGATGCGACCGGCGAATTTGTCGTACGGGCCGCCAACGGAGGGTTCGCCCTGCGTCCGAAGACGCCGTTCACCGCGGTCGGCGTCTCCGTGCAGAGGGCGGGCAGGATACTCGGGCGGGGACTTGACCTGTCGCTTTCGCTGCTCGCCGATTACGCCCCCAAGGGATGGCAGGTGCAATGGGCGCCCTTTACGGTCAGCAGCGCCGGCCGGCGCCTGGCGACCATCGAGGCCAAGGCGTCTCGGCTTGCGGAAGCGGACCAGCCGATCGCGATCGCCGGGACGTGGAACGCCGACCTTGAGGCGCTGGCCTCCCAGCCAGCCATCCCCGGAATCAGTTGGATCAAGGGCCGTTCTGCTTCGGGCGATTTTTCCGTGAGTGTGGGGACCTCGACGGAAATGGAGGGCAAGCTGGCCGTGGTCGGACACGACCCGGGTCACTCCATCACTTCGAGCGTGCGCGCGGATGTCGACGCCGATGGTGCGGTCTCGTTCCTTGCGCCGGTCAAGATTGCATTCGGGTCGAACGTGTCGGAGGTTTCGGCCGAGGGAACGTGGACCGGCGAAGAGGCGGGGCCCCGGGTCGATGTCAAGCTGACCGGCGAAAAGGTCGCCCTCGAGCACCTTGGCTTGCTGGCCGCCCCATTGGTCGCGGCCGGGAACATCCTCTTGCCCGCGAGCTCAGCCGCCGGTGCCGGCGGACTGCAGACGCCTGCGGGAGTGCGGGACCGGATTCCTTTCTGGGGCGACTGGGTCGGACGCGTGAAGGTTGCATTCGATCGATTGAGGGCGGGGGATCATGACTTAGACGGTGTGACCGGGACCTTTGACGTCGACCACGGATCCATCCACCTGGAGAACGGCCGGGGTGGGCTCTCCCGCCACAGCCGGGCGAAGTTGGAAGGTTCAATCTCCTTCGATGCCGCCGCCGAGTTCCCCTACAGCCTCAAAGCCACCGCGGCCGTCGACGAGGTCGATGCGGCACCGTTGTTCGCCGCACCGCAACCCGGGCACGAGCCGGTGGTCGAAGGCCATTTCTCCGTCGCAAGCACGCTCACGGGAAACGGCACCAGTCTGGATGATCTGGTCAGCCGTACGCAGGAGGAATTCCGGCTGACGAGCACGGCGGGGATCATCCGGCTGCTAAAAACGAGCGTGGCGGAATCGATCCCGGAGGTCCCGTCACCGGTCTCGGACGCTCTGGGCACCGTGGGCACGTTGGTGGGTTCGCTGTTTGGAGTCAAAGGGGACTCCATCTACTCGGGCAAGAATCCCGTCAGCAAGACCGCCGAGGCGGTTCTCGACTTCACCTACCAGATCGCGGAAATCGGCTACGACCAAATCACGGTCACCGCCATCCGGGGATCTGACCGCACGATCCACCTCGTGGAGATGGCGATGAGCGCTCCGGACGAGCGCGTGACGGGATCCGGCCAGATCACCTACGTCAAGGGCCTGTCCCTCTCCGCGCGGCCGCTCAGCGTGGAATTGCAGTTCGGAGCCCGCGGCAGGATCGCTGAGCTCTTGAAGGTTGCCGGTTTGCTCTCCTCCCATAAGGACGACTTGGGCTACACGATGCTCAACCACCCCATCCACTTTGGCGGCACCTTGGAGCACATCGACGCAAGCCAGTGGCACGACCTGCTGGCCAAGGCGGCGACTCAGACGCCGGCCGGCGGGAAAAAAGGCGGCTGACGGGCAGAGCTCTAGCTCCCTGTGAGTCCTCGGCCCTTGAACGGCTCGCGCCGGCAGGCAGCCAATCACGCCAGGATTCCGCGCGGTAATAGGACAAGTGCGCTGCCGCACGCGCCGGCCAGTCCCAACGCTACGATCCGACGGACACGGCGTTGGGCTTTCGAGGCAAATCTGCTACACTTCTACGATACTGCACTCATTTTCAGAGTGGAGGCGCGGGCCGGAATCGGCCATTTTTCGCCGCGATTGCAGGGACAAAATGGATGATTTTCAGAGGTACCCAAGCATAATCTGCCACTACTCCTCGACTACCGATCTTAACTCGTTTGGTGTCCGTTTTGGTGTCCGCTGTGCTTCGGATCCTTTGTGGGCCACGGGAACCTTTCGGTGTTCAGAGAGGTCGGTTTGCGCCTTCGCCGGTGGTGAGGAGGAACTGCGGGCGAAGGCCCAAGGAGAGGGAAGGGAGTTTGGCTAGACGACAGTGGCGCGGACCGCCCTTGCCGCGTTTCCAGAATCGGCGATTTTAGGGCTTGGATTCGTCAGGGAATTTCGTATTTGCTTCGCCTCGAAGTCACCCATCCCTGACCCTGCCTCGGCCGAGCTTTCCGCTGCGGCGGTGCCAGACGTTTTCGGCGAAACATGCCTGCGCTGCGCTTTATCTCGCTTCTGATCGCTTTGACGGGCTGCGCCCCGCTCGCGCGGGCGGGTCTGTTGGACTGGTTGTTCCACCACGACGTCGAGGTGATCGTGGACACGGATATCACGCCCGTGGGAGCCAAGCTGCCGCCGGCGTCGATGGAGCATCCCGTCTATTACGTGGGGGTCAGCATGGGATATCGTGATCTCGGCGGCTTCATTGCCGGTGACAAACTGCCTAGCAAAGAGACGATGTACGACTGGATTGCGAAGGCCTTGGCCAAACAGGGCTATCTGCCCGCCAACGCTGTCCACCCGCCCACGCAGATCGTGGTGTTCGCCTGGGGCAGCCTCTACGTGCAATGGTTTTCCATGAATCCCGACATGCCCGTCCAAATGAACCGGGGCCAGATGCTGCGATTCATCGGAGGGGAAAAGCTGGGCCTGATCTCGAAGTATCCCACTTTCCCCGAGATCGAGTTCGTCCCCGAGCTGCTTTATCTGCGGCCCGCCGCCGAGAAGTTTCGCATCGCGGCCTCGGATGATCTCTATATGGCCGTCCTGCTCGGTTACGATTTCCGGGCGGCGGCGCACAAGGAGCGCCGCCTTTTGTGGCGCACCCGCATCGCGTGTCCTTCGCGCGGCCTGGTCATGGCGGACACGCTGCCCACGATGCTCAGCATCGCTGCACCTCTTATTGCCCGCGAGACCGAGGTCCCCGCGTGGATCCAGGCGAGCGACAAGTACAAGCCGGTGGTCAAGATCGGCAATCCGGTGGTGGAGGAGTATCTGGGTTCGGGACCGTTACCCATCTTCGACGACAGCAACTCCCAATCGGGCAAGCCCAAGAAATCGAAGAAGTAGCGGGACGTGGAAGGCTCGCTCGTCGAGCGCGAGCCGCGGCGCTTCGCAAAGATGATGGGCCTCGAGGTTCGGCGCGACTTTTCCGGCTTGGTGAAGGCTATCGCGGAAATGAAGCGGCAGGCGTCGAAGGAACGTTAGAAGGTCAAACAACTCGGGAGTGGATCTAGGTACGGGCCGAGTGGTCCACGTCCTCGTCTTGGAGGTGCCTTCAACGAGATCCGTCGAAGCTTCGCGTGATGGACTTTTTCGCTAACCCATTGAGCAATGGGCGCGACGTTGTGTGGCCCTGACGGTGCCGGCCAAATAAGAGCGCCGTCGTTGGCCGAGTTAGCGTTGGTCAAGGATGGGCGTAATGCAGGGCACAGCACACCGGCCGCGGCCGAGCCGATTTGCGTTTCACCGGCCGCTCTGCCCGCCCGTCCAGCGGGAATGGAGGCAGCAACGGACAAATCGTTGGTAAGTCCAACGGCGAAGGCCGTGGCGCCGCTTGTCGCGCAGTTAAGCCAAAGGAAAACAAAATGAAACAACAGCAAGCAGTGGAAATCTTCCTGGCGGGCCGCCGCGTGGTCATCGCCAGGTTTGTGACGCATCGCTACAAGGAAGTGCAGAACAAGGCCAAGAAAGTCGTCGGCATCGTGAACCTTTACGAAGTTCAATGCGCCGACGGGAAGGCACCGACGGTGCAAGTGTGGTGCCCTCGCAGCGTCCAGACCGTCGAGCAGGCTGCCAAGGAATGCCCGTGCCAGTTCAAGGACGGACAGAAAATGGTGGTCGAATTCGATCTCATGGAGCCGAACACGTTTGACGCCAAGAACGGCGTCATCATTCGGGCCGGATCGGTGCTGCCCTTGGAGTAGTTCGTAACGTGGTCACGCATCGCGACCCCGTGGGTGGGTTTGCCGGCCGGATGCGCGCCCCTACGGGCGCGCGCCGCCGGCAACCCATCCTTGTCCGAGAGGTGTGTCTAGATGGGTAGGTCCGAAAGGTGAAACATGAACCGAGCGAGAAATCTTGAACCAGAAGAGCGGCTTAAGGTGGCGCAGCTGCACATTGAGATGGGCGACTGGGTTCACTCGTTGGCCCCATGGCAGGTCATTTCGCATATGACGTTCGCTTGGGAGGCGTCCATTGCTTCGGCGCAGCGGTGTTACGAGAAGTTCATGAGGACGGAGATGAAGGGCGTGTCATATTTCTACGCGCTGGAACAGAATCCAGGGCGGGACGGGTATCATGTCCATGCGCTGTGGTGTGATTGCCTGAGCAAGTCGCGCCGGGAGGTTTGGCGGACGTGGTTTGAGCGTTACGGTCGGGCGCGGATTGAACCCGTCAACAGCCGTGATGACGTGGCCGACTACTGCGCAAAATACGTCACCAAGGAAGATTCCTGGTGGAATGTGAAGCTGCTCGGGCAGCGGCACCCGGACTTCGCCAATTTCAGACTTTCCAACGGCTGACATGAGAGATGACCAACACCGCTTTCTGATGCTGCTGGGGCAGCTTCCGGCCCGTCTGACGGCGGAGCAGACGGCTTGGGTGCTCAACTGCCAGGCGCATGACGTGTCGATTCTCGTGATGGCTCGGCTGCTCAAACCGCTCGGCAATCCAGCGCCTAATAGCGTCAAGTATTTTGCCGCGGTGGATGTGTTGGAACTGGCCAAAGACCGCGTATGGTTGGCAAAGATGACGAACGCGGTCGGCCAACACTGGAAAGCGAAAAATCTGCGGAAGAAGGGGATTCCGACATTGTCGGTCAGAGGCCATGAAGCGCCGGCTAATGTGGCGGTATAGGCGCAAGGCTGGTGCAACATGGCGGGAACGGTCGAAAGAAATGCCCCTGGCATTTTCAGAAGATATTAATATGTTGTATCATGCGAAGAACGGGCGTACACGCGGTGTTGGTATAATTACGCTGTTCGGCTCAATCATGCGCTCTCTGACAAGAAATCGCTTCTGCTTTATCCTCTGCGCCGCGGTGGCGTGCTTCGTATGCGTGTGCTCGATTGAAGCGCTCTACTGGCCGTTGGTCATGAAGCCCGGGACGGAGGTGGGTTGGTGGCAAGTCGGATGGCTCGCCAAGGCTGGATACTTTGTTGGCTTCCCGGTCACTGGCGCGGAATTCGCGATCGGAATGCTCCATCTGCCCCGGATCCTTACCCACATTGCTGGACTACTAGTCGCGGCGGCGTGGGCGACTTTCGTGTTTCGCGTCCTTCTGCGTTGGAGCATGATGCCGAACAAATCGCCGGAGGCAACGCCGGGCCAGCGCCCGCCCGCGGCGCCGAGCCCCTCCTCCGGCGCGCCTCAGCTCTAGACGTTGGCTAAGAATTGCAGACAAAGTACGCCGGCAGAAATGTGGATTAAGAGAGTGACTGTCGCATCGGCTAATCCCAGCGGTCATCTGCGCGGCATTTTGCGTGCCGTTGGTCTGACTTTTCTGATGGTGGTCATCTGGTGTTGGCAGAACCATCGTGGAACTCTTTCCAGCTGGTCGCTACCGCTCGATTATACGGGCGATTCGTTGCAGCACCTTGCGCGAATTAAGGCTGCGTCTGAGGGCGATCTTATGCCGTTCGGGGCGCACCACGTGCGTCGGCTGGCTGCGCCATTCGTCGCTGACTGGAGCCAATTCCCCGCTTCCGACGATATCGCGAATTACCTTTGCGGATTGATTGCGCGATTGACCGGAGTAATGGCAGCGGGCAATCTCGCCCTTTTGCTGGCGCAACTATCTGCCGGTTGGTCGTTCTATTTTTGCGCCAGGCTGCTGCGGAATCGCTGGGAATGGTCGATGGCCGGAGCGCTGTTGTTCGGATTGTCGTTCTTTAGCCTCGAACGCGGATTGCCCCATCTTTGGCTGGCGTTTACCTACACCGTGCCGCTGGCCTTGCTGAGTTGTTGGCTGGTTGCAGCCGGCCGCCGTACCACGAAACGATCGATGTGGCGCTGGCTGTGCTATGGAACCGCCGGCGCTCTTGGCGCGAGCTATCCATATAACCTATTTCTATACCTTCAGTTGCTTGGTTGGTCGGTGTTAGTTCGATGGTGGCGCGAACGCTGGTCGCCAAGCGTACGTCTGGGTTTGGTGTGCGGATTGGTCGCGGTGGGCGTCTGTGGCGCTGTTAATTCACACGTCTTTTCCACTGGCGAAGTCGGGGGAGGACCTTCGCTTCTGGTCCGCAATTACGCGGCCACGGAGATATACGCCCTCAAGCCCATCGAGCTGTTCGTGCCGCCGAGCGCGCATCATGGTGGATGGCTGGCGGCCCTAGGTTACCGCTACCTGCGGTGGTCAGACTGGCGCGGCGAGGCCTTTTCGCCCTACCTCGGACTGGCCGGTGCGATCGGCCTCGTCTGGCTGCTGGGCGCGTTTGTCCGGGACGTGATTGTGGAGAGGCGGGTCAGGCGGTCAGGCTATGCGCTAGCCGCCTCATGGATCCTGCTGTTTTCGGTCATCGGAGGGCCGAACAGCATCCTCGCGTTTTTCTTGAGGTTCGACGTCTTCCGCGCTTCGAACCGCTACAGCATTTTCCTCCTCGCTCTGGGATTATTGTTCGTCGCGTCGAGGCTTTCGCGGCTAACCCGGGACTGGCGGTCTGGCGTGCGATTGGGGCTGGCCGGGTTGGTCGTGATCGTGGGTCTATGGGACCAGCTCCCGGTCCGGAAGAGCCTGGATGCCGTGCAGCAGATCAAGGAGCAGGTGCGCGGCGACCAGCGGCTCGGTGAGGAGATGGAGCGACGGCTCGGTCCGGGAGCCATGGTCTTTCAGTTGCCGGTCCTGGACTTCCCGGAAGGCCGCCCGCAGTTTCAGGCCAACGAGTACGACAATCTCCGGCTGTATATTGCCACGCGCACGCTGCGATTCTCATATGGCGAGATCAAGAACCGAGCCCGCGACGCCTGGCAGCACGACTGCAGAGAAATGGCGCCAGCGGCGCTCGTGAAGGCCTTGGAGAGCTACGGTTTTGCTGCCCTATGTATCGATCGGCGAGGCTATCCCGACGAGGCGGGGCAATTGTTGGCCGACCTCGCCGAGACCGGACGTACAGCGTTGTTCTCCGAGCCCTTTGCGGCCAAGAGCGTGGTGCTCCTGCACCCGGCCGCTCATCTGGTCCCGCCATTCGCACGCAGCTTTACCTACGGCGAGGGCTGGAATCGGTTGATGTTTGCGGACGAGGTCCTGTCTCCGGTGAGTCTTAGCCCGCCGCGGCCAAAGAAGCCGGGGCCTGTTCGCGGGCCACTTCCGCCGTTGGCGGAGGGATCGACCCGGGCGTTGCGGTGGACCGACGGCTCTGCGTCGTTGTCCTATTTCAATCCGCTCCCGCGAGCGCTTACAGCCTCGCTGGACCTCCAACTCAGCAGCGTGGGCGAGCGCACGGTGCTGCTCTTGGTCAACGGCCATGAGCTGAACCAGGTGCGCCTCGGAAGCGAGACAAAAGAGATCAGCTTGGCTGCCGTGGAGTTGCAGCCCGGCGTCAACCGCTTGGATCTCATCACGCCTGAGCCTGCGATACGAGTGAGCGAGCAACGCCTGCACCTGCGGGCCATCGCGGTGCATGAAATGAAGATGCGGCTGCCCTCCGCGCCGACCGTGGAACTGACGGGCGACCCGGGCGGGGAACGGTAGCGGTCGCGGTGCGGTCGCGCCTCAAGTCTAGCGGTTCAGCCGACGGCAGGGAGGGGGAGAGGGATTATAGTGGCAGAGGCATTCCGCTCATAATCTTCCAGGGGCGGGAGCGTAACGTGGGCGTTCTTTGCGTAGGCGCGGTGGACTGCCTTACTGTTGTGGCCTAGGGCGAGTTGCGCGAAGCGTTCGGGATAGCCGACCACCTTCGCCCGTTCGGCCCAGGCGTAACGGTAGCTGTGCAAGATGACGCCGTAGATGCCAAGGCCATGGCAACGCTGCCTAAACTCTGTGGCGCGGTGTTCAGGCTTCACGTTTTGGAGATTCGGAAATAGGGGGCCGCTCTTGGGCAAGGTGCCTAGGATTGCCTCGACCTCCTTGCCAAATCGAATCTGGGGCGGCTGCTGGCCCCGCCAGCGGGTTTTCATGCGAACAAAGCAGATGATCCGCGCGGACCAGTCCACGTCGGCTGCCTGCAGGTGCGCCAAATCCGACTGTGACGCGCCGAGATGCCATGCGAGTTGGTAGAACGCCTTTCGTTCCGGGTTCTTCTCTCGTGCCACAATCTTGCAGTGTTCATCCCAAGTGATGGCGCGTTTGTCTTTGAATCGGATGGCGGGCCATTGGCGCTTGGGAATCAACGGCCACGGCAGCCAGTTCATGTCGAGGCAGAAATTGTGCAGGCGGCGGAGGTAGATGTTGGTGGATACCGTGCCTCGTTGCATCACCTTCAAAAGCAACTCACCGGCAGTCTCGATGATGACTTTGGGCAGCAGAACAGCGAGGGCCTTGTCCTTGGCCACCCTGCGCCAGCGTTCCTGGTTGGCTGCCTGCTTGGTGCTGGTAAGAGTCTCAATGGCGTGCCGCCAGGTGCGCGTGGTGATGCCGTTGTCCGTGCCCGCCAGGTACGCTTTGGCGATCTGCAGATTGAGGACGGGCTGGCGTTCGGCCTGGTTCTTGGCCTCGACAATTTGCCGGGCGTCCTCAGCGCTGGCTGTGTTCAGGCTGTGGCGTTTCCCAGTCAATGAGTCCACGCAATAGAACGTGTTCCCCCGACTGCCCCGGCGGGTTAAGCGGTAACGTGTTTTCATGGTTGGCATGCGCAACCACGACGATAAATGAAGCCGGTCCCGAACCGTTAGCGGGTAGCAGGCGAGTTAGTGCCCGTTACGCTAAGTTCTCACGGAGTGGTAATTTTGGTGTCCGTTTTGGTGTCCGTTGTGGACCCAGCGACCCCAAAATCCCTCGTGCAAAAACAGTTGGGATTGGAGGCGCGGGCCGGAATCGAACCGGCGCATAGGGCTTTTGCAGAGCCCGGCCTTACCACTTGGCTACCGCGCCGAAAAACCAAAGGGGGCACGTTGCGCGAATTGACCCCGACGCGCAAGTTTGGAAATTGTTGTGCCCGCTGCCCTCGCGCCCAATCGTGCGAGGCCCAAACCTGCCATGAAAAAAGCCTTGATTGTCTGGGGTGGCTGGGAAGGCCACCAGCCCAGGGAGTGCGCGGAACTCTTCGCGCCCCAGCTGCAGGAGCGCGGTTTTGCCGTCGAGGTGCGCGACACCCTTCAAGCCTATGACGACTCCGCCCGCCTGAAAAATTACTCGCTGATCGTGCCCATGTGGACGGTGGGCGCGATCGGGAAGCAGCAGGCGGATAATCTCATCGCCGCCGTCAAGGACGGAGTCGGCCTCGCCGGTTTCCATGGCGGCATGGGCGACTCATTCCACAACAGCATCGATTACCAATGGATGGTCGGCGGCCAGTTTCTCGCGCACCCGGACGACATCAAGGAGTACGTGGTCAACATCGTGAAGCCCGCCGACCCCATCGTGGCCGGAATCTCCGATTTCAAGGTGAGGACGGAGCAGTACTACATGATGGTGGACCCGCGCAACGAGGTGCTGGCCACCACCACGCACCATTCCACCAGCGCCCCGTGGACCAACGGAGTGGTGATGCCCTACATCTGGAAGAAAGTCCACGGGCGGGGCCGTGTCTTCTATTCGGCGCTCGGCTACCAGGCGCAGGAGTTCACCGACGTGCCCGAACAGCTCGAAATCACGCTGCGCGGCATGCTTTGGGCCGCCCGCTGAGGAGACCCAGGAGAAACAAACCGGCCGGCCCTTGCGGGGCCGGCCGGTTAAATGACTCAACACACTGAGTCGACTGACTGCCACTCAGAAGTTGTAGGTCAGAGACACCTTCCACGCACGCGGATCGCCGACGATCGCCGAAGTGCGGCTGCCCGCGGCCAGGATGTACTCCTTGTCCAGGGCATTGGCAATCATGACACGGACCGTCCACGCGGGCTGGCGGTAGCTGAACCCGACGTTGATGAGGGTGCGACCGGCCACCAGGAACGAGGGTTGTTGCGGAACGAAGCCCACGCCCTGGATGGGAGCGGTGGTCGTATACCCCGTGATATTTTCGCCCGCGACATCACTCTTGTAATCCACGCCCACATTGGCGCCGAAGCCTTTCAACACGCCGTCGGTAAACCGGTAGTCGAGATAGATAGCGCCGGCGTGATCGGGCACGGCACGAACGCGCACATTGGTGATCGGCTGGCGCTCCTTGAACGAAGTGTAGTTGCCCAGGATCGAGAGATTCTTGCCGAGAGAATACGTGGTTTCGAACTCCCAGCCCTTCGCGTTGAGATCAAGATAGAGCGGATTCTGCAGCAGGTTCGCTGCCGCCGAATTACCCTGGGCAACCAGCGTGTAATATTCGCTGTTGGGGACCGAGTAATTCTGCTGCGAAATCTTGAAATACGCGAACGAGGCAGTGAAAGTCCCGTCCAGCGTCGCGGTTTTCACTCCGAATTCGTCTTGACCGCCCGATGACGGCCTGAACGCCAGGACCTTCGTGGCCGAAGCATGGTTGGCATCGGGGCCGAACGTGGTGGTGTCTTCGAGATAGGTGCCGGGAGAGAGTTCGCCGGGCATTGCCCCGCCCGTGGTGTTGCGGCTGGCAAATAGCGAGATCTGCTTGATCGGCTTCACGACGATACCGATAGACTTGGCGTTGGTGACCAGATTATAGGTCGGAGCGGCCAAGAGAATGGCTGAATTGAGGCTGGTGAGGGTGTTGTCCGCGCGGCTCAAAATGCCATAGTAGCGGGAGAGGCCGCCGGAGAGCTGCACGTGGTCGTTGAAGGCGCTCAGCGTCTCGAAGATGAAGCCCTGCAGCGTGGACTGCTTGGACGTAATATTACCGCCGACCTGGACGCTGGTCGGTGAGAGGAGGTTCATATTAGCAGGTACAATGGCGGGAAACTGGTACGGCGGATAGGTGATCGATCCGAGAGTGGCGTTGGTCACACTCGGGCGCGTGGCGGCGGCCCAGCTCTTATAATGGACCTTGGAAAAATCCGCGGCGATACCGGCAAGAGTGGTCGACTTGAGCCAGGAGGTTTCAAACTTGGCGGCATAGTCGTTCTTGACATGCGCTTCCGCGTATTCCAAGTCGACCCGGGTGACGTTGTGGGTGTAAATCCAGGCCGATGGATCGTTGACCGCAACGGCGGTGCTGTGCGGCGTGACCGTACCGTCGGCGTTGGTCGTAGTGGTCCAAGTAACGCCGGGCTCATACATGCCCGTCAACGGATTGCGGCTGCCGCCGCCAATATTGGTAATGGCGTCGTTGGTACCGCCGACATCGATGCGGCGGACGTGGTCACCCATGGCGTAGAGGCGGGACGACACATGGTCGCCAAAAGTCGAGTCCAATTCTGCGCTCACTCGCTCGGTGGAGCGGTGGCGGCAGTCATCCTGGTTGCCGAACGACCAGTCGAGGGGCAGGCCGCGCGCGATCACCGCCGTCTGGTTGCTACCGATGCTTGGGTCGATCGGGAGACCGCCCATGTTGGTCTCGCGGTTCTGCAGGAAATCGGCTTTGAGCGTCAGTTTCTCGGTCGGCGAAAGCTCGACGGAGAACGACGGAGATATCTCGTAGCCGTTGCGAAACATGTTTTTGATGTACATGCCAGTGTTCCGCCAGTAGGTGGCGACGAGCCGGACCGCCATGTGGTCCTTCTCGTTGAGCACGCGGTTGATGTCGAAACCCACATCGTTGCCGAGATATTGGGCCAGATCGAGGGTGAGCGATTCCGCATCCCTGGGCATCGGCGCCTTGGTGATGGGATTCATCACGCCACCAGGGCTGCCGCCGGGGACCAGGATCACGTTCGGGCCTTTGATCACTTCGATGCGGTCGATGTTATTCGTCGGGATCGACATGCTATAGCCCGACGACCCCGAGATGACAGAGCCATCGATGAACTCGTTCGAAACCTGGAAGCCGCGGATCATGTAGCGGTCGCCGCCGAACGGCAGGGTCGACTCGACCACCGGCGTCACATATTTGGCGGCATCCGACATTTTGAAGCTCATCGAATCCTGGATGAGTGCACCCGGGACGACGGAGATGGTCTGCGGGACGTCTTGGATCGCCATCGCGACGCGCGTAGCCGACAGGGCCTGCTGCGACTGGTAGGGGTTGAGCGGGTTTTCGGTGATGACGAACTTGGGAAGTTCGATCACCTCCTGACCGGCGGTGGCAGCCGCGGGAGTGGGAGCAGGCTGGGCAAAAGCGAAACGGCAGGCGCCCAAGGATAGGGCGGCTACCGTCACGCGCAGAATCACACGAGAACAACTGTCTTTAGTTGAAGCAGTCATAGGGGGATTAGGGTTTGCTTTTGAACTAAAATCCGCACCTGTGCATGAGTGGATCCAAGGCAGGCACGAATGAGGGGGTGTGCATTTCACACTAATTTTGCATGAGTTGATTTAATTAGATGCTTGGCAACGCAACCACAGTCTTACTGACAGATATTTTATGTAAAATAAATCTTACAGTCAGACATCTGGATCATAACCAAGGCATTTTCCGTCATCAGATCACGAGCGGTGGGCAAAACAGTTTGAGGCCACGTGTTCTCCCTCGGCGCAGGGCTGCCAAGCGCACAAATTAATCCGACGCGCCTGTGCGCTATTTATCGCGCCGCAGGGCATGCTCTGGGAGCAGGGGAAGCCCGTTACCGGGCGAAGAATGGATTGTGCTTTTTCTCCTGCGCGAGGGTCGTGAGAGGACCGTGACCGGGGGCGATCACCGTATCGCGCGGCAACGTGAAAATCTTTTCCACGTTGTTGCGGTATTGATCCTCGTAGGAAACCAGTCCGCCGCCCATTGAACTGGCGAACATCGAGTCACCGCAGATGGCAAGCGGCCAGGCCAGGCCGGTCACGAAATAGGTGGTCTGCCCCGGCGAGTGGCCCCACGTGAGGAGGGTCTTGATGGCCACATCGTCGAGGTGAATAGTCTGGTTCTCCCGAAAGGTCTTGCCGCCCGGAAAGGGTTCGCGTTCGGACGAATAGATATCGGCTCCCGTCGCCGCCACGAGGCGCGCGGTGTCGGCCACATGGTCCTCATGGGTGTGCGTAAGGAAGAGATGGCGTACGGTGAGTTTTTCGGCATCGATGGCGCTCAGCATGGATTCGCAGGTGGCGCCCGTGTCGAATGCCGCGGCCAGGCGCGTGCGTGGATCCCAGACGAGATAGCTGTTCACCGTCATATCCCCGTAGACCGTGTTGAACATGGCGAAGCCGCGCGGTGGAATCACCTGCTCCGGATACCAGGCTTGGCGCCCGAGGGCCACGAGTTGCTCGGTGCCGAGCCGGAGAACGGGCGCGACGGCCCGCACGGCCGCCTCGTCGAACGTGCCGCTTTTGAGCGTACGCAGCACCATGCGGCTGATCCCGGCGCGCCGCGCGAGTTCGCCATCGTCCAGGCGCAGACCACGCTGCGCCTTGTTGATGACGTCATTCAAATTGTCTTCAAGCGGGATGCGGAGCATGGGATCCAAGGAAACGGCGCGTTCCGAAAAGTTCAATGGCAACGTCGCGATTCACGCCGCTGCGCCTTTGGGCGTAAAGCGCCGCTCGCTCGGTCATGGCCGGGTGCTTGGGCGAGCGCTCGCTCGAGCCAAGGCGGGGTGACATGAGAGATGGAAGTATTGTCCACCTTTGCCGTTGCGTTTGCCGGCTAAACCCGGCTTGGTGAATGTCCTTTTTACCTATGAGCACGCAGAATTATCTCGACTCCCTGTTCTCTCTGAAAGGTCGCGTAGCTGTCGTCATCGGCGGCACCGGCGAACTGTGCGGCGCGATGGCCGAGGGCCTGACGGGCGCGGGCGCGGAGGTCGTCCTCGTCGGGCGCAACGAGGAAAAGGCCAAGGCACGGCTCGCGAAGATCGCCGCCCTTGGCGGCAAGGGCTGGTTCCATGCCGCCGAAGCGACCGACCGCGCGCAACTCCAGGGGTTGCTGGATGCCGCACTCAAGCGTTCGGGCCGCGTGGACATCGTTGTCAATGGCGCCGGCATCAACTCACCCACGCCGTTCCTCGACATCACCGAGGAGGAGTTCGACCGCATCGTGCGCGTGAATCTGAAGGGCGTGTTCCTGGGCTGCCAGGTATTCGGCAGATATCTCGTCGAGCGCGGGGAGGGCGGCTCGATCATCAATCTCGGCTCGATGTCGGGCGTCGTGCCGCTCTCGCGGGTGTTCACCTACTCGGCGACCAAGGCGGCGGTGCACAATCTCACCAAGAACCTGGCGCGGGAGTGGGCGCCAAAAAACGTCCGCGTCAACGTGCTCGTGCCCGGTTTCTTCCCCGCCGAGCAGAACCGCAAGGTGCTCACGCCCGACCGCGTGGCCAGCATCATGGGCCACACGCCGATGAAACGCTTCGGTGAGGCCCGCGAGCTCATCGGCGCGACCCTCCTGCTGGCCGGCGACGCCGGCTCGTTCATCACCGGGGCGGAAATTGTCGTCGACGGCGGCTACCACGCGATGACGATTTAGGGGAGGGAAGGACCGCGACCCGGCGACGGCTTCAGCCACCGCGGTCGCAACCGTGGATCGGGAAGATGCGCTGCGGGCTTCGGCGGCATGCCGGACAAGGCTTAAGACAGCCGGTCAGGTGACCCGCTCATCATATGACCAGGCAGTGACCGTGTCGGGCGCATCATCGACGGCGCGCTTGAAATCCGCTGTTCCAACACTGGGGATATGGGGATTAATAAACACGAGGATCCTGAACGAATCCATGGGTCAAGTGCGGTCATGCTTGAGCAGAACTGAATTAGCGATGCCGGGTGGGCGAAAAATATAATACGGAAGATCATATTCGCATATCTTCAATGGCGTTGATTCAACCGATGGGCGTCTGCTCGAAGGCAGTGGGAAAGCAAGGCGACAGGCGGCAGTCTTAACGGGTTGAAATCTATTCCCAAGCCTTGGAATTGTTTAGGTCTTGTCCGCTGGCTTCCGGCTCAACTATATAAATCGCCTGGCAGGAGAATGGATTTCAGTAGAACAAGCGACGGGAAATATAGGCTTGTCTATACGTTGTCCGGACACTTAATAATCATCATATGGTCACCAATAAAATTAAACAGCTGGTCGATTATCAGGGAAAGGTTGCCGAGTTGCAGAGGCAAATCGAGAGGGAGCGGGCCAAGGCGCTGGCGCACCTTCACGAGAAATACGGTTTCGAAAGCGTCAAACAACTGATCAAGGCCATCCGCGCGGCGGCAGGCCCTGCCGGCAAACGTCGGGGGCGGAAAGCCGGGCGTCACCGGAAGTATGCGCGCATCGCGCCGGTGATGAAGGACAAGATCAAAGGTGCCCTCCAGACCGGCAAGACCGGCGCGCAGATCGCCCGGGAATTCGGCATTTCGCTGCCCAGCGTCTACAACATCAAGAAGGCGTTTGGCCTCGTCAAGGCGCGCAAGAAGAAGTAAGGCGTAGCGGCGGGGCGATTTTCAGACCTCCGTCAGTCGGGGGTCTTTTTATTTGTCGGCTTGTAGCGGCGAGGCCCAGCGGTGATGTTGTTTGCGCCCATGCCGCACGACTACATTCAGGCCAACACCAACGGACGGCTGCACGCCGCGCACGAACCGTCCATCGCACCTCTTAATCGCGGCTTCCTTTATGGTGACGCGATCTACGAGGTCTGGCGCACCTATCATGGTGTCATCTTTGCATGGGAGGAGCACTGGGAGCGGCTGGAAAATTCCGCGCGGGCCCTGACCCTGGCGTTGCCGTTGCCGCGGGAACGGCTCCTGGAGGAAATCCGCCGCACGGTGGCGGAGTTCACGACCCACCGCCGCGGCCGGGGTGAAATCTACGTGCGCGTGCAAATCACGCGCGGCGGCGGTCCGATCGGCCTGGATCCGGCGCTGGCGGATCGCGCGGACTATGTGCTGCTGGTCCAGACCAACCAGGACTTTTCCCCCGCGAAAATGCGGGCCGGCTTGAGGCTCTCGCTCGCGCTCGAGTTGCGCCGCAATGACCGGCGCACCATCGATCCGGCGTGGAAGACCGGCAACTACCTCAACAACCTGCTCTGCCTGCGCGAGGCGAAAAGCCGCGGAGCCGACGAGGTGGTGATGACCAACCTGGCGGACGAAATCACCGAGGCCGCCGTGTCGAACGTTCATTTTGTCCGCGATGGCGTGGTCCTGACTCCGGGTTTGGCCAGCGGGTTGCTCGCGGGGGTCACCCGCCGCCTGCTGATCGAGCAGGTCGCGCCGGCGGCAGGCATCAAACTCCGGGAAGTCACGTTGAAGCCATCCGATCTGCCTGACATGCAGGAATGCTTCCTGACCTCGACCACCAAGGACGTGACCCCGGTGGCGGCGATCGATACGCATCACTTTCGGGTCGGACCGGATTCTGTGGCGATGCGGCTGAAAGCGGCGTTCGCCGATCATGCCCGCGCCTATGCCACGGCGCATCCGGAACTGAAGGTGCTGTAGCGGGCACCATGCTTTCGCGGAGGGGCCGCGGACATGGCGTCCTGCCTCAGTATCGTTGCATCGCCGGATCGATGTGTTCGGCCCATGCGGCAATGCCGCCCCGCACATTGCTGGCCGCCGGGAAGCCATGCGCACGCAGATACTCGGTCACATCGCGGCTGCGGCTGCCGTGATGGCAGAGGACAAGGATGCGGCGGTCGCGGGGCAGTTCGCCGAGCCGCCCGGATATTTCCCGCATCGGGATGTGTTCGCTGGCTTCGACCCGGCAGATCTGCACCTCGTAAGGCTCCCGGATGTCGAGCATCAGGACGCGGCCGGCCTGCGTCTCCAGCAGGTGGCGGGCTTCCTCAATCGAGATTTCGAGCGGAGGCTCCTCCGGACCTTGCCTCGCGCCAGCCGCGGGGGACGCCGCGCACGCGAAATCATAGTCCGCGGCGTCGATTTGCCGGATGCGCGGCTCGCCGCCGCACAGCGGACAGCGGGGATCGCGCTTGAGATTCAAAGTGCGAAACTGCTGGGAGAGTGCGTCGAAAACGAGCAGGCGCCCGCGCAAGGGCTGGCCGATGCCGAGCAGGTATTTGATCGCCTCCATGGCCTGCAGGCTGCCGATCACGCCGCAGAGCGCCCCGAAGACACCGGCCTCGCCGCAGTCGGGCACGCTCCCGGGCGGCGGTGGTTCGGGGAAGAGACAACGGTAGCACGGGCCTCCCTGCGCCGGGTCAAACACCGACACCTGGCCCTCGAACTTGAAAATGCTGCCGTAAACGAGCGGCCGGCGGGTGAAAAACGCCGCGTCGTTGTTCAAATAGCGCGTGGGAAAATTGTCCGAGCCGTCGACGATGAGGTCATATTCGGAAAACAGGGCGAGCGCGTTGGCCGGCGTGACACCCTCGCCGTGAAGCCGCAGCCGCACATGCGGGTTCAGGGTGGCGAGTTGATGCGCCGCCGATTCGACCTTGGACAGGCCGATGGCGGGGGTGCCGTGGATGATTTGCCGCTGGAGGTTGTGCTCCTCGACCCGATCGCGGTCCGCCAGGCCGAGCGTGCCCACACCCGCGGCGGCCAGGTAGAGCGCCGCGGGGCTGCCCAAGCCGCCCGCGCCGACGACGAGCACGCGTGCTGCCGCCAGCTTGCGCTGACCCTCGACCCCGACCTCGTCGAGCTGTACCTGCCGACGGTAGCGGCTGAGTTCGGCGGGCGAGAGATTGGGCCGGGCGTCGGACATGGCGGAAACGCTGTTAAGTGCGTCGAAACCCCGGTTTTCGCAACTGCATTTGCGCCTCGACGGACGGCCCGCCGGCGGTTTCTTCTCTCTCATGGTGCGTCGATACGTCGTGATTCTTGCGGGAGGCAAAGGCGAGCGGTTCTGGCCGCAGAGCCGCCTGCGCCGCCCCAAACAATTGCTCCCCATCATCGGCGATCAGCCGATGCTGCGGCAGACACTGGAGCGGGTCCTGCCGGTGGTGCCGGCGGAACGCGTTCTCGTGCTCACCAATGTCGACCAGGCGGCGGCCGTGCGGCGGATTTGTCCGATCCTGCCGCGCGCGAACATCATTGCCGAGCCGGTGGGCCGCGATTCCGGCCCGGCGGTGGGACTCGCGGCTCGACTGGTTGCGGCGCGTGATCCCCGGGCGGTTTTTGCCTCCGTGCACTCTGACGCGGTCATCCACCACGTGCGGGCCTTCCAGGCTGATTTGCGCACGGCGTTCGCGGCGGCCGAAGCGGCCCCGGTCATGGTGTTGATCGGCGTGCCCCCGATTGAGCCTTCCACCGCCTATGGTTACATTCAGCGGGGGGAACGCTGGCGCACGGTCAACGGCCGGGTCATCTACCGGGCCCGACGGTTTGTGGAAAAACCCTCGCTGAAGGTGGCGCAGGGCTACCTCGCCTCTGGCGACTATTACTGGAATCCGGGCATCTTTGTATGGCGGGTGGGCGTCATCTTGGAGGCTTTCGCCCGGCATGCCCCCGAGGTGTTTGCGGGCCTGGAGAAAATCGGCGGGGCTCTGGCAGCCCGGCGGCCGCTGGCGAAGACGTTGCGCGAAGTTTATCCCTCGCTGCCGAAAATTGCGGTCGACTACGCGATCCTTGAAAAGGCGGAGGACGTGGTCGTGCTTCCGGCCAGCTTCGATTGGGACGACATCGGCTCCTGGACGGCGATCACCCGGCACTCGATCAAGGACGCGGCCGGCAATGTCGTCCGCGGGAACGCCGTCATCGAGCAGGGCAGTCACAACATCGTCATCAATGACGGCCGCCATTTCACCGCCGTCCTGGGCGCCGACAATCTGATCGTTGTGCAGACGCGCGATGCCACGCTGGTCTGCCCGCGCGACAAGGCGCAGCATCTCAAAAACCTTCTCCAGCGGCTGGCGGCGGATCCGCACGGTCGCAAGCTGCTCTGAGCCATGCGTTGTCTTGGCATCGATTACGGTGAGAAGCGCGTCGGCCTCGGCTATGGCGACGAGCTCGGCGTGGCGACGCCGCTGCCGGCCCTGACCGATGCCTCGCCGAAGAAACGGCTGGAAAAACTTGCCATCGTAATCCACCAGCGACGCATCACCGATCTCGTGCTCGGCCATCCGCTCAACATGGACGACACCGCCGGCTTCAAGGCAAAGGAGGCCGAGGCCTTTGCGGCGCGACTCAAGGCGACCTTCAGTCTGCCGGTGCATCTCGTGGACGAGCGGCTGACGTCCTGCGAGGCGGAGCAATCCATTCCCTGGCGGAAGCGGCGGGCCGTGCGGGCGTCCGGTCTGGTCGATTCGCGCGCCGCCTGCCTCATCTTGCAGGATTTCCTCAACCAACGCTTCCCGCCAAGGCCGGTGGAAGAATCACCACGGATTCCACGGATCTCCACGGATGAAAAAGACACCGGGTGAAGTTTATCCGTGCTCATCCGTGTAATCCGTGGTTAAAAAAATAACTTCCGTGGCTTCTTCAAAAATCCAGCGCTGGAAGTGTGTCTGTGCCTACGACGGCCGGAGCTTTAGCGGCTGGCAAAGCCAGCCCGACGGCAACGCCGTGCAGGACGTCATCGAACGCCGACTCAAGGGGATGCTGGGCCGCGCCGTGCGCATTCACGGCAGCGGACGCACCGATGCCGGAGTGCACGCGCTCGGGCAGGTGTTCCATTTCGACGCCGCTTGGAAGCATGGCCCCGGGAAACTGCTGGCGGCCTTTCGCGCGGGGCTGCCGCCGGCCATCCAGGTGCGGTTGGCGCGTCGCGTGCCGCCGAGCTTCCACGCCCGCTTTTCCGCCACCGGCAAAATCTATTTCTATCAGCTGCATCACGGTGGCCCGGCCGACCCGTTCCTCCGCCCGTTTTGCTGGTCGGTTCACCAGAGACTTGACGTTGAGGGGATGCGCAAAGCGGCGCGGCGCCTCACGGGCTGTCATGATTTCCGGGCATTTTCGGCCTTTAATCGCGTCGAGCGGGAGGATTCCGTGCGGCACCTGCGCCGGCTCGCCGTGACCGGACGCGGCGCGCGGCTGCGCATTACCGTGGAGGCCGACGGTTTTCTCTACAAAATGGTGCGCAGCCTCGTCGGTGCGCTCGTGGCCGTGGGGCAGGGGAAACTCACGCCGGCGCAGCTCGAGGCGATCCTGCACTCTGCCCGGCGCACCCACGTCGTCCAGACCGCGCCGGCGCCGGGGCTTTTCCTGGCGCGGGTGCTTTACTGAGGCATGAGCACACTTCGCGCGCTCGGCGAGCTTTGGCGCACCGCGGGCAACCTGGTGTTTCCGCCGGTGTGCGTGCATTGCGGCGGACTGGTGGAAGACGGCGGCCTGAGGCACATCTGCACCCGGTGTGAGCCGCTGATCACCTTCGTGCAGCCGCCGCACTGCCACGTGTGCGGACATCCCTTCCATGGAGAAGTGCATGGCGAGCGGCGGTGCCCGCACTGCGTGGAACTCGAACCGGAGTTCCGGGAGGGACGCACCTGCGTGCTGCTGACGGGTCCGGGGCGGGCGCTCGTGCACGCGCTCAAATACCATCGCGCCCTTTATGTGCTGGAGGACATCGCCGCCCTCATCCGTGCCACCCCGGGAATCGCCGGCTATCTGCGCGGTGCGGCCCTGGTACCGGTGCCGTTGCATCCGCGCAAGGAGCGCGAGCGCGGCTACAACCAGAGCCGGCTGCTCGCCGGGTGCTTCGCCGCGGCCGGAGGAACGGACACGCGCGTGGAGGAGCCGCTGCGCCGCGTCATCGACACGCCGACCCAGACCGCCTTCGACCGGCGCGCCCGCCAGGCCAATCTGAAAAATGCCTTTGCCTTGCGGTCCGGCGCTGCCATAAACGCCGCCGAACGTTACGTTCTCATTGATGATGTCTTCACGACGGGTTCCACCCTCAACGCCTGCGCCGCCGTGCTGCGGCGTGCCGGCTGCTTGAATCTCGACGTCGTCACCTTCGGTCACGGCTGACCTTCACCATGGTGCATTTCAACAAGCCCCAGTATCCCACGATTGTCCAAAAGAAGAAGGACATCCCCAAGGGCGTCTGGGTGAAATGCCCGCTCTCGGGCGAGATCGTCTTCAACAAGGATCTCGAGGCCAACCAGATGGTGGTGCCGAAGAGCGGCTACCATTTTCGCCTCGGCGCCCGCGCGCGCCTCCAGGCCCTGCTTGATCCGGACACGTTCAAGGAACTGGCCGCGGAGGTGCGGGCGGCCGATCCCCTTTCCTTTGTGGATTCGCAGCCCTATCCCGAGCGGCTCAAGAAATACGAGAAGGAGAGCGGCCTGAACGAGGCGGTCGTATGCGGCACCGGCCGCATCCACGGCATTCCGGTGGCGATCGCCGTGATGGATTTCCGCTTCTGCGGCGGCGCGATGGGTGGAGCGACCGGCGAGAAGATCACGCGCACCATTGAACTCGCCCTGCAGGAGAAGATTCCATGCCTCATCTTCAGCGCGGCGGGTGGGGCGCGCATGCAGGAGGGCATCTTTTCGCTGATGCAGATGGCGAAGACCAGCGCGGCGCTCGGCCGGCTCGCCGCGGCGAAACTCCCGTTCATTTCCGTCCTCACCGACCCCACCACGGGCGGCGTTACGGCGAGCTTTGCGACGCTCGGCGACGTCATCCTTGCCGAACCCGGTGCGTTGATCGGCTTCGCCGGGGCGCGCGTGATCAAGGAGACCACCAAGCAGACGCTGCCGGCGGGTTTTCAAAGCGCCGAGTTTCTCCTCAAGCACGGTCTCATCGATCAGATTGTCAGCCGGCTCGAGATGCGCGACCGCCTGCGCGACCTTCTGCAGGCGCTGTACGTGAAGAAGAAGCCGGCGGCGGGAAAAACCAGGTAACGCCCGGTGGAAAAGACGGCGTGACGCGAGCACGCGGGCCTGTTGAACTCGCGTCTTTTCATGCAAACGACCGGGACATTCACCGACTACGCGCCGGTGCAGGATTACCTCTTCGGCCTCAAGGCGCGGGGGGTGAAGTTTGGCATCGACCGGATGCGGATCCTGGTCGAGGCGCTCGGACATCCGGAAAGAAGCTACCCGGTCATCCATGTCGCCGGCACGAACGGCAAGGGCTCGGTGTCGGCGATGCTTGACGCCATCCTGCAGGCCGCCGGCTGGCGCACCGGGCTCTACACGTCACCCCACCTCGTCAAGCTCGGCGAGCGCGTGCAGGTGAACCGCCGGTTGCTGGGCGAGGAGGAGATCGTGGCCTACACCAATGAACTGCGGCCCGTGGCTGAGCGGCCGGCGCTTTTCAGCGCCGACGATCATCCGAGTTTTTTCGAGTTCATGACGGCCATGGCCTTTCTCCAGTTCGCACGGCGGCGCGTGGACGTTGGCATCATCGAGGTGGGTTTGGGCGGACGGCTCGACGCCACCAACGTCGTGCAGCCGGAGGTCGCGGTGATCACTTCGATCGGCCTCGACCATTGCGATATGCTCGGCGACCAGCTCGACCTGATCGCGGCCGAGAAGGCGGGCATCATCAAGCCCGGCCGGCCGGTCGTGCTTGGTCGCATGCCGGCCGTGGCCGAGGAGGTCATCCGAAAAATCGCGGCGGAGCGGTCGGCGCCCGTGCATTCGGTGCGCGAGGAGTTTGGTGAAGGCATCGATCGCTATCCGCACACCAATCTCGAAGGCGACTACCAGCGCTGGAACGCCGCCACTGCCACCCTCGTCGCCCGACGGCTGCCGCCGCGCTGGAAACTGGGTGGCGAGGTCATTGCCCGCGGCCTCCTGCACGCCAACTGGCCGGGCCGCTGGCAACGGCTGACCGTCGGAGGACACCCGCTCATCCTCGACGCCTCGCACAATCCCGAGGGGGCGCAGGTGCTCGACGTCAATCTAACGAAGCTCGTGGCGGAGACCGGCCGGAAACCGGTCATCATGACCGGCGCGCTCGGCGAGTATCGCGCGCGGGCGCTGCTCGAGGTGATTGCGCGGCACGCCCGGGAAATCCACCTCGCCATTCCGCATCAGGCGCGCGCCTGCAGCTACGAGGAGCTGGAGCACTGCGTCCCCGCGACTTTCGGCGGCCGGGTGGCGCGCACGACCGTTGCCGACGTGTTTCCGGGGCCGGATCGCTGTGCCATCGGTGGCGCGGAAGACACCGTGGTGGTCACCGGTTCAATCTACTTGATCGGCGAAGTGTTCGAACGGCTCGAGCCCGGCCGCGGCGCCGGCGAAGGCCGCTTGCAGGATTTTTAGGTTCTGCGGGGGGCAGGATGACTGGGGCGTGTCTTCAAACCGCCTGTCATCGCGAGGTCCGTTCTGCCTTCCAGCAGAACGGACCGTGGCGATCCAGATGGATTGCTTCGTTCGCCCCGACAAAGTCGGGGCTCCTCGCAATGACAGTTTTAAAACACGGCCTGATACCTGCGAACAAAAGCCTGTGGCTGCCGGATGGCTCAGCCGGACTCATGCAGACGAACCATTGCTTCGCCCGCGACCGCCGAAACCGTTTGGTGCGGGCTGTAGGAGCCTGCTTGCAGGCGATTTTCCCCTGCAATCGCGAGCAAGCTCGCTCCTACAACTGCATGGTCCCGGCTCAGGATCCTGCCAGCTGAATGAGCTCCGCCGTCGCCGGCACGTCCTTGATGATCTGCGTGGGCAAGGGACCGACGCCGAGATAGCGCAGATTCGGCAGCGCGGCCGGCCAGGCGCGGCCGTGATAGGCCACCTCGAGCAGGGCCTTCATCATCGTGCCGACGTAGCGCCGGGCGTTGGGCGGCAGATCGGCGAAACGGCGCACGCCGGTGATGTCCTCCGACCATCCCGGGCAGCTTTGATAAACCGGATGGAGCGTCTTGCGCACCGCCTCGTTGCGCGGCACGTGGCGGTAGACGCGTCTGTCGGGCGCCTGGTAGGCGGTGCAGACGAGCAGGTCGCCGCGCCAGTCGCCGGCCGGCTCTGCCGGCCAGCCGAGTGCGTCCAGCTTGTTGATCATCAGGTCGTGAAATCCGCCGTAGCGCAGCGCGTCGCCCTTTTCGACCGCGTCGTACCAGCCGACCATGCGCTGGCGGCCGGTGGAGGTGCCGTATTCGAGCTGCTTCAGGCGGACGCACAGGGGATGGGCGTCGTCCATCTGCGTGAGGAACGTGTGCGTGCCGACCTTGGTGTCGTAGGCCTTGGCCACGCCGATGGTGTGGATGGGTTGCAGGGGAAGGCCGGCCGACTGGAAGAACTCCGGTGTGAAGGTGTGCGACGCCGTGACGTTGGGTGAGAAGCCCTGGCGCTTGTCGAGCCAGTAGGACTGGCCGAACTCGCCGATAACGGTCCGACCGGCGCCGAGTTCGCGCAGAACCAGCTCGCGCACCTCGCCAATATGCCGGGCGAGGGCGGTGCCGGCCCGCCAGTAGGTCTCGACCACCCGGTCGAGATCGAGCGTGAACGGCTCGCGGCCGAGGAACCGGGTGAAATCAAACTCTTCCGCGGGGAAAATGCCCAGCTCGATGCTCTCGCGGTTGGCCCGCTGCTCGGCCTCCGTGAGTTTCTTGAAGAACCCGGTCCAAGTCTCCTCGCTCACGCGGCAGACGTGGCGGATGGTGTGCAGGGCGCGATCGGCGCGCTGGGCGAGCTTGCGGGCGAAATAGTTGGGGCCGGCCTGGAAATCGGAAAAACAAATCTGCCACTGGGCGATTTCGTCGCCGTAGGCCGGCGTGATGCCGCGGCCGGTGGAACCGCGCGGCTCCTCCCGGAGCACGTTGGTGCGGTAGTCCTCCCACGCGAGGTCGAGCAGGCGGTGCGTGAGGTCGGAGACCAGCGTGCGCTCGTCGATGAGCAGGCGCGAAAGCACGGCATAGCCCTGGTGCTCGAGCGGCCGGGTCTCCCACCAGATCTTGCGCGGATCGGCGACGACGCCGCTGCCGATGCAGAGGTACGGAATGGAGGGCACAGCCACGCCGGACGGCAGCAGGTTGAACTTCAGGCCGGCGGCGGTGTGGCCCGAGTTGGCGCCGCCGTTGATCTTGATCACGACCGAGACGGGCGCGCGGGACAAGCGAAGCTCCTCGGCGACTTCGGGGATGAGCCGGCCTTTGCCTTCGTCGCCGAAGCTGATGCCCACGTCGGCGATGAGCTGGCTGCTGAACGGTGAGAGGGACATGGTTCAAACGGCAGCCAGAGATGCCAACCCCCTGTTGCCAGGAAGGAGAAAGGGGAGGGGGAACGGCGGAGCAAGGAGATTCTGGGGGAAACCGGAAAGCGGAGACCGGAAACCGGACAGCCCGAGGCCGGAGCACAGCGGGTGGCGATGAGAAATGCTCCGAGTAGTCGAAGATCGAAAGCCGTCGGAGCCCGTGCGTCCGGTGAAAACGCAAAGTGTTCTGAACTCAAAACCCAAAACTCAAAACCCGAGACGCTATGTCGCCTACGGGTGGTTCTTGGTCGAAACTTCGATGACGTCGTGCGGCCCGGCCTCTTTCTGGCCGGCGGCGGTGACGTAAACGTAACGGGCCTTGGCGCGGAGTTCGGACAGGTTGCGCGCGCCGAGGTAGCCCATGCCGGCCTGCAGGCCGCCGATGAGGTCGGCGAGCACGCTGTCGACCGATCCGGACACTTCCTTGAGCGCCTCGATGCCCTCGGAGGAGATCTTGCGCGTGGCATCCTCCTTCTCGTGGCCGTAACGCGCGGCCGAGCCGGCTTTCATGGCGGCGAGGGTGCCCATGCCGCGGTACTGTTTGTAGAGCTTGCCGTTGATCTCCAGGATTTCGCCGGGCGCCTCGCGGCAGCCGGCGAACAGGCCGCCGCAAATGACGGCGTCGGCGAGCGTGAGCGCCTTGACGATGTCGCCCGACTTGGCAATGCCGCCGTCGGCGAGGATGCGCACGCCCCGGGCGGCGGCGCCCTTGCCGCACACATAGAGGGCGGTAAGCTGCGGGATGCCCACGCCGGCCACCATGCGCGTGGTGCAGATGGAGCCCGGTCCCTGGCCGACCTTGACGGCGCTTGCCCCGCAATCGGCGAGATACTCCACGCCGGCGGCGCCGGTGACATTGCCGGCGATGATGGTGAGGGCGGGAAACGCTCCGCGCAGCATCTTCACAATTTCACCAACCCCCGCACTGTGGCCGTGCGCCGTGGAGACGGCGACGGCGTCGACGGCTTCGTCCACCAACTCGCCGACGTGCGCGATGATCCGGTCGCGGTCGAGTTCTCCTGACGGTTTGCGCACGGGTGCCACCGCGGCGCCGGCCATCAAGCGAAAATGCGTGTCGCGGCTGGGCTTCCGCCGCGACCTGGCCTCGCCCACGATGCGCTCGACATCGGTGCTGGTGACGAGACCGCGCAGGCGGTCCTGGTCGTCGACGACCAGCATCTTGTTGATTCCGATGTGCTCGCTGAAAAACGTGTCGGCGTACTTGATGGGGTCGCCGCCGAGGTCGCGCTCCCTGGCAGTGGTGAGCCGGGCGCGCGGGGTCATCGCCTCGGTGACCTTTTTGGCGCGGTAGCGCTCCTTGACAATGCTGCCGGGCAGCAGGCCGATGAGCCGGCCCTGGGCGTCGACGACGGGAAAGGTCAGGAAGCTGAAGTGCCGCTGCTCGACCATCGCGAGCACATCGCCGATGGCGAGATCGGGGGAGACGGTGATGGGATCCTGGATGAGGCCGTGGACGTGGCGCTTCACGCGCGCGACCTCCTTCACCTGATCCGGCGCCGGCATGTTGTAGTGGATGAGTCCGAGGCCGCCGTTGAGCGCCATGGCGATGGCCATGCGCGACCCGGTGACGGTGTCCATGTCCGACGAGATGATCGGAATTTGCAGGCGCAGCGTTTCCGAGAGCTGCGTGGCGAGATCGGCATCCTTGGGAAGGATTTCCGAGTAGAGCGTTGCCAGCGAGATGTCGTCGTAGGTCAGCGCCGTGGGCAGGAGGCGGGCGAAAAACTCGTCGGCGGCGGGATAGAACTTATCATCCCCCCAGGGGGCAATCGTGACAGGCTTGGTCATGGTTGCCATGAACGACATAAGGCCGCGGCAAAAAATCTCAACGCCTTTTTTTTGCGGCGATCACGCATCCGGCCATTGACGCGTCGCCGCACGCGCGCGGTTGCGTGCGACGGGTCAAGCGCTACACCATAAGGCCGTGACCCATCGCCTGGCCTATCGCCGCTACCGGCTTCCTTTCCTTCACGCCATGCGCACCGCCCACGGCCGGTGGACGGAACGGGAGGGGATCGTGGTGCGGTTGGAGGACGAGAAGAGACGGGTCGGCTTCGGCGAGGTGGCGCCGATTCCCTGGTTCGGCACGGAGACGCTGATGGAGGCCGGGGACATGCTGGCGAAGCTGGGCGGCACGGTGGATGCGGCATCCCTCAAGGGCATCGATGAGCGTCATGGCTGTCTGCGGTTCGCCCTCGCCTCGGCGTTGGCGGCGGACGAAAGGCAGCAGACGGTGACATCCCGCCTGCCGGTGGCGGCGTTGTTGCCGGCGGGCAAGGCGGCGCTGGCGGCGGCGGACCAGGCGCTGGCAGCAGGGTTTGTCGCTTTCAAATGGAAGGTCGGCGTGCTCGACGCCGCCGACGAATGGGTGCTGCTGGACGACCTGCTGGCGCGGTTGCCGGGTCACGTGAAGCTGCGGCTCGATGCCAACGGCGCGTGGACGACGCGGCAGGCGGCGAGGTGGCTCGAACGCTGCGCGGTACGGCCGATCGAGTTTGTGGAGCAGCCCTGCTTCGCTGACGCCTCGCAGGGCGCGGCCGGGCAGCGCCGGACGGACGACGTCCTGCTTGGGCTGGCCCGCGACTACCCGACCACGCTGGCGCTCGATGAATCGGTGGCCGGCCTCCCGAGCCTGCGGACATGGTTGGAGCGCGGCTGGCCGGGGGCGTTGGTGGTGAAGCCGGCGCTGGCCGGCGCTCCCGTAAGCGTGCTGGCGCTGCTCGCCAGGCATCAGGCCGATGTGGTTTTTTCCTCGGCATTCGAGACGGCCGTGGGCCGGCAGGCGGCGTTGCGGATGGCGTTCCAATTCAAAGGCCCTCATCCGCGCGCGCTCGGCTATGGAGTCGCGCCGCTGTTCAAGCAGGAACAGTTTGACGGACTGCCCGCCGTTCCCTTCGTGTCGATCGATGATGTCAACCAGATGAATCCGGAGGCGGTATGGAACGCGTTGAACTAGCCCGCCGGCTCGGAGTCTCATTCCAGGTGGTCGCACCACGCGAAGTCATCATCGAGGAGCGTGAGCCCGAACGGTTCATGGCCGCTTTCGGCGAGGCCATGGCGGCGGGGAGGACGGTGTTCGTGGCCGATCCGGCATGGGGCGCGGCGGAGCGGGCCCAGTTTGCCGAACTGACCAACCCTGAACTCAAAACCCAAAACTCAGAACCGCGACAGAGCCTCGGCTGGCTCTGCCTGCCAACCGGGGGATCAAGCGGGAGGTTGAGGCTGGCCCGGCACGATCAGGACACGCTGTCCGCCGCAGTGCGGGGCTGCTGCGAACATTTCCATGTCAGGCAAATCAACGCGGTTGGGGTGCTGCCGTTGCATCACGTGAGCGGCTTGATGGCGTGGCTGCGCTCCCTGCTCACCGGCGGCCGATATCTGCCGTGGACCTGGGGGGAGATGGAAAACGGGCGCTGGCCGGAAACCGGGAAGGGAGACTGGTTCCTGTCCCTCGTGCCGACCCAGCTGCAGCGACTGTTGGGCCGGCCGGAGGCGGAGGACCGCCTCCGGCGGTTTCGGGCGGTTTTTCTCGGCGGAGGTCCGGCCTGGCCGGATCTGCTCGACCGCGCGGAGGAGGCGAAGCTTCCCTTGGCGCCGGGCTACGGGATGACGGAAACGGCCGCCATGGTCACTGCCTTGCGGCCGGAGGAATTTCTGGCGGGCCAGCGCGGTTGCGGCTCCGCCCTGCCCCACGCCCGGGTGGATCTGAACGCGGATGGCGCCATCCAGATCGCGGCGGAATCCCTGTTTCGCGGCTATTATTCGCACTGGCGCGAGGCCGGTCCGTGGCTGACGGAGGATCTTGGCTGTTTTGACGAACTCGGCAGCCTGCACGTGCTCGGGCGGCGTGATGCCGTCATCATCACCGGCGGGAAAAAGGTCGAGCCCGGCGAGGTTGAGGCGGCGTTGCGCGCGACCGGGCAATTTGCCGACGTGGCGGTGATCGGCGTGCCGGATGCGGAGTGGGGGGAGGCGGTCGTGGCGTGCTATCCGGCCGGCCCGAAGGAGCCGGATGTCGGCGCCGTCGCCCGGCGTCTCGCGGTCCGGCTGGCGCCGCACAAGCGGCCCAAGCGCTACCTCCGCATCGCCAGCTGGCCGCGCAACGACCAGGGAAAAGTAAACCGGCGGGAATTGACGGTTCTGGCCTTGGATGCGTCCGGCCGGATCAGACGGAATGATGCTTGATCCAGGCGGCGAGGGCGGCCGGCAGGACGTGGCGCTCGCGGGACCGGGAGGAGATGCAGACGTGCTCGGTGCGCACCCGCGCCGCGAGTTTTTCCGGGCGGCCGAGGCGGTGCAGCTCGTAGTCGACGGCGTAGCCGTCGCTGCCGAGGGGCACGGGCGTGAGGGTCACGCTGATTTTGTCCCCGCAGGTGAGCGGACGCAGATATTCGGCCTGGCTTTTTGCCACCGGCACCACCACGCCGTGCTTGCCGAAAAACGATTTCAACTCGATGCCGTCGGCGGCCAGCGACTCCTCGTAGGCTTCGTGGCAGATGACGAGGTAATTGGAGAAAAACACCACGCCGGCGGCATCAGTGTCAGCGAAGCGGATGGTGCGTGGGTAGACAAAAGGCATATACCCACGACATACACAGAATCCGCGTAAAGGGAAGCCATCCGAAAAGTGGGGCTTGAGTTTCCGGGTATTCCGTGTGTTCCGTGGGGAAAACAGGCATGACCAAAAACGAGATAGCCGGAGTGCTGGATGAGATTGGCGTGCTGCTGGAGTTGAAAGGCGAAAATCCCTTCAAGGTGCGCGCCTATCATGCGGGGGCGCAGGCGCTGGAGACGCTGGAGGAGGATTTGGGCACGGTCATTGCCGAAGACCGATTGCAGGATATCAAGGGGATCGGCGAGGCACTGGCGAAAAAGATCACCGAGCTGCACGCGACGGGCCGGCTGGGGTTTCACGAGAAACTGAAGGCCTCGATCGCGCCCGGCCTGGTGGAGATGCTGGAGATTCCCGGACTGGGCGCGAAGAAGATCAAGGCGCTGCACGAGAGGCTTGGAATCAGTTCGGTTGCGGAACTGGCGCGCGCCTGCCAGGAGGGGCGGGTGGCGGCGCTCGACGGATTCGGTGAGAAAAGCCAGGAGAAGATCCTAACGGGCATCCGCAACCGGGAGGCCTATGCGCAGCGGCACCTGTGGTGGGAGGCTTACGCCGTGGCCGAGCCGGTCCTGCAGGGATTGCGCGCCCTGCCGCAGGTGCAGCGCGCCGAGCATGCGGGCAGCTTGCGGCGCGGGCTGGAGACCGTGGGCGACCTCGATTTTCTCGTGGCCGCGGAGGAGTGGGCGCCGATCGTCGAATGGTTCACCACCCGGCCGGAGGTCAGGGAAGTGACGGCAAAGGGGGAGACGAAGGCGAGCGTGCGCTACGCCGGTGGACTGCAGGCCGACCTGCGCATCGTGCCGCCCGCCCAGTATGTCTTCGCGCTGCATCACTTCACCGGCTCGAAGGACCACAACGTGCAAATGCGCCAGCGGGCGCTGACCCGGGGACTGAGTTTGAGCGAGTGGGGGCTCGTGCCGGCCGAGGGCGAAGGGACGGCGAAGGATAAAGCGGCGGCGCAGCGCGAAACCCGGGAGGCAAGGCTGGATAACATCCAGACTGAGGCCGACCTGTTTGCCGCGCTTGGCTTGCACTACATTCCACCGGAGTTGCGCGAGGGCCTGGGCGAGATCGAGGTGGCCGAGAAAGGCGAATTCCCACGGCTGGTCGAAGCCGCCGACATCCGCGGCGTCTTCCACAACCACACGACGGCATCCGACGGCTGCAACACGCTCGCCGAGATGGTGGCGGCGGCCCAGGCGCACGGCTGGGAGTATCTGGGCATCGCCGATCATTCGAAGGCCAGCTTCCAGGCGAACGGGCTCGATGAGACGAGATTGCGCAAGCAGATCGCCGAGATCAAAGCGCTCAACCGATCGGGCCGCTTCACGACGCATGTCTTTGCCGGCGTGGAGTGTGACATCCTGCCTGACGGCCGGCTGGATCTCGGGGAGACGGTCTTGCGGGAGCTCGACTATGTCGTCGTGTCGGTGCACTCGGCCTTCACGCAGAGCGAGGCGGAAATGACGGCGCGCATCATCCGCGCCATCGAACACCCGTGCACGACCATGCTGGGACATCCGACCGGTCGGCTGCTGCTTAAGCGTGAAGGCTACCTGGTCAATGTGGCGAAGGTGATCGATGCCGCCGTGGCGAACCACGTGTCCATCGAGCTCAACGCCCATCCGCAACGACTCGATTTGGATTGGCGGCACTGGCGCCGGGCGGCGGAGCGGGGCCTGCGCTGTGTCATCAATCCCGACGCCCACGACACCGCCGGGCTCGATCATCTCCGGGCGGGGATCAATGCCGCTCGCAAAGGCTGGCTCACGGCCGAGCAAGTTCTAAACACCCGCGGCTTGGCTGCGGTGCGGGAGTATCTGCGCACGCGGTGATGGGGGAAGACGGTGTTTTCCCTCTTGGAAACGGCGGAAAACACGCCCGGGAATGACCCCGGATGGGGGCTGATTATTGCCCGCAGGGGGCGCCGAAAGAGGTTTTGTTGGGAAATGTCGAGCCTGCAAACCTACCAAAAATTGAGTGTCCGCCATGGTTGTAAGAGATGGGTGAGGCTACCCAAGATGGGGTGCCTCCAGGTTAGCCGGCACGGCTAGGGGGCGTCCATCCAGCCTTCAACAGATCGGAAAGCCATATGGCCTCCAAAAATCGGTGCCAACTCGTGCAGCCCGCTGCCAAGCCGGCGTTGAAACTCATGCCAGCACCCCGCTCTTCCCAAGACGTGGTCAAGCTTCTCAAGTTTGCCGCCCACCTGGGTCTGGCCAACGCCAAGATCGTTGCCCATCTCACGGAGATGGGGGCGCTGTTTCCCAAGGAACTGCTTGGGGCCTTCAAGGCATTCCAAGAGAGGCAGGCCTGTGATAATTGAGGCGCCTTGGTGGATTCCCCCTGTGTTCTCAGCAAAGCCAGGCGCGTGGCCGAGGCAACCTGGGACGCGCCATGGGCAGGACCCCGCCCAGCCGCCGGTGAATCCGGCAAGGGCGCAAAGCAGCCGTGACGCTGCTGTTGAAAAAGATATTTGACATAATAAATTTATTCTCTTTGGAATTACGCGGAGCTGGCCGTTAGGTGGCCCTCCTGCATTCCCCTATGCATCACAAGTCCGACAGCCATCACCGGAAGCGCCGGCCCGGCCGACATGGAAACAAGCCCGGGACCATACGTGCCAAACGTGCGGAGGTGAAAATCGCACGGGGGCCACGGCGGCGCAGGACCGCCGGGGATGAATCCGTGGATCTTCTCGCGCATGTCTGCGAGGTCATGGGGCTTTTCCCGCGTGCAGGTGACCAGGCGCTCGCCGAATGGGTTGCCAAGATGAAGGCTGAAAGGCAGGCCGGCGCGGCGGTCAAGAAAAGCCGCCGCGCCGGATCTTCCCAAGGTGCGCGGCCGAAGCGCCGGACGCAGCAATAAGATCACGCGAAAGCTGTCAGTGGGCCGTCTGCCGCCTACGGCCAGATGGGCGCGGGCCGGTTTTGACGGTGTTTGCGTCTCTCCGGCCGGTTTTGCTTGGAATCAGTCCATCGGCAGGTGAAACACAAAGCATGCCGGAGTCCAAAATGGCTGAAGAATGGTTCGACGTGGTCGACGAAAAAGATGTCGTCGTCTCTCGTGCCACCCGGCAGGAGGTGCATGCGCACGGCCTGCGGCATCGGGCGGTGCACGTGCTCGTGTTCAACCGGGCGGGGCAGCTTTTCTTGCAGAAACGCTCGTCCAGCAAGGACACGGCCCCGGGAGCATGGGATTCCTCGGCCTCCGGTCATGTTGATGCTGGAGAAGATTACGACGCGTGCGCCGTGCGTGAGCTGCGCGAGGAGATCGGCCTCCACGTGGCGCGGGCGCCCCGTCGCTGGCTTCGTCTTCCGGCGGGCGACGAGACCGGTCAGGAGTTTGTCTGGGTTTACCGGCAGGAAGCGGAAGGGCCGTTCACGTTGCACCCGGAAGAAATCGAGCGGGGGGCGTGGTTCACCCCGGCCGAGGTTATCCGCCTCGTGCGCGAGCGCCCCGCCACATTCGCCAGTTCGTTCCGTCTCCTCTGGCATCAATTGGTGGGAAGAGGCGAAGTGCCCAAGTGATCTCCTCCCGCCGGCGGGTGGACATCGGCCTCCGGCCAGAGCGCGACATCCCCGTTCCTAGCCCGGGCGCAGACGCTTGATCGCCGCGAATTGCCGGGGGGAAAGCAGACGCCGCGGCAGGCGCCGCTCCGCTTCGGCGAGCAGGAGATCCCAATCCTTGTCCGTCGGCGGGCCGTAGGGCTCCCAGGGCTGATGATGCCCCTGTTTGCGGCTCCAGGTCGCGGTGCCGCCGAAGATGATCACCCGGACCTGAAACCGGCGGCCTTCGGCATCACGGGCCCACCAGCCAAATTCCATGCTCATGGCGCGGGCACCAGTTGGGGCACGGTTGCCGAAGAACCCTCGGAGCCGTCGCTCGCTGGCGCCAGGACAAAGGAGGCCACCACGCGCCCAAGATCGAAGCCGTCCCGGTGGTGACGCACGCGCCGCACCACCACCCGCTCCGGAGAAACATCGACGGCATAGCAGCCCCACGGCGGGCAAAAAGAGCCGGTGTTGATCACCACCACGTCGCGCGGATACCACACTCCGGGCAGATGGGTATGACCCACCACGGCAAAACGCGCCCGCGGCCGGTGGCGGCGGGCAAAAGCCGCGGCGCGTTCAGGCAATTCGCGCCACGCCCGCATCATCGCCAGGGTGCGCGTGAGCGGCCAGAACGTACGTGCGGTATGCAGGGTGCGGCCCCAGGATTTGCGCGGATGCGAATCAGGGGGCAACCGCAGCTGCGCGCAGGCGCGCTTGCAGGCGGCCAGGCGCGCCTCCAGCCGGTCGCGTTCGGTGGAAGACAGGGCGGCGAGCTGCTGGCGGTACAGTTCGCGGATCTGCGGAAGCTCCGTACTCCACGGCACGAGATCCTCAAAGAGGATCTCGCCATGGGTCACAAACACGAGTCCGCCGAGCAGATCAAGATGATGGGTATCGGAGATGCCGGCATCATGGTTGCCGGTCAGCAGGGCAAAACGTGGTGCCTCATTGCGGACAAACTCCAGAAATTGCCGGCGCATTTCTTCCACTTCCGGTGCGGCCGGATTGGACCGCATCTCGAGACTGTCGCCATTGAACACGATCCGGTCGGCGCCCGCGAACAGTGGACGCAGCGCCGCGAGCGAGCGTACACGGCTCGCGGGATTGCCATAATGCAAGTCGGACAGGATGCGGGTGGTGCCGATAGCCACGGGAGCGATTAACACAGCCAAAGTCGCGCGGTGCGGCAATGTTTTAGATGCGGCGCCCCTCCCGGGGCATGACGCAGTGATGCATCCCGTCAAAGGGATTCACACCGCCAAGGCCGTGCAAGGCGGCCCCTTGGTATTGCCTTGCTGGCCGCCGCTGGCACCCCTCAACTTTCAGGCATGGCTTTCTTTGGGTCTCTCGCCTCGGTGCGCGCCCGGTGCGCGCGCCTCCCGGAATTCCACGCCGCGTTCGCCTATGCCGAGCAGGCGTTGACGCCTGGTTCGGCCGTGCATTCTCGCATCACCGCCCTGGCCGGCGGGTCCACGCACCGGCAGGAACTTTCCGGCGGCGCCTACGCCATGGAAATGGCCTATCAGACGAAGCCCCGGCCGGAAGGATTCTTCGAGACGCACCGCAAATACATCGACGTGCAGGTGATGGTGGCGGGCGACGAAGTGATGGCAGTGGCCGCCGCGGCCCAGCTCGGCATCACGCAGGCCTATGACGAGACGAAGGATCTAACCAAACACGCCGACACCGACACCGCGTCCGTGCTCCGGGTGCGAACAGGCGATGTGGCTGTGTTCTGGCCGGAGGATGCGCACATGCCAGCACTCGCGGCGAAGCGGCCTGCGCTCGTGCGCAAGACCGTCGTCAAGGTGCCCGTGGTCGCCTGACGGCAGAAAACCCGGACCTGAGATCGCCCGGACAGGGGATGTCTGGCTGGGGTGATCGATCAAACGGTGCCCGGAGTCGGATCGCTAGAACTTCAGCAGGTGCTGGGCGAGGAAGGCGGTCTGCAGCGCGGCAAGCTCCTGGAGTCCCTTCTGGGCGAGCGCGAGCAGGCTCTGCAGCTGATCGTGCGAGAAGGTCGCCTCCTCGCCCGCGCCCTGCACTTCGACGAACTGGCCGCGGCCGGTCATGACGACGTTGAAGTCGACCTCGGCGTCCCGGTCCTCGAGGTAGGCGAGGTCGAGCATTTCCTGCCCCTGCCGCAGGCCCACACTCACGGCGGCCACCGAATCGGTGAGCGGATTCTCCGTGATTTTCTTGTCGTCGAGCAACTTCTGGATGGCGAGGCGCGCGGCGAGATAGGCGCCGGTGATGGAGGCGGTGCGCGTGCCGCCGTCGGCCTGAAGCACGTCACAATCGATCCACAGGGTGTTCTCGCCGAGCCGCTGCAGGTCGAGCACGGCGCGGAGCGAGCGGCCGATCAGGCGCTGGATCTCGATGGTGCGGCCGTCAAGCTTCCCGCGGGTGATGTCGCGCGGCTTCCGCTCCAGCGTGCTGTAGGGGAGCATCGAGTATTCGGCGGTGAGCCAGCCGCCGGTCACGCCCTGTTGTTTCATCCAGGTGGGCACCTTGGGCTCGATGGTGGCGGCGCAGATGACCTGCGTGCTGCCAAAGCGCACCAGCACCGAACCGGCGGCATAAGGGGCGGGGCCGGCTTCAAAAAGCACGGGACGCAACTGATCAACGCGGCGGCCGTCGGCGCGGAGGAGGGGCATGATGATGAAGATTGGCGGGGGAGCGCGGCGACCGGCCGCCGGGATCAGGTGGTGACACTGCGGCTCGGCTCCTCGCGCGGAAACGGGGAGGCGGAGAGCCTGAGCGATTTCTTTTTTTCGGTTTCCGGCGGTTCGGCCATGTGGGCGATCAGGCGCTCGTTGAAATCCTTCGCCGGATCGTGGCCCATGCGCTTGAGCGCCTGCACCATGGCGGCCACTTCGACCAGGCGCGCAATGTCGCGGCCGGGCCGCACGAATAGCTCGATGTGCGGCAGCTTGATGCCGAGGATTTCATAGTAGTTTTCCTCGAGACCGGTGCGTTCCTCGGCGGCGTCCGGCGTCCATTCCCGCAGGCTGACGACCATGTCGATGCGTTTCTCCAGGCGGACACTCTTGATGCCGAACATCTCGGCGATGTTGATGATGCCGATGCCGCGGCACTCCATGTAACCGCGGGTGAGCGGACGGCTGCTGGCCATGAGCTCGCGCTCGTCGAGCAGCTTGATCACGGTGATGTCGTCGGCGACGAGGCTGTGGCCGCGCTCGACGAGGGCCAGGGCGCACTCGGATTTGCCCACGCCGCTGTCGCCGCGGATGATCACCCCCACGCCCTTGATGTCGACGGTGGTGCCCTGTTCGGTCGTGGAGGGGGCGAACTCGTTGTCGACGTAGAGCGTGGCCGTGTTCACGAAATTCATCGTGATCATCGGCGTGCGGAAGACGGGCAGGTGGCGCTCCCGCGCCACTTCCAGCATCGGCTTCGGAAAGGTGTAATTCCGGGTCAGAACCAGGCAGGGAATATGGCGGTCGACCATGCCGTTCAGGACGTCGCGCTGAACCTTGTCGCCGAGCGTGCGCAGAAAGGTCATCTCGGCGGCGCCGAGCACCTGGATGCGTTTGTTCGCGAAATACTTGAAGAAGCCGGTGAGGGCCAGCGCGGGGCGGTTGATCGCGGGCTCGCGGATGAGGCGGTGCAGACCTTCGCGGCCGGTGATGAGTTCCAGCTTGAGCCTGGCCCCGTAGGTTTCAAAGAAGTGGGCGACGGAAATGCCGTGGATGGCTTTGGACATGGGGGGAGGGGGCGGAAGGCGGGTGATGACGAATGACCGGATGACTAATGACGGGGTGCCAAAGCAGGCGCCAGCCTAGAGGTTGAAGTCCTTGCCGAGATAGAACTCCCGGGCCCTGGCATCGTTGATGAGGTAATCCCGCGGGCCCTCGGCAATGACGCGGCCCTCATGGATGATGTAGCCGCGGTCCACGATGTTGAGGGTTTCGCGGACGTTATGGTCGGTGACGAGCACACCGATGCCGCGCTCCTTGAGCTGCCGCACGATTTTCTGCACGTCCGCCACGGCGATCGGATCGATGCCGCTGAACGGCTCGTCCATGAGCAGGAAGCGCGGCGTGGTGACCAGCGCGCGGGCAATCTCGAGCCGGCGGCGCTCGCCGCCGGAAAGGGTGTAGGCTTTCTGCTTCGCGAGGGGGGCGAGGCCGAGCTCGTCCAAGTGGCGGCCGACGTGCGCCGGCCGATCGCCGTGCGCGATGGGCAGCGTCTCGACGATGGCCAGGATGTTTTCCTCCACGGTCAGCTTGCGGAACACGGAGGCCTCCTGCGGCAGGTAGCCGATGCCGAGGCGCGCCCGCCGGTGCATGCGCAGGCGGGTGGCGTCGGTGCCGTTGATGAACACGCGGCCGCGCGTCACCGGCACGAGACCGACGATCATGTAAAAGGTCGTGGTCTTGCCCGCGCCGTTGCGGCCGAGCAGACCGACGATTTCGCCGGCACTGATGCGCAGGTTGACCCCGTTGACGACGGCGCGCTGGCCGTAGACCTTCACCAGACCGTCCGTGCGAATAAAGGCGCCGTTCTCCGGCTCAGGAACGGCCGCCGGCGGGATCGTACGCACTGCACTGGGAGCGGTTTCCATCCTCAGGGCTGCTTGGCGGCCGGCTCGGCTGGCGGCACGGGCGGTGGCTGGTTTTTGTCGAAGCTGAGGTCCTTGAGCGGCGGCAGTGTGATGCGGACATTGCTGCCGTGAACGCGGCGATCGCCGCGATAAAGGATCAGCGGCTCGCCCGTGGCCGTCGAGTTGTTGCCGTGATCGACGACCATGGGTCGGCCGGTCAGGGTGATCCGATCCTCGCCGGGGAGCACCTCGGCGCGTTCGCAGGTGGCCTCGCGGTCGCCCTGCACGATGCGCACCTTGCCGGTGGCGATGAGCGACTTGAAGCGGTCCTGCTTGCCCACGGTGTCCTGCTTGTCGCCGCTGCGCAGGGAGACGACGTCGAGCCGGTCGCAGGTGATGCGGATGTTGTTGCCGGTGACGGTGACATTGCCGGTGAAAACCGAGAGAGTCTGGGTCTCGGAACTCTGGATGTCGCAGGTGGCGGCTTCGATGACGGTCTCGGGCGCCGGCTCCTCCGCGGCGCGGACCGGCAGCCAGAGGGCGGCGGACAGCAGGCAGGGCAAAACAGCGCGAAGGCGAGGCGTCATCGGAGGATATCCTTCAACTGGGTGTGGAAAACTACGTGGACGTCCTTTCGGATGGAAACCTTTTTCTGGCGGTGGTCGTAAACCCAGTCCGCGCCGGTCGCCTCGAAATCGTCGCTGATGAGCCGGAGGCGGCCCGGGCCGCGCACCTGGCCCACGTTGAGAAGCGCGGTGGCCGCGGGGCTCAGGAAGACCGACTCCACGCGGTTCGAGGCGTCGCCCGTGAAGACCGTGAGGTTGAGGTCGGTGACGGCGAGCTGGTCCTGGTTGATGTAAAGCCCCTCGGATCCGCACAGGAGCCACGAACGGTAGCCCTCCTTGGTAAATGTGGGCACGCGGAAGTTGATCACCGGCGCATCGGTGGTGAGGGTGGTGGGGCGTTCGTCGGTTCCGCGCAGCGGGCCGGCGGCGGACGCAAGGCTGAGCGCGCCGAGCACAAGGAGAATGAAACGCAGGGAAGACACGGCGGGGCCCTAGACCGGGCGGTTGAGAATATGTTCACACACTTCGCGCACGGCGCCGCGGCCGGCGGGGCGCGCAGTAACATAGTCGGCCGCCGCGAGGGCGGCGGGCATGGCGCCGGGCACGGTGGCGCCGATGCCGGCCCAGGCGAGCGCGGGCGCGTCGATGTCGTCGTCGCCCATGTAGCACACCGCCTCGGCTCCGAGACCGAGCCGACCGGCCAGTTCCTGGAGCACCGCGAGCTTGTCGGTGCGGCCTTGGATGAGGTGGGTGATCTTCAGTTCGGTGGCGCGGACGACGGAGACCGGCGAGGTCCGGCCGGAAATCCAGGCGAGGACGATGCCGGCGTCGCGGCAGCGCACGAGGCCCAGCCCGTCGAGGATGGAGAAGGTCTTCGATTCGGTGCCGTCGGCGTGGATCGTCACCGTGCCGTCGGTGAGGATGCCGTCGACGTCCATCGCGAAGAGCCGGATGCGCGCCCAGGCCGCGCGGGGAATGCCGGTTCGCGGAGACCGGAGACCGGAAAGTGCTTCACGCAGGCGGGGGCGTTTCGATTTCAAGTGGGCCAAGTAAACAGAGGTCTTTCCGAAATCGCCAATCCGAAATCCGCCCTCGGTTCATCCCAGCCAGCTGGCGATGGCGTCGATCACCTTCTCCTTGGTCGGGCGGAAGGCGGTTTCCAGTTCGGGGGCAAACGGCACGGGCAGGTCGAGCGCGCCGAGGCGCAGCGGCGGCGCCTCGAGCGAGAAGAACAGCTCCTCGGTAAGGCGGGCGACCAGCTCGGCGCCGAAGCCGTGCGTGCGCCGGCCCTCGTGCAGCACGATCAGCCGATGGGTGCGCGCGAGCGACTCCTTGATGGCGTCCAGCCTGAGCGGGGAGAGGCCGCGCAGGTCCCAGAGCTCGAAGTTGCGCTCATACTCGGCGGCGAAGTAGTCGCAGACTTCGCCCGCGAGGTGCACCATCTCGCCGTAAGTGACGAGGGTCGCAAAATCGCCGGTCCGGACGCACTTGGGATTCCAGACGTCGCGGAAGTGCGGATCCCACGTGATGGGATGCTTGCCGCGGCGGTAGAGCCCCTTGTGTTCGAACAGCAGGACGGGATTGTCGTCCTCGAAGGCGGCGAGCAGCGCGTTGAAGGCGTCCTGCGGGTTGCTGGGGTAGAGCGCCTTGAGACCGGGCATGGCCAGGTAGAACGACTCGAGCTCCTCCGAGTGGAACGAGCCGAAGGTGAGGCCGCCGCCGCACGGCAGGCGCAGCACGAGCGGCACGGCGGCGCCCGAGCGAAAATGGAACGTGGCGGCGTTGAGCACGATCTGCGTCGTGGCCTCGGTGGAGAAGTCGGCGAACTGGAACTCCTCGATGGGGTGGTGGCCGTTGACCGCGAGGCCGATGGCGTAGCCCGTGCTGCCGCTCTCGGCGAGGGGCATGTTCATCACGCGCGGCCGGCCGAAATCCTTGAGCAGGCCCTCGGTGACCTTGAACGCGCCGCCGTAGGTGGCGATGTCCTGGCCGAGGACGAGGGACTCGGGGCGCTCGGTGAGGATTTTGCGCAGCGCGCGGTTGAGCGCCTGCGCCATGGTGACGATTTCGGTTTTGGGATTTGCGTTTTGGGTTCTGGGTTCAGGGCTCCCGTCTGCAGCTTCTTGCTTCTTGCTTCTTACTTCTGAATCGATCGATGGCACCCAGGGAATCGGCGGTGCGGGCGGCGCGAACAGGTCGTTCTCCATCCCGGCCGAATTGGGGCGCGGCTGGGCCATCGCCACCTTGAGGCATTCCTCGACAAACGCGGCGATTTCCGCGTCGAGCGCGTCGAGCTTCGCGCCATGGCCGTCAGCCGCGAGGCGGGCGCGCAGTTTCGGGAGCGGATCGGCCGCAAACATGGCGTCGGCTTCGCCCGGCTTCAGGTAGTCGCAGGTGTCGTAGGCGGCGTGGCCGCGCAGGCGCAGCGTGTTCGCCTCGATCAACAGCGGGCGGCCGGTCCGGTGGACCTTGTCGATGGCGGCGGCGAACGTCTGGAGCGTGGCAGCGACGTCCGCGGTGCAGTCGAGGGCAAAGCCCTCGATGCCGTAGCCGGCGGCTCGGCGCCAGAGTTCGAGCCCGGCGGCGTATTGTTCGCTCACCGGCGTCGAGTAGGCGTAGCGGTTGTTCTCGATGACGAAGAGGATCGGCAGGTTGAGCAGCGTGGCGAGGTTGAGCGATTCGTGCGCGTCGCCCGTGCTGCTGGAACCGTCGCCAAGGAACGCAAAGCCCATGGCCGGCCGGCCGAAACGGCGCTGCGAGTCGAGGGCGCCGACCACGTTCGACACCATGATGCCGAGGTGGCTGATCATCGGCAGCGAGCGGTGCTTCGGGTCGCCGTGGTGGACGTTGCCCTCGCGCGCCTTGGTGGGGCTGGCGGCGTTGGCGAAGTACTGGTTGAGATGGTCGACGAGATGGCCGCTCCAGATGAGATGCCCGCCGAGGCCGCGGTGGGTGATGGAGATGACGTCGACCTCCTTGTCGGCCAGCAGGGCGAGCGGGACGATGAGCCCCTCGTTGCCCTGGCCGCCGGTGACGGTACCGCGGATGAGTCCCTGCCGGAAGAGGTCGAGGATGCGGTTGTCGGCCGTGCGCGCGGTCTGCATCCACGCGTAGGTGCGGAGCAGGGCGCCGGGGAGGTCGGCTTCGAGGTCCGCGGGCCGCAGGTCGCGGCCCGCCAGGATCGCGGGTGGTTTTGGGTAAACCATGCTGGGCCACGACGGTGGCAACCGGTCGGGCCGCGTGCAAGCCCGTTAGGAGTCGGGCGGTGGTACCGCTTGTCATTGCGACTCTGCTGGCCAGCAGAGCGACGAAGCAGTCCAGCTGGATCGCCACGCCCCGCCACGGCAGCGGGGCTCGCGATGACAGGCAAACGGTACTACCACCAGAAATCGGGCGGGCCTTGGCGTCGCTCAAACTTCTTAGGGAGGGAAAATCCGCCGGAAACTCACCTTTTCGCCGGCCCGTTCACCTCAGATGTCTGGTGAGACAGCGCTGCACCGACGGCCAGAAGAAGTGCACCGATGACGACCCTCAGGCACGCATCCAGCACCGCCGCCAGACTCGGGTGGGACGGAATTGCCAATCCGAGGGCCGCACTGGCGTTCCAGCTGGCATGGAAGACAATGCAGAGGAGGATGCTTCCGGTGCGGGCATAGAGCCAGGCCAGGATCAGGGCCCCGCCGACAACGCCGATGGCAAACACAGGAAAGTTGGTCCCGTATTGCCCGACGCCGGGAAGGACAAACAGCGGAAGATGCCAGCAGGACCACACCAAGCCTACGAGCACCGCCGCAGCCGGACGGCCCAGGCCCCGCTCCAACTCGGGCTGAGCGACGCCCCGCCAGCCGAGTTCCTCCAGACCGCCGCCCGCGACCATGACCAGAAAGAGGGGAGCGAACATGTACCAAGGCCGAATGGAGAACCCCCGGGCGGAATCGGGAGCGACCAGAGTGGCGATGCCCACCGCGGCCAGGGCAAGGGCCACGGGAAGGCCCACGGCAATGACGTACCATCGGCCCGCGACACGCCAACGGAAGAGCCGGCGGTGAAACTCCAGGAGCGGCGACAGCGACGGCGTAGCCAGTACCGCTGCGTAGGCGGCGATGGTCGGTCCCAGGCCACCGAGCATGTAAAGGAGCATGAAGGGCAGGTGGCCATAGACGAACGTCTGTGCGCGAGCCAGCGGCACCAGGATCCCCCAGGAGGTCCAGGTGATCGCAAACGTGACCGCGAGGAAGATTGCGAGGCGGCGGCTCATGGGGTTTCCGGCACAGTGAGCTTCACAGGCGAGGCACAGAGTCGGTCTGTCCAACAACATTCGCGGCTAGACACGGAAGGAAGCGGCGCAATCCGCTGGTCAACAGAACGCGCAGCAAGATGCGTGACGGATGTAGAAGTTGGCTCTGGTCGCTGGTTCGGCTCTTTCCTCATGACTTAGCGTTGAGCCTCTTGGTGCCGACAATGCTCCAAGCCTTGGCAATCCTGCCATTCTGCACGTCGCAAATCATCAGCAGCTCAAGCGTGCCCGGGCCTTCCGGAAAGGTGCGCGTCACTTTCTCGTGATCGACCACGATATTGCCCATCACGACGCGCTTGATGAGCGCCGCATGGAGATTGGGCTCCTGGAATCGCACTCTGAAACGCTCGCGCAATTGGACTGAACCGCTGGCCAGCAGCTTCGATGGATGCTCGAATGTCTGGGCGTCGTCCGCGTAAGTGGCCAGCAGTGCATCGACATCGCGAGCATTGTAGGCGTCGAGCTGTCTTTGCACGACGGCTGCGGGGTCATGGGGTGGGGGTGCGGTCTTCATTTTCCTTTGCAACGTTAACGATGAGCCACGCGCGCAGCCGGCGTTCTGCTGGCCGGCAGAATGCGCCGTAGGAGGCGTGCCGGCTGCAGGCGTCGGCTATCGCGGCGGGTTCGGCTGCTTCAATCCCCAAGACTGCGCGACAATCTCCAGCGTGCTTTCATCCTGAATCGTCGCCTCGATCACGCGGTCCTGATAGACCGGGCGAAGCACATACTTTCTTCCCGCCTTCGCTTCGAAGGTCAGGATCCGAGTCGCCGGCTGGTGCCAATCCGCGGTTGCTGCGACGGTGATGCTGCACGGACCGGGACCAACCGTGGCTTTGCTCTTCGAGAAGGCAACCACGCTCGCCCCGGTGACATAGATGATGTCGAAGCTGCGCAAATCAGGCCAATTCATCCTGACGATGGGATTCAGCAGCGTCGCGGTGAAGGAAAGCCCTTCGATCCGGGCCTGCTGGTCTTTGGGGATGCGGGCCGTCGAAGTAGCGACCGACTGACAGCCGGCGATGCAGACTAAAGCGACGGCCAGGAGCAGACTCGGAATCTTTTTCATATTATTGCCGAAAGTTAACGATGAGCCACCGCAACCGCAGGGGGCGGCGCGGCTCCTGCGCCCCTGTCGGCCGAAGCCTCGGCGAAGGCTGAAGCTCGCGGCGTGACGGCTGTGCGCGTTGGCTCTGGCGGCTGTATCGGTTCTTTCTTCATCGAAGAACCTCGGGGAAACATCCCTTCATGTAGGCGACAATAAGCCCGACGATGACGCCAGTCGCAAGGGTTATGGCTATTCCATAGACGACCTTCTTGCTTTTATCACCGCCTTTGGCGGCCTTTTCTAATCTTTTGGTCGCCTCGATTATCTCCCAATGCCTTCTTTCTTCTTCTTTCTCTTTCTTCGCACGTGCCGCCTCATCGGACTCCGTAATCAACTCTCGAAGGGCGACGCTTTCATCGCACTCGACAGCAAAATCTTTGAGCAACGCCTCGAGCATCTCGCGGGACTTTCCGGCGTGCTTCTTTTTGTAGGCGTCGATGTAGCCGCGGTCGAACATGAGTTTCTTTGCCCAACAGTTATTACCCTCAGTTCAATTGACGTATTGCGGGAGGAAATCTGAGGTTGACGACGCCCGATTAGGACACGCAAGCCGTGGTCGATCAATTCCGGAATCGAGGTTTTGTCGGGTGTCGCTCCGCCCGGTGGCGGTCGATATCAGTTCCGACTAAAGACCAATCCGCAGCGTGGCTGAATCCGCAACCCGCTGAGCTGCACTTGAGGTCCGGACGGCAGCCCGCACGGAGTGCGGGCTCCACCGGATGCAGTGCCGAGTCTTCTCACGCCAAGTCGCGAAGGACGCCAGGGCGGGTGCACAGACCAATCCCACGAAATTCTGCGAGCTTTGCGGCGTTTGCGTGAGGCTGCAGAATCTCAGATCGTCAGCGACTCGCCCGGCTTGAGGACGTGGACGGTGTGATCGGTTCTCGCGGCCGCTTCGACGAACAGCTCGGGATCAACCGCAATGACCGGCCAGGTGTTGTAATGCATGGGCACCGTCACCTTCGGCCTCAGCAGGTCGAGTGCCGCCGCGGCATCCTCGATGCCCATGGTGAAATTGTCGCCGATGGGCACCATGGCGAGATCGAGGCCGAGCCGGCCGATGAGCTGCATGTCGAGGAAGAGCGCGGTGTCGCCCGCATGGTAGATCGTTTTGCTGTCAGCCTGCAGGATGATGCCGCAGGGATTGCCGAGGTAGACGGGATTGAGGCCGGCATTCACGCTGGAGGAATGGTGGGCGAGCGTGAGTTTCACCCGGCCGAAGGGGAAGCTGAACGCCCCGCCGGGGTTCATGCCGTGGGTCTTGGCGCCCTGCGCGCCGAAGTATTCGGCAATCTCGTAGTTGGCGATGATGGGCGCGCCGCAGCGTTTTGCGATGCTGAGGGCATCGCCCGTGTGATCCTCGTGGCCGTGCGAGCAGAGGATGTAGTCAACCTTGACGTCGGCGGCCTTGACGGGGGCGAGCGGATTGCCGGTAAGAAACGGGTCGATGATGAGACGGGCTTTGGAGGTCTCGACGAGAAAACAAGAGTGAGCGAGGTAAGTGATTTTCATGGCGGAATTGTCGAAAGCCAAAGGGTGGAAGTCGAACGTGGAAAGTCAGAGTCTGGCGGCCGGGCCTACAGTTTCGGCAGATGCGCCTCGATCGCCGCCCGCTGCGGTTCGTGCCAGGGCGGCAACTTCAGAGTGCGGCCGAGTTCCGCCAGCGGTTCGTCGACGGTGAAGCCCGGCCCGTCGGTGGCGATCTCGAACAGCACGCCGTTGGGTTCGCGATAGTAGATCGAGTGGAAGTAACAGCGATCCATGATCGGACTGACGTTGAACCCGCGTGTCGCCAGTGCGTCGCGCGCTTCTGCCTGGCTCGGGTCATCGGGCGTGCGAAACGCCACGTGATGCACCGTGCCCAGTCCGCTGCGTCCGCGCGGCAGGGACGGAGCGGTCAGCAGATCAACGTAGGTGCCGGGTCCGCCGTCACCGACGGTGTAGCGCGCCCGGTTTTCTTCGCGGGCAAGAAGGCGATAGCCCATGTCCTCCGTGAGCACGGCGGCGGTCCGTTCCTCCACGCTAATCGTCAGGGTCACGCCATGAAAACCGCGGATGCCTTTTCCCGGCGGCACCTCCGGATGGGGCGCGGGAAGGCGCGGATCGGATTCGGTCGTTGCCACGAGTTCGAGCGGAAGCCCGTCTGGATCGGTGAACGCCAGCACTTCCTCGCCCTGCCGGGCGATGGGGGCGGCGGCCACTCCCTGCGCCTGCAGCCGCTCGCGCCAGAATCCCAGCGCACCCCTCGGCACGGACCAAGCGATGGCACTCGTCAGTCCCGTGCCGGCCCGTCCGCGCGGCAGTTCATCCCACAGAAAGAAGGTCAGCAGCGTGCCGGGCGACGCCGTCTGGTCTCCATAATAGAGATGATAGGTGCCGGGATCGTCGAAGTTGACGGTCTTCTTCACGAGGCGCAGGCCGAGCACGCGCGTGTAGAAGTCGACGTTGCGCTTCGCGTCCGACGCGATGGCGGTGATGTGATGGAGGCCCAGGAGGCGCATGGGGCAAAGGGAACGCGGAAACGCCAAAAGTCCAGACGCGGGTGCCGGTCGAAGGTCGAAGGACGAAAGTCGAAGGCCAAACCTCCCTGAATCGGATCTCAGCCCCGCTTGGCCTCTGAAGCCGGCGGCGGATCGATCTTGCGGATACGGCGGAGGTGCCGGCCGCCTTCGAAGGGGGTTTCGAGCCACACCTGCACGATCTTCAGCGCCAGGTCGCGGGAGACGGTGCGCGCGCCGATGGAGAGCACGTTGGCGTCGTTGTGCGAACGGCTCCAGATGGCGGTCAGCTCGCTCCAGCATACGCCGCACCGGATGCCGCGCACCCGGTTGGCGACGATGGCCTCGCCATTGCCCGAGCCGCCCAGCACGATGCCGCGCTCGAATTCGCCGCGGGCCACGGCCTCGGCCACGGGGCGGACAAAATCGGGGTAATCGCACGGCGCGTCGGAGCTGGTGCCGAAATCGCGCACGGTGTGCCCGGCGGCGAGCAGCAGGGCCTTGATGGCTTCCTTGTAGTGGTAACCGGCGTGATCGGAACCGAGGGCAATGGTGTATTTTTTCATGCGACGGGCGGAAGCGGAGGGACGCGATGAGGATCAGGCCGGGAAACCACGGCGGGTTGCGGATGTCGATAGTTGAGTCAAGCTATCCATCGGCAACCCATTTTACCACCATGAACCTCCGCGCCCTGCTTTCCCTCCTACTCCTCGTCCTGGTCGGGTGTGCCACCACGCCGGCCGAGCGCATCGCCAAAAATCACGCCGCCTATGCCTCCTGGCCGCCTGACGTGCAGGCCAGGGTGAAGGCGGGCGAAATCGCTCTCGGCTTCACGCCGGCGCAGGTGCGCGTGGCGCTGGGCGATCCTGATCACGTCTATAGCCGCACTGCCGCGAATGGCACCGAGGAGGTGTGGGGTTATCGCAGCCACCAGCCGAGGATCAGCGTGGGCCTGGGCATGATGGGAGGCGGCGGATCCACGCGCGTGGGCGGTTCCACCGTCGTGAGTTCCGGCGGACCCTACCTTGACGAAATCCTGCGTGTCGTTTTCGAAGCAGGAAGGGTGAGCGCGGTCGAGAGGATGGCGCGTTAGGGTCGCTCCGTGATGAGCCTATGACGATCCCGGCGCGGGCAAAACAAGCCCGGCCTGCCGACAGGAGAAGCGCCGCCGGCGGGCGGTAATAGGTCAGTTTGCCTGAATTGTGCGGTAAATGTAGGTCGGGGTTTATCCCCGACAGAGGGACCTCGATGGTTTCGGTGTCGGGCCTAAAGCCCAACCTACATAAACTGACCCACTATCCGGAGGGCCCTTACGGCGCCGGATGATTCTTCACCGCGCCCCACCAGCGCTTGAAGTCGAAGTTTATTCTCAACTTGCCCGAAAGGCCGGCGTCAAAGCCGTCCGGACCGCGGTCGACATGCAGGCTCAGGCCGAAGAGCCACTGGCCTTTTGAGTAGAAGGTGAATTTCTTCGGCAGCTCCCACACGCATCCCGGACGCACTCCGTAGACATCGTGGTTGGTGTGCCCGGTGAGGCGCGTGGTCGTGTAGGACGTTTCCAGGGTGTAATTAAACGCGCCGCGCTCCCAGACGGCGCCCACCGTCAGGCTTTGGGCGTTGTCGCGGAGTTCATTCTTGGTGGTTTCGGCGGGGATCGAGGTTTGTTTGACCAGATCGCTGCCCAAGCCCCAAAAAATACGCACGCCGGGGTGTTTCACGAGCGGATGGGCGAACGTCACGAATGAGTCCAGGTGTTTGAGCCCGTCCGTCACCTCGGCCGGCGGATGATCGACCGGGAAGACGTAGCCTGCGCCCACGCCGATGTCCCAGCCGGGCCACCATTGATCGCCGATGCGATATTTCGTGGCGAAGCTCAAGCCGGACAATCCCGCGCGGCTGAAAAAGCTCTGCTTGCCGAGCCCGTGCGAAAAGTAGGTGTCCGTTTCCTCGCTTATCTCCCAGCGGCCGGTGACGCCGTAAATCAAACTGACCGGTGTGCGGAGATAGTCGCGCTGGGTGAAGTCGCCGAAGTGCGGATGAACGACCAGCTTCAGATTGGCCTTGTGCTCGGTGCCCGGCAGGTCGCTGTTGAAGATGCCATCGATGTGCAGCGAGTCGTCGGAGACCCGCGGCGTTGCCTCCTGCGCGTTGACCGGACCGGCCAGGACCGTGGCCAGGCCGAGGCCGACGAGGAGCTTTTTCATGGGGAAACGGGGTGCGCCGGTTGAAGCGGATCTTGAATCGCGCGGTCGCCGACGGGGTAGGATACCGCCCGATGGGAGGAGTTCAATGCTGGCTCCATTGGCGAGACCACCCGGTGCGGTTTGTGTTCCCGCCGATCGCGGCGGGCTGTTCTACTGGGAGGCGGAGGCCTCCGGTACAGGTTCGCGGTACACCTCCGGACTGTGGAGATAAACGGTAGTCTGGCAAGGGGCGACGGCCTTTTTTACGCGCCTCTTTTTATCTGGCGGAAGCGGCCTGAGGTTGTGGGTGGCAACATCATGCCGGCCGACGCGCCGCATTCAGACTGCGTCAACCACCCGCCAGAACGCGGTGGTGTCATCGAGGTTGCTGAACACGGCGTCAGGGTTCTCGACTTGCAGCTGGTCCACCGAGTGCCGGCCGGTTGCCACGGCGATGGCGCGGGCGCCGAATGCGTGGGCGCAAACCACGTCATGGGGCGTGTCGCCGATGACCCAGGTGTTCGCAGGTGCAAAGTCCACCCCGTGATGGGCGCGGGCTCGGCGCAGGGCGTAAGGGCCGAGCAGGTTGCGATCCTCGCAGTCGTCCGCGAAGGCCCCGAACGGGAAGTAACGCCAGAGGTTCCTGCTGCCTAACTTGACTTCGGCGCCGCGGCGGAGGTTGCCGGTGAGCAGGCCCAAGGCGACTCGGCGGGCGAGGGCGGCGTCAAGCAGGGCGGACACACCCGGCAGCAGGTGCACGCCGCGATCATTCAGCGCGGCCGGCAACGCGGCCACGTAGCCGTCAACATAGCGGGCAAAGTTCTCCTCGGTGGAGGGCAGGCTGAACTTGGCGAAGATCTGCCGCACGATCCAGCGGTCGGTGCGCCCGGCGAAGTCTATGTCGTTGATCGAGCCTTCGATGGCAAACACGCGCTGCAGCGCCACGCCCAGCGCCCGCATGCCCGCGCCGCCGGCGGTCAGCAGCGTGCCATCGATGTCCCAAAGGAGGAGGGTTTTCATCCCGATGAAACAAAAAGCGTTCGGCAGGCGTCTTAAATTTGCGAGCAAAACCATTCTCACTATCCTGTTTCCCCATGAAAACGTCCAAATTTCTTTTGCTGGCCGCCCTGGCGCTGGCGGCACTTTGCATCACGGGGTGTTCGACCCCCGAGTCGCGCATCAGGAAAAATCCCGCCGCGTTTGCCCGTCTGACTCCCGAACAGCAGGACCTGATCAGGAAGGGCCAGATCGCCATCGGCTTTGATCAGGAAATGGTGCAGCTGGCGCTGGGAGAGCCGGATCACATCACCACCCGCACCGACACCAAGGGAGTGAGCGAGATCTGGAGCTACACCACGTATGAGTTGCCCGACGGCGGGCCGCTCTACCGGGGCTGGTATCACCGCTATTATTACTGGGACGATCCGATGTTTCCCTATTACCTGGACTATCCCCACCGGCGGGAGCGCGATCACTACCGCGTGACGTTCAAGGACGGCAAGGCCGTCTCCATCGAGGAACGGAAACAGTGACCGCCGGCTGGCCGCGCCGGGACGGGAGGGCGCCGCTGGATCCGTTCAGCGCCGGAGCATCGTAAACAGCGTGCCGCCGAGGATGAGGGCGGCGCCGATGAGCTCATGCGGCTGGAAGCGTTCGCTGAAGAACAACACCCCGCCGCCCGCGATGCCGAGCGGCACGAGCATCTGGAGCAGCGAGCCCCGCGTCACGGTCAGCTCGCGGTAGGCCCGCGTCATCGTGAGCTGGCCCACCCCCGCGCAGAGCGCGCTCCCCACCAACAGCGCCCACGCGGCCGGCGGCGGCATTTCGAACCGCACCACGGTGGGCACCAGGCAGAAGAGCAGTCCGTAGAAGCATTGCGCGCCGAAGATGGTCGCGGTGTGCTCGGTGCGATGCAGCTGGCGGATGGTCACGATCACGACGGCCGAAGCCAGTGCGCCCAGCATGCCCAGAAAATCGTAGAAGCCGGCGGCAGGATGGGCGGCTATCACATTGGTGAGCAGGGCGAGTCCGAAGAGGCTGACGGCCGAGCCAATGATGAGGGTGGGAGTGAGCGGCTCCTTGAGGAGCACGACGGCCAGCAGCGCACCCATGACCACATAGGTGTTGCTGATGAACGTCGCGCGGCCGGCGCCGAGGTGGACGATGGTCAGGTAGTACAGGTAGACGCCGATGCCACCGATGACACCGCGCACGATGAGCTGCGGATTGCGGTAGAGATTGTTGAACTGAAACACCTTGCCGGGCGGGAACAGCGTCACGATGAGCGCCAGTCCGACTACAAAACGCACCGAGGAAAGCAGCCAAGAGTCCACGGCGAAGTGCGCGCCCAGCAGGCGGATGATGAGCGCGTTGGCGACGAAGCAGCCCGTCGAGGCGAGCATGAGCAGCAGGCCGTGGCGGGCGCTGGACGCGGACGGTGGGGAGGAGGTGTTCATCGAGGCGGGCAGCGGTGCCGCCGGCGTGGAAAAGGAAAAACCGCGCCGGGGGACTGGCGCGGTGGCGGAGAAGCGTGTCGTTGAAAATATGGTCAGAGGGTGACGACGTTCCCGGCAAAACCGCGCGCGGGCCCCCAGCGGAGCCACCAGGCGAGGCGGGCTTTGCGAATGGAATCAGGCGTGGACATGGCGGCTGCGAGTAAGGGGGAAAAACAGAGGAAGGAAAGGAGAAACTGGGCCGGAGCGGTGGGCCAGGCGGCCGGCGGGTCACGCCCCGATGATGGAAGGTGCATCAGGTTCGAGAAAAAATCTCGCAGGAAATTAGGACACGTGTTCACATCTGGTTCCATGACCCCCATCAACGCCTTCCTGCTGCAACACAATCTCCGCATCGCGCAAAATCCCTGCGTGTCGCCGGACTTCTGCCTCGATTGGCAGGCGCTGGCGGCGATCTTGAAAGCCGGCGGCGCCGGGACGAAGCAATGGGTCAAAAGCGGCTTTGAGACGAAGGCGGGAACCTGGCAGTTGATCGAGGACATCGCGACGGGTGACTGCGCGTGGTTGTTGGAATCGCGGGCCGCGGGGAAAGGCGCCGCCGGGCTGGCCGACGGCGTGGCGCTCGGCGGCAAGACCTGGGCCTTTCCCGCCACGTTCGCAAACCTGCTCCGCCTGAAGAACCTCATCCAGGAGCACAATCCCGGCTCGACGATCTTTCCGACCGCCGGCGCGAAGCTCGGCCAGAGCACGCTCGGCATCGGCGCTCGCTTCACCACGCTGCACTGGCCGGCGGTCGAGTGGGCGATGAGCGCGCTCGAGCTCGGCGTCACCGCCAACCAGAACTCCATTCCGCGCGAGCTGGTTTACGACGTGAACGCCATGCTGGAGGGGCGGCTCGACACCGTGCCGTTCCCCTTCATCGGCACCAGCGTCCCCGAGGGCCACCAGGGCCAGAGCGTCGAGGGCATGAGCCACGGCTGCGTGCTGTCGAAGCTCAAGACCGGCTTCCACCACCGCGGCATCGCCTGGAGCTTCAACGCCGACCACCAGCCGATCGGCGGCAAGTTCGACAGCCGCGAGGACCAGCTGGTGGCGGGCTGCGTGCTCGCGAGCTACATCACCTTCGACCTCTCCCCCGAGCTGGCCCAGACCAAGGTGCCCGAGGGCGCCGCCGCGCAGCGCGACTATGTCAAGGCCAACGTGGATGTCGTGCTGGTGCAAAAGGTCAAAGCCCGCGTCGCCGCCTGCGGCCTGCCGCTCGACGAGGAGCAGTTCAACGCGCTCCTGTGCTACGTGTGGCCCGCGCTCCGGAAGATGAAGGGACGCGACACCAAGTACCGCGCCGTGCGCGCGCGGGCGTTCACCACCGCCGCCGGCCGCGCCTACCTGCGCGAGCTCTCCATCGACGAGCTGCCCGGCCTCACCACGCCGGAGACCACCGCCATCATGCTGGCATTCTGCGAGGCCATGGACATGCCCATCAACTTCATCGCACCCGCCTTCGGCTTCCAGAAGAACATGCCGTACCCCGACAATGCCGCGCTCCGCGCGCTCATCGGGAAGCAGTGGGCCGTGTGCAAGCAGTTCGGCGCCAGCATCGGTTTCCACTCCGGCTCGGGCAAGTCGGCCGAGAACTACCAGGTGATGGGGCAGGTGACCGGCGGCCGCCTCGAGATCAAGACCAGCGGACGCTACACGTACGAGATGGGCGTGGCGCTCTTTCATTCGAAGGACGCCGCCGACCAGGCGCTCTGGCGCGACTGGTATCGTTTCACGGTCGAGCTGGCCCTGCTGGGCGCGTTCAGCGCGGATGCCACCGAGCGGAAGATGGCGCGCGTGTTCATCACCGACGCGCTGGCCAAGGCCGGCCAGCCGGTTGATGTCTTCGCCTCCGCCGCGACCGCGTGTCAGGCGGTGGAAGCGCTGCCGCCGAGCCCGGATTACATGTTCTGGTTCGAGTACAACTTCCTCTATGTGCTGGCCGCCGGTGGCCGGGCGGAGAAAAAGGCCCTGGGCGACCACATGCCCGCGGGCTACCAGCAGCGCGCGCGGTTCTATGCCATCAGCGACGAAGGCCGGCTCAACTTCGCCAAGGGCATTGCCCGCTACATCATCTTTCTCGCGGAGAACGCCGGCCTCGCGCCCGCCGCCCGTTGCACCGCCGCCCGCCAGCTGCTCGACCGTTACACCAACATCGGGGACTTCCTGGCCGACATCAGCCGGTAAGCCGCCGCTGGCGCCGGGATCGTCGTCGGTCCCGGCGGTGGCGGGAGCGGATAGCGCGCCTCCTGAATCTGGAAATAAGAGGCCTCGACCGCGATGAGATCGGTCAGTCCATAGCCGACCGCCAAGGCGTCCCTCCGCCGGGTCTGGCTGCCGTAACCGGTGGCAGCGATGTGCGCAGTTCCGGTGGAAGCCGTCAGGTAGGGTTGCGCCTGCACCCCGCCGGCCAGGGTCAGCAGCACCAGCATGACGATGGGTTTGGTTTTCATGGGGAAATCGCACGGCGGCCCGGCAGCGACCGGGGCCGGAGAGGGCGCCGCCAGCTCAGGCACTCTCTTCAAACTGGCGCAGGAGTTCTTTGACCTCCGCGTTCAAGTCGTCGGCGGGCAGTTGGTCAAGCAGCGCGGCGATGCGCGCACGCAGCGCCGACGAATCCGCGGGTGGAAACATCACGGCGGCCAGCAGCGTGACATGGAGGGCAAGCTGATAGGCGCCCAGCGCCAGCGGAGGCTGCCCCTTGGCCTGGTAGGTGAGCCCTGCTTCCGTCAGGAGGGTGGCGTGGGCCAGACATTTGTCCCGGGCGTTGGTGTCGGTCTCTCCGACGACGAGCAGATGCACCTGCTCCTCAAGGGACAGGGGGATAAAGTCCTGCGCCGGCCGGGCAAACAACCGCTCCTGCGCGCGCAGCACCGTGAACAACGCCGCGTCGTAGCTGCCGGCCTGACGGAATTCCAGAATCTCGACCAGAAACCGCCCCTGTTCCTCGAGCAATCGCAGCATGTAATCCTGTCGCTGGGGAGGCATGGGATGGCGGCGTTTCAGCCCCGCGGGCCGACCTGGCCGAGATCGATTGATTTGAAACCAAGCTTGAAAGCGGGCGAATCCGGTCGCAGCGAGAAATTGCCATGTTCGGGATCGGCGAAACCCGGATCGGCGATCAATGAGTTTTTGTCCTGTCCGCGCGCCTGCCACTGCTGCCAGGAAACCGTTCCGAGGCGCGCCGCCCCCACCGTTACCGATCCGCCGCTCGCATTGTAATAGAGGTTGGAGTCGAACATCACCCCGCCTTCTCCCAGCTGCATCCGCAGCAGCTCGCCCCGCTGCCAGTAGACAATGTTGTGTTCGAAAGTGAAGCTCAGCCCGGCAGCGGCGTGCGAGCGAAAGATCTGCGCCTCCTCGCCCAGGGCGAAGATATTGTTCGCGATGGTGTTGTTTTCGCCGGCGTTCTGGTGCAGCGCGCCGTCCTGGGTGCGGTAGACGAGGTTGTTCTCCACCGTTACGTCACTCGTGGTCGCGTCCAGATAAACCCCCCAGCCGCCGTATCCGCCCGGCTCCGGGAAGCGCGAAACATCATGCACGACATTGTTGCGCACCACCGTGCCCGGCTGCACGCCCAGGAGATAGATCGCGCCCATGTCGCTCAGCAGATCGCGGCCGATGTTGTAGATCAGATTGTACTCGATGACATTGTTGTGGGCCGCCGTCGGACCGAAACCCCACGTCCACCCGCAGGAGATGCCGGAGTAGTACGTGTCATGAATTTCGTTGTGCGCAATCGTGTTGCCGGGGCTTTGGCCCACCCAGATGCCGACCGCGGCCGGGAAGACGACGCCGAGGTCGTGAATGCGGTTGTCGGTGACGACGTTGTCGCTGCAGGTGGCCGCTTCGTCGCGGGGATAATCGGGACCGGCGCGATACTGTGACGGGTCCGTGGGCCAGCGAAACAGACTGCGTTCCGCGCCGCGCTGGGGCTGAATCTTGGGATTCACGTTGCCGTGGACATCGCCAATCTTCACCCCGCCGGCGCCGAGGTCCGTCATCTCGTTCGCCACGATGCGGATTCGTTTTGAGCCTTGGCCGAACGCCACGGCGTACTGTCCGAAATGCGTGAACGTGCATTTCTCGATGGCAATGTCCTGCGCGCCGGTGGCCTCGATGGAGGCCCCGCGCTGGGCGTCGGCCTGAATCGTGCCCCGCTGCACGTTGCTGTCCAGCGGAGTCAGGGTCCAGTCCGCGTAGCTCACGGAGAGGCCGCGCAGCCGGAGGTCGTGGACGGTGCTGCCACGGCCGCCGTCGAAGCGGATCACCTGTTCGAGCACTGGCGCCACCACCTCGGCGCGGCTCAGATCTTCGCCGGGCTGGGCGCGGTAGAAGACCACGCCGGCGCGGCGGTCCAGATACCACATGCCCGGCGCCGCGAGCGCCTCCGGGACGTTCTCAATCCAATAGCGGACGTCGGGGTTGTCGAAATTTGCCGGACGGTAGCCATCCGTGGTCACCGTGTTGCCCTCGACGGAGGTGATGGTCATGCGCAAATCCATCCATTTGTCGATCGCGACCACCTCGACATTGCCCAGCCCCGCCCAAGCCGGCTTGATATCGCCGGGGTGGAAGCGAAAGCTCGCGTTCTGTCCTTGGGGGATCTGGCCGTCGGTGCGGAAGAAGCCCGTGGCCGGCAGGCGGGCGCGCTGCCGGCGCTGGCCGTTGACGAAGAGCTGGTGGAAGTTCCAGTCCGTCCCCGCCGGCGCCGACCAGAGTCCGTTTGCGTCCTGCTTCCAGCCGGCAATGATCCGGCCGCCGCTCAGGACCGGAGTTTCGCCGGTGTAGGCGGCGTAGATGACGGGGGAGTCGGCCGAGCCGGAATCTTGCGGTGTGAAGACGAGCGGCTCCTTCAGCTGGTAGAGACCGCCCCGGAGATAAACCATGATTGGTCCCGGGGTTCGTTCCGTCAGGGCACGGACCACATCACGAGCTCGCGTCACGCTGGCGAACGGCCCGTCGGTACGGTCTGGGTTGGGGTCGGCCAGTTTTCCGCTCCAATGGTCGTCTCCACTGGGGGCGACATAGAAGGCGGTCTCGGCGGGCGGTTTCGGCTTGGCGGCGGCAGGCGGCGTCTTGGCCGCCCGGCAGACGCCGGGGATCGCGAGGAGCGCGCAGGCCGTGAAAAGGATGCCCTGTATTTTCACTGGTGAGGGGAGACCGGAAGAGGGGATGAGGGGAGAAGAAATTGACAGGGACGCCCCTCCCGGGCGAGGCAAACGTGTCGGCCGTAGTCCTGATGGGCAGGTTTGGCAGGGCCGGGGCGCTCTGACGGCAGGTCTGGTATTTCAGGAATTCGACCCAAAGGTTCCATTCGCCCGCTTATGGAGAATCACCAGATTGCCGTCCGGGTCGAGTATCTCCATGGCCCAGCAGACCGAATAGTCCGTCGGCGGGCTCAAGATCCGCGCCCCTTTCTGCTTCAACTCTTCGTAGGCGGCATGGATGTCAACCACGGCGAGGGCGATTCGCGCTCCCGCCGGCGCCTCAGACGGTTTCGACCCTCCCTTGAGGGAGAGCGTGAGGTTCCCGCAATTGAACTCCGCCCATTGCCCCTCTTCGCTGTAGATCTCCTGCGGAAGACCCAGGGTTTCGCGATAGAACTTTGCCGCGCGCGCCAGATCGGCAACCGGATACATGATGAAGTCAGTGCCGCGGATTTTCATGGTTTTTCCTTGGTGATGATGGTCAGGCAGTCCTCCGACCCAGTGTTCTCATGAATCGCTGATGAAGCAGGCCGGGGTCATGAAAGGTGAAGGAGCCGCTCTCAGTTGCCGTCATGGCGGAGAGCCGAGGGTGCGGGCTCCAGTTTCTGGCCCGTTTCGTTTCTGACGATAATTTGGATTTGGGCCATCGCATCCCGGCAGGATGTCTGATCGACGGCGAACCATCGGATCATGAACCGGTCCACGCCATTGAACCGGACATTCATCCAGCGCTTGATGGTGCGGTTGACCCTCCGTACCAGCCGGGCGAGGGGATTTTTCGAATCAGGACCAAAGCGATACAACCGCCGGTCATAGCCTTGATCCTGGAGGGCAACCGAGATCACCAAGCCGCCAGGCAGAGCGGACGCCAGCGCCAAGACATTGATCGATGCCGGCGACCAGCTGCGGGATTTCCCGATCGTAAACGTCGCCGTGTGCCCGTGGTTGAACCTGCTGGGGAAAACGCCCTGCTCGTACAGGTCCTCGTCAGGCACGATGACAATCAAATGGCCGCCAGGGCGCACCAACGACCACCATCCCCGCAGCGCCCGGGCGGGATCCTGCATGTGTTCAAGACAGTGGGAGGAATAGACGTAATCAAACTGTTCGGTGACATACCGGCCGATCTCGTTGGCGTCACCGTCCTCGACATCGAACCTGCGCACATCCGGCGCGACGGGATCCGGCCCGCAGCCGATATCGATGCCCCGGCCGTGGAGGAGACTCCGCTCGAAGTCACCCCAGAGGCGAAGCGTTTTGGTTGTTTCGTTCATGACTGGGCGGTATATCCGCGTGGCGCCGCGCCGGCGATGCCGACCGCCGGAGTAACGCATTCCGGAACGGGCGCTGGCGGCACATCGGTGTTTTCTTCATGACGGTCGCGACGAACGTGGGCCATGCGTCAGAACAAATATTGAGACCATTGTCCACGGGCAGCGTCCGCCCGCTCATGTCCGGCCGTGCGGCCCCAGCAGACGGATGGGCAGAAGCAGCAGGGCGCGCAGCAGGGCAAATACGGCCTCGACGCAGAGCAGGGCGAAACGGAAGGGCAGGGCCAGCAGCCAGAGGAGGGGGGCGAGCACCAGGATCAGCAGTGCCAGCGGCCAGCACAGAACGAGAAGAATGCACCAGGCGACAATAAGAATCAGCAGTTTCATGACGCTCCGGCTGACTTCAGCCGGCCGCAGCAAAACTGACCGGTGACCCGTTGGCGACTCAGAAACTCCGGGGCGGGGAAAGGCAACCGCTGATGGCACCGCCTGCCCCGTCACGAACGCGCCGGTTCCTCGACTTCCACCGCGATGTTTTCCCAGTGAATCGGATGAACCTGCACCCGTTGTGGCGTCTCCTGCACGACCGATTCGTTGGCGGAGAGACGGTGAAGCCGCACGGCATCCACCGCTTCAAATTCGACGGTGAAATCAACCCGGGAATACAGGAACTCGTTCTTGAGCGCCTCAAAATCAGGCAGCAACGGCAGCCAGGCCGACACTTTCTTCCCCCCGAACCGGTAGTGCGGCTGGTAATGGCTGATGTGTAGAGTGCATTGTTGGTGCAGGAGGGCCCGGGGGATCCGGAAGGTGAAGATCACCCCCCGGGCGTCCTCCGGGGCAATCTGCAGGGAGGCGCCCGCGTCTTCCTCCACGAAGGCAAAATCCTCCGGTGCAAACTCCACTGTTCCCACGCGCAGCTTGATCTGGGTGATTTCGACCAGCGCCTCCAGGCTGTCGGCCTCCTTCGGCGCGAAGGCCGCATACCGAAAGGCGATCCGGTCGGAACGATCCGCCCGGTCGAATCGGGGCACGTACTTGAAGTCATACTCTCCCTCCACCATCGACAGCTGCTTCCCGACGCTCACCTTGACCGATTCCCCCACCAGGCAGAAAGGAAATCGGGCCGATTCGACGGCGATCAGATCGGCTCGGAGGGGCAGGGCGCCGAGCAACGGAAGCAGTGTCAGCAGGGAGAGGCGCATGGAACCGCTCCGACCCTACAGCCAAACGGCGCCGGATGCCAGCCCACAGCGCGCGGCGGAGGGTCCTACTTTGTTATTGCGAGGAGCCTGCGAATGCGGGTGACGAAGCGATCCATCCAGCCCGTTCGACAAGCTCAGGGCCCCGAGCCCTGTCGAGGGGCTGGATCGCCACGTCCGGCTGCGCCGGACTCGCGATGACAAAGCGGATTAGGGCACGACAGCGCACGGCGGCCAGCTGCGAGGACTGATCGGGTGGTCGTGCCTGCGACCAACAGTGAGAACTGCCTCCTTCGGCCTGCCCCAGCTATTTCTTGGCGTGCAGGATGATCTCATTCCCATCCGGATCACGGATGATGCAGCCGCGGCAGGCCGGGGAATCGAAGGGTCCGTTGAAGATCGGCACCGCCTTGGCCTTGAGGTGCTCGAGCACGGCGTCGAAATCCACGACCTCCAGACCCAGTGTCGCGCCGTGGATGCCGGCCCTGTGCGTGGCGTCGGCCGTCGTGATTGCGAGCGTGCCGTCGCCGATGTCGTACTCGACCCATTGGTCATCCCAGTTGGCGGTGACCTTGAGTCCGAGCGTAGTTTCATAAAACGCCCGCGCGGTCTTCACGTCCTTCACCGGATAGATGACGAAGGCGACATTCTTGAATAGTTGGGGAGCTGAGGGGTGTGTGGTCATGAGATTGAATTCGGCCGGAAATTAAAGATGAACTGCGTTTTCTAGCTCACGGTTTGCACACCTTGCAGGCTCTCTTGCCGGCCTTGATGGCTTCCTCGAGGGTCTTGAAGGTCTGCCGGTTCTCCGGAGCGATCGTCGGGAGAAGCTTCATGAGGTGTTTAGTCGAAAGCTAAAAAGAGCAGGCATGGGCGGGTCGAGAAAGATCGATGGGACAATCTGAGCATTAACACCATTTTGCCAGGCTCCCGCGTTATTCACCGCGGATTCAGGTGCGGTTTCTTCAGGGTGAGGGTCAGGGTTTCGTAATCGATCCTGGCGGAAAGCGCAGCCAGCAGGTCGGCTCCGATCAGGCCGTCGACGGATGGAAGCGCTCCCTCCACCTGGCTGCGCTTCAGTCCGGTGAGATCGATCAAGGTGACGGATTTGCCCACCGACTTCAGGCCGCCGAGATCGATTTCATCGAGGAATCCGACGTGGACATGCAGGTAGCCGCCGAAGCCGTAATAATTCTCGCTGGTCGGATAGGTGGCCACGCCGATGGCGCGCATCGTCTTCAGGTCGAAGACAGATCTGGCGCCGGTGTCGATGACCGCCGCCATGTCCCGGCCGTTGATCTTGATCGGCAGGTACAGCTTGTTGTCCTTGCCGCGGGTCAATTTGATCGTGACTTCCTCGGGTCCCGCGTACGCCAGCGGACGCTCCCAGCTTGAGCGGATGTTCTCCCGCGCCGCCAGTGACGGTGCCTCGACACAGCCGGGAAATACCGCCGCGGCTGCCAGGAGGCATGGCGCCAGAGCAAATATCGCATTTCTCTGCATGGGGCTGGCTCTCAAAACAGGCGGTGGAAAGCAGGAAGACGGAGGCGGAAGGCAGACGCCAGAGGCCGGAAGCCGGATGTCACGCGGTTTTAGAGCGCGTGAAGAGCGCTCTTGCTGACGGCCAGACCGGCCTCCTTCACGGCTTCGCTGAGGGTGGGGTGCGAATGGACGGTGCGGCCGAGGTCCTCGGCGCTGCCGCCGTATTCCATGTGGGTGACGACTTCGGAGATGAGCTCTGAGGCGCCGCGGCCGATGATCTGCGCGCCGAGGATACGGTCGGACTTCGCGTCGGCGATGATTTTCACGAAGCCGTCGGCGGCGTCGGCCGCAACAGCACGGCCATTGGCGGCGAAATGGAACTTGCCCACGCGCACGTCAAGGCCCCTGGCCTTGGCGACATCCTCGCCGAGACCGACACCGGCGAGCTCGGGGTCGGTGTAGATGACGCCGGGCATGAGGTTCCAGTCGACGTGACCGGCCTTGCCGGCGATCCACTCGGCGACGGCCGCGCCGTCCTCCTCGGCCTTGTGGGCGAGCATGGGACCGGCGACGACGTCGCCGATGGCCCAGATGCCCGGCACATTGGTGCGCAGGTGGTCGTCGACCTTGATGCGCTTCTTCTCGTCGAGCTGCACGCCGGCCTTCTCGAGTCCGAGGTTTTCGGTGACCGGCCGCCGACCCACCGACACGAGAATCTTGTCGGCCGGGAACTCGAGGAGTTTGCCTTCGCGCTCCGCGAGAAGAACAACCTCCTCGGGGTTTTGAGTTTTGGGTTTTGAGTTTTGGGTTTTAAGGCCCGTCACTCGCGCGTTCACTTCGATTTTGAGTCCCTGCTTCGTGAGTAGGCGGGTGAGCAGGCGCACGACATCATCATCATAGTTGGCGGCGATCTTCGGCAGGAATTCGACGATGGTGACCTCCGCGCCGAGCCGCGCCCAGACCGAGGCGAGTTCGAGTCCGATGGCGCCGCCGCCCACGACCGCGAGGCGCTGCGGCACGGCGTCGAAGCCGATGGCTTGGTCGGAGGAAACAACCGTCCGGCCATCGAACGGCAGGAAGGAGAGCTCGGAGGGCGCGGAGCCGGTGGCGAGGACGATGTTATTCGCGGCGACGGTCGTTTTTTCGCCCCCGCGCGGGCTGCCCATAGGAGAAATCTCGATGGTGGTGGCGCCAGTGAGCGTGGCGTGGCCGGTGTGGACGGTGATCTGGCGCGCCTTGGCGAGCTGGGCGATGCCGCCCACGAGCTTTTGAACGACCGCATCCTTTTTCTTTATCAGGGTGGCGAGGTCGAGTTCGAGCCCGGTCAGCTTGATGCCGCTCTCAGCGGCATGGAGCTTCGCCCAGGCGTAGTGTTCGCTGAGGTGGAGCAGCGTTTTTGTCGGGATGCAGCCGACGTTGAGGCAGGTGCCGCCGAGGGTGGGGCGTTTCTCGATGAGGGCGACCTTGAGACCGAACTGCGCGGCGCGGAAGGCGCACACGTAGCCGCCGGGGCCGGCGCCGATGATGGCAACGTCAAAGGAATCCATAAGACATATAAGACCGATAGGGCGAATACCTAAATGCTGAGCTGCTGGAGCGTGGAGGCCTCGATGGCCTGCTTGACCTTCACGAGAAAGGTCACGGCTTCGCGGCCGTCGACGATGCGATGGTCATAGCTGAGCGCGAGGTACATCATCGGACGGATGACGACCTGGCCGCTGACGGCAATGGGGCGATCCTGGATGGCGTGCATGCCGAGGATGGCGCACTGCGGGGCGTTGAGGATGGGCGTTGAGAGGAGCGAGCCGAAGACGCCACCGTTGGTGATGGTGAAGACGCCGCCCTCAAGGTCGGCCAGCGTCATCCGGCCCTCGCGGGCCTTTTGCGCGGCTGCGGCCAGCTGCTTCTCGATGTCGGCGAAACTGATCCGGTCGCAATCGCGCAGGACCGGCACCATGAGGCCGCGCTCGGTGGAGACCGCCACGCCGATGTCGTAGTAGTGGTTCTCGACGACGGTGTCGTCGTCGAGTTGCGCATTGACGGCCGGCACCTCCTGCAGGGCGCGCACGACCGCTTTCACAAAGAACGACATGAAGCCGAGCTTGATGCCGTGTTTCCGGGTGAACTCCTCCTGGTATTTCGCGCGGAGGTCGCGCACGGCGGACATGTCGACCTCGTTGAACGTGGTGAGCATGGCGGCCTCGCGCTGGGCTTGAACGAGGCGCTGGGCGAGGCGCTGGCGCAGGGGCGTCAGCTTGCGGCGCGTATGCTTTGCAGATGAAACCGGCGACGCGGGCCCGGCGACATTTTGGAGATCGGATACCGGAAACCGGATAGGCTCCGCAGGGGGCAGGGATTGAGATGGAGTCTGGGCGGGGCTGACGTTCTTTCCGCTATCCGGTAACCGGTTTCCGGTTTCGGTAGCGGCAGCCGCGAGCATGTCGCCCTTCGTCACCCGGCCGCCCTTGCCGGTGCCGGCGATGGTGGCGGGATCGATACCGGTCTCGGCCGCGAGCCGGCGAACCGATGGAGGATTTCGGAGACCGGAGACCGGAGACCGGATAGATTCTGAAGGAGACGGCGACAAAGACGATGCGGAGGCCGTGATGCCTTGCTTTCCGGTATCCGATTTCCGCTCTCCGGTCTCCGCGACGAGCTCGATCGTCGCCACGAGCTGGCCGATCTTCACTTCGCTGCCGACGGGGACTTTGAGCACGACGCGGCCGGCGGCCTCGGCAGTGCCTTCCGAGGTGATCTTGTCGGTTTCCAGCTCAAAGAGCGGCTGATCCTTTTTCACGAAGTCACCGTCCCTGACGTGCCACTTGGCAAGCACGCCGCTGGTGATCGATTCGCCCAGAGACGGGATTTTGACGTCAAGGGTGGGCATGAAGGGGAAGTCGAAGGTCGAAGGACGAAGGGCGGAAGTCGAGGACGCAATGGTCGTTTTCCGATGACGGGCAGGAGTTCCGGTGCGGCCTCAGATGCCGAAGGCAGCCCGGATAAGGGCGGCCTGCTCATACCGGTGGCGGGCAAGATGGCCGACGGCGGGTGACGCGCTGGCATCGCGGCCGGCATAGAACGCCTTGCGGCCGAAGACATGCTCCAGGTGGGGGGCGATGAAGCTCCAGGCGCCCATGTTCTGCGATTCCTCCTGGCACCAGACGAGGGTGGAACCGTCGTATTTGTCGCAGAGTTCGGCGAGACGGTTGCGGTGCAGCGGGTAGAGCTGCTCGATGCGCACGATGGCCGCGTCGGTGATGCCGTTCTTTTCGCGGTGGTCGGCGAGGTCGTAGTAGACCTTGCCGGAGCAGAGGATCAGGCGCTCCGGCGGCGCGGCGGGCGCCGCGGGTTCAGGATTCAGGGTTTTGAGTTCAGGGTTTTGATGGGCGGAGCCGGACCAGAGCGGGTCATCGAGGATTTCCTGGAAGTGGCCGGAGGTGAATTCGTCGATCGGCGAAGTGGCGGCGGGATGGCGCAGGAGGCTCTTGGGCGACATCACGACGAGCGGCTTGCGGAAGTCGCGCCGCATCTGGCGGCGGAGGGCGTGGAAGTACTGGGCGGGCGCGGTGAGGTTGCACACCTGCAGGTTGCCCTCCGCGCAGAGCTGGAGGAAGCGCTCGAGGCGCGCCGAGGAGTGCTCCGGACCCTGGCCTTCGTAGCCATGCGGGAGGAGGAGGACCATGCCGCTCACGCGCTGCCATTTCGACTCGGAGCTGGCGATGAACTGGTCGATGATGGTCTGCGCGCCGTTGGCGAAATCGCCGAACTGCGCCTCCCACAGGCAGAGCATCTGGGGATAATGGAGGCTGTAGCCGTAGTCGAAGCCGAGCACGCCCGCCTCGGAGAGAGGCGAATTATAGAGGCAGAATTCCGCCTGCTTTTCGTCGAGGTGGTCGAGTGGCACATACCGCTCGCGGGTGTCGATGTCGTAGAGCGCGGCGTGACGCTGGCTGAACGTGCCGCGTTCGCTATCCTGGCCCGAAAGGCGCACGGGCGTGCCCTCCAGCAGGAGCGTGCCGAAGGCAAGCGCCTCGCCGAACGACCAGTCGACCGGGCCCCCTTCCTTGAAGGCTTGGGTGCGGGTCTCGATGAAGCGCTTGATCTTGGAATTGAGTTTGAAACCGGGCGGCACGCGGGTGAGGCCGCGCACGCATTTCTCCAGTAGTTGGGGCGGAACGGCGGTCACGGCCGGCGAGAAGAAATACGCGTGCTGGAAGACCGCGGTGGAGCCCTCGAAGCGCTTCACGTCGTCGATCTGCCGCTCCTGTTTCTTGCGGGCCTTGGCGAGGGCATCCTCCAGCGCGGCGGTGTACTCGGACTTGATGGCGTCCGACTCCGCCGCGGTGATCGTGCCCTCGGTGATCAGCTTTTTGCTGAGGATACCGGACGGGAGCGGGTGAGCGGCGATCCGGCGGTAGAGCAGGGGCTGGGTGAAGGCGGGCTCGTCGGACTCGTTGTGGCCGTGGCGGCGGTAGCACACCATGTCGATCACGACGTCGCGCTGGAATTTCTGGCGGAAATCGAGCGCCAGCTCGGCCACATAGCAGACGGCCTCAGGATCGTCGCCATTCACGTGGAAAATGGGCGCCTCGATCATCTTGGCGATGTCGGTGCAGTAGCGGCTGGAGCGCGCCTCGGCGGGGCTGGTCGTGAAGCCGATCTGGTTGTTGATGACGAAGTGCAGCGTGCCACCGGTGCGGTAGCCGGGCAGTTGCGAAAAGTTCAGAACCTCGGCGACGATGCCCTGGCCCGGGAACGCGGCGTCGCCGTGGACGAGAAGCGGGAGGATGCGCTGGCGCTCGGTGTCGCCGCGGAGGCGCTGGCGGGCGCGGGTCTTGCCCTGCACGACCGGGTCGACGGCCTCGAGGTGCGAGGGATTGGCGGCGAGGCGCACCTCGACCTTTTTCCCGGCGGTCGTCTCGAGCACGGCTTCGTAACCGAGGTGATATTTCACATCGCCGTCGCCCTCCACCGTGTCGGGGATGAAGCTTTCGGAGAACTCCTCGAAGATGAACTCGAAGGATTTGCGGAGGATGCTGGCGAGGACGTTGAGCCGGCCGCGGTGGGCCATGCCCATCACGATCTCGTCGATGTCGGCGTCCGGGCAGTGCTCGACGATGGTGTCGAGCGCGGGGATGAATGTCTCGCCGCCCTCGAGGGAGAAGCGTTTCTGGCCGACGTACTTGGTGTGCAGGAAATGTTCGAAGAGCTCGGCCTTGTGGAGGCGGCGCAGGATGCGGACCTTCTGCTCCTTGGTGAAATTGGACTGGTTGCGGCGCGGCTCCATGCAGGCCTGCAGCCAGCGCCGGATCTCGGTTTCCTGGATGTGGAGATACTCGACGCCGATGTGCCCGCAGTAGGTCTGCTGGAGGCCGGCGATCAGGTCGACCAGCCGCATCTGCCCGCCGTCGAGGTAGTGGCCGACGTCGAAGAAAGTCTCGAGGTCGGCCTCGCTGAGGCCGAATTCGCGCAGCGCGAGGCGCGGCGCGGGCGGGGGCGGATCACCGAGCGGATCGAGGTGCGCCTGGATATGGCCGATGGCGCGATAGTGATAGATGAGGCTGTGGACCTGCGACTGCTTGAGGCTGTCGATGAGGGCGGGGGCGGCCGACGCAGAGCCGGCGAGCACGGGCACTTGGCCGCTGAGCCCGAGCGTGAAGCCTTGAAAGAACGCGCGCCACGTCGGATCGACGGAGTCAGGATTCTCGAGCCAGCGCAGGTAGTACTCCTCGATCAAATCGGCGTTGGCGCGGGTGGGCAGGGAGGCGGCAATCATGGACGGGGGAAGCCGGCAGGCTTCCAAGGCGCGACCGCAGGCGCGCGGCTGGGTGGATGACGTGGTGTGATCAAGCAGGATTCTGGTGAAAGACTGAGCATGGCCGCAACCGCGAGACAAGTGGATTCCCGGCAGCGGATGATAGTTTGAAGAAGGAGCCAGGTCGCGCACAAGCGCTTGATAAATAATACCTAATCCCGCCGCCAACTCACGATGCCGCCGCAAATCGAAGCGTCGCTAATCGCACTACGCAACGGCATCAAGCGGGCTGATGACGCCGCCGGGCTTGCGTGCCTTGGTAACTCCTCAATGGTGCAGGCTGATGAGTGCCGGAAACAAAGTCCCGACTGATGGCGGCATGCCGCTGGGCCAGAACCCCTTCGCCCAGCTCACCGCAGCCGGAACCGGAGAGCGGAAACCGGATACCGGAAAGCTGGAATCCACCCAATCTATCAGCAATCCGGTATCCGAAATCCGAAATCCCCAAAACCGCGGGCGGGTGGACATCACGCGACAGACGGCCGGCCGCGGCGGCAAGACCGTGACGGTCGTGAGCGGCTTCATGGGCATCAGTCAGGCGGAGAAGGAGCAGCTCGCGAAGAAAATGCAGAAGGCATGCGGCACCGGCGGCACGGTGAAGGGCGGCTGCATCGAAATCCAGGGTGACAAGCGCGAGCCGGTGGCAAAGATCCTCGCCGCGGCGGGCTTCCGGCCGGTGTTCGCCGGCGGGTAGGGGGATTTAACGCAAAGACGCAATGGCGCAGAGGGGAAACGCGTTGCGCTCTTTGCGGCTTGGCGACCTTGCGTTGGAATCCGCTCCTCACGCCGCGAGGCCGGCGGCGAAGATCAACGCGCTTTTGGCGCGGTTGAGAATGTAGACGTGGTAGCCGGGCGCGCCGTGGGCGAGGAGGTCGCGGATCTGGCCGAGCGCCCAATCGATGCCGATGGTCTCGAGAATCTCCGGTTGTTCGCCGGAGGCTGCGAGACGCTTCACGAGCCTTTCCGGCAGCGAAGCGCCGCACAGGTCGGTGAAACGCTTGATCTGCTTGAGCGAAAGCACCGGCATGATGCCCGGCACGACGGGCACGGCGATGCCGGCGGCGCGGCATCGATCCACGAAACGGTAATAGACCTCGTTGTCGAAGAAAAGCTGGGTGGTGATGAACGATGCGCCGGCGTCAACCTTGCGCTTCAGGTTGGAGAGATCGACCTCGAGTGACGGCGCCTCGGGATGCTTCTCGGGATAGCCGCCGACGCCGAGGCAGACATCCGGGTGCAACCGTTTCAAAAGGGCGACCACATCGCTGCCGTAGCGCAGGCCGTCCTTGAACGCCGCGGCGGCGGTCAACTCCTTGGGGACATCGCCGCGGAGCGCCATGATGTTGCGGATGCCGCGGGCGTAATGCGTTTCCGCGATGGCCGCGATTTCCTCCCGCGTGTGGTTCACCGCCGTGAGGTGCGGCATCACGGTGAAAGCGAACTCGGTCCTCAGCATCGCCGACACCTGGGCGGTGCGCTCGCGCGTGCCGCCGCCCGCGCCATAGGTGACGGACACAAAGTCCGGCTCGATCCGCTTCAGCGCCGCCGCGGTCTGGCGCAGCGCATCGACCCCGGCGTCGTCCTTGGGCGGAAAAAACTCGAGCGAGCGCAGCGGGCGTTGCTGCGCGAAGAGCTCGGAAATGGGCCGGTCGGCGGGCATGTACCCCTTTATTGGGGCGGGATTGCGCCCGGCGTAAAGAACGGAGTTTGTCTTACGAAGATGAGCAGGGGCGCAATCTTTCTTGGCCGGCATTGTCATGCCGATGTCCGCATAGGCGCGCAGATAGGTCGATCACGGGGAGGCCCGGACGGTTATCCACTGTTTCGGCGAAAACTGGAGCGTCTCGGGTGCGTTGCCCCCGATCAGATCCCGGTTGCGACTGTCGTCGGCGAGTTCCTGCGGCCAGAACAGCAGGGTGCGGTCGGGGATGCGGCTGAAGGTCACGGCGAGGCGCAATGATCCTGACGGCATAGCAATCCGGTATTCCATCTCTCCCGGCTTGCCGGTGAGCGCGTTGTTCGCCAGCCAATGTTCGTCCTGCCAGAACGCCGTCCGTTCGGCCTGCAGTTGAGCAGCATCCGGCTTGTTCCGGCAACGCCAGGCGAACTTTCGCGACAGGCGCCATCCTGTCTCCGAGCGCGCATAGGTTGCCGTACCCAAGGCGGCCGAGGAGTGGAGCACCGCGATCTGATCGCCCTGGTCGATGCAGATGCTGCCGACCGCTTGGGCCGTCGTGCGGAGCCCCACGTACAGATTGCCGTCGGCGTGCATGAGCAACACCTCGCCGCCGGGAATTTCGAATCGTCGGGCGCCGTTCCACTCATCGGGGGACAGAACGCCATCGAGAAGCGGTGCATTCCCTCGCGGCACCATGACCGTCTCCGGAACAGCACTCATCCCAGGTTCACTCCGGAATCGCTCGAGGACGTCAGCCCTCACCCACATGACGTCGCACCGCTTTCCGTTGTGACGCGAAAAAAACAGAAACTGTCCGTCCGGGGAAAGCGCAGGAGCATACTCGTCGTCGGGAGCGTTAATCTTTTCGCCCAAGTTGATGGGGTTAGTCCAGCCGCCGTGGCCATCGTTGAAGCTCACATAGAGATCCGATCCGCCACGGCCACCGGGACGGGTTGAGGCGAAGACTAGAAAGCTCCCGTCGGGAGCGATGCATGGATCCCATTCGTCGTCTGGTGAATTCAGCGATGCACCGAGGTTTTCGACCCGCAGGGACTGGCCCGGCTCCTGCCGAGTCCGGTAGAGGTCGAATCCGCCGAGCCCCCCGGGGCGGTTGGAGACGAAATATACGGTGCCGTCCGCGGCTTGGGAGAAAAACAGCTCTCTGTAATCGGAGTTGATTGGAGGCGGCAAACGGCTTGGCTCACTCCAACCTTCGGGTGTGCGCTCGGTCACCCACAGGTCCCGCTTGTTTGTCGGTGATGAAGGCTCTCCGTCGGAACTGAAATAGAGCTTCTGGCCGTCCTTCGAAAAGAAAGGTTCGTGGCTGGTCGCGCGGCCGAGCGTAAAGGGGGGTGCCGCTGGGATTGTCCAGACATCACCTTCGCGCTTGGTAAAAAGGAGCCGCGGTTTGGAGAAGGTCGCGTCCGTCACCGTGAAGCAGCACTCGGTGCCGTCGGGGGAAAATGCGAGGCGGGCCACGAAACCGTACCGCGCCGATAATAGTTCGGGTGCAAATATCTCGGGCGTCTCCCCTGGTGGCTTCTGACCGAAGTACGGACCTCGTGCCATCCAAGTTTCTTTGGCGGGATTCGCTTGCTGCTGCAGGGGGCTGTGGTCGGCCGAGAGAACCCCAGCGGCCAGCTGGAAATGGAACGCCTCCATGGGCGACTCCGCCATGTATACCGGGGGAAGACCGTTCATCTTTCCGATCCGATTTCGATAATCGTCGGCTTTCCCGACATTCATGTGCATCAGAACGATCGCCTTTGGCTTGATATCGCCGATGATTTCCCGCGCGTTGCCGACGTTTTCGTTGTCGAACCAAAAGTGACTCAGGAACGCTATGTCGATATTCTCCCCGGCCAGCTTAAGATTTTTGTACTCGGCAACATCGTTTACGCCGGCATCGCCGACATGAAACAGCTTGAATCCACCGAGGCTGAGCAGGAAGCCGAGGTTCTGGTGTTTCCTCTCGGCATCGTTCATGTGCTGCAGGGCCACGCTCCGGATCTTGATGTCTGGGACTGACGTCTCGATCGCGGCGCTCGGGCCGGGCGAGACCACTAGGATCTGCTTCGCGACAGTCGCGTAGCCGTTGATTGGTTTCAACAGATCGTTCACTTGCGGCGGACCGATGAGCACGGTTTGGCGGTCGTTTGCCAGGTGCTGAACGACATCGGCGGGATTGATGTGGTCAGGATGATAATGGCTGACCAGCAAAGCATCGAGGTGATCAAAGGGCGGCAGAGCGTTTCTTTCCTTGTTCAGGATCTCCGCTGTCGGTGTGTAGAAGCGACCAAAGCCTTCGGTGAAGATGCCATCGATCAGGACCTTGCGGCCGGCGCCGGAGATCAGAAAACCTTCGTTCGCCACGTAGGTTATCTCGATTGTCGCCGCGGGGGCCGACATGGCTTTCGAATCTGCGCGTGCTGATGCCGGTAACGCGGCCAGCAGCCCCATGGCGATGACGGTCGTGGTGGTAAAGCCGGTCACTTTGATGAAGAATCGGGCGAAGAAGCGGGGATGGGAGAGCATGTGGACTTCGGGAAATTGGCTGTTTCAGAGCGACTCGTAGGCGATGAACTCCTCCAGCTTTTTCTTGGGTGGCGACTCGGGCCATTCGACCGGAACTCCCAGCGGCGTGATGCACACGCGGGTGTAGTTGTCCGGGATGCGCAACACCTCTTTGGTCACGCTGTCCGGAATCGAGTCGGTGATGAAGACCGTGCCGTAACCCAGGGCCCGGGCCGCGAGCATCAGATATCCCGCGGCCATCGGACCGTCCCAATGGTGGTAGGCCGGGTACGTGTTGTCGGTCAGAACAACGATGTAGACCGGAGCCGAGAAATAGTTGCCGAGCTGGTTCCGGGCACTGCGTTCGTATTCCTCCCTCGTTGTCGTCTTATCCCCGCGGCTGTCGAACCGTTCCAGCGCCCCTTGCACGCAGCCTTCTTTCATCCGGAGGATCTTGTCCCTGTCGCGGATCACGAGGAATTTCCAGGGTTGCTCGTTCCCCGAGCTCGGCGGGGTGCGCGCGGCGTCGAGGATTCTGACGATATCTGCTTCAGGGATGGGATCCGGACGGTATTTTCGCACCGACCGGCGCTTGCGGAAAATCTCCCAGATATTCCCGTCGGGCGCGGTTGGGTTTTCGGCTGCAGTCGCCGGTACAGCCAGGCAGTTCAGCAACATACCGGAGCCAAGGAAGGCGGCACCCGATTTGAGAAAGCTTCTTCGTTCAATTCTCATGATGGGTTACGGATGAATTGTTGGATCGCGTGGAATCCGCAGGCTGATCTGTTTTCCACAAAAGGGTGAACAAGGGCCGCGGAGGAGGCTGAAGCTGTTGATACAGCAAAACACATAACACCACCGACGGGGCAAACCCCTTCAACGGAGCGATGCGACGATGCTGCGTCGTCCTGCTGCCGCCAACCAGCCGGCATTCATCCGGCCATCCTTCAGGATTTCGAAGTCTCGGCCGGTTTATTCACCGGTTTCGCCTCGGTCTTCTGCTCCGGTGGAGGCGGGTCGGCTACGGCAGCGTGGGCCGCAGAGCCAGCGGGTCCGTCTTGATCGAGACCGCCGCCGGCGTCAGGTCCACGGACTGGGCCGTCAGCTTGACCGTGCCGCTCTTGCGGCTGGATTGGACGATGATCTGGGCCAGGCCGTTGAACACGCTGCGGCTCCACTGCACGGGTGCCGGGGGTTCCACGAACCGCAACGCCACGCCCTTGGCCAAGCCTCCCGTGGGGCCGTAGGTCCTGAGCACCACGGCGATCGTGTTTTCGCCGGGATGCAGGAGGTCTTTGACGCCGTAAATCGAAGGAACGCGCGGGTCACCGGTGCCGCCGAGGCGCCGGCCGTTGATGTAAACCGAACCGTCGCCCGCGATCTGGCCGAACCACAGCTCCACGCCCGGCGCGGCGAGGTCGGCGGCGGAGACGGTGATCCGGGCACGAAACGCGCCGGATCCGCCCAAAACCAACGGGCCGCTCTCGGCGCGCACGTCCGTCGTGGCCCACGCCGAGTCATCGAAGGCCGCAGCTTCCTCTGGGAGATTGGCGACGTAGGGGTCGGCGATGGACTTCCAGCGCCAGCCGTCGATGGCCGTGGTGCGGATCGTCGGCGAGGACACGTACACATCGGGTTCGTGGCAGCTCGGATCGCCGTTGCCGACGCCGATGATCCGGCCCGGACCCTCGAGGGAGAACTGGACGGGATTGTCCGCGGTCGGCACCACCCGGCCTCCGGCGTCGGTGACGGCGACGGTGACCACGGAGACATCCTCGCCATCGGCGCCGATCATGGTCCGGTCGGGAGTGAGCTGCACGGCCGCGGGTGCCCCGGTGGTTTCAACCTTGGTCTCCACCGCCAGTTTTCCATCCCGGTATCCCTTGGCGGACAGCGCGCCCGGCGCATAGGGCACCTTCCATTTCAGCTCGGAATCGCGCTGCATCCTCTGGCGGCCCAGGCTGCGGCCGTTGAGGAACAGCTCCACCTCGTCGCAGTTGCTTAACGCCCGGACATCGATCTCCTGGCCCTCGCGACCGGCCCAGTTCCAATGGGGCAGCAGGTGGAGCACCGGCTGGCCGGTCCACCAAGACCGGTAGTACCAGAAATTGTCCTTGTGGAAGCCGCAGGTGTCGAGGATGCCGAAATGGGAGTTGATGCACGGCCAGCTATACGGCGTGGGTTCGCCGCGATAGTCGAAGCCGGTCCAGACGAATCCGCCGGACAGCCACGGCCGCGGGTCGAAGAAGCTCAGCCATTGCTCGGCGGTGTTCGACCACCTCTGGTTGTTGTCGTCGTAGGCGCTGACGTAGCCGTGCTTCGGATCGTTGGCGTAAATCCCGCGGGTGCCGACGGTGCTGCCCTGCTCGCTGCCGACGTTCGGCTGCTGCGGATGCGCGGCATGATAGGCGTCCATGTTGTCCACGCCGATGTGGTAACTCCAGCCGCGCACCTCGATGACTTCGTTAATGCCGGCGAATTCGTTCCCCAAATCGGAGTTGTACGTGACGGGCCGCGTCGGATCGAGGCGTTTGACCAGATCCTGCATCGTCACGGCGACGCGCCCGCCGGACGGCGTGCCCTGCACGGAGAACTCCTCGTTGCCCAGCGACCAGATTGCCACGCTGGGGTGATTGCGGTCGCGGAGCACCAGCTCCTTGAACCACTTCAGGTGCTGCGGGTCGCTGCCCACCAGCCGGTTCTCGTCCATGACGAGCATGCCGAGCCGGTCGCACGCCTCGAGCAACTCCGGGGTGGGCGCGTTGTGCGCGGAGCGGTAGGCGTTGGCGCCGATTTCCTTCAACCGGGCGATGCGGAAATACTGGAGCCGGTCGGGCAGGGCGGCGCCCACGCCCGCGTGATCCTGGTGGTTGCAGGTGCCTTTGAGCACATAGGGTTCGCCGTTGAGCAGGAATCCCTTGTCCGCGTCGAAGCCGACCGTGCGGATGCCGAATTCGGTGGCGACGCGGTCCACGGTCCGGCCGACGCTCGCGACCGTGGTGACGAGGTGGTAGAGTCGGGGCGTTTCCGGCGACCAGAGCTCGGGCGCATCGACCTTGGCCGTCGCTTGGACCTCGAGCGAACTTGTGCCGTCGAGGTGCGCGGATTGCCGCGCGTTGGCCACGATCCGGCCCGCCGGATCGGATACTTCCCACGCGACCGTCGCGTCGGCCCCGGCATTTTGCGCGTTCAGCAGCCGGGTCTGAAGATGAAGCTCGGCGGGGCCGGCGGGGACATTGTTGGGAAACTGGCTGTACACGAACACGCCGTCGGGGGCGACGGCCAGCGGCGCCGTCTTCACCAGCCACACGTGCCGATAGATTCCGGCCCCCTCGTAGAACCAGCCTTCGGTCTGCGAGGCGTCCACCCGGACGGCCACGACGTTCTGGCCGCCGCAGTTGGCGACGTCGGTGATGTCGTAGCGGACGCCGCTGTAACCGCTCTCGTGGTGGCCGACGAACCACCCGTTGACGAACACCGTGCAATCGCGGAACACGCCGTCAAACTCCAGCCAGAGCCGCCGGCCGGCGTCGGTCGCGGGCAAGTCGAAGGTGCGCCGATACCAGCCGATGCTGTTTTCGGGAAAGCCGTCGCCCAGCGCCTTGAAGCCGTGCGAACCGTCGGCCTTGGGATCGAACGGCAGCTCGACGGCCCAGTCGTGCGGCAGGTTGACCTGCCGCCAGCTCGCGTCGCCGAAGGTCATGCTGGCCGGGCCGATGCCCGAGCCGGCTTTGGACAGGTTCTGGCCGGAGCCCCACTCGTTGCCGAGGTGAAACCTCCAGCCGAAATCCATCAGAAGCCGCTCCCGTGGGCCGGCGTCGGCCCCGGCTGCGGCCCGGGCGATTAGGGCCAGGGAGCACGTTAGGAAAACAACAGACAAGCGATGGAAGGTCGTTTTCATGATGAGGGAGGGAAAAGGCTCGGGATGATCTGTTTTTTAGGGAACGCGGGCGAAAAGGGCGCACCCTGCAGAAAACAGGTTTGCAGCCGACCATTTTGATATCACAACCGTTCGATTACGTCCATGGATCGCATCCCCAAAAACCTTCGCGAAATCCACTCCCTGGGTCCGGCGACCCGGGAATGGCTGGTCAGCCATCTGCAAGCGCCCGGCTTGAGGGCGACGCCGATCAGCTTCGCCGGATTCACCGAGGCGCGCAATGGCTATCAGTTCGTGCGTCACAATCCTCCCTTCAGCGTGATTCTGGTCTCCACCGCAGGCGAGGGAGAGGTTCTGATCGACGGGGCTTGGGCGCGATGCCCGGCTGGACAGGCCTACGTGATGGCTCCGCGGGCGTTGAATGCCTACCACATCCGGCCGGGGCGCCACTGGCGGCTTCACTGGGTGATCTATCCGGAGTCAGTCAGGCTACCGACGTTGGGTCCGGGGCAGCCGCCGCGCCTCGTGCCGGTCAGCACACCGGGTTTCCGTCTAGCGGTGGAAGGAACGTGTTATGAAAACGCCGGCAGGGCCGACCAGGCCGTCGTGGGATACTGGGCCACGATCGTCCATCGCATGGCCTTGCGGATACTGGAGTCAAACGTGGGTGAACCGCGGCTGGACCGACTCTGGCTCACGATCGGGAATGATATTGGTGGAGCATGGGACCTCCAGCGCATGGCCGGATGCGCCGGCATGAGCCAGGAATCGCTGCGCCGCCTGTGCCTGCGGCAGGTCGGCCGGCCGCCGCTCTCGCATCTCACCCGCCTGCGGATGAACACGGCCGTCGACATGCTGTGTCACACGCCGGAGAAGGTCGCTTCAGTGGCCGCGCGGATGGGCTATGGGGATGCCTTTGCCTTCAGCACCGCTTTCAAGCGAGTAATGGGCATGTCGCCGAAGCGGTTCCGCGCCGTCAACCAGCCGGGCTCGGCGGCGACCTGAAACGATTCCCGTCCGGTCATCCGCCGGTTCGGGCGGGAGGAACCGTCAGGGCTTCACAGCTTCGGCCGGTTTGGCGTCGGACATGGTCCCGGGCGGCGCGACTTCCGTCTTTTTTTCCACGGGCGGAGGCGCCGGCACGGGCTCGAACAGCTCGTCGGATTTCTGCGGCAGGCTGGTGAAGTTCCAGTCGTAAATCTGAAAGGCGCGCTTCTTCATCAGCGCGTTGACCGGCGCGGCGGTATCGGAGTGGGTGATGAAGGCATAGACCGGGCCGGGCGGCTGCGCTGCAGGCGCAGCCACGGGTTCAGGGTTCTGCGTTTCCACCTTCGCTGAAGCTACGGTGGACAGGTTGGGTTCTGGGCTTTGGGCCGAGTCCTGGTTTGCGGCCTCTGGTTTCTGGCTTCCGGCTTCTGGCTTCGGCTCGCCGACCTCCGACTTCTGACTTCTGGCTTCCGGTTTCTGGCCTCCGGTCTCGGTGGCGGATTCCTTCTTTCCGGTATCCGGTATCCGATTTCCGGTTTCCAGCTTCTCTTCCGGTTTGCGGCCAAGCTGGATGGTGATGGTCTTGTGGTCGAAAGTGGTGAGTTTGACGGTGCGGCTGTGCTGGCGGGCGGCCTCGACGTTTGCGTCGGTGAGGTCGGCGGTGTCCTGGAAGCGGAGGCTGCTGAACGAACTCAGCAGCGAAGTGATGCGATCGCCCTTGATGCGCTGTCCGGCGGGGGCGCTCACAGCGGTCCACGCGGCCTCCTTTTTGGCGCGGGTGGCGACCACGGGCCCGCCTTCCGCAAATTCCACCTCAATCGCTGCGATGTCATCGGGCTTCAGATCGACGAGGAGGGAGTCGGCCCAGTTTTTCGCGTCGGCATCGAGGTAGAGGCTGAGATTGGCGAGGTAACCCTTTTGCTCATCGTCGAACTTCACGAAGCGTCCGCCGCCCTCGGCGTTCTTGCCGAGGGTGATGGCCCACAATGCCTGGCCGGCGGAGTCGAGCAGGGCGATGGACGTGTCCTTGAAATCGAGGCGGCCGAGCCGCTCGGGGCTCCGGGTGACGAGGCGCTGAATCCTTGCGTTCGAGAGGTCATCCGTGAACCGGCTGAGCTTGGAAAAGTCGGCGGGCAGATCGAAATACGACGAGTCGATCCATTTGCCATCGGGCTGCTTCGCCAGCAGCACGGTCTTGCCCTGATCAGCGAGGCGGATCCGGGCCGTTTTCTCCAGGGCCTTGATGTCGAAGACCGGCTGGCCGAGGCGCGCATCCTGGTTGGCCGGTGCGGACGGCCGCTGGAGGAGAAAGGCGGCGACGGAAAGGACGGCGAGGACGGCGACGGAGAGGATCAGGGGTTTGAGTTTCATCGCGAAATCAGGCGATTCTTAAGGCTGGGTCATTTTATTGACTGGCAGGAAGCCCGCGAGCGGGCGAAGGGAATCGGTCGCAAGCGACCTTCCTACGGACAAACTGAAATCAGCGCTGGCGGCGGCGATAATAGAACCACAGGCCGAAGCCGCCGACGAGCATCGGCGTGGCGAGGAGGTTGAGCAGCAGCAGGCGGTTCTCCAATGCCTCGATGCCTTCGCGCAGCGATTTCCGGATCTCGCGGCGGTCGGCGCGAAGCTTCACCTGCTGCCGGCGGAAATCTTCGATGGCCTTGGTCACCTCGGGGGTGGCGACGAGCCGGCCGCCCTCGGTCTTCTTGCCCTCAAGCTCGGTCAGCTGGCTCTCCACCTTGTTGAGTTGCGCCTCCAGTGCGGTGAGCTGCTCCTGATACTTTTGCTGGGCCTTGACTTCCATGTCATGGACGACTTTGAACGGCCGGAGCGACGTGCCCTTGCCGCGGATGGAGATGAGGTCCCGCGAGCCGGAGAGAAACTCGAGGGCGTTGCTGGCAAAATCGAGGTTGTCGTTGAGGGGTTCGGCGGCGGCGACGCCGAGAAAATTGTATTTGCGCACGCTGTAGTCGTCGAACAGCCAGTCGGTGTCCGCGATCAGCAAAAGCGTGGACTGGGCGGACGATGCCTTGAGATTTTGAGTTCTGGGTTTTGAGTTTTGGGTTTCGCCTGACGCGGTGTCGGATTTCTTGTCCTTTGCCGCAGTGTCGGCGGGCTTTTCGTCTGCGGGTGGGCCGTCGGGGAACGCGCTCTTGAATTTGCCTTGGACGAGGGCGGCCAGGATTTTCCGGCCGGAGGGCGTGATCTGGCGGCCGAGTTCCTCCGGCTGGGCCATGCTGATCGCCATGCCCGGCAGGTCGCCACTGGTCGCGGAGGACTGGATCAGCGGCGTGAACGTGAGGCCGGTGCCCTCCTTCAGCGAAAAGCTGCCGGCTTCGACCAGCAGCATGGAGTCGAGCTGGCTCGTGGGCAGGGCGGTGCCGTTGAAGGAATCCCGGGCGAGGCTGAGCCAGATGGGATAGCGGACGACGTTGCCGGGGGCCACCTGCACGGGCGTGGCGTACTCTTCGTCGCCCACGACATTCTGCGGATCATAGACGATGCCCCAGCCCTTGAGCAGGTCGGGCAGGTCGCTGGAAACGTTGGGCGTCGGTCCGCCCATCATGGCCATCTGGTTGCCGCGCGACCGGAAGTAGCGGGACGACGGATCGAGCGCGAGGAAGACCGGCTTGCCTGAAAGGAGGAACTGGTCGATGGCGAACTCCAGCTTCCGCGTGAGATTCTGCGGATGGATGATGGCGAGCACGTCGAGGTTGTCGGGCAGGCGGTCGGCGGAGGCGTCGATGGTGACGATCTCGAAGGTTTTTGCCCACTCGCTGACCACCAGCTGGCTCTGCGGCATCTGGCCGCTTTGCATGGCCATGAAATCCATCTGGCCCTGCAGCGGCAGGCTGGTCAGGAGGCCGAGCTTGCGGCGGTCCAGCAGCTGCGCCTCGTAGAGGAGCTGCGAGAGATCGTACTCGAGGAACTGCTCGCGGTCGGCGGTGAGGGCGGGGATGACCTTCTGCTGCTCGGCCTGGATGGCAACGAGTCCGAAGTAGAACGGCTCGCCGGTGGCAGGCCACGTCTGCGGGGAGATGCCGGCGGCCGTGGCCTTCTCCTCCTCGGGCGTGTCGGGCTTCGGATCGATGAGATTCAGGGTGATCTTGCCGTGCGCGGCGCGCACATACTGGCGGAGCATCTCATGCACGCGCTCGGCGTAGTTCTTCAGGGCGATCGGCAGGGTGCGGGTGCTGCGCGAAAAGTAGTAGTCGAGTTGGACCGGCTCCTCGAGCTTGCCGAGGAGGGCCCGGGTGCCGGGCGAGAGCGTGTAGATTTTCTCCGCGGTGGCGTCGAGGCGCGCGGGAATCGATGACGCCAGGTAGTTGACGAGGATGAGGCCGGCGAACAGCAGCGCGACAGAGAGGAGTTTGATACCGGATTTCATCGGGCGATCGTTCAAAAAGTGGGCGGTGCGCAGGGAAAGAGGTGGCAGGTTGGTCCAGGTTCAGCGCTCCAGCACGAGCACGTTCAAGCAGAGACAGAAGCCGGCGAGCGAGAGGAAGAACATGACGTCCTTCGGATCGATAATGCCCTTGGCGAACGCCTCGAAGTGCGTCTTGAAGCTGAAGTTCGACACGACGTCCACCAGCCAGGCGGGGAGCGCCAGATAGCCGCCCAGAAAATCGGTGAAGACGCTCCAGCCAAGCAGCACCAGGACGAAACAGACAAACACGCTGATCACGAAGCTGATGACTTGGTTCTTCGTGAACGCCGACGTCAGCGAACAGATGCCCAGATACGCGCCGGCCATCAGCATGCCGCCGAGATAACCGGAGGCAATGACGCCCCAGTCGGGATCGCCGAGGTAGGCCACGGTCAACCCCATCGGGAAGCTCAGCAGAATGGCGAGACACAGAAACGCCCACGCGGCCAGGAACTTGCCGAGCACCGCCTCGAGGGTGGTGACGGGGAGCGTGAACAGCAGTTCGATCGTGCCCGAGCGTTTCTCCTCGGACCAGAGACGCATACCCGCGGCCGGGACGAAGGCGATGAAGAGCCATGGCAGGAACGTGAAATAGCTCTCCAAGCTGGCGACATTGGCGTTGAAGAAGCCGCCGAGGAAGAAAGCGCAGCCGACGGAGGCCATCAGAAACACAATCAGGAACACGTAGGCCACCGGGGAGCGGAAATAGCCGAGAAACTCGCGTTTGAAGATGGGCGGAATCTGGGACATGAGCACGAAGTGCGAAGGAAAATGAAAGATGGAAGGTTTAAGAAGAGAGGGAAATGGATGTCTTGAATTTTGAATCTTGCCTCTTGAATTGCCCGCCAGACAGCGGGCTATTGGTCAGTTTGGGTCAAGTGGCGAAAGATCTCATCGAGCCGGGCGCCGGCATGGCGGGAGCGCAGCCCCTCGGGCGTGTCATCGACGACCACCTTGCCGCGCGAGATGATGATCATCCGGGTGCAGATCGCCTCGACTTCCTCGAGAATGTGGGTGGAGAGGATGACGGTTTTCTCGGCGGCCATCTGCCTGATGATGTTGCGCACCTCGTGCTTCTGGTTGGGATCGAGGCCGTCCGTGGGCTCGTCGAGGACGAGCACGGGGGGATCGTGGAGGAGCGCCTGCGCAAAGCCGACGCGCTGCTTGTAGCCCTTCGAGAGGGTTTCGATGGACTGCCGGCGCACCGGACCGAGGTGGCAGAGGCCGACGACGCGCTCGATGTGCGGCTGCTTTTGCGCGGTGGCGCGGTAGCCCCGGGTTTCCGCGATGAAGCCGAGAAACTCCTCGACGGTCATCTCGGGGTAGGCCGGCGCGTTTTCCGGCAGGTAGCCGACCAGGCGCTTGACGACGACGGGTTCGGCCGCGACATCGTGGCCGGCCACCAGCGCGAGGCCGGCGGTCGGACGGAGAAAGCCGGCGATCATCTTCATCGTGGTCGATTTGCCGGCGCCGTTCGGCCCCAGAAATCCGAGGATGTCGCCGCGCCGGACCGTGAAGGAGACGCCATCCACCGCGCGGAGGGTCCCGTAGTCCTTAACCAGACCTTTGACTTCGATCATGGAAATGAAGGGAAGGAAAGTAACCCGAGCCGGTGGGAAAACAAGAGGAACCGGAAGTTCCCCGCCGGCGGAGGGGATGCTCCTAAAGAAAACACCGTCGGAAGGAACGGGAGAAAAATATCCGCCGCCGGCGCGGGCGAGATTGAACCATAGGAATGTAGGAAGCGCGCTTGCGCGCGATATTCAATCTATACGAGCCATCCAGGTGGCGGTAGATCGTTGTCGAGATAATCCTTGAACCATGCCCATTCATCGGGGCGGCAATAGAACCATGGCCAAGGCGCACTTCTCTCGATTAATTGAGCTCTATACGGATTCAGATAGATGTAGAGAAAGACGGGCAGAGACGGTTCATTGGTGTTAATACTGTGATCGAAATAGTTTTCCTGCCAGGCCACCCCAACAGCCCGAAGCGTATCTTTCGTTTTGGCCTTCAAACGACCCACGCACTGCGAGAGTGCGAGCTGGTCACCGAGTGTGACAAGCCAATGACTGTGGTCGGGCATCAATGTGCAGACGCGTAATTGCCAGACACCGTCGTGCGCCATGGTGTGAGACTCTCGCAACACCGCTTTACCAACGGTTGGCAAAGCCAGACCCGTTTGGTGCGAATTTAGACAAATCGTCAGGAAATACGTCGCTCCCGGAACCGAATAACGTCCCTTGCGCAGGGCAGAATAGCCGCGATTTCGTGATATGGGCACTGCGAGATCGCCCGCCAGCGGGCTTCCTACAAACAAGAAATCTCCATCAGTCTGGCAAGAAGTCATTCTCACCATTCTCAGAGTGTAGGAAGGGCGTTCGCGCGCGAGGACGCCGGCATGCGGTGCCGATCTAATCGCCCGCAAGCGGGCTTCCTACATGGAGGAAGTTACCTCCCGTGCCTTCTCGGTCTTCAAACGCAACTGGCCGCAGGCGGCGTCGATCTCGTGCCCCTTTTCGCGGCGGAGCGTCACGGAGACGCCACGTTCCTGCAGCAGGCGCACGAATTTCTGCTGGCGCGCGAGGCTGGGACGTTTCCACGGCAGGCCCTCGACGGCGTTGTAAGGGATGAGGTTGACGTGGGCATGGAGGTCACCCGCGATGTCGCGGAGTTTCGCGGCCTGGTCGAGGCTGTCGTTGACGCCCTCGATGAGGATGAACTCGAGCGTGACCATGCGGCCGCGTTGCTCGGCAAACGCCCGGACGGCCGGCAGGAGCTCCTCGAGCGGCCAGCGTTGGTTGATGGGCATGATCTGCTCGCGCACCTCGTTGGTGGCACCGTGCAGGCTGACGGCGAGGCGGAAGCCGACAGGCTCCCCGGCGAGCCGGCGGATTTTCGGCACGAGGCCGCTGGTGGAGATGGTGATGCGGCGAGCGCCGAAGCCGAGGCCCCATTCGGCGTTCACGATGGTCAGGGCGCGCAGCAGGTTGTCATAGTTGTGCAGCGGCTCGCCCATACCCATGACGACAATGTTGTCGAACGAGGCGAGCTCGGTGCGGGCGCGCGGCGTGCGGACATCCTCGCGGCGGCAGACCTGGATGAGCTGGTGGACGATCTCGCCGGCGGAGAGGTCGCGCTTGAGGCCGGCGAGGCCGGAGGCGCAGAACTGGCAGCCCATGGCACAGCCGACCTGCGTGGAGATGCAGATGGTTTTGCGCGAGTGATCGAGACCCACGCCTTCCTGCGGCGCGCGGATGATCACGGTTTCGATCAGCGAGCGATCGCGCAATTCGAGGAGCAGCTTGTCGGTGACATCCTCCGACTGGCGGTTGAGCACGAGCGTCGAGGGATCGAAGTCGAACGTGTCCGCCAGCCAGCCGCGCAGCGCCTTGGGCAGGTTGGTCATCTGGTCCCAGGAGGCCGCCCGTTTTTTGTAGAGCCAGTCGAGCACCTGCCGCGCCCGGTAGGCGGGTTCGCCGGCCGCCGCGAGGCGGGCGGCCAGCGAAGCGAGCGTCTCGCCGTGGATGGGTGGCTGGGCGGGCGTGAATTTCATCCCGCCACGAAGAACACCAAGGCCGCGCAGAAGTCAAAGGGGAGTCAGCGCCGGTAAAGCAGTCGTTCAGTCATCGCGAGTCGGGTTCTGCGGGCCAGCAGAACGGACGTGGCGATCCAGCCCCTCGACAGGCTCGGGGCCCTGAGCTTGTCGAAGGGCTGGATTGCGTCGTCGCTTCTACTCCTCGCAATGACAAACCATGTTATCACCCAAGTCGTCGGAGAATTTCCCTCGTGCGCTCCGCCGCCTTCATGTTAATCAGAGACCCGGGATGAACCTGCTGCAGCGACACATCTTCAAAAGCGTCCTCTTTTCCTGCGTGAGCGCCGTGGGGATGTTCGCGTTCGTGCTGATGGTGGGCAACGCGGTGCGGGATCTGCTGGGCTACGTGATCGCCGGGCAGCTGAAGCCGGAAATGTTTGTGGAGCTCATCCTGCTGCTCCTGCCGTTCGTCGTTTCGTACGCCCTGCCCATCGGCGTGCTGACGGGCGTGCTGCTGGTGCTCGGGCGCATGTCGGCGGAGCACGAGGTCACGGCCATGCGCGCGGCGGGCCTCAGCCTGCCGTGGCTGGCGCGCCCGATCCTTCTGCTGGCCGTCCTGGGTGTGCTCGCCGGCGTGGTGATCAACTTCCAGTTCATGCCGTGGGCGCGGGTGGTGTACCACGTCGAGCTGGGCGATGCGGTGCGCCGGAACCCGCTCAGCTTCATCGTGCCCCGCACCTTCATCCGGGACTTTCCCGGCAAGGTGCTTTATGTGGGGGAGAAGAACGGTCTGGGCGTGAAGGATTTCTGGCTGTGGGAGCTCGACCGCCAGGGACGGGTGAAGAATTTCATCCGCGCCGAGTCCGGCAGCTTCGATTTCGACGAGAAGACGGGTGAACTCATCCTCAACCTCAACCACCTCCAGGTGGAAGCCCGGGACCCAAAGAATCCCGAGGACTTCACGGAGCCGCGGCCGACCTTAAGCTCGGAGCGCACCAGTGTGCGCCTGCCGCTGGAGGGTCTGTTTGGCCGGAACACGATTCACCGCAAGCTCCAGTGGTACACCTATCCTGAGCTGATCGTGGAGTGGCGGCGGCTGGCGCAACCGGTGGCACCGCCGGACCAGCATCAGCGGGAGCTCGACCGCATGAAGCTCCAGATGGTCGTCCAGGACAAATTCACCACGGCGTTTGCCGTGTTTTCCTTTGCGCTCGTCGGCGTGCCGCTGGGCATCAAGGTTTCGCGCCGCGAGACCTCGGCCAACCTCGGCCTCGCGCTGGTTTTGGCGATGGGCTACTATTTTCTCACCGTCATGATCGGCTGGCTCGAAAACCACCCGGAGCTGCGTCCCGACCTGCTCCTGTGGCTGCCGAACCTGATCTTCCTGGGCGTGGGGCTGTGGCTGTTCTGGCGGGTCGATCGCCACTGACGTGGCGATCAGTTTCGGGTTCTACGCTCCGAGTTTTGAGTTCTGGGTTTTGAGTTTTGGGTTCTGGCGCACTGAGCCGAACTCAGAACCCAAAACTCCAAACTCAAAACCTGCGCGGCCGTCATGCGGCCGCCTGGGTGGCCACGGTGCCGGAGCGGCCGTCGATGGGCGCAAGGATCTGGTTGCGCACCGGGATGGCGGCGCGGTTGGCAAGCAGCTCGCGCGCGTAGTCGTCGAGGCGGATGAACTGCACGCCGTGTTCGGTGCAGATGCGCAGCAGGGCGCGGAAAAGAGCCCGTTTGCGCATGCCCTCGATCTCAGCGTGGATCGTCAACACGTTGGGCCGGTCGGCGCCCAGGAGTGACAGGTAGAGCGGCACGATGCGGTCGTCGGGATACCCGCGCCGGCCGAGCAGCTCGTCAAAGGCTGGCAGGGTGCTCGGAATTTCGAGCGTTTTGAACACGCGCCCGTCGAGGCGCGGGAAGAAGGGCGATCCGTTGCGCGTGTCGCTGGCGTAGAGGAGCCCGGCCTCATCGTAGACCTCGCGGCTGCGGGCGTTGCTCTGCCAGCCGGCCGCGCCGGCGGTGTGCGCCTCGCACCCGAAAATGCGCAGGAATTCAGCGCGGGCGGCGATGAATTCCGCACGCACCGCCTCGAGGCTCATCTTCTGAACGTAATCCTGCCAGCGGTAATGGTTGTAGCAATGGATGCCGGTCTCGAAGCCGGCGGCGCGCACGGCGCGCATGACGTCGACGTTGCGACGGCCGATGTGCGGCGCGGGCAGGAGCGTGCCGTTGAGCAGCGTGCGCAGGCCGTACATCGAGACGACGCCCGTGCGGCTGACCTTCTTGAAAAAGCCGGGCCGGAAAATGCGCGTGATTGCGCGACCGGTCTGGTCCGGCCCGAGCGAAAAGAGAAAGCAGGCCGGCACGCCGAACTCGCAGCAGTCGGCCACGAGGTTGGGCACGCCGAGCCGCGTGCCGCGGTCGGTGTCGACGTCAACTTTGAGCGCGAGGCGGACGGGCATGGGGCGCGGGGTTCATTCCAGCTGGTAATCCTTGTGCGCGAGGTGGTAGTCGAGCGTGCGCCGGATGGCCGTCTTGAGGTCGACCTTCGGCCGCCAGCCGAGGTATTTCCACGCGTTGGCGATGGACGGCACGCGCCGCTGGATGTCCTGATAATATTTGCCGAAGTACTTGCCCGACGGCACGACGACGACTTTCGCCTGCTCGGCGTGCTCGCGGTACTCGGGATACTGCTTGAACGCGGCGATGATGAGCTGGGCGAGCCGGGCGACGCTCACATTGTTCTTCGGATTGCCGAGGTTGAAGATGCGGCGCGAGGCGCAGCTGTTCTTGTTTTCGATGATCCGCAGGAGCGCGTCGACGCCGTCGTCGATGAAGGTGAACGAGCGGCCCTGTTTGCCGCCGTCGACGAGCTGGATCGGCTTCTTGAAGATGACGTTCGAGATGAACTGGGTGAAGAGCCGCGAGCTGCCCTCCTTGGGCTCGAAGACGTTGTCGAGCTTGGGGCCGATCCAGTTGAAGGGGCGGAAGAGCGTGTAGTCCACGCCGTCGCGCACGCCGTAGGCGTAGATGACGCGGTCGAGCAGCTGCTTCGAGCTGGCGTAGATCCAGCGCTGCTTGTCGATGGGGCCGTAGACCAGCGTGCTCGTCTCCTCGTTGAGCTCGGCGTCGGGGCACATGCCGTAGACCTCGGAGGTCGAGGGGAAGATGATGCGCTTCTTGTACTTCGCGCATTTGCGCACGGTTTCGAGGTTGGCTTCGAAATCGAGTTCGAACACCCGGAGCGGATCCTTGACGTACTGCGCGGGGTTAGCGATGGCGACGAGCGGCAGCACGGCATCGCACTTTTTCACGTGGTACTCGATCCACTCGCGCGAAATGGTGACGTCGCCCTCGACGAACTTGAAGCGGGGATGGCCGAGGCAGTGGCCGAGTTTGTGGTCGCCCACGTCCATGCCGTAGACCTCCCAGTCCTTCTGCTTGAGGATGGCATGAGTGAGCGAGCTGCCGATGAAACCGTTGGCACCAAGGATGAGAACTTTAAGAGGCATAAATCAGGGTTATTTTTAACCACCAAGGTCACAAAGAGCACGAAGAATAAGATGAACCACAGAGACACAGAGGACACGGAGGTTCAAGCAAAGGTCCTTTACTCTGTGCTCTCTGTGCCTCCGTGGTTCAAATTCATAATTGCTGTCCCACGTGCAGGGCCGGTGCCGGCCCGCCGCGCCACTCGGTGCGGGTGAGTTCGAGCAGGCCGCCGCCAGTGGCGACGACAAGCGGACTGATCGACACGATTTCTCCGGGCCGGCCGCGGAGGCCGTGGGTCGCGGGCGAATCGGGCTCGGCCCACCAGACCATGAGGCGGGCGGGCCCGACATCGGTGAACGCGCCGGGGTAGGGATCGGTGACGGCACGGATGAGGTTGAAGATCTCCCGGTTGGTCTGCGCCCAGGCGATGCGGCCGTCCTCGGGCCTGCGTCCGCCGAAATAGGTGGCCTGCGACTCGTCCTGCGGCGTCTCCCGGGCGGTGCCGGCCAGCAGGGCGTCGATCTGGCGCTCGAACACGCGACGGGCGCAGGGCAGGACCTTGCGGAAGGCCTGCTCGGCGGTGTCGCGCGGACCGATGTCCACGCCCTCCTGGTCGACAATGGGGCCGGCGTCGGCCTTTTTGACCATGCGGTGGAGCGTCATGCCGATGCGCGGTTCGCCGTGGAGCACGGCCCAGTTGATCGGCGCGCGGCCGCGGTACTTGGGCAGGAGCGAGCCGTGCATGTTGAACGCGCCGAGCCGGGGCAGCGCGAGGATCGGCGCACAGATCATGTTCCGGTAGTAGACGGACAGGATCAGGTCGGGCCGCAGGGCGGCGATGCGTTCGATCCATTCGGGCGTGTTGACCCCGGTGGGCGTGCGCACCGTCACGCCGTGCTCGCAGGCGGCGACGGCGGGCGTCTTGAACCAGATCTTCTCGTCGGGATTGTCCTCGTGCGTGATGAGCGCGACGACGTTGTCGCCGCGCGCCAGCAGCAGCTCGAGGCATTCATGGCCCACCTCGCTGTAGCCAAAGAAAAGGATGCGGGGCTTGGCGGTCACAAATCGCGTGTCTTCACCTCGAGCATCTCCCGCACGTGGTACTGCCGGCGGGTGCGGACGACCTGGTAGGTGCGGCCGACGTATTCGCCGATGAGGCCGATGCCGACCATGGCCACGCTGAGCAGGAAGAAGAGGATGCCGAAGAGGGTGAAGATGCCCTCGGCCTCCGCGCCGAGGAAGAGGCGGCGGTAGGCGAGGACGAGCACGAGCAGGAAGCTGCCCGCCGCGCACAGCAGCGCGAACAGCGTGAAAAGCTGCAGCGGCGCGAGCGAGAAGCCGGTGATGAGGTCGAAGTTGAGGCGGACGAGCTTGTAGAACGAGTAGTTCGAAACGCCGGCGTGGCGCTCCGCGTGCCGCACGCCGACCTCGGCGGGATGGCCGGCGAAACTGTAGGCCAGCGCCGGGATGAAGGTGTTGATGGCGCCGCTGCGCACGACGGCGTCGACCACGGCGCGGCGGTAGGCGCGCAGCATGCAGCCCTGGTCGGTCATCACGATGTTCGTCGTCCGCCGCCGCACGACGTTGATGAGCTTCGACGCCCACGTCCGGAAAACCGTGTCCTCCCGGTTCAGCCGGAAGCCGCCGACGTAGTCATGCCCCGCGTCGATTTTCTCGAGCAGCTTCGGGATCTCCTCGGGCGGATTCTGCAGGTCGGCGTCAAGCGTGACGATGACCTTGCCGCGCACCCGCTCGAACGCCGCCATGACCGCCATGTGCTGGCCGTAGTTGGCGTTGAAGTCGATGACGCGGGTGACGTCGGGCCGCGCGGCGTGCTGGGCGCGCAGGAGTTCGTACGACCGGTCGGCGCTGCCGTCGTTGGTGAAGATGACCTCGTAGGACTTGCCGAGCCCGTCGAGCACGGGGTAGAGGCGGGCGAAAAGCGGCGGCAGGTTCGGCTCCTCGTTGTAGACGGGTATGACGACGGAAAGATAGGGTGTGGCACTCATGGCTTCCGGTGGGCTTCAAGAATGGCAGTGAGGGTGGTGACGACCCGGGCGACGTCGACGCGGGTCATGGCCGGGAAGAGCGGCAGCGTCAGAATGTTGCGGCCGGCGTATTCGGCGCGCGGGAAATCGCCCTCCTTCCAGCCCAGCCGCCGGTAGACGGCGAACAGGTGCATGGCCGGATAATGCACGCCGGTGCCGATGCCGGCCGCGTGCATCCGGGCCATGACCTCGGCGCGCTTGACGGTCAGCCGCTCCTCCGGCAGCACGACCTGGAACATGTGCCAGTTGCTGTTCGCAAAGTCGGCGACCGGCAGATGCAGGCCGAGGGCGCGGACGGCGGGCGTATCAAACGCTTCCAGGTAGGCCTGCGCCAGCTCGCGGCGCCGGGCCGTGATGAGATCGAGGTGCGGCAGCTGCCCGAGGCCGATGCGCGCCGCGATGTCGGTCAGGTTGAATTTGCCGCCGACCCGCTCGACTTCCATGCCATCGTAGCCGGTCCGCACCACGCCCTGCAGACGGTATTGCTCGGCGAGTTTCGCCTCGCGCTCGTCGTTGAGCACCAGGCAGCCGCCCTCGGCGGTCGTGATGTTCTTGTTGGCGTGGAAGCTGAAGGAGACGAAATCGCCGAAGGCACCGATACGCCTGCCCTGCCAAGTGCTGCCGAAGGACTGGGCGGCATCCTCGATGACGCGCAGCTGGTGCTGCTTGGCGATGGCGTAGAGCCGGTCGCGATCCACCGGCAGGCCGGCGAGGTCGACCGGAATGATGGCGCGCGTCTTGGGTGTGATCACCGCCTCGATGCGGTCCAGGTCGAGGTTGCGGGTCGCCGGATCGATATCGACGAAGACCGGCCGGGCGCCGACCTCAAGCACGACGTTGGCGGTCGCGACCCAAGACAGCGGCGTCGTGATGACCTCATGACCGGGGCCGATGCCGGCGATCCGCAGCGCGATCTCCATCGTGCACGTGCCGGAATTGAAGGCGCGCACCGGGCGGCCGCCGACATACTCGGAGAGTTTGGCCTCGAAGACCTTGACCTGCGGCCCGGACGTGATCCAGCCGGAACGCAGCACCTCGGCCACGCCGGCGATGGTTTCCTCGTCGATGGTCGGGCGGGCAAAGGGAAGGAAGCTGGCCGCGGATGTGAGCGTGGGAGGGGTGGAGGCGGACATGTCAGGGCTGATTGCTGAAGAGATAATGATCCTCGGTCTGATCGAGCAAATGATAACTGAACGCCGGATCGGCGAACAGTTCCCTCACGTCCGGTTTGCGCGCGACGACGTAGAGGCGGCCCGGCTGCGTCCAGAGCCGGCGAAACGCCGCCTCATCGAGGAAGCGGCCGCTCGCTCGCGCTGCGGCGTCCTCCTCAAGTTCCAGTTCGCCTTTGAACGCGACGACGTCCACCACCCGCCCGGCGTAGAACGTGAAGTCGTGGAAAAACTCGTGGTAGTGCATCACGCGATCGCCGGGTTGCGCGTGGGCCTTCACGAACAACGCGAGTTCCTTCGTGCCGGGCCTTTGGATGTCCGGCGCGGCAAAGGTCAGCACGCCGCAGAAGAGCGCCATCGTCGCGGCCATGCCGAGCAGGGCCGCGCGCGGGCCGCGGAGGTGCGCGAGCCAGGGTGCCAGGACGCCGCCGAGCAACAGCACTGCCGTCATGCCGAACGCATAAGGCCGCAGCATCTCCGCCTGGCCCGGTTCGCGGATGATCGCGCCGACCCTCAGCACCGCCACCAGCAAGGCGACGGCCAGCAGTCCGCAGATGAAGGTAAACACCCGGAGCCCCGGGCGCAGCCGCGCCGCGCCCTCGTCCGGCGCCTGCGCCAGCCACTGCCCGATGAGCACGGCCAACGCGGGAAACACCGGCAGAACATAGGCGGGGAGTTTCGAGTGCGACGCGGAGAAGAACAGAAAAATGAATCCAGCCCAGGTGGCGAAGAACCACGCGTCGACGTTCTTCGCGCGCGCCGCCCAGCCGCCGCGGAGCGCCTCCCGCAGCCCCGCCCACAGAAACCCGGTCCACGGAAACAGTCCCAGCAGTACGATGGGGACAAAATACCACCACGCCCCGGGCCGGCCGGCCGCCGGCGACGTGAAGCGCTCGAAATGTTCGTAGACGAGATAGCGATGCACCCAGGTGGCGTTGCGCAGGGCCGCCAGGATGTGCCACGGCGCCGCGATCACCAGAAACAGCAGCGCGCCCGTCGGCAGGTAGAACGGCCGCAGCCGCTTCCACTGGTTAAAAACCAGCAGCCAGAGAAACATCACCGCGCCGGTGACCAGGAAGCCGATGAGGCCCTTGGTCAGCGTCGCCAGTGCGGCGCTCGCGTAGAGCCCGTAAAACAGCCATCGCCGGCGCGCCGCCCACTGCCCTGAGTTTGCCGAATCTTTCGCCGGGGGCGGCTCGCGCACGCCAAGGATGAAGCAGAACAGCGTCGCGCTCATCAGCACCGACACGGCCATGTCGAGGACGAGTAAGCGCCCAACCCCGAAGTAGAACAACGACGTACCCAGCACCAGCGCGGCAGACAGCCCGGCGCGGCGGCCGTAAATTCGCCGCGCGGCCGCATAGGTGATCAGCACGCCGCCGAGCGCGAAGAGCGCGGGCGCCGCCCGCACCGACCACTCGCTCGAACCCAAAACCGCGAGGCAGCCGGCCACCGCCCAATACATCAGCGGCGGCTTCTCGAAATAGTTCACGCCATTAAGCCGGGGCGTCACCCAGTCGCCGCTCGCGACCATCTCGCGGGGAATCTCCGCATTGCGTCCTTCATCCGGATTGGCCAGCGGGTAACTGCCGAGACGGAACCCGAAAAGCAAGCCCAGCACCAGCGTCAACAGGAGAAGATCGCGCGACCAGGAAGGAGAGGAGGCGGGCTCGGTCATTAATGGCTGGCCGATAGAAAAGTCCGCGCGGGCGGGCGAGTCACGCCGAAAGCTGGCCGTGGATCAGTTTAGGCAGGTTGGGCCTTATGGCCGACACCGAAACCATCCAGGTCCCTCGGTCGGGGATTCCGCCTTTGCACGAGGCTTCCGCCGTCGCTGAAGCCATGGCGGACAGGTCGGCGGACAGGAAACTCTGACCTACCGTTACCGCACAATTCAGGCAGACTGACCCATTACCCGAAAACCGGGGGAGGCTCGATCTCTCGGTTGACTCGATCCGCCGGGTTTGTTGTCGTGCGGCATGTTTACGATCATCGGCGCCGATGGCAGAGAATACGGCCCCGTTGCGGTCGAGCAGGTGAAAGCGTGGGTTGCGGCTGGACGGGCCGACAAGAAGACCAAGGCCAGGCGCGAGGGCTCCATCCAGTGGAAGCCGCTCGCTGAATATTCGGAGTTTTACGGCGATTCGACCAGCGGACAGCCACCCGCAATCGCGGGCATGGCTCCCGCCGGCCCGGTGGATGCCAAAATTTATGCCGCGGACCTGATCTCCCGCGCCCCGCAGCTCGGCATCGGCGATACCATCGGCCAGAGCTGGGAGCTGCTCAAGGGCAACCTCTGGCCGCTGGTCGGCGTAACGTTCGTCGTGCTGCTGGCGGCGGCGGTGTTAGATGCGATCCCCATCCTGCACATTTTTGCGTGCCTGCTGCTCACCGGCCCATTTCTCGGCGGCCTCTGCTTTTATTATCTCCGGCGTCTCCGCGGGGAGGCCGTGGAGTTTGGCGACGTGTTTGCGGGCTTCACGCTGGCCTTTGTCCCCTTGATGCTCGGCGGACTCGTCAGTTTGTTGCTGACGGCCTGCGGATTCGCGTTGCTGGTGCTTCCCGGCATCTATCTGGCGGTGGCATTGGCTTTCACCGCGCCGCTGATCATTGACAAGAAGCTCGGTTTTTGGACGGCCATGGAAGTGAGCCGGCGCGTGATCACCGCGCAGTGGTGGCGGATGTTCGGGTTGATAATCCTTGCCGCTATCATCGGCATGCTGGGCGTGCTGCTGCTCTTTGTCGGCATTTTCCTCACCCTGCCGATCACCATCGGCAGTCTGGTCGTCGCTTACGAGACGCTCTGCAATCCGCCGCCGGTGGCTGAATGATGCCGGCCGGGGAACCGGCGGCTGCTCACGGCCAGGGCAGGTTGCGCAGAATACCGAAGGCGAGCAGGCCGGCGGCGCCTAGCCAGACCACGGCCGGCCGCGGCGTCGAATTCGGAAGACCACGCCCCCGCACCAGCGTCAGGACGGCATCGACGCCGAACCACGCGAACAGCGGCGTGAGCAGGACCGCCAGCTGGTTCAGTGTCCAAGCCGCCGTCAGATGCCCGTGCAGCAACTGGTGGGTGGCGCGCAGGCCGCCGCACCCGGGGCAGCGCAAACCGGTGGTCGCATAGAACCAGCAGGCGGGATAAAGGGCGTGTTGCGCCGGATCGACCACGAAAAGCAAACCGCCGCCCGCGAGGGCGAGGCCCAAAATGACTGCGCTCCAGACGGTCCGTCGCGGACGCGGGCTCAGCTTCGGCGGCACGACCGCGGGGGCGTTCACGGGACGCGCGTCAGGCAAACTGTGATCTGACCTCCGGCTTGTTCAGCACCACCAGCGCCCAGATGCCGAAGGGCAGGCCGAGCAGGCAGCACGGAGAGAAGCAGGGGATCATGGCCACAATCGCCGTGGCCATGGCCAGGCCGTGATTGGAAAGCTTCTGCATCTTGAGCGCGCCGAAGAGAACGAAAAGGCCGATTGCGATGCTGATGACTCCGGCCACGACGCCCAACGTCCCGCCGAACTGGTGAAACAGGTGATACATCCGTTCCGCCTCGGGGGTCATCATGGGCGGCGGCTGCTCCCAACTCACGCCCAGCAGTTGGAAAACGACGACAAGTGCGTTCATCGCAATGCCCAGAACCATGGCGATGATCAGTCCGATGGCCGGGCCGTTGACCATCTGCACCGCCCGCGCCCGGGCCGCGGAATCCGCGCCACTCGCGACATCGGGCGGTGGCGCAATGTCGGCGGGCCCCGGGGTCACGATGGGCGGCTTCGCGCCCGGCAGGTCCGCAAATTCGGCATATTGGCCGAGTGGTTTCCAGCCCATGTCGCCCGCTTGTTGGGCCATCGTCCCATGATTCGCCCGGCCCGCCCTGATCCATTCCTTGACTTGGTCAACCGTGACGGGACCGTACTCCTTGCCGTCCGCTCCGATGATTTTGAACATGGCAGGCGTTTAGTCGGCGGCAGAGCCTTCGGCAAGGTGTAAACGGCCTAGCATTGTCGGATTCAAGGTCCGTGCGTGATGGTCGCTTCACTGTAGCCGGCCTCGGGCAGGCCGGCCCGGGGGCTATCGGTCCCGGCTACAACGGCTGACGGCGCGAAACACCGACCAAGTTCCGGCAAATTCCCACTGACCGCTCAGTTGAGCTGCGGCGGGTGGTAGGGCAGTCCGTGCGCGTCCGCCACGGCTTGGCAGGTGATGCGGTCGTTCTGGACGTTGATGCCGCCGGCGAGAGCGGGCTGGAGTCGGCAGGCTTCGGCCAGGCCATGGTCGGCCAGCAGCTCGACGTAGCGGTGGGTAACGTTGGTAAGCGCCTGCGTCGCGGTCCGGGCGTAAGCGCCGGGCATGTTGGCCACGCAGTAATGGAGGACACCTTCCTCGACGAAAACCGGGTTGCTGTGCGTCGTCGGGTGCGACGTCTCGGCGCAGCCGCCCTGGTCGATGGCGATGTCCACCAGCACGCTGCCAGGCCGCATGCGGCGCAGCATCTCGCGATTGATCAGTCGCGGGGCCTTCGCGCCCGGCACCAGGACGGCGCCGATCAGAAGATCGACCGTCGGAAGCAGCTCCAACAAATGCGCTTCGTTGGAATACAGGGTGTGGGAGGTGTGCAGGGTGATATCGAGGAAGCGCATCCGTTCGAGGTCGACCTCGAGGATGGTGACATCCGCGCCAAGGCCGATGGCCATGCGGGCGGCGTTGATGCCGGAGACGCCGCCACCGAGCACCACCACCTTGCCGGGCAGCACGCCCGGCACGCCCCCCAGCAACATGCCGCTGCCGCCATTGTGTTTGGCGAGGAAGTAACCGCCGACGAGGATGGACATGCGCCCGGCGATTTCGCTCATCGGTTCGAGCAGTGGCAGGCGGCGGTTCACCTCGATGGTTTCGTAGGCGATGCCCGTGATGCCGGATTTCATCAGTGCCTCCGTCAGCGCCTTGTCGGCGGCCAGATGCAGGTAGGTGAACAGGATCTGGCCCGGACGCAGCAGCGGGTATTCCTCCGGCAGCGGTTCCTTGACCTTCACGATGAGGTCGGCCCTGGCAAACACCGCGGCGTGCGCATCAACCAGGGTGGCGCCGGCCTGTTCGTAGTCGGCATTGGGGTAGCCCGCGCCGGTGCCGGCGTTCCTTTCCACGATGACCGTGTGGCCCCGTTTGATGAGCTGGTAGGCGGCGGAAGGAAGGAGGGCCACGCGATGCTCCTGTTGTTTAATTTCCTTGGGAACTCCGATAATCATGGGGTGGCAGTGTAGGCCGGAAGGGCGGGGAGGGAACCTTTATCGCTTCGCCAGCGAGCGGTTGAGGGCGCTGACCAGGGCCTTGATCGAGGCAAGTTCGATGTTGGTGTCGATGCCCGCACCGAAGTAGGCGAGCCCGCGCGGCGTCTTGACCTGGATGTAGGAAACCGCGCGCGCCTCCGCGCCCTTGCCCAGCGAGTGTTCGGCGTAGGAGAGCAGTTTGAACGGCGGCAGGCCCGCGGTGCCGAGCGCGTTGACAAAGGCGTCGATCGGGCCGTTGCCCGTGCCGGTGAGCTTGTGCGTCCGGCCTTCGAACTTGATGGTGGCCTCGCATTTCACCTGGCTGTCGCGCTCGGTGGTGCGGAAGTGCTCCAGCTTCACCGGATGTTCGCGGGCGATGTATTCCTTGAGGAAGGCCTCGTGGATCTCCTTGGGCGTGATCTCGGTCTTCCGCTCATCGGCGAGGTCGTTGATGACGCGGCCGAACTCCTTGTGCATGGCCTTGGGAAGGTCGAAGCCGAACTCCTTCTCCATGATGTAGGCCACGCCGCCCTTGCCCGACTGGCTGTTGATCCGGATGATGGCCTTGTAGGCGCGGCCGATGTCGGCGGGATCGATCGGGATGTAGAGCACGTCCCACGGCTGGCCCGGCTTCTGCGCGGCCCAGGACTTCTTGATGGCGTCCTGGTGCGAGCCGCTGAACGCGGTGAAAACGAGTTCGCCCGCGTAGGGCTGCCGCGCCGGCACCTCCATGCGCGTGCAGCGCTCGTAGACGTCGCGGATGGCGTTGATATCGGTGAAATCGAGGCCGGGGTGGACCCCGTGCGTGTACAGGTTCAGGGCGACGGTGACGATGTCGAGGTTGCCGGTGCGCTCGCCGTTGCCGAAGAGCGTGCCCTCGACCCGGTCGGCGCCGGCCAGCAGGCCGAGCTCGGTGGCGGCGACACCGGTGCCGCGGTCGTTGTGCGTATGCAGCGAGACGATGGTGAGGTCGCGCCGGCGGAGGTGGGTGCACATCCATTCGATCTGGTCGGCGTGGATGTTGGGGGTGGCATACTCGACGGTGGCCGGCAGGTTGAGAATGATCTTGTTGGCGGCGGTGGGCTGCCAGACATCGGTGACGGCCTCGCAGATCTCCAGGGCGAACTCAAGTTCGGTGCTGGTGAAGCTTTCGGGCGAATATTCCAGGCGCAGCGAGGCGCCGGCCGTGACGAGCGGGCGCGTGAGCCGCTTCATCAGGCCGACCGCGTCCGTGGCGATCTTCACGATCGCGGGCTTCTCGGCGCCGAAGACATACCGGCGCTGAGCGGGCGAGGTGGAGTTATAAAGGTGGAAGATGACGTTTTTGGCACCCGCGATCGACTCGACGGTGCGCGTGATGAGGTCCTCGCGGCACTGGCAGAGCACCTGGATGGCCACGTCGCCGGGAATATGGTTTTCCTCGATCAGACGGCGGACAAAATCGAATTCGATCTGCGACGCCGACGGGAAGCCGACTTCGATCTCTTTGAAGCCGACCCGCACCAGCAGATCGAAGAACTCGAGCTTTTCCTCGACATCCATGGGGATGGCGAGGGCTTGGTTGCCGTCGCGGAGGTCCACGCTGCACCAGATGGGGGGGCGGGTGATGGTGCGGCTGGGCCATTGGCGGTTGGGCAGGGAGACCGGCGGGAACAGCCGGTATTTCGTGATGGGGGCAGGTTGCATGGAGGAAAGAATCAGGAATTAGCGGGAAACCGGGCGGGAGGGAAGAAAGAGTACAGGCACCGAAACGCGGCTCGACCCACCAGGGGTCGGCGCGGATGAGGAGCAACAGGCGGACGCACGATCAACTGCTACGCAGTTCCCGGAGATCGTGCGTCTAGATAAGTCGAAGCGCCTGCAGGGGATAATTCATCCGCGGAGGCGGGAGTAAGGAGGCTGACGGCAGGCGTGTCAAGCGGGGGAAGGGACGGATGGTGAGAGATTTGCCTTGGGCGACGGCCCCGCCTGTGTAAAAAGAGGGTGTGTTCCAGCGGCGAGCAGTAACTAGGGGTCTTCTGGAAGCGTCTCCATCCCCGTGCATGACGCTGGCATACAACGCATATGGCTGATGAGACGTTCGACCTCGCCGCTTGTCTCGAACGGGTGCGCCAGCGCGACCAGATCGCGGCGCGGGAGCTCGTCGACCACCTCTATCCGCTCGTCATCCGTATTGTGCGCGCACACCTGCCGCGGCGCGTCGCCGAGGAGGATCTGGCCCAGGAGATCTTTTTGAAGATGTTCACCCGGCTTGACCAGTACAAGGGGGCGGTGGCCTTCACCCACTGGGTGTCGCGGATCGCGGTGACGACCTGCATCGACCAGCTCCGCGCACAAAAGCGCCGGCCGGAATTCCGCTGGGCCGATCTCTCGGAGAAGGAAGCCGAGGTGCTGGACTCGGTCCTGACCAGCGAGGGCGACGTGGCGGCCAATGACGCGCTCGCCGCGCGCGAACTGGTCTACAAGCTGCTCGGCCAGCTCAAACCCGAAGACCGGCTGGTCCTGCAGCTGCTGGATCTCGAGCAGCGCAGCGTGGCCGAGATCAGCGAGATCACGGGGTGGAACCAGTCGCTCGTCAAGGTGCGGGCCTTCCGGGCAAGAGGGAAATTGAAAAAACTATTTGAAGAGTTACAACGAAAGGAACGGACATGAAGGATTTCGAGTCCAGATGGCAGCAGTTGGTCACGGTGGCCCGGCGGGCACCGGTCGCGGACGACGCGGCGGCGCCGTATGGCTTTGCCACGCGCATCGCCGCGCGCGCCCTGAGCAAGCAGGAACAGCCGGCGCTGCTGGCGGTCTTCGGACGGTTCTCGGTCCGGGCGCTCTGGGTGGCGTGCCTGCTCATGCTGGCCAGCATGGCGGCCAATTACATTGCGTTTGCCAGCGACGAGGATGATGAACAGAGCTTGACGGACCCCGTTTCCGAGGTGCTCAGCGCCTCCTGATCACCATGAACAAATCCTGGCAAGTCTGCCTCGTGCTGATCGCAATTTTCGCGGTCGGTGGCATTAGCGGCGGGCTGGTGGCCTATCGCGTGGCGCGAAGGCATATGCCGCTTCCCCTGCCGCCCGAGGCATGGGGCGCCCGGCGGTTCGAACATGTCGCCCAGGAGCTGCAGCTCACGCCCGAGCAGAAGGCGCGCATCAAGCCCATCGTGAAGCGCAACATCGAGGAGATCGAAAAGCTGCACCGCCAGTCGATGCACGAGGTACGCGGAATTCTGGAGCGCATGGAGACGGACATCGCGGCGGAACTCACACCGGAGCAGCGGACCCAATACGAGCAATTCTTGAAGGAACGTCGCGAGGCGAGGAAACAAATGCAAGAGCCGCGAGGCATGCGCGGCGAGCGGGATAGGCCACCCGGCCGATCGCCTGGTGAAAAACCACCGCCGCCCGCGCCTGAGGCTGGCGGGCAGCCACCACCACCACCGCCCTCCAATCCGGGTGACAAACCCGTCGGGACGTAAGACGGCTCCGTCGCGGCCGGCGCATCGCACGCGGCAAGGCCCAAGGGTGGGAATTCCTTGAGCTGCCTCCGCCCGTCGGGGCGGATGGCTGGAAACACTGAGGGCTTGCCCGCGAGGAGATCCGATGGTTTTCTGCGCCGCATGGACCAACCGCTGGCGGGCAGAAAGATCGTTTTGGGGGTGACCGGCTCCATCGCGGCCTACAAGGCCGCCGATCTCACGAGCCGGCTGTGCAAACTCGGCGCGGAGGTGACGCCCGTGATGACGGCGGCGGCACAAAGGTTCATCACCCCGCTGACCTTGCAGACGCTGGCGCGGCAGCCCGTGGTGACCGACCTATGGGGAGAGGGGAGCGGCTGGCGGCCGGGGCACATTGAGCTGGCCGAGAAAGCCGACCTGCTGCTCGTGGCGCCGGCCACGGCGGACGTGATCGCGCAGTTCGCAGGCGGTCTCGCGCCGGATTTTCTGAGCTCGCTTTATCTCATGGCGCGCTGCCCGGTGCTGATGGCCCCGGCGATGAACGGGAAGATGTGGGCGCACCCCGCCACCGCGGCCAACGTTGCCACGCTCAAAGCGCGCGGCGTGGAGTTCATCGGCCCCGAGGAAGGCATGCTGGCCTGCGGCTACGAGGGCCTCGGCCGCCTTTGGGCGGTGGAGGGCATCGTCGAGCGGGTGCAGGCACTCCTGGCCCGCCGCTAGCGGGCGGCAAACCGGATTTCCGACCTGGAGGAACATCATCATGGCAACGCAGAACGAAAAGGCCGTGCGCTTCCGCGCCCTGCACGAAGGACCGGACGTTTTCGTGATTCCCAACCCGTGGGATGCCGGATCCGCGCGCGTCCTCGCCGGGCTCGGCTTCCAAGCGCTGGCGACATCGAGCTCCGCGTCCGCGAACACCCTCGGCCGGCGCGATGGGCACGTGACGCGCGAGGAAGCGCTGACCATGGCCCACGCCATTGTGATGGCGACCGATCTTCCCGTGGCGGCGGATTTGGAGAAAGGCTTCGGCGACAGTCCGGCGGTGGTGGCGGAGACCATCCGGCTGGCGGCCGACGCCGGACTGGTCGGTGGCTCGATCGAGGATGCGACAAGCGACGGACGCAAGCCGGTCTACGACCTCGACCAGGCGGCCGAACGGGTGGCCGCGGCCGCGGCGGCGGCGCGGGCGCTTCCGTTCCCATTCACGTTGACGGCAAGGGCGGAGAATTTCGTGCGCGACTGCCCGGACTTGGATGACACGATCAAGCGCCTGCAGGCCTTTGAGAAGGCCGGCGCCGATGTGCTGTTTGCACCCGGTCTGCCCGATCTGACGGCGGTGCGGGCGGTCTGCGCCGCAGTATCGAAGCCGGTCAATTTCATGGTCGGCATCAAAGGCGGATCGTTCTCGGTGGCCGAGCTCGCGGCAGCCGGCGTGCGACGAATCAGCCTCTCAACCTCGCTCTATCGCGCGGCGATGACCGGATTCCTTGCCGCCGTCCGCGAGGTGAAGGGGAAGGGCACCTTCGGCTACCTTGACCACACGCTGACCACGCCGGAGTTCATCAATTATATGCAGAGCTGACGGCGCCGGTCGCGATCGCGGCGAGCGCAGAGGCGCCGGCAGACCGCGCTGGCGCTGATGCGCTGGCGCCCTTGACCAGCTTTCCGTTCATCAGCCGCGAGGGTGGTGGCGGAAATCAATAACACGAACGGGCAGATGCGTTATTGACGGAGCCCGACGTCCGTCAGCAGACTCACCCGATGGCCAAGCCGGACGCAGTCTCCGCCACGCCCCGGGCGGCGGCATCCGTGCCGACACGCACCCGTTATTGGGTCGTCGTCTTCGCAGTGGCGCTGGCGATAATTCAATACATTGACCGCGTCTGCATCTCGCAGGCTGCTCCGTTTATTTCGGAGGACCTCAAGCTTTCCCCGCAGCAGATGGGGTATGTGTTTTCCGCGTTCGCACTGGCCTACGCCCTGTTTGAAATCCCGGGCGGGTATCTCGGAGACCGGATCGGCCCGCGCAAGGTGCTCCTGCGCATCGTCCTGTGGTGGTCGTTTTTCACGGCGGCGACAGGCTGGGCCTGGAGCTGGCTGACGCTCGTGATGACGCGGTTTCTTTTCGGGGCGGGAGAAGCGGGTTGCTTTCCCAATCTCACCAAGGCCTTCAACCGCTGGCTACCGTCGCTCGAGCGGACGCGCGCGCAGGGCATCATGTGGATGAGCGCGCGCTGGGGCGGCGCGTCCGCGCCGTTGCTGGTCTTCGTCTGTCTTCAGTACATGCACTGGCGCACGGCGTTCATGGTGTTCAGTCTGCTCGGCATCGTTTGGGCGGTTATCTTCTATGCGTGGTATCGCGACAATCCACGCGAGCACCCCGGCGTCAATGCCGCCGAAGCCGCCCTGCTGCCGGTTGAACCCGACCCTGCCTCCGTCCGCTTCCACGTTCCGTGGCGGAAGTTTTTGAAATCGAGGACGGTGTGGTGTCTGTGCGGGCAGTACGCCGCGTTAAGCTACGCATGGTATTTTTTCGTCACCTGGTTCCCGACGTATTTGCTCAAGGAACGCGGCTTGGACCTGAAGCAGAGCGCCTTGCTGGCCGGAACGCCGCTCCTGTTGGGCGGCTTCGGATCGTTGATTGCGGGCTGGGTTTCGCCGCACCTCACCCGGTGCTTGGGCGACGTGCGGCGGATGCGATGCGGGCTGGGGGCCGTTGGACTGATGGCGGCGGCGGCGCTGCTGGTCGCTTCCACGTTTTTCACAAACCCCTTCCTCGCGGTCACCGTGATTGCCCTCGTGAGCTTTTGCGGTGACCTCACCCTGCCGGGTGCCTGGACAGCATGCATGGATGTCGGCGGACGCTACGTCGGCACGCTCGGGGGCACGATGAACATGATGGGCAACCTCGGTGGCTTTCTGTCTCCCATCGTCATCGGTTACATCGTGGAACGTACGGGCAATTGGGCGCTGACCTTCTACGTGACGGCGGCGGTCTGTCTGGCCGGCGCGGTGTGCTGGCTTATTCTGGACCCGGTCACGCCGCTGGAGGAGCAGGTCAAGGATTGATGCCAGGGGAAGGCTCCTTAACCGCGGAGCCGTCTCATTCGAAACGCCAGCCGAATCGAAACGCATCAACCGCGGTTGAAAAGTATGACCGCCTTGACGCCCCTGCCATCATGAATCGCCTGGAAGGTTTCCAGCCACTGGTCGATGTCGATGCGATGGCTGATCATGGGATCCATCTTCAGCCCGCCGGTGGCAATCATTGAGATCACGGCCTCCCAAGTCGGCCAATTATGGCTGAACGAGCCTTGGATTCGGGCGGCCTTGCTGAGCAATGGATCGAGGCTGAAGTTGACCGGCCCCGGCCCCCAGCCAATCTTCGTGATCTGGCCTTCGCGGGCGACGACGTCCACGGCCAGGTGCAGCGAATGCTCATTGCCCGCGGCATCGACCACCAACGGGGCGCCCTGACCATGAGTGTGGTCCATGATGGCTTGCCTGGCATCCTCTTTCGAGATGTCGATCGTCACATTGGCACCCAGGCCTCTGGCAACCTGCAGGCGTGGCAGGTCCTTGCCGGTGCCGACGACGATGATCGGTCCGGCGCTGTTTGCCTTGATCATCTGGAGGGCGAAAAGGCCGATCGGACCCGGGCCGATGACCACGGCCGGTGTGCCGGGCATCACCGTGGATAAAACGTTTACGGCCTGGTAGGTCACGCAGGCCGGTTCGGTCAGGCAGGCTTGATCGAACGAGACGTTGTCCGGCATCCGGTGCAGGCAGCGCCGAGGGACCTTGACGAAGTCAGTAAATGCACCATCGACGCCGTAGCCAAAGCCCTTCCGTTTGGCGCAGAGATGATAGTGGCCCGTCAGGCACTGTGGGCACTTGCCGCAGATCACCGCGGCGGTTTCGCTGACGACCCGGTCACCCTCGGCGAAATCCCTGACATCGGCGCCCACTTTGCGGATGACGCCGCAGAATTCGTGGCCTTGGATGACCGGCACGGTGATGGGGAAGGGTATCTTCTGCTGCCAAATCTCGAGGTCGAAACCACAGACGCCGACCGCCTTGGTCTCCAGCAGGATGTCCTCCCGGCCGATTTCCGGGACGGGGACGTCGCGGATCTCAACCGCGCCCGGTGTATTGGCAAATTTGACCAATGCCTTCATTTTATTTTCTCCTCGTTAATCATCGAGATCAGCGGCGCACCTCCACCTTGGCCAGCTTTTCATAGAACTGCACGATGCTGCTGTGATCGTTCTTCGCCTTGCCGTCCACTTTCAGCGCTTGCATGATTTCCATGACCTGACCGGTTAAGGGGATCGGAACGCCAAGATTGTGAGCCGTGTCCAAGACGTTGCCCAGATCCTTGATGTGGAGTTCGATTCGGAAGCCCGGCTTGAAGTCGCCGGCCAGGATCTTGGGCATCTTGGCCTCCAGCACGGTGCTGCCGGCCAGGCCGGCGCGAATGGCCTGATAAACCTTCTCCGGGTCCACCCCGGCTTTTGTGGCCAGGACCATCGCTTCGGATACGGCAGCGATGTTGAGCGCTACGATCATCTGATTGGCCAGCTTGGTCACATTTCCGCTGCCGATTCCGCCCACCAAGGTGACCGATGCGCCCATTTTTTCCAGAATATCCCTGACTTCGTCAAACGCCGGCTCGGGTCCGCCAACCATGATGGCCAGGGTACCGTCAATGGCCTTGGGTTCCCCGCCGCTGACCGGCGCGTCGAGCATCAGCGCGCCCTTCTCCGCGAGCCGGGCCGAGATCTCCTGGCTGGCCAGGGGAGCGATGGAACTCATGTCCACCACAATGGCACCCGGCTTGACGCCCTCGATGACACCATTCTTTCCCAAAACGACTTCTCTTACTTCCGGGGAATTGGGCAGCATGGTGATGATCACTTCACTTCGAGCCGCCACATCTTTGGGTGATGATCCCGCCTTGGCCCCGGCGGCGGTCAGTTCCTGAACGGGCGCGGCCATGATGTCGTGGACCACCAGTTCATAGCCCGTTTTGAGCAGATTCTTCGCCATGGGTTTGCCCATGATCCCCAAACCGATGAAACCGATCTTCTTTTTCATGATATCTCTTCCTGACCAATGGTTGTGGTGACCTGTGTGCCGGGGGTAATTAACGCGCCAATTGGCGGACGGCTGCGGCGACATGGGCCGGCGTCAGGCCGTACGCCTCAAGCAGATCCTCATAATTGTGGGCGGACTGCCCGAATCGATCCGCGATCCCGATCGATTTCTGAGGCACGTTCCGCCCCCTCATGACCTCGGCGATCAGGCTGCCCAAGCCCCCGATCAGCGAATGCTCCTCGACGGTGACAATGCCTTTCATCCCTTCGGTCAGCGACACCAGGGCGGCCTCATCGACCGGCTTCATGGAACTTACGTTCACAACCCGAAGCGAGATTTCCTCCTCCGCCAGCGCCTCGGCCGCGGCCAGCGCTGCGCTGACCATCTGGCCATTTGCGAACGCCACCACGTCCTTGCCTTGGCGAATCAGATGGGGTTTGCCCGCCACAAAGGGTTCGTCTTCGGGCATCACGTCTGGCAGGTCGTTGCGGGTGATGCGCAGGTAGACCGGTCCTCGATAATCGGCCATCGCCCGGGTCATAGTCCGGGTCTCGTTGCCATCGGCCGGTACCAAAACCGTCATGTTGGGAATGGCCCGCATGATTGCCACGTCTTCGACGGATTGGTGGGTGGAGCCATCGCCGAAGTCGGAGAGTCCGGCGCTGGAGCCGACGATCCTGACGTTGAGCGCGGGGATGCAGACGCCTTGGCGGATCTGGTCATAGGCCCGCCCGGCGGCAAAAACCGCAAAGGAATTGGTGAATGGAATCTTGCCGGTCAGCGACAGTCCGGCGGCGAACGAAGTCATGTTGGCCTCGGCGATCCCCATCTCAAAAAACCGCTCGGGGAAGGCCTGTTCGAAATAACAGGTCATCGTCGACCTGCCCAGGTCGGCATCCAGGACCACGATCTTCGGATTCTCCCGGCCCATTTCCACCAGCGTCCGGCCGTATACTTCGCGCGGATTCTGGAATTTCATCAGTTGTTCGTCCTTTCCACCTGGGGCACAGGTCTCGCCCCGAGCTGAGCGCAGGCCGCTGCATACTGTGCGGCATCCAGGCTGCTGTTATGAAATTCGACCCGGTTTTCGGCGAAGGAGATTCCCGCCCCTTTGATCGTATGCGCTATGATCATCTTGGGCTTGCCCTTAACTTGGTCCACTTCATCCAGGGTCTCCAGAATGGCGGCCATGTCGTGCCCGTCGACTTCCACCACGTGCCATCCGAAAGCCCGCCATTTGTCGTGCAGGGGATTGGTGTCGAAGCGATCCACAATCCGCCCCGTCGCCTGGAGCTTGTTGCGGTCCAAAATGGCCACCAGATTATCCAGCTTGAAGGCCGCCGCCGCCATGGAGGCCTCCCAGATCTGGCCCTCGGCCAGTTCGCCGTCGCCAACCACACAATAAACCCGGCTCGTCAGCCCGTCGATTCTCAGGCCGGCGGCGATGCCGCAGGCAATGGAGAGGCCCTGACCCAGGGAGCCCGTGTTGGCCTCGACCCCGGGCGTGCTCGTCAGGTCGGGATGGCCCTGCAGCATGGATCCGCAGCGTTTGGCGTTTTTCAGTTCCTCCTTGGGGAAATAACCGCACTCGGCCAGGGCGGCGTACTGGACCAAGGCGGCATGGCCCTTGCTAAGCAGAAAACGGTCACGCTCCGGCCAGGCGGGATTGGCGGGATGATGGCGCATTTTGGAAAAATACAGGGCGGTCACGACGTCGGCGATCGAGCAGGAGCCACCCAGGTGCCCCTTTTGCCCCACGCCGATCATCTGCACGATGTCCGCGCGGATCGTGCGGGCAATGCGCTCAAGTTCCTTCACATCGCGTGTTACCATGGTTAGCTATCAATCCCTTCCATCCTGGATTGATCGGGCCACCTTATGGGGCAATGCGGTGGGACTGAAGCGCAAAAGGAAAATAGGTGTTGCAGTTGCTTGCTGGCGGCGCACCGTGCGCGTTGGCCAGGTCCCATGCATGGACAGGCGCGTGAACTCCGCCAGGACCGGAAGGTAGCAACGGTAGCGACGTTCTGCCAGTGCCGTGGGGTGCCTGGCCGCTTTGTTGAGTTTCGGGTTGGGGGTTGGAGTTTTTGGGTTGCACCGCGACCGTTCCGACTTGGACTAACGCTACGTGTCCACAAACTACCAAGTGCTTGCGCGCAGGTGGCGGCCGCAGACGTTCGATGAAATCGTCGGGCAGGAGCACGTGGTGCGGACGCTGAAGAACGCCATCACGCGCAACCGCATCGCCCACGCCTATCTGTTCGTGGGGCCGCGCGGCACGGGCAAGACGTCCACCGCCCGCATTTTCGCCAAGGCGCTCAACTGCACCGGCGGACCCAAGGCCGATTTCGATCCCGCCGACCCGATCTGTCTGGCCATCGCCGAGGGTTCGTGCCTGGACGTCATCGAGATCGACGGCGCCTCCAACAACGGCGTCGAGCAGGTGCGCGAGCTGCGGGAAACGGTGCGCTACGCGCCGGCGCAGGGCCGGTTCAAGGTCTACATCATCGACGAGGTGCACATGCTCTCGGCCGCGGCGTTCAACGCGCTGCTCAAGACGCTCGAGGAGCCGCCCGCGCACGTGAAGTTCGTCTTCGCCACGACCGACGTCCAGAAGGTGCTGCCGACGATCATCTCGCGCTGCCAGCGGTTCGACCTGAAGCCGCTTTCCGTCGAGCTCATGGTCGAGCGGCTCAGGCGGATCGCCGCGGCGGAGAAGATCAAGGTGAGCGACGCGGCGCTGACCAGCATCGCCCGCATGGCCGACGGTGGCATGCGCGACGCACAGTCGATCTTTGACCAGATGATTTCCTTCTGCGGCACGGAGATCAGCGAGGCCGATGTGCTCGACGTCTACGGACTCGTCGCGGCGGAGAAAATCGCCGAGCTGGCCGGGGCGCTCGCGGCGGGTGACCACAAGAAGATCGTCGCGCTGGTCGACGAATGCGACGGGAACGGCCGCGATCTGTTCCGGCTGCTGGTGGACCTGCAGGCGCAGGTGCGCACGGCGCTGCTCGATGCCATCGACAAAGGCGGGCAAAGCGATTCCCTCGGCGGCACGCCGATGACGACGGAGCAGCTCACCCGGTTGCTCGACGGATTGCGCGAGGGCGAGCTGGCCGTGAAGCACGGCCTGACCGAGAAGATCAATTTCGAAGTGACGCTGCTGAAGGCCGTGGAGGCCAGCCGCGCCCGGGCGCTCGACAGCCTCATCAAGGAACTCGCCGCGCTGGCCGGGCAGGCCGCTTCGGCCGGCTCACCGCAAGCGAGTTCAGGGCAGGCCCTCGAGGCCGGCGCCGGCAACAGCGAAAAAAAAAAGACCTGATCGGTGAACTCGACGCGCGACTCACCGGGAGAGTCGAAAGTCCAGGGGCCAAGGTCGAAGACGGAGGTGGCGGGGAGGAAGACGCGGAGACGGCTTTGCCGATCGAGCAACGCGCCAGCGAGGAGAATGAAGAGTCACTGCCGGCCGGGGGCCCGGCCTCCGCGGACGAAATAAAGGATGAACTGCCGCCGGTGGAGGAGTTGGTGAAGCGCCTCCGGCCGGAGGTGCTGGCGGCGCTGGACGAGCTCTTCCGGGCGAAGTGGACGGACGTGAAACGGGTTCAGCAGAGCAATTTGAAGGCTGACTAGAACTTCGGAGCAAGGCTGAGACTGCGACGAGCGCCGGGGGAAAACAAAACCGGCTGCCTGGTGGCAGCCGGTCGTGAACAGAGGGGCGACCCGGGCCCGCTCCCCGAAATCCCAAGCTTCGATCAGACGTCGAAGTAGAGGTAGAACTCGTACGGATGTGGACGCAGACGCACGGCGTCGTATTCGCCGCGCTTCATCTCGATATAATTGTCGAGGAAGTCCTTCGTAAAGACGTCGCCCTTGAGGAGGAAGGCGTGGTCGGCCTCAAGCGCATCGAGCGCGCCCTTCAGCGAGTCAGGCACCTGCGGCACCTTGGCGAGCTCCTCGGGCGCAAGATCGTAGAGGTTCTTGTCCAGCGGCTCGCCGGGCTTGATCTTCTTCTGGATCCCATCGAGGCCGGCCATCATCATCGCCGCGTTGGCGAGGTAGGGATTCGCCGCCGGGTCGGGCGGGCGATACTCGGCGCGCTTCGCCTTCGGACTCGGACTGTAGGTCGGGATGCGAACGGCCGCCGAGCGGTTCCGCGCGGAGTAGGCGAGGTTGACCGGGGCTTCGAAGCCGGGCACGAGGCGTTTGTAGGAGTTGTTCGTCGGGCTGCAGATGGCGCAAAGGGCGGGCGCATGCTTCAGGAGGCCTCCAATGTAGTAGAGCGCCAGATCGCTCAAGCCGGCGTAGCCGTTGCCGGCAAAGAGTGGCTTGCCGTCCTTCCACAACGATTGGTGGGTGTGCATGCCGGAACCGTTGTCGCCGAAGAGGGGCTTGGGCATGAACGTGACGACCTTGCCGTGTTTGTAGGCCACATTCTTGCACACGTACTTGTAAACACTCATCTTGTCCGACGTCCGGAGGAGCGTGTCGAATACGATGTCGATCTCGGCCTGGCCCGCGGTGGCGACCTCGTGGTGCTCTTTCTCGATCTGGATGCCGAGGTTGATCATCGTGAGGATCATCTCATTGCGGATATCGACAAGCTTGTCGGCAGGCGCGACAGGGAAATAGCCCTCCTTGTGGCGGATCTTGTAGCCGAGATTGGCGGAGCCGTCCGCTTCCTTCTCCTTGCCGCGATTCCAGATGCCTTCGATGGAGTCGACATAGTAGAAGGAGGTGTTGGGAGTTGTGTCATAACGGACGCTGTCGAAGATGAAGAATTCCGCCTCGGGCCCGAAGTAGGCCGTATCGGCGACGCCGGTGCTCTTCAGAAAAGTCTCGGCCTTCTTGGCGATGCCGCGCGGGTCGCGGTCGTAGACTTCGCGTGTGATCGGATCGATGACGTCGCACAAGAGGCTGAGCGTGGTGTTGGCCGCAAAGGGATCGATGAAGGCCGTCGTGGCGTCGGGGATGATGAGCATGTCCGACGCGTTGATGACCCTCCAGCCGCGGATCGAGGAGCCGTCGAAACCCAAGCCTTCCTCGAAGACCTTCTCGGTTAGCTCGTTCACGGGAATGGCGAAATGCTGCCATGTGCCGTGAATATCGCAGAGCTTGAGGTCGACGATTTTGACTGCTTTGTCCTTGGCGAGTTTGATTACTTCCTTCGGTGTCATGTCGGTATGTCCTTTTTCTGTTGGTGAGGAGAAACAGGGTTGAGATTTGTGTGAGTTCTGCTGTCCGGTCAAAAGCAAAGCTGAACGGCAGTTGGAGCGGAAGAAGCACGTAAAATGCCAAGCACCGATTCAGAATGAATTTTGTTCATTAATAGCCAGCGGACGGTGGCGGGGAAAGGGAGGGAGGCGGGAGAGGCCGCCATCGACCGGGTGGTGGACGGCGGGAAAAGAGGAGGCGGTAAGTGGCTGGCGGTGAGGCTGGTATTGCCAAGTTTCTGGTCGATCACGTCATGCCCGGGCGACGGCCGGTCGGAGACGGTGGCAGCCGGGAAAACCTGTCCGGTGAGGCAGATTCTCCCCAGCGCTTACTTGAGGATCATTTCCTTTACTGACCGGCCGGCCGGGATCATCGGCAGCACATGCTCGGTGTATGGCACGACGACGTCGAGCACGTAGGGACCGTCATGATCGAGCATCTCCTGGATCGCCTGGCGCAGCTGATTTTTCTTGATCACGCGGCGCCCTTTCACGCCGAAGCCTTCTGCAATCTTCACAAAGTCGGGATAAAGCGCGGCGGGATTGTCAGGACTGCCGATGTTGTTGACGTCGCCGAGGATGGTGTTGCCACGCACCGAGTCGTAGAAACGGTCCTCCCACTGCACGACCATGCCGAGATGCTGGTTGTTCAGGATCATCGCCTTGGCCGCGATCTTCTCGATCCTGGCGGTGGCGAGTTCCTGCACGTTCATGAGAAAGGAGCCGTCGCCGTCGATGTCGATCACCTGCCGGTCCGGGCAGGCTACCTTGGCGCCGACTGCAGCGGGATAGCCGAAACCCATCGCCCCGAGCCCGAGCGAACTGATGAAGCGGCGCGGCTCGGCGAAATTGTAGTGCTGCGCGGCCCACATCTGGTGCTGGCCCACGCCGGTGGTGATGATGGCTTCGCCCCGGGTGAGCTCGAAGAGCGTCCGCACGGCCTCCTGCGGCTGGATGTGCGGACTGGTTTCGTACCGGAAGGGATTGTCGCGTCTCCACTCGGAGATCTGGCCGTGCCAAACCTTGGTGTCGGGAGCGGCGAACTTCTGCGCGACCATCAACTCGTTCATGCGGCCGATCGCATGCTTGAGGTCGGAGCAGATCGTGTAATTGACGCGTTTGTTTTTGTTGTGCTCCGAGGCGTCGATGTCGATATGGACGATCTTCGCGTGCGCGGCGAACTTGTGGACGTCCCCCGTGATGCGGTCGTCGAAACGGGCACCGAGGACCAGCAGCAGGTCGCTCTGGTCCACGGCCCAGTTGCCATAGGCCGAGCCGTGCATGCCGAACCACTTCATCGACAGGCGGTGCGTCTCGGGGAAGGCGCCCACGCCCATGAGTGTGGTGGCGACGGGAATGTTGGTGCGTTCGGCAAACGAGAGCAGTTCCTGGTGCGCGCCCGCCGAGATGATGCCGCCGCCTACATAGAGCATGGGCCGTTTCGCCTCGCCAATCATCTGGATGATCTGCCTGAGCTGCTCGTCGTCGGCATGGGTGGTGGCGGTGGCATAGGTGCTCCGAAACTCGACCCCGGACGGATAGACCGGCGTGAACTTCGCCTGTTGCACGTCCTTGGGAATGTCGATCAGCACGGGGCCGGGCCGGCCGCTCTTTGCGAGGTGGAAGGCCTCCTTGAAGATGCGCGGCAGGTCGTGGACATCGAGGACGAGGTAGCTGTGTTTCACGATTGGCAGCGTCAGGCCGTAGATGTCGGTTTCCTGAAACGCCATCTTGCCGATGTACTTCGAATAAACTTGGCCGGTGATCGCCACCAGCGGGATCGAATCCATGTAGGCGTCGGCGATCGCCGAAACCAGGTTGGTGGCGCCGGGGCCGCTGGTGGCCATGCACACGCCGACCCTGCCGGTGGCGCGCGCGTAGCCCTCGGCCGCAAATCCGCCACCCTGCTCGTGACGCGGCAGGATCACGCGAAGCTTGCCGGAACGGGCGAGCGATTGATGCAATTCCAGCGAACTGCCGCCCGGATAGGCAAAGATCACCTCGACGCCCTCCCGGACGAGACACTCGACGACGGCATCGGCGCCCTTGATTTCCGGACCGATTGGCATCGGGGGCTTGGCGGCGGGCGGGGGGGATTTTTTCATGGTGCGCAGGATTGAAAAAGCCAGCCACTAAAGACGACCGTTTTCCAGAGTGGCAAGCATGGTTTTCCGAGGCGGACCTGGTGGCGCGAAGGATTTCAGGCCGATCCGCAGTCAGTCAGCCGGCAGGCGTGGGCGCTGAAACCGGCGCCAAAACTCGCGAGCCGCAGGTCGTTCGCCGGAGCCGGATGAGTCCGAAGATGCTCCTTGAGAACGAAAAGCACGGAGGGGCTGCTCATGTTGCCGTGGGCCTTGAGCACGGCCCGGCTGTCGGCCGGCAAATACTCCGGCAGGGTGGCGCCGGTGGCGTCGAGCACGTCGCCGGTGGCTGCACATCCGGCTCGTCTTGGCGCCCAACCGGCGCTTATCTCCCGGGCATGAGTTCCGCACCCGATCCCATCGACCTCGTGATGCAGGCTGCGCAGGCCTTTCCGCACCGTCCTTCTTGGGACGAGTATTTCATGGCCACGGCGGTGCTGATCGCCTCGCGTTCCAATTGCGAGCGGCTGCATGTCGGCTGCGTGGTGGTGACCGGCGGTGACCGCAAGAACCGCATTGTCGCCGCCGGTTACAACGGTTACCTGCCCGGCTCGCCGCACACCTCGCACGTGCGTGACGGCCACGAGCAGGCCACCGTCCACGCCGAGCAGAACGCCGTCTCCGACGCCGCCCGCCGCGGCAGCAGTGTCGAGGGTTGCGTGGCCTACGTGACGCACTATCCCTGCGTCAACTGCGCAAAGATTCTGGCCGCCGCCGGCATCGCGGAGATCAAATACCACGAGGATTACAGCAACGACCCGCTGGTGGCCCAGATTCTCGATGAAGCCGGGGTCAAGGTGATGAAGCTCTAGTCCCCCATGCTTGCGCCTGCCCAAACTTTTTTTGACGGGAGCATTGACGGCCGCGCCCTTCCAGCGACCTTCTGACCATGCGCGAACGCAAAAAGGCCACCCTCAATCTGGCCGGCTCGCTGCTGCTGGCTCATCCGGCCATGCACGATCCGAATTTTCGCCGCTCCGTCGTGCTGCTTTCGTCGCACGGTGACGACGGCGCGATGGGCATAGTGCTCAACCGGCCGCTCGGCAAGCAACTGGGCGACCTCAACGCGCAGTTTGCGGCGAGTCCGCTGGCGGGCGTGCCGGTTTACCAGGGCGGTCCGGTGCAGGCCGAGCAGCTCATTCTCGCCGCATGGCAGCCGGAACCCCTGGAGTCCAGTTTCCGGTTCTTCTTCGGCATCGACGTGGACAAAGCCGAGGCGCTGCAAGGGGAGGAGGGTGTACGCCTGCGGGCGTTTCTCGGTTATTCGGGCTGGTCAAAGGGGCAGCTCGAAAACGAGTTGCGCCACAACACGTGGGTGATCACGCCGGTGAGCACCGAGCTGCTGGAGCAGAACGAAGGGCAGGGTCTCTGGCGCGCGATCCTGAGTGGCTTGAGCCCCGAATGGAAACTACTGGCCGACGAGCCGGAGGATTTGAGCGGCAATTGACGCGCCGCCGGGCGCGGGTTGGCGCAGGGCGCGCCGGCGACACGCGCTACTTCGCGACCGAGAACTCACCGGTCAGATCGATCTCGGCCGAGGAGTGGCCCACCGCGACGGTGAACCTCCCCTCGGATTGCTTCCAAGCGTGCGTGATCTCATCGAAGAAGGACATCGCCCGCGGGTCGAGCGTGAGGGAAACCCGCGTTGACTGTCCCGGGGCCAGGACCAGGCGGGCCGAGCCTTTCAACTCCTTGAACGGACGCGGCACGGGTGCGGTGGGATTGCCGAGATAAACCTGCGCCACCGCGGCGCCGGGCCGCGCGCCAGTGTTGGTCACGTCGAAGGACACCGTCACGTTCCCGCCCGGTTTCGTCGCGGTCGGAGACAGCGACAGATTTGTGAAGGCGAAGGTCGTGTAGCTGAGGCCGTGACCGAAGGGGAAAAGCGGTTTCACCCCGTTGTGCTCGTAGCCGCGGTATCCGACAAAGATACCTTCGCGGTAGCGGACATTGGTCCCGCCGTCGTTGGGATAGTAGCTGTCGTGCACGGGATTGTCCTCCCACCGGCGTTCGAACGTGATCGGGAGGTGCCCCGAGGGGTTGACATCGCCGAACAGGATCCCCGCCAGCGCGCGGCCGCCCTCCTGTCCGGCATACCAGGCGTGGAGGAAGGCGGGCACGCGGTCGATCCACTTGGTCACGTCGGCCGAGCCGCCCGCCGTCAGCACCACGATCGTGCGCGGGTTGGCCGCGCGCACCGCCTGCACGAGTTCATCCTGCCCCGCCGGCAGCGCGAAGGTGCGGTCGGCGCCTTCGTGCTCGGTGCTCTGGTCAAATCCCACGCACACGACGGCGGCATCGGCCGCGGCCGCCAGACTCTTCGCCTCCGGCGTGACGAGGTCCTCCACGGCAATCGCGCCCAACCCGATCCGCTGCTCGTACCAGACCGGCCCGACCACGAACTCGAACTTCACCGCATAAGGTCGACCCGCCTGCAGCGGCAGCTCGACCGTTCCGGACACCTGGTCCTCGGCGGGATGGCGTTCATAGACGAGCCGCCCGTCGAGGAACAACCGGCAGGCGTCGCGGCCCGCGGCGTTGATGAACCAGCAATGAAGGCCGGATTGGGTCGGCGTGAAATATCCGGTCCAGCGGATCGAGAGCGCGTCGTCGGTTTTCAGCGCCAGGCTGCGGTGGCCCCAACCGGCCCACTGGAAGTTCACGCAGGGGTCCACGCGCACCTGAGGCGTACCGGCGAAGTTCGCGTTGTGGAAATACTCGCCGCGCAGGCCGGGCTGCATGCCCTTCTCGTCGACCGTGAAACGAGTTTGATCGAGGATGTCGTCGACGGCCCGCAGGCCGCCCGCGTAGAGCACCTTGACCCGCCCGGCCACGCGGGCGCCGATGCCCTCGAGGAAACTGATCGTGCGGAACGGTTCCACCGCGGCGCTGCCGCCACCGACTGGCACGCCGGGGTGCGCGTTGGGGCCGAGCACCGCGATCGTCTTGATCCCGGTCGGATCGAGGGGCAGCAACCCGCCTTCGTTCTTGAGCAGGACCATGGACTCCTCCGCGCCGCGGAGCGCGACCAGGCGGTTTTCCTCGCTGTAGCGCGGAAGGCTGAAATCGGTCTGTTCGCGATCGAGGAATCCGAACTCAACCGCGGTCCGCACGATGCGGCGCACCTTGTCGTCGATGGTCGCCACCGTCACCCGGCCCGAGGCAATGGCCGGCAGCAGCGTCGCGCGGTTCATAAACCGGCCGCTGGGCATCTCGAGATCAAGGCCCGCATTGGCCGCCGCCACGCCGTCGTGAGTCGCGCCCCAGTCCGACATGATGATGCCGCGGAATCCCCAGTCGGTCTTCGCGATGTCGGTGTTAAAAGTGTGGTTTTGCGTCAGGTGCTCGCCATTGACCAGATTGTACGAGTCCATGATCGCCCCAACTTTCGCTTCCTTCACGGCGGCCTCGAAGATGGGCAGGTAGATTTCGCGGGCCGTGCGCTCGTCGATTTTCGAATTCACGTTGTTGCGGTCGTACTCGGAGTTGTTGCCCAGGTAGTGTTTGATTGTGGCAGCGACGCCTTGGCTCTGGACCCCTTGGATGTACGCGACGGCGATGCGCGCGCCGAGCCAGGGATCCTCGCCGAAGTACTCGAAATTCCGGCCGTTGAGCGGAGCGCGGTAAAGATTGACGCCGGGTCCGAGCAGGAAATGCACGCCCTTCGCGCGGGCGTCGCGGCCGAGGCCGGCGCCGATCTGCCGGGCCATCTCGGAATCCCAGGTGGCCGCCAGCCCGATGCCCGCCGGGTAGGCGGTGGACGGCCCGAAATTGCGCACCCCCATCGGTCCATCGGCCATCTTCAGCCGCGGCCAGCCGATCGAGTCGTAGCCACGGACGAAGAAGTCGTCGACCCCGCCTATCAGGTCGATCTTCTGTTCGAGCGTCATCCGGCTGATGATCGCATCGACGCGCTGGTCAACCGCGCCGGATTCGACGGCGCTCACCGGAACGATCAAGGCGGCGATCAAGGTAAGGAGGGCGAGCAAGGGAGTTTTCATCGGGGTGGCTGGTGGAGGGCGCGCCGCAGGCGAAGATCGGCGGGATCGTGGTGGAGAATGGCACCGGGGATCGGGCAAGCCCGATGTTGCTGGCTCCGACGGCACCGGCAAGGGGATTCAAGGCAAAGGCCGGCGCGCAGCGGCGTGACTTCGATCGTATCAAGTCGTGGAGCCGCCGGTCCTTGCGGTGATAGAAACAGTCGGGAGTTCGCTCATGGGGGTGGGGTGGATGATTCGAGGAGGCAGACTCGAAGAACGAGGGGTTTCGTGGCCGAGTTCGCGGGGGTCCTTCCCCGTGTTAAGCGTTCAGCATCGGCGCGCAGCCTCCGGGACAATTGGTTTGACAGTGCCGGAAGCGGTCCATCACCTAATCGCCCTTTATGAAAGTCGTTTCGTCCCTCAAATCAGCCAAGAAGCGCCACCCGGACTGCCAGGTGGTCCGCCGCCATGGCAAGGTCTACGTGATCAACAAGACCGACCCTCGCTACAAGGCGCGCCAAGGTTGAGCAACCCCTTGACTTTTTCCACCGTGAAACCTGAAGGCCATCCTGCGCTCAACAATGTCTGCTTCCTCGACGTTGCGACCGGCAAGCGGTTCCTCACGAAATCGACGATCAAGTCGAGCCGCAAGGAGACCATCGACGGGGTCGAATACTACATCATCCTGCGCGACGTGACCATGGATTCGCATCCCGCCTACACCGGCGAGAAACGTCTGGTCGACACGGCCGGACGCGTCGAGAAGTTCACCACGAAGTTCAAGCGCGGCACGAAAACGGCCAAGAAGTAAGACTGCCCTCGCCCTTGCTGCAAAGCCCGCCGATCCCGGCGGGCTTTTGTGTTGGGGAACATAGGTCCTATTGGTCCTATAAGACTTATGCTCTGTCAGCCGGCTTGACGCTGATTGACAGCGCAGTCTGAGTGAGGCCCACCATGCGTATCCGCGCCTTTCAGGGACTGGTACCCGTCGCTCAACACGCCGCGGAAGTGGCCTGCGTACCCTATGACGTGGTCGACGCCACCGAGGCCGCCACGCTGGCTGCCGGCCGGCCGCGCAGCCTGCTGCACGTCGACCGCGCCGAGATCGACCTGCCGCCCGCCACCGATCCTTACAGCGACGCCGTCTACGCGAAGGCGCGCGAAAATTTCCTCCGCCTCCAGCGCGAGGGCGTGCTCGTGCGCGAAGCCGGGCCGTGTCTCTACGTCTACCAGCAGCAGATGGGCGCACACCGCCAGCGGGGACTCGTGGCCGTCTGCCATGTGGAGGATTACGACGCCGGGCTTATCAAGAAGCATGAGAAAACACGCCGGGACAAAGAGGACGACCGCACCCGGCTCATCGACGCGCTGGGCGCCAACACCGGCCCCATCTTTCTTACCTATCGCGACGAGCCGGTCGTGACAGCGCTCGTCGAGGCGAAGGTGAAAGAGCAGCCGCTGCATGATTTCACCGCGCCCGACGGCATCCGCCATACAGCGTGGCGCATCGCGGGTGGCGTGGAGTGGGTGCAGGCGTTCGGTCGCGTGCCGCAGCTCTACATTGCCGACGGCCACCACCGCGCCGCGAGCGCGACCCGCGTCGCCCGCCTGCGCCGCGCGCGCAACCCACAGCACACGGGCATCGAGGACTACAACTGGTTCCTCTGCGTCATCTTTCCGGCAGGCGAGCTGAAGATTCTGCCCTACAACCGCCTCGTCCCCGACCTCCATGGCCACGCGCCCGCGGCGTTTCTGGAAAAGGTGCGCACGGTGTTTGGCCTCGAGGAGAACACCCCGCCGGCGCCCGCCGGCACCGGCCGCGTCAGTATGTATCTCGGCGGCAGGTGGTATGGGCTGCGCTGTCCGGCCGATCCGCGGGCGGATCCGGTGGCGCGGCTCGACGTGAGCGTGCTGCAGAACAGGCTGCTCGCGCCCATCCTGGGCGTGGATGATCCCCGTACCAGCAAGCGCGTCGACTTCGTCGGCGGGATCCGCGGAACGGATGAACTGGTGAAACGTGTCAATGCCCGCGGCGGCGTGGCATTCTCCCTGTTTCCCGTGACGGTCGCGCAGCTCATGGACATCGCCGACGCCGGCCAGATCATGCCGCCCAAGAGCACCTGGTTTGAGCCCAAGCTGCGTTCGGGGTTGTTTATTCACACCTTCTGACTGCTGGCAGGTAACAGGATTCCCAAGACCGGGCTCTGCCATGGCGTGGATCGTCAAAAAGCTCTTCGTCAACCGGAACATCGCGCTCGTTTTCTGGGGCCAGGTCATCTCCCAGGCGGGGGACAGCATTTATCAAATCGGACTGCTCTGGCTCTGTCTCGACCTGACCGGATCCAAGTCCCTCACCGGCCTCATCGCGAGCGCAGCGTTTTTCCCCTATTTGTTGTTTGCCCTGCCCGGCGGGGCCATCTCGGACCGCTTTTCCAGGAAATCCATCATGATTTCCTCGGACGCCGTGCGGCTCCTGCTCGTGGCCTGCATCCCCGTGCTCTATGCGCTGGATGCCATCAGCATTCTGGTGCTGGCCCTGCTCACCTTTTTGATCGAATCGTTTTCTGCCGTCTTCTATCCCGCCCGGGATGCCCTCCTGCCGGATCTGGCGTCTTCTGAAGACCTGCCCCACGCCAACGCCCTGATTCAGACCTCCTGGCAGCTGGCCGTCCTGCTGGGACCGGCGCTGGCAGCCCTGCTCCTGCCCTGGGTCGGGTTGAGGCATCTCTTCACCTTCGATGCCTTCACATTTCTCATCTCGATGCTCGCCATCGCGGGGATCCACCTGGCCCGTCCGCCTCCGGGCAGACCGCCTCCGGCGAAGCCGTGGCGGGAGATGCTGGGCGGGGTGCGTTATGTCGCGACCGATCCGCTGATGCGAATCATCGTGATCGTCACCGCATTGGACAACCTGATCCTGATGGGCCCGGCCATCGTGGGCATCCCGATCTATGTGAAAGAGGTTCTCAAGCTTGACGCCGCGCACTACGCCTGGGTGCAGGCCGCCCTGGCCGGAGGGATTTTCATCGGCGCCCCGCTGATGGCGGTGTTCGGAAAGAAAGCTCCGCTCGGCAAGATTCTCCTGATCGGAGTCGTCCTCGATGGCTTGACCTATCTGCCCTTGTTTTTCGCGCGCACGTTCTGGGCGACCGTCCTCACGATTTTCATCCATTCCTTCTTCATCCCCATGATCACGGTTTCGAGAGCCACGCTGATCCAGCGCTGCGCACCACCGGAATTTCAAGGCCGCGTTTTCAGTATCGTCCAGATGTGCGTGGTGGGAGGGACGGCCCTCTCCTCCATCCTGACAGGCCTGATTGCGGAAAAAGTGTCGATGCCTTGGATCTATCTGGGTATGGCGCTGCTGGCCGCATCCACCGCACTGCCCGGCTTCCTTTCCAAGGCCATCCGCGGCGCGCGCTGATCTGCAAACGGGTTTTCAGGGACATTGACCTGAATTGGCATTCGGATTGCATCGGCGTCTGCATGGATGTGTTGCCACCGTTTGCCGCTGTCGCCGCGGCGATTTCGCCCGCCCTCATCGTGCCCTTCGGCCTGCTGCTGGCGCTGATCGCGGTCATGCCGCTCACGCCGCCGAAAGTGAAGCATCTGTGGGAGCATTGCTACCCGTACGCAGCCATCGGCCTCGGGCTGCTGGTCGTGGGATTCTATCTATGGAAATTGTCCGGCGGCGCGATCGTGGCGCGCATGCTGCACGAATATTTCTCGTTCATCTGTCTGATCGGCTCGCTGTTTGTCGTGGCCGGCGGCATCCACCTCAAGGTGAAGGGGGAGGCCACGCCGCGGGACAACGTGGTGTTTCTCGCCCTTGGCGCGGTCGCGGCCAACGTCATCGGCACCACCGGGGCCTCGATGGTGCTCATCCGGCCGTGGATCCGGATGAACAAAATCCGCATCAGCGCGTTTCACATCGTCTTCTTCATTTTCATCGTTTCCAACTGCGGCGGCGCGCTCACGCCCATCGGCGATCCGCCGCTGTTCCTGGGCTACCTGCGCGGCGTGCCGTTCTTCTGGCTGCTCGACCACGTCGTCATTGAGTGGTTGCTCACGATCGGGGCGATTCTCGCGGTGTTCTATGCGTTCGACCGTCGCAGTTTCCAGCATGCCCCGCGTGCCATCCAGGCGCAGATCAAGGAGCACGACACGTGGCGCTTGGAGGGTGGCGTCAACGTCCTGTTCCTGCTGGTGGTCATCGGCGCGGTGTTCCTGCCCGAGACCTTTTTTCTGCGCGAACTGGTCATGCTCGGCGCGGCGGCGGCCTCCTACCAACTGACCCCAAAGATCGTCCACGATGAGAATCATTTTACCTTCGGACCGATCAAGGAGGTGGCGCTCCTGTTCATCGGCATCTTCATGACCATGATGCCGGCGCTGGGCTACCTCGATCAGCACGGCCGGGAGTTCGGTTTCAACAGGCCCGCGCAATATTACTTTGCGTCCGGCAGCCTGTCGTCCGTGCTCGACAACGCGCCGACCTACCTGAACTTTCTGCAGCTCGCCGAGGCCACCTCGGTCGACAAGACGTCGCTGCCGGCAAACGAACGGGGGGAGGTCGCCGCCGACGCCGGTGTGAAGCAGATGATCGCCAGTGCCCACGCGCGGAGGTTCATCATCGCCATCAGCCTGGGCTCGGTGTTCTTCGGCGCGATGACCTATATCGGCAACGGGCCCAACTTCATGGTGAAGTCCATCGCCGAGCAGGCGGGGGTGAAGGTGCCGACATTTTTCGGCTATGTCTTCAAATACAGCCTGCCGTTCCTGCTGCCGATCCTCGTCGCCGGCGGCTGGCTGTTCCTGTAGCCGGACCGCCGCGATCGGTGGAGATCGGTCCACCCATCGCCTGCCTCACTGCTCCTTCGCAATCTCGACCGCGTAGACCTGCACCGCCCCGTGCATATTGGAGCGGAAGATGATCCATTTCATGTCGGGGGAGAAGGTCACGTTGGGTTCGAGCCGGTAGTCGTGCCGGGACATGTTCACCAGCCGTTCCGCCCTGAAAAACCCGGGATCGATCAGGTCGGCGGAACTTGGGTTCTTGATACCGGCGACGTCCGGAATCCGTTCCGGACGGAAGAGGTAAATCCATTTTCCATTCTCGGCGTGGGCCACCATTTCATGGTCTCCCCCGTCGCCGGCGAAAAGCTTGCCGTCGGGTGACACGTTGAAGTGCACCGACCACTCGTCGCGCTGCAGATGATACCAGGTCTGCCGGCCGGTCGCGATTTCGCAGCCGGCGACCCAGAAGTCCTCACCGCGCGGCGTCTGCAGATCGTACCAGATGGTATGGCCGTCGGCGCTGAAAAATTCATGCCCGGCGATCTCCATGTTCATGATGCGCGTGTGGATCTTCGTCAGACCGGTCCCGTCGGTACGGATCGTCCAGATGCGGTCCACCTCATGCCAGGGACCTTCGTGGCAAAACATGATGAGGTTGGGATCGGAGGGGGAAAACTGCAGGTGGTTGAGCCACTCGCGCTCCTGGTAGACATCCTTCAACTCGCCGGTCTGCGTGTTGAGGGTGAAGATCACATGCGGCGGCCCCGCGCGGATCCCCGCGAGTGCCTCGTGCAGCCGCACCTCCTTGGCCTCCGCGTAGACCAGCGGGTTTCCATCGGAACCCAGGGCTTCATAATTGGCCTGCTGGAAGCGGGGATCGACGTCCGACAGCCGGCCACCCGGACCGGAATTCCGGAAGCCGGTGACGACGAGCCGCGGATTGCCGCCCACGACGTACGAACCGAGCAGCAGCGTCTCATCCGCGTTGAGCGAAGCCACGAACCGGCCGGGCGGCAGCTTCGCGATCTCCCGCGTCTTCTTGGTGCTCGCATCGACCGCACAGACGACCGCCTCGTTCACGGTCTCCTTGGTGCCATCCGCCTTGGTGACCTCCCGCGAGATCCGCTTCGTGTAGTAGATGTCCCCAATTTTCCGCCCGGTGACGAGTACGTTCACCGGTCCTTCGACGACCCGTTCGATCTCGCGGGTCTCAAGGTTGATCGTGGAGATTCCCCGGTCCCGGGTCGTCACGACCAGCTTCTTGCCGTCGGCCGTATAGGCGTTCTGGTGAAAATAAAGACTGGCCGTGCCCTGCTCGCGCGAAAGCCGGATCACCCGGTGGCCGGTGTCGGGATCGATCCACTCCGTCGGCGGTTCGGTGGCGGCGGCGGCCGGTTGGTTCGGGTCCGCGGCGAGGACGTGCAGGCTCACCAGACCCGGCGTCAGGAACAGTCCGGCCACCGTGAGGAGACCTGGTAGGGGAAGGCGATGAAGGCGAAGGAGGGGCATGTTGGCGGTCATGATATTTGCGATCAGTGGGAGAGCGAATCCGAATCGATCTTTTGCAGTCGGACAGTTTGCCAGTCATCGCGAGGCGCGTTCTGTCGGCCGGCATTCTGCTGGACAGCAGAACGCCGTGGGGAACCGGTCCTGTAGGAGCCTGCTTGCAGGCGATTTTCCACTCTGCAATCGCGAGCAAGCTCGCTCCTACAACTGCATGATTCCAGCTGAGAGGAATGACGTCCAACGCCGGGCTTTACAGTCAACCCCAACTCATCTTTGACGATTGGCGGCGAGCCGGTATTTTGGTCGCCACTTCCCCGCCACTTATTGCCCTGATGAATCCGACTACCACAGCGTTCTCTTCTTCCTCCACGCGCGTCCCGGCATTGCGGGCCGGTCTTGCCACCATCGGCCTGTTGCTCGGCCCATCCGTCCGGGCCCAGGACGGTTCGGCCCGCCCGCCCCCGCCCGCCTCCGGGCCGGCCATTTTCAGCGGCAGCATGACGCCGCCCGATTATCCCATCCCATATCGCACGCCCACGGTCGAAGAGATCACCGCGGTGATGTCGCGGGTCCGCGCCTACCTCGAGGTTGCCAGTCCAGCACGTGTCATCAACCGCAAGACCCGGGAGGAAATCACCGATTTCAGCAAACCCGATCCCGATGCCGGACTCGATCGGGGCGAGAACAACGCCTTTCTGTTGATCAGCTATGAGAACGGCGTGACGTATGCCGGCATGTTGCTGGCCGGTGAGGTCACCGGCGACGCGCGCTTCACGGATTTCACGGCGCGGCGTTTCCAGTTCATCGCCGACCGGCTGCCTTACTTCCGGATGCAGTATAACGCCAATCCCAATCCGATGGAACGCTGGACGCTACGCTCGATGATCGCCCCGCACACGCTTGATGACGCCGGCGCCATGTGCGCGGCGATGATCAAGGCGCGCCGGGCCGGCGTCGGCCCCGACCTGCTGCCCGTGATCAACACCTACATCGAGCACATCAGCCACAAACAGTTCCGTCTGGCGGACGGCACGCTGGCCCGCACCAACCCGCAGCCGGAGACGCTGTGGCTGGACGACATGTACATGAGCATCCCCGCGCTGGCCCAGATGGGAAAGCTCACCGGCGAAGCCGCTTATTATGACGATGCCGTCCGGCAGGTGCTGCAATTCTCTGCCCGGATGTTCAACCGGCAAAAGGGACTCTATATGCACGGCTGGTCCTCCAACACGCCCGATCATCCGGAGTTTTACTGGGCTCGCGCCAACGGCTGGGCCGCCATGGCCATGGTTGAACTGCTGGAGGTGCTGCCGGAGGATCATCCGCACCGCACGGAGGTGATCGATCTTCTCCGGGCCCATCTCAAGGGCCTGGCTGCCTGCCAGGCGGACATCGGACTCTGGCATCAATTGCTCGACCGCCCGGATTCGTATCTCGAGACCTCCGCCTCGGCGATGTATGTCTTCAGCATGGCCCGCGCGATCAATCGCGGCTGGATCAGCCCCGTGGCCTTCGGTCCGGCGGCGCAACTCGGCTGGAACGCCGTTGCCACCAAGGTCAACGCCAGGGGGCAGGTCGAGGACACCTGTGTCGGCACGGGCATGGCGTTCGACCCCACGTATTATTATCACCGGCCGCGGAGCGCCTATGCGCAGCACGGCTACGGGCCGGTGCTGATGGCGGGGGCGGAGATGATCCGGCTGCTGAAGAACGACAACTTCACCATCGCACCGGGCATCATTCAGTACATTCCCAAGAACCCGAAGCCGTAGGTCGGTTTTCGCCACAGAGGGCACAGAGCCAAGCCGGGTGAGGCACGGAGTCCTGATGCTAAGATTCGGAGGTATCTTTCCTCACGCAAAGTTCGCAAAGGACGCGAGGAAGCAATCAATCCTTCGAATCCTTCGTGGCCTTTGCGTGAGGCCGTGGATGAATCTTCACCACGAAGAACACGAAGGGCGGTTGCTCATTTTTGAGCCGCCAAGCCCCAAGGCGGCTCAAACACAGGGGCAGAGGCCATCCCCCGCGGAGAGAAAACCCGCAGGAAGCTCACTTCCCCGACCGCCCGTTCACCTCAGATATCTGGTTCGGCACTTTCTTCGAGATCATACGAACATTCTTATCACATGGTAGACACCCTGGCCGAGAAGCAAGAGGCTAAGAAAGGCCATGAAGCCACCATACTTCTTTAGCCACTTCTCTTTTTCCTCGGGATCCTTATGCACCCCTATCTTACCGCAAGCCATGAGGGCGCAGCTTACGCCTCCCCCAAGGAAGAAAATCGCGTCTATAATGTGCCCGAGAAGCATCGCGTCTGATTTGCCGAACAGTGTTTATGCCACGGATTGTTCGCATATCATTTTAGAAACCCTGTTGGAAGTTGGGAATATTCGTGACCATCAGTGTCCATTCGTGGTTCACAAACTTCACCCCCTTGCGGCCTACGCGCCTTCGCGTTAAGACAGCTGGGTCTCTGCGCCTTTGCCTTAGGTTCGCCAAACAAAAAACCCGCAGCGGATGGCTGCGGGTTGGGAAAGGAGACAGGGGGTGATCCTCAGGCCTTCTGGACGAGGCCGGCCTTGATGGCCTTGACCGAAACCCACACGCGCTTGGTGCCGCCGTTGGGCAGCTTGATCCGGATGCGCTGGAGATTGGGCCGGAACTGGCGGCGCGTGATGCTCGTCACGTGCGTGCCGATGCCGCCGCTCTTTTTGCTCTGGCCCCTGCGGTTGACGATGTTGCCTTTGACGGGCTTCCTGCCGGTGACATAACAAATTCGTGCCATGGGATTTTGCGGTGAAGGGGTCGGAGTAAAGACCCGCTCCCCCGCGAAGCAAGGGAAAACTGGGTTTCCGGCTTGAGCTGGAGATCCAAGGCGTGTCTTCAAACCGCAAACAATCTCCTAAATGAACCACTAGCTGCAGCGGCACGTAGCGCGGTGTTTTAACCCGCGCTCATCCGCTCAGCGCAGGCCGAAGCCCTGCGCTACGCCTGCCAGCCTCCTAGCTTCGCAGTACAGGATAGTTTGAAGACACGACCTAATCATCCGTGTCTATTCGTGTTCATTCGTGGTTTTCGGCCTGGCCGATCTGCTCCCGCCGCGCCCAGAGCACCTGGAATTTCTGGCCCATGTTGCCGGGATGAAGCAGCTGCATCACGCCGAGCTTGCGCCCGCTGAAGCGGCCCGCTTCGGCGGCGGTCAGCCGGCTGAGCGCCGTCGAGGAGTGGTGGACGAAAAACGCCTCCTGGGATTCGAGCACCGGCGCGGCGAATCCATGGGCGGTCAATGCCTCGCTGAGCCAGTCCCAGCAGACATGGCAGGTGAGGTCCTGTTCGCCGGGGCGTGCGAGCAGATCGTTGCCCTGTCGGTGCCGGAAATAGGCGCGGACGGTGCCGGCCGGGGTGTCCTCGGCCAGCTCGCGCCACGATTTTCCGTAATCGAAGGCGACAAACAGGCCCGCCCATGGCTGCGCGGCGATCCGGGCGGCGAGTTGCGCCGCGGCGAGCGGCAGGTCGATCCGGTAACCTTCCGGTGCCGCGGCCGGCAGGCGGTCAAGCACCGCCTGCACCTCGGGCGTGAACTCCGGCAGCAGAACTTCCTCCAGCGATTCGTCGCGCAGCCCGACGCCGCTTTCCCGCCAGCGGTCGGACTCGCGGACAAGCCGGTGGCACGGCTGCGCGTCGAACAGCTCGTTCGAAAAAACGATGGCCCGCGCGGGGAACCGCAGCGGCTGCCCGAGCGAAATCGTCACCGCCGCGGCGAAGGGATGCGCCACGCCGGTGAGCACTGACCCCGTCGGGGAGGACACGCCGCCAAGCCTGTCCTGCATGTCCGCCAAAGCCTTGGCGCCAGCGGACGCTGACGTTGAGTCGGGACCATGCAATTGTAGGAGCGAGCTTGCTCGCGATTGCACAGGAGGAATCGCCTGCAAGCAGGCTCCTACACCGCCCACCAAATGGTTTTTGAGGGGTGGAGTGGGATCAGAGTTCGATTGCATGATCCCGGCAGAGATCTCGGCGCCGACCTCGACAAAGGTGTGCTCGTGCGGCGGATGCCGGCCAAGGAGGTCGAGGCACGCCGCCACTACGAGTTCACCGAACACCGGTCCCAGCGAGGTGGCGGTGAAGAAATCCGTATCCGGCTCGCGCCCGATCCGCCGCCGCCGTTGCGCATAGTAGCCGGCGTCCGGGTGGTACAGGGCCAGCTCCATGAAGTGCGCAAAAGAAATCGCGCCTTCTGGACCGGCGTGCTGCCGGAAGACTTCGAGAAACTCCGGGGAAGGTGTATTGACTGCCATTGCTGTCATGCTGAGCGCAGCGAAGCATCCAGAACGACCCGGTTGCCATGTCCAAGTGGATTCTTCGCTTCGCTCAGAATGACAAAACAGGCTGCCTGCGGAAGCCATTTACAAGAACGACCAGATGCACACAGTAGGGGGCATGCTCAAACGCATTCTCATCATCGTCGGTGGCGCGGCCTGCGGCCTCCTCCTGGCCACGGCGGTGACGCGCGTCCGCCCGGCGTGGAGCTTGTGGCCCAACCGCGACCTCAACCGCAACACGGCGTACTTCCGCAGCGTGCTCGACCTCGTCGGGAAAAATTATATGGAGGAGAAGGACGCCGGTTACGACCGGCTCACCCGGGCGGCGCTGGAGGGCATGCTCCACTCGCTCGATCCGCACTCGGAGTTTTTAAAGGCGGACGCCTATCGCGAACTCAATGAGGAGATAAACGGCAAGTTCGGCGGCATTGGCATCCAGGTGGAGCGGCGCAACGGGAAGGTGCTCGTGATCGCCCCCATCGCCGACTCGCCCGCCGAGCGCGCCGGCGTCCAGCGCGGCGACGAGATCGTCAAGGTCGACGAGCAGTCCCTCGAGAAGCTTGGCATGGACAAGATCATCGAACGGCTGCACGGCAAGCCGGGGACCAAGGTGGAGGTGATGTTCTTCCGGCCGTCGAAACTGCAAACCCTCGTGCTCACCCTGACGCGCGAGGCCATCAAGGCGGAGAGCGTGCGCGATGCGCACGTGCTGGCGGACGGCATTGGCTACATCCAGCTCACGCAGTTCACCGAGGGGACGGGCGCCGAGTTCAAGGCGGCGTTGAAACGCCTGCAAGCCGCGGGCATCAAGGCGCTGATCCTCGACCTGCGCAACAATCCGGGCGGGCTGTTCGATGCCGCGGTCGAGGTGGCGGAACCGTTTTTCAAACCGGGCGAACTCATCGTTTACACGCAGGGGCGCACGGCGGACAGCCGGGAGGAACTGCGCGCCGGATCCTCGGCCGGCGGCCTGAACCTGCCGGTCGCCGTGCTGGTGAACGCCGGCACGGCGAGCGCGGCCGAAGTGGTGGCGGGCGCGCTCAAGGATACTTCCCGGGCGGTGGTGGTGGGGGAAACCACCTTCGGCAAGGGCTCCGTGCAGACGATCTTTCGACTCAAGAATGGCGAGGCGCTGCGTCTCACGACCGCCCGTTACTATACGCCGGGCGGCGTGAGCATCCACGAAAAGGGCATCGAGCCCCAGGTGCCCGTGGTGGTTTCGCTGGAGGACGAGGCCAAGCTACGGCTGCAGCGCCTCCGGACCGACCTCACCAACCCGAAGGAATTTGCGGCGCGCTTCGGCTTCGAGCCTGTGGAGGACCGCCCGCTGCAGACGGCCTGCGACCTGCTGAAAGGGGTGGATCTCCTTGCGGCCCGCAGCCGCCCGTCAATGGAGAAGGCGGCGGGACCGTGAGGAGTTTCCTCTGTGATTGTCATTGCGAGAAGCGCAGCGACGAAGCAATCCAGCTGGATGGATCGCCATCATCCTTCGCCAAGGCTACGGACGACAGGCGCGGGTTCTGCTGGTCAGCAGAACCGGACTCGCGATGACATGCTTGGCTCATGATCCTTGCCCTCGAAAGCTCGTGCGACGAGACCGCGCTGGCGGTGTTTGACCCGGCGCGTGGCCTCACTCTGGAGCTGGTGCACAGTCAGATTGCCCTGCACGAGCGCTACGGCGGCGTGGTCCCCGACCTCGCGACACGCGAACATCTGCGCAACCTCCCGCCGCTGCTCCGGCGGCTGCGGGAGAGCGCCGAGTGGAGCGGCCTCACCATCGTGGCCGTCACGCATGGGCCGGGGCTGGCCGGCTGCCTCGCCATCGGGCTGGCGGCGGCGAAGGCGCTGGCCCTCGAACGGTGCGTGCCGCTGCTCGGAGTCAACCATCTGCGCGGTCATGCGTGGTCGCCTTTCATTGCCGTGCACGAGGCGGAGCCGGCGGCGTTTGCCAGCCGGCTGGACGCCCTGCTGCCGCATCTCGGATTGATCGTGTCGGGTGGCAACACCCTGCTGTTCGAGATCGACCGCGCGCGGCGCCTCTCCGTGCTTTCCTCCACGCGCGATGACGCCGCGGGCGAGGCGCTCGACAAGGGCGCGAAACTGCTCGGGCTCGGCTATCCGGGCGGTCCGCTCATCGAGCAGCGCGCCGCGGCCGGGCGCCCCGACGCCTACCGTTTTCCGCGCGGCATCCAGCCGAACGACGACCTGTCCTTCAGTTTCTCCGGTCTGAAGACGAGCCTGCGTTATCTTGTGGAGAAACTGAGCACCGACGAGGTGACGGCGCGGAGGGACGACCTGTGCGCGAGCTACCAGCAGGCGGTGATTGACGCCCTGGTGAAAAAAACCGCGGCCGCGCTCGACCGCGGCCCTTATGCGAGCGTGGGCGTGTCGGGCGGCGTGGCCAACAACGTGGCGCTGCGGACCGCGCTGGCCGCCATGGCCCGGGAGAAGGGCATTCCGTTTCATGCCGCCCAACCGCGGCACACCGGCGACAACGCGGGCATGATCGCCTTCGCGGCGTGGTGCGACCCGGCGGGCTGCGCCCGCGACGACCGCTTCGCTTTGACCATCCAGCCCAGCCTCGCGTTGAGCTGAGTTCCGCGGCGCCGGCACGACGGTGGAGCCCGCACTCCGTGCGGGCTGAGATTCGGATGTCCTCATCAACCTGCACGGAGTGCAGGTTCCACCACGGCCCACCGAATCGCCTTCAGACTCACGTGTATTCCCGGCGGAGGTTGCTGGGCAGGAGGCCGAGCTCCTCGCGGTACTTGGCCACGGTGCGGCGGGCGATGTTGATGCCCTTTGCCTGCAGCTTGGCTACGATCTCCTGGTCGCTCAGCGGATGGGCCCGGTCCTCCCCGGCGATGAGGTCGCCGATCATCTCCTTGACGCTGGTGTTGGAGACGGCATCGCCGCTCTGCGCCTGGTAGCCGGGCCTGAAGAAGTATTTGAATTCGAAGACCCCGTGCGGGGTCTTGATGTATTTGTTGGCGATGGCCCGGCTGACCGTGGTCTCGTGCACGCCGACGGCGTCGGCGATCTGCGTCATCGTGAGCGGCTTCAATTTGGAGACGCCGTGCTCGAAGAACTCCTCCTGCACCTTGAGAATCTCCCGGGTGATGCGCTCGATCGTCTGCTGGCGCTGCTCGATGGAATTGATCAGGAAGCGTCCGGAGCGCATGCGCTCGCGCAGGTAGTCGCGCTCCTCCTTGGAGAGCTGGCCCTTGGCGATGAGTTCCCGGTAGGTCTGGCTGATCCGGAGGCGCGGGATGTAATCGCTGTTGAGATCGATCCGCCATTTGTCGCCGTCTTTTTCCACGGTGACATCGGGCACGACCACGCGGTTGCTGTCGTCGGCAAAGCGGCGTCCGGGCGAAGGATCGAGGGTGCTGATCTCCTCGATGGCCGCCTGGATTTCATCGACCGACGCGTCAAGCCGGTGGGCGAGATCGGGAATACGGCGGCGGGTGAGCAGTTCGAAATGCTCACGGATGACCCGGGCGGCGAGCGAAGTGCCCCGGCCCTTGGTCTCGAGCTGAAAGAGGAGACATTCCGCCAGATTTTGAGCGCCGATGCCGGGCGGATCGAAGGTCTTGAGCAGCTGCTGCGCGGCCTGCACGTCCTCCAGGGCGAGGCCTGACATCAGGGCGATGTCAGCCGGCGTGGCGGTGAGAAAACCGCGGTCGTCGAGGCTGCCGACAAGGTAACGGATCGCCGCCAGCACCTTGGGCGGGCAGTCCGAGAGTTCGGCCTGCCGCATGAGGTGTTCCTGCAGCGAGGTCTCGCTGACGAGCGAATCGAAAAAATGCTGGCGCCTTTCCGCCGCCTCGGAGGTGTAGGGCTGCCCGCCGCCCGCCTGCGCCAGGTAGTCGCGCCAGTCGTCGTCAAGCTTGCTGAGCACCTCGAAGTCCTTCGAGAAATCAAGCTCCTCGCGCCGCTCCGCGTCGTCCTTGGGCTCCGCGTCGTCCTTGGGCTCCGCGTCGTTCTTGAGTTCCGCGTCCGGCGGCTCGTCGGTGCCGCTCTGTTCGAGGCTGACGCCCTCCATCGGCAGCTCCTCCAGGGTGGGATTGTTCTGCAGCTCCTCCTGGATGACGGAACGCAGGTCCAGGGCAGCGACCTGGAGGATTTTCAACGACTGGCGCAACTGCGGCGCCAGCACCATCTGCTGGGTCTGGCGCTGACTGAGGTGCTGATGGAAGCCTGGCCCGCTCATGAGTCAGGGGGTGCGCATGACGGGGTCGCCGTCAAACCGCCGGTGGGGACTCGGTCGTGAGCAGCGCGCCGGTAGGCTCAGGCTGGCCGAACAGCTCGCGCAGGTAGACGCCGAGCTTTTCGTTGGTGGGACCGTAGCGGTCGCTGTACAGGTAAACCTCGAGGTCGGTCAGCAAATCAGACGCGGCCTGATAACGCTTGTTGCGATCGCGCTCCAGGATTTTGTGGAGGATGACTTCGAGTTTTTCGTCGATGTCCGGACGAAGATCGGGGAAGCGCGGAATGGGCATGGTGAGCACGTTTTTCCGCGATTGCAGCCGGTCATCGGCCCGAAAGATGTTCCGGCAGAGCAGCAGCTCGGACAGCACGATGCCGAGCGAGAAGAGGTCGGCCCGTGCGTCGGTGATGGCGTAGCTGGCCTGCTCGGGTGAGCAATACTCGTCCTTGCCGGGGACGACCTTGCCCTCCTCGTTGTACATGAGGTTGAAAGCCTTCGCGATGCCGAAGTCCGTCAGTTTCACATCGCCCTCATAGCCCAGCATGACGTTCTTCGGATTAACGTCCCGGTGCACGATGTTGAGGTGGTGGCCGTCGCGGTCGGTTTTCTGGTGGGCGTAGGTCAGGCCCCGGGCGATGCGCGAGGCGATGAAGACCGCGAAGTCGATGGGCACAGGACGGTTCAGCGCGCGATGCCGCTCGATGAACTGTTCAAGGTTCACGCCATTCACGAACTCCATCACCATGAAATGCTGCCCGCCGATCAGACCAAGATGGTAGGTCTGGACAATGTTGGTGTGAATCAGGTCGGCGACGAGGCGCGCTTCGCCGATGAAGTTCTTCTGGAACTCCGGGATGCTGGAATATTCCTCGCGAATCAGCTTGATGGCTACGACCTTGGCAAAGTTGCCGGTGCCATGCTGAAGCGCCTCATAGACCAGGCCCATGCCGCCTTCAGAGATTTTGCGGACCAGTTCGTAATGGAGCTCGTTGAGGATGAATTTGAGGGCTGCCACGCCAGCAGGGAAGCGAAGTCGCGGGCGGCTGGCAAGTTCACAGATAGCAGGCCTAGCATGGAAATTGCTTCACCGGATCATTCGCGCCGGCCCTGGTCGGGTCGGGCAGCTCAAACCGCGGCCTCGTGCAGGGCGACAATACCCAAGGTCAGGGCGGTCGCGGTGACGGTGGGGAATCCCACCGCGCGCAGCTCGTCGGTGAGGCGCGCGCGGTCGGGGAATTGGTCGATGGAGTCGCCCAGGTATTCGTAGGCGGCGCGGTCGCCGGTGATGAGGCCGGCGAAGCGCGGCAACACGCGCTTCAGGTAAAAGTAATAGAACGGGCGGAACCAGGGATGGGGCTGGGAGAATTCCAGTACGAACAGCCGGCCATGCGAGGCGTGGAGCACGCGGCGCATCTCGCGTAAGGCGCCCGTGCGGTCGGCCATGTTGCGCAGACCAAAGGCAATCGTGACCACATCGACGGAGGCATCGGCCAGCGGCAGCGCCATGCCGTCGCCCTGGAGAAACCAGAGGTTGGCGCTCCCGCCGGCCTTGCGTTTCTTGGCCTCCGCCTTGTCGAGCATCGGCTGGCAGAAATCCATGCCGATGATCTGCACGTTGGCGGGGAGACCGCGGTCCAGCGCGAAGGCCACATCGCCGCTGCCGGTGGCCAGATCGAGCACCACCCGCGGCCGCGCGCGCCGCACGGCCGTGACGAGCCGGCGCCGCCACCGCACGTCGGCGCCGCCACTGAGCAGCCGGTTGGCGAGATCGTAGCGGTGCGCAATGCGCGCAAACATCGTATTGACCTCGGTGGGATCAGGCATGGCTGGTTCAGAAGCAAGGTTTAAGGTGCAAGAGGTAAGCTGGTCCTGCCTGTGCCGTTTGAAGCTTGAGCCTTTCCTTGCTTGAAACTTTCCACCACCCAGCGCGACAGCACCTTGTCCGGGGCGTCGATGACCTCGCGCGTGATGGCAAAGCGGCGCGGATCGCCGTCGCGGGCGATGAGCTTGAGCCCGTGGTGGAAGTCGCGGAACTTTTCCTCGCACAGCGCGCGGATGGTCTTGTCAGCCGTGAGGCTCAGCTCGATGAGTCGCTCGATCGCGGAATCGTCGAAGGCGAGTTCAAAGCCGTAATCCTTTTGAAAGCGCGCGGCAAAGGCGGCGACGTCGGCCTTGAGGACGTCGCGCTGCTGCGCCGCGTTCTGCTTGAGCAGGGTCTGGAGCGTCTCCAGCGGCTGAACGACCGTGGCCCGATCGATCTTGAATGACTTGATCGCCGTCGAGGGCAGTTCGAACTTGAAGTTGCGCAGCACGCGTTCGAGCACGGTCATGAGGCCGCGGGCCCCGGTGTTTTCCGCGTGGGCCTGGCCGGCGATCTCCCGCACGGCTTCGGTGGTGATCTCAAAATCAATGCCATACCCTGAAAAATCAGCGCGATATTGCTGCAGGATGCTGCCCTCGGAGGTCAGGAGGATTTTTTCGAGGTCCCCGGCCGTGAGCGTCTGGCAGGCTACCCGCACGGGGAGGCGGCCGACAAACTCAGGCTCCATCCCGTAATCGATGAAGTCGCGGCTTTGCGCGAGCTGCAGAAGGTCGGTGTCGTCCGCCGGCCGGTCCCGCCCCGTGGAGGCGAAGCCGATCTGACCGCTTTGCACACGGCGCTTGATCTGCTCGGTGAGCTTGTCGAAGGCGCCGCTGACAATGAAGAGAATGTGCCGCGTGTTGATCGTGCGTTTGCGCGGGCGCGACTGGCGCTGGAAATCCATGAGGGCTTGGATCTGGCCGGCGATGTCGGTCTGGCTGTGCAGATTGACATCGGTCTCCTCCATGAGCTTGAGCAGATTGATCTGCACGCCGCGGCCGGAGACGTCACGGCCGACGACGTTGCCGGCGGCGGAGGCGATTTTGTCGATCTCGTCGATGTAAATGATGCCGTACTGGGCGAGTTCGACGTCGCTGTCGGCCGCCTTCACGAGATCACGCACGAGATCCTCCACGTCCCCGCCCACGTAACCGGTCTCGGAAAACTTGGTGGCATCGGCCTTCACGAAGGGCACGCCGATAAGTTTTGCGATGCATCGCATTAGATAAGTCTTGCCGACACCGGTCGGGCCGAGCAGCAGGATGTTCTGCTTGGCGTAATCGCGTTCGCGCAGCGCTTGATTCTCCAGGCACTGGCGAACGTGATTGTAATGATCGCAGATGGCGACCGAGAGCACCTTCTTCGCCTCGGCCTGCTGGATGACAAAACGGTCGAGGTAGTCGCGAATCTCGCGCGGCTTGAGGTTGAACTCACGGATGCGTCGAAGCGTGGTTTGATGTGCTTCGTCGGTTTCGTCGGCCCCATCCTCACTCGCCGTGCCGGCTCCCGGAATTGGCGGGGGGAAGAATGATTTAACGTTCGAACCTTTAAGGAGTTCCTGAATTTTCTCCGGAAGTTGCTCGAAGGAATCGGATGGCGGTTTATCACTCATTTTGAGAGAATTGTAAGCCTTTGATGTTGACGGGGTTCACTCTTCGAATACCTTAAGGCGTTTTCACTTTGGATCTTCGAGAAAGGAAATACCATGTCGACCAACCTAACAAAACGCGAGATCGTGCTGCAAATCTACGAGAAAACCGGATTTCCGCAAAAAGAGGTGCAGACCACGGTGCAGATGACGCTGGATATTATCATGAATGCACTGGCGGCGGGCCGGAACGTGGAACTGCGCAACTTCGGCGTTCTGGAGGTGCAGGTGCGCAAGGCACGCGTGGGCCGCAACCCCAACAAACCGGAAACAGAGGTCATCATTCCTGAACGCGCGGTGGTCAAATTCAAATCCGGCAAGATCCTCAAGGCAAAGCTCAAGAAGCTGGATCTGGTTGCGCTGCAAAATAAGGGTGGCGAAGTGCCGCCTCCACCGGCAACCTGAGTGGTTGCATGCCTTTGTTTCAGTCCCTGCCCGGATTCCGGGAGTTCTATCCTGAGGCGCTGGCGCGCCGGAACCATCTTTTCCGTCTCTGGCGCCAGACCGCGCTGACGTTTGGCTTCGTCGAGTACGATGCCCCGGTGCTGGAGCCGCTCGAGCTCTACAAGGCCAAGTCGGGCGAGGAAATTGAGCAGCAACTGTTCAGCTTCACCGACAAGGGCGGCCGCGAGGTGGCGCTGCGTCCGGAGCTGACGCCCACGGTGTGTCGCATGATCGGCGCGAAAGCGAACGCGCTCAAACGTCCGATCAAATGGTTCAACATCGGCGAGTTTTACCGCTACGAACGCGCCCAGAAGGGACGGGAGCGGGCGTTTTCCCAGCTCAATGCCGACATCTTCGGCGAGGCGGGCGTCGAGGCCGACATCGAACTCATCGCGCTGCTCGTGCAGTGCCTCACGGCCTTCGGACTGACCGAACAGGATTTCCAGGTGCGGCTCAGCGACCGCGACCTGTGGTGCTACTACCTGGAGGCGCTCGGGCTTGATGAACCGCGCGTGCGCGCGCTGCTCGTCGCCGTCGACAAGTATGAACGGCTTGGCGACGGAGCGTTCAAAAATTATGCCGACCAGTTTGGACCGCTTGATGCTGCGCTGAAGGAGAAGGTGCTGGCGTTTCTGCAGGTGAAGAGTCTTGAGCAGATTGAAACGACGCTGAAGCCATTCGGTGGCGGGAAACTCGGCGTGAGGATCGCTGACTGGCGCCGGCTGCTCGACGGGCTGGCAGCGATGCACCTGACGCGCTTTGTTGCGGTCGATCTCGGCGTCGTCCGCGGCCTGGCCTACTACACGGGCTTTGTCTACGAGGCGTATGATCGGAAGGGCGACCTGCGCGCGCTCGCCGGCGGCGGACGATACAACGATCTGGTCAAAAAACTCGGCGGGCCCGATCTGCCTGCCGCCGGCTTCGCCATCGGCGACGTGACGATGGGGCTGCTGCTGGAGCAGCGCGGCCTGATGCCGGCGTTCATCAACGCGCCCGAGGTCTACGTGGCTTATGACGGCGAGGCGGGGCGTCTGGCCGCCTTTCCCGACATCCAGGCGCTGCGCACCGCCGGCATCCGGGTGGAATATCCGCTGAAGGAGCTGGCCTTTGGCAAACAGCTCAAGGCTGCACTGGAGTCGGGCGCGAAGCTCGCGCTCATCTATGGCGGCGACGAACTGGGGCGCGGCGTGGTGAAGCTGCGCGACCTGACCGAACGCCACGAGCGCGAAGTGCCGCGCGAGCAGGTGCCGGCGGAAGTGCGCGCCTTCCTCGCCAAGGCCTGACATGCCGCGGCGGCCGGCCATGGCTCTGCTCTCGTATCTTCAGGTCGCGGTCGGCACCGTCGTGTTCGCCTATGCCGTGCTCCTGGTCTATGCGTGGCTGTGCTCCGACCGGCTCATTTTCCTGCCGTCTCCGGCGACCTATGCGGACGGTCCGGAAATTCTCAAGATCCACACCCCGGACGGAGTGACCCTGGCCGCACGCTTCCTGCCATATCCCTCGTCCCGGTACACGTTGATCTACTTTCACGGCAACGCGGAGGACTTGGGACAGGTGGAGCCGTCCCTGCGCGAACTGCGTGACCGGCTGGGCGTGTCAGTCTTTGGCTGGGATTACCGGGGCTACGGTTTGAGTGGTGGGAAGGCCGGCGAAGCGGTGACACTACGCGACGCCCACACGGTGCTGGCCTACGTGAGCGGCACGCTCGGCGTGCCGCCGGAGCGCGTCATTCTTTATGGAAACTCGGTGGGCGGCGGACCGGCGGTGGAGGTGGCCGCAAGCCATCGGGTCGGAGGGCTGATCCTCCGCAGCGCGTTTACCAGCGCCTTCCGCGTGATGACGCACGTACGCCTGCTGCCATTCGACAAGTTCAACAACCTCGGAAAGCTGCCGCGCGTGACATGCCCGGTGCTCGTCATTCACGGCACCGCGGACGAGACGATTCCATTCAATCACGCGCAGAAACTCTACGCCGCCGCGCGAGGACCCAAGTACCGGCTGTGGGTCGAGGGCGCCGGGCACAATGACCTCCTCGAAACCGCCGGCGAGGAATACTGGAAGGCACTGCACGAGTTCACCGCCAGCCTCTAGGGTGAGGGGAGACGGCCGCGCAGGCTAGGGCAGGTTTTTCCGTCCGAACCCGCCCGGCAGCAGTCGATCGAGCGTGGTCTCGATGCGCAGCCGGGAATTGCACGAGCAGAGAATCGCCGCCTTCGGGCCAAACTCATGGATGACCTGCCGGCACGCGCCGCAGGGCGGGGTGGGCTTGCGGGTGGGCGTGTAGACCGCGACGGCAACGATCCTGTGCTCGCCTTCGGCCACCGCCTTGAAAATCGCGGTGCGCTCAGCGCAGTTGCTGAGCCCGTAGGAGGCGTTTTCGACATTGCAGCCGGTGTGGATTTTCCCGGCGCGCGTCAGCACGGCCGCGCCGACGCGGAACTTCGAATAAGGCGCATAGGCGGCTTTGGCGGCCCGGCGGGCGGCGGCGATGAGACGGCGGCGTTGGAGGGACGAGAGGCTCATGGTCTGGAGAGCATGGCGCATGAAGGTCGGTGTCACAATCCAAACTCTGTCTTCATCTCGGCAAACTTCTCGATGGCGAAGGTGAGGTCATCGCGATCATGCACGGCCGAAACCTGGGTGCGGATGCGCGCGGCGCCCTGCGGCACGACCGGGTAGAAGAAGCCGATGGCGTAAACGCCCTTTTCCAGCAGCCGGGCGGAAACCTGCTGGGCGAGCGCGGCATCACCGATCATCACGGGCACGATGGGGTGCGCGCCGGGTTTGATGGTGAGGCCGGCCCGGGTGAGTCCCTCGCGAAAGAAACGCGTATTGGCCTCGAGCTTGTCACGCAGTTCGGTCGAGCGGTCGAGAATTTCCAGCGCCGTGATCGAGGCGGCGGCCACGGGCGGGGCGATGGTGTTGGAGAACAGGTAGGGGCGCGACCGCTGGCGGAGCAGTTCGATGATATCTTTCCGGCCGCTCGTATAGCCGCCGCTGGCGCCGCCGAGCGCCTTGCCCAGCGTGCCGGTGAGGATATCGACGCGTCCCCTGACGTCGCAGTGCTCGGGCGTGCCGCGCCCTCGCCGGCCCATGAAGCCGACGGCGTGGCTGTCATCGACCATCACGAGCGCGCCATATTTTTCGGCGAGATCACAGATGCCGCGGAGGTTCGCGATGTAGCCGTCCATCGAAAACACGCCATCGGTGGCGATGAGCTTGAAGCGCGCCCCGGCGGCGCCGGCCTCTTGGAGCCGGGCTTCGAGGTCGGCGAGATCGTTGTTCCGATAACGGTAGCGCTGCGCCTTGCAGAGCCGGATGCCGTCGATGATCGAGGCGTGGTTCAACTCGTCGCTGATCACGGCGTCCTCGGCGGACAGGAGCGTTTCGAACAGGCCGCCATTGGCGTCGAAGCAGGAGGAATAAAGGATGGTGTCGTCCGTATCCAGAAACGCGCTGAGGCGCGCCTCCAGCGTCTTGTGAATCTCCTGCGTGCCGCAGATGAAGCGCACCGACGCCAGTCCGTAGCCCCAGCGATCGAGCGCCGCGCGCGCCGCGGCGATGACCTCGGGATGGCCGGCGAGGCCGAGATAGTTGTTGGCGCAGAGGTTGAGAACCTGCTGTCCGGTGGTGACGGCGATCCGGGCGCGCTGGGGCGTGGTGATGACGCGCTCCCGTTTGTAGAGTCCGGCCCGGTCGATGTCGGTGAGGGTGGAGCGGAGGTGCTCCGCAAAACCTGGATTGAGCATGCCGGGCAGTATGGCAGGCGGCCGCCCAAAGCCTAAACAAAAACGCCACGCTGACTTTGGTCCTGCAGGCGCTTTACCACTGATGCAGATAGCAGCACCTTTCTACCTTGTCATCGCGAGGCCCTGAGCAGCAGGACCGCGGCGATCCAGCCCCGACTTGTCGGGGTCCGGCTGGATTGCTTCGTTGCTCTGCTGGCCAGCAGAGCTCCTCGCAATGACAGACCGTACTAATACCCTCACGCCGAGGCTGGACGACGGCGCCAGTTTCTGTGATGAATACGGACGTCGAGTCATCAACCTCCAACCCCGCCGTTCCATGAGCCTTGTTTTTCTCGTCTTCACCAATCTCGTCCTGATCACGCGGCTGTGCTGTCAAGTGCGGGAGGGGGGCGTGAACTGGCGGCTGTGGGGCACCAAGATGGGAGTCGAACTGGCCGGGCTGGCGCTGTTCGAATGGCATTCCTGGCTGCTCGCCGCCGCGGCCACGGTGGTGGTGATGAACGTGGCGGGCGTGCTCTGGGAGACGCTGGGCTGGCGGCGCAACGCCGGCCATTTCGCGCTCGGCGTGGTCTACCTGCTGGCGCTCAGCGTGTGGTTCTCCCCGGCGTTCGGATTGAGATTCTGGCCGGCCATCTCATCTTTGTTCACGGATATCGAGCAGTGGACGGCCTTCGAGGCGATCTTCCAAAGCTCCTTCTCGACCACGGCCATGCTGGCGCTGTTCGGGTTGCTGGTTGCCATGAGCGAGATGAATCTCGCGGTGCGCGCCGTCTTTGACTACCTGAACCTCAAACCGCGGGCGGCGGCGGATTCCGACGAGGTGGATGTGGTCGCCTACGATCGGGGCCGGGTCATCGGTTTCCTCGAGCGGGCACTCATCTACTTTTTCGTGCTGGGCGGCCACTATGATGCCGTGGGGTTTGTGCTCGTGGCGAAAGCGTTTGCGCACATCCGGCACATCGACGACCGGGCGTCGCTGGAGTACGTGCTCATCGGCACGCTGCTATCCACCAGCCTGGCGATCGCGGTCGGTGAACTGGTGAACCACCTGAGTATGGGCTGAAGGGTGCTTGGTCGGGTTTTAGGGCATCGGGCATAACCCCGGTCATTCGCGCAGCGAAGAGTGCGGGTAGGAAGGTCGCTCGCGACCGATGATCGCCCGCAAGCTGGCCTCCGACACGGCTGTTGATTGGTCCGCCGCGGCTCGGTAGGAACCTCGCCCTCCCTTTTACCAGCGGGCCCGTGCAAACGGCCTCACCCCCCCTCCCAGTCGAGGATGATCTTGCCCGACTGGCCGGAGCGCATGAGGCGGAATCCCTCCTGGAATTCGGTGAAGGGGAAGCGGTGGGTGATGACCGGCGTGATGTCGAGGCCACTCTGGATGAGGGCGGTCATCTTGTACCACGTCTCGTACATCTCGCGGCCGTAAATGCCGCGGATGGTGAGCATGTTGAAGACGACCTTGTTCCAGTCGATGGCCGCCTTCTCGGGCATGATGCCGAGCAGCGCGATGCGCCCCCCGTGATACATGTTGTCGATCATGTCGTTTAACGCCTTCGGGCTGCCGGACATCTCCAGTCCCACGTCAAAGCCTTCCTTCATGCCGATCTCGCGCTGCACGTCGTGCAGGTTTTCCCGCGACACGTCGACGACGCGGGTGGCGCCCATGCGCTGCGCCAGGGCGAGGCGCACGGGGTTCACGTCGGTGACCACGATCTTGCGCGCGCCGGATTTCTTGGCGATCGCCGTGGCCATGCAGCCGATGGGCCCGGCGCCGGTGATGAGCACGTCCTCGCCGACTAGGTCCCATTGCAGGGTGGTGTGCGTGGCGTTGCCGAGCGGGTCGAAGCACGACAGCACGTCGAGCGGAATCGCGGGATCCACGTGCACCGCATTGCTCGCGGGGAGGCACAGATATTCGGCGAACGCCCCGTCGCGGTTCACGCCGACGCCCTTCGTGTCCTTGCACAGGTGGCGCCGGCCGGCGAGGCAGTTGCGGCACTGGCCGCACACAATATGGCCCTCGCCATCGACGAGATCGCCGCGCTGGAAGCCCTGGACGTTGCTGCCCGTTTCCACGATTTCCCCGACGAACTCGTGGCCGATCACCATCGGCGGTTTGATGGTCTGCTGGGCCCAGGCATCCCAGTTATAGATGTGGACGTCGGTGCCGCAGATGGAGGTCTTTTTGATTTTGATGAGCACGTCATTGATGCCAGGCCGAGGCACGGGCACTTCGGTGAGGTCGAGGCCGGGTCCGGGCCGGAGTTTGGCGATGGCGCGCATGGTATTAGGGGCCATGAGGGAAGTATGTTTAGCCGTAGACACTAACCAGCTTTGGTGCGGAAACAATCTCCAAGCCGCTCTGATGCGCGGAGCGTCGGAAGATTATTCGGGCCGTCCCTTGTGGACGAGCCATGCTCTGGATTTCAGCCGGCCATCGAGAGACAGCCCTGCCGTGCTTCCGGCTACTCCGCCACCAGCTGCGCGCCTTCGATCGCCAGCAGCCGCGCCTTGGTGCGCACGCCGCCCTCGGCCGAGAAGCCGGTGAGACGGCCCTTCGCGCCAAGAATGCGGTGGCACGGCACAATCAGCGACCACGGGTTGGCCCCGAGGACGGCGCCGATCGCACGGCTCGCGCCGGGCGGCTCCTCCAGCATCCCGGCCAGTTCGCCATAGGTGCGGGTCTGGCCGGCGGGCACGGTCCGGGTCGCCTCATAAACGCGCCGGGCAAAGCGCGACACCGGACGGTAATCCAACGGCACGCCGATGAAGTCCTGCGCTTCTCCCGCCAGATGTTTTTGCACGCGCGCGACCAACTCGCGAATCCACGCGGGGGCTTCTTCCAGACCCGCGATCGTGTCGCCGGCACCGGCATGGCCGGCGAGAAAGCCGGCAGTCTGGACATCGTCCCGCTCCGGCAGGGCGAAGGCCGTCAGCCCGGCGTCGTTCCAAGCTAGGCCGCACCGGCCGAGGGCGGTGGGGAAAAGCAGGTGGGGCATGAGATTTCAGCCAGCAGTCGAGGGGGCGAGGGGAGGGTGCACAAGCGGAAATTCGTTTGCGCCACCCGCACGGTGCGCCTACGCCCTCCGCCATGCAGAACACGTTCTACACCGCCTTCGACGCCGAGACATTGGGCGGGCGGCGCAAACCCGACTACCGCAGCGCGTTCCAGGTTGACCGCGACCGCGTCATCCATTCGCACGCGTTTCGCAAGCTCCAGTCGAAGACGCAAGTGTTCCTGTCGGGCGAGTACGACTTCTACCGCACGCGCCTCACGCACTCGATGGAGGTGGCGCAGATTGGCCGCTCGATCTGCCATTACCTGTGGAGCCGCGGCCGGCCGATGCGGGACAATTTTCATATCGATCCCGATCTCGTGGAGGCGATCTGCCTGGCGCACGACCTCGGTCACCCGCCCTTCGGCCACCAGGGCGAGCGCACGCTGCAGGAGCTGATGAAGACGCACGGCGGCTTCGAGGGCAACGCCCAGACGCTGCACCTCCTGACCGAGACGATCTACCAGAACGAGAGCGGGGTGCGCGGCATGCAGCCCACCCGCGCGCTGCTGGACGGCGTGCTCAAATACAAGAAGCTCTACGGCGAGTTTCCCACGCCGCCGCTCCAGCATTTTCTCTACGATCCGCAGCGCGTGTATCGCGATTACGTGTTGGCCGGCGCGGCCATCCCGGCGGACCTGCACGCGGGCGAGGCGCTCAACGCCTTCAAGAGCGTCGAGTGCCAGATCATGGACTGGGCCGATGACGCGGCCTATTCGCTCAATGACATCGTCGATGGCGTAAGGGCCGGCTTCCTCACCATCGAACGCATCGAGCGCTGGGCGGCGGGCGAGGCCATCGACGCCGGACAACAGAAGCTGCTCGACACGCTGTTTGACGCGATGCTAGGCGACCGGCTCGAGAGCGTGTTCTCGATGAAGATCGGCCGCTTCATCCAGGCGTGCCGGCTGCGCGAGCGCGACAACTTCATGGCGGCGAAGACCAGCCGTTATCGCTTCGAGCTGCTCGTGGCGCCCGAAGCCGAGCGCGAGGCGCTGTTTTTCAAGAAGCTGGCCAACGACATCATTTTCGAGAGTCCGCAACTCCACCAGATGGAGCACAAGGCGCGGCTGGTGCTCTCCAGCCTGTGGGATTCGTGCTGGCGCAACTACGTCGAGCCGGGGCCGCGCGTGATCCACATTCTGCCGCGCAACATGGGCACGCTCATCAGCGCCGAGACGACCGTCGCTGGCAAGACCCGGCGCATCTGCGACTGGCTCGCCGGACTGACCGACGGCATGATCGTGCGCACCTACCGGCGGCTGTTCGATCCGGAATTCGGTCTGGTCTGGGATCTTGGCTGAGTGATCAGGTCGTGCAGAAGTCGATCGTCTGCGGGTTGACGAGCTGCGCGAAGTCCTGGTAGGCCATTTTAATGATGTCGGTATGCGTGCCGGCGGTGAAGGCGATCTCCGGCTCCGCGGCCAGGCTTGCCGCCACATACACGGGCATTCCGTACAGATTGCCGAACGGGGGCATGGCCCCGATTTCGCAGTCGGGGAAGACGCCTTTGAATTCCTCCTCGGTGGCCAGTTTGATCCGGTCGGTTTCCAGCATTTCGCGCAGGTCGGCGAGCACCAGCTTGCGGTTGGCCGGCAGCACGACCATGGCCATCGCGCCGCCGATTTTGACGATGACTGTCTTGGCGAAGCCCTGGCCCGAGACATGAGCCGACGCCGCGATTTCCTGGGCAGTGTACGCCGGGGAATGCTGGAGGCTGACATATTTGATGCCACGGCTGTTCAGGAATTCTTTCAGCTTGGTTGCTGGCATGGGCACTCCTGTTGGTTTGGGTTTTTGACTCGGACACCCCGTCGAGGAGCCGCCGCAGGCGCACGTTCCGTGCCGCGAAGCGCAGCTCGACGCCGATGGTGGGCAGTCTAAGCCTGATTCCACCGGTGTAAATAAAGATAGGTATCAGCTCAGGCGCACCGGCTGGCGGCGTGCGCCCCAGTTTCCCGGCTGGCGCTCGAACCGGCCGGCGATCTCGCTGCCGCACGCCTTGCAGCGGTTGCCATCCAGATTGTACGCGCCCAGTTCATACCAGTCGCGCTCGATGAGCAGCGCGCCGCAGGACGGGCACCACGTGCTTCCGCCGGCGCGATCGTGGACGTTGCCGGTGTAGACATGCTTCAGCCCCTTGGAGCGCGCGATCTCCCGCGCCCGCGTGAGGGTGGCGGGCGGCGTCCGGGGGGTGTCGAGCATCTTGAAGTCGGGATGGAACGCGGTGAAATGCCATGGCACCTCCGGCCCCAGATTGGCGGCAAACCAGTCGGAGGCCTGGTCGAGCTCCTCGCGGCGGTCGTTCTCACCCGGAATCAGCAGCGTGGTGACTTCGAACCAGACATCGGTTTCCCTGCGCAGGTAGAGGAGGGTGTCGAGCACGGGCTGGAGTTCGGCGAAGCAGAGGCGGTGATAAAAATCCTCCGTGAACGCCTTCAAATCCACGTTCGCCGCGTCCATGGCCCGATAAAACTCGGGCCGCGCCTCGTCGGTGATGTAGCCGGCCGTCACAGCAACGGTCTTGATGCCTTGTTCGCGGCAGGCCCGGGCCACGTCGATGGCATATTCGGCGAAGATGACCGGATCGTTGTACGTGAATGCCACCGACCGGCAGCCGAGACGTTGCGCGGTGGCGGCGATGCGGTCCGGCGACGCGGCATCGCTCAGCCGGTCAAACTCCCTTGCCTTGCTGATGTCCCAGTTCTGGCAGAACCGACAGCCGAGATTGCACCCTGCCGTGCCAAACGACAGCACACTCGTGCCCGGCAGAAAATGGTTCAGCGGCTTTTTTTCAATCGGATCGATGCAGAAGCCGCTGCTCCGGCCGTAAGTCGTTAGCACCATCCCGCAGCCGGCCCGTTGCCGGACAAAACAGAAGCCGCGCTGGCCCTCCTGCAGCTTGCAGAAACGCGGACACAGCCGGCATTCCATCCGGCCGTCGGGCAGCATGGCCCACCACCGGGCCGGATAGTCGGATTGACGCGCATTCCCGACCATGATCCTAACCTTCTTTCTCCACGAAGTGCGGTTCCTTGAAGCTTCTGGCCCTGAACCGCTGGATGCCGATCCATTCACCGGGCGCAATGCCCGCCTTGCGCCGTGCGATTGCCAGTTGCTCCTCCACGGAGTCGATCCCCACGATGGCCGGCAGCAGGACGCCTTTGCGTCCATCGGTTGCCGACACCAGAACGCCGTATACCGCCGGGTCCAGTCCCTCCGGCGACGCCACCGGCTCCAGTTCTCCCAGCACGGTTACGCTGTATCGCAGGTGGGGTAGATCTGCCGCCTGCACCGGCGGGAAACGATAATCATGGAATGCGGTCGCCACGGCGTTATGCCAGGTTTCCTGCACCAAGTCGCCTTCCACCGGCTGCAGTGAACCCCGGCAGCCGCGCAGCGCTCCCTTGTCCGTTCGCAAAGTCACAAAAACGCCGTGCCGCTCCGTCAGCTCCCCGGCCGCTTGGAATGGCATTGTTTTCGGTTCGGCGCGGAATTCCGCCTCGACCGCCCATCTCGCGACCGCCGGCAAATCCGTGAAGCGGGAGACAATTTTATCTTTAGCCTCCGTCGCCGCGCCCCGCGGGTTGGCCTCCTTCGGTTCAAACAGAATCGCCACGCCATAACCAACCCCGAATGGTCCTTCGTAGCTCAGCACCGCATGGCCGTCCGTCCGGTAGCCGGTCGCCGCCAGGGCCACCGTGGTGGAATCGGCGACGTCCTCCGCCGCCACCTCCTGCAGACTGGCATCGATCCGCTGGATATCACGGAACGCACCTTTTCGCAGCAGCGCAATAAACGTCTCGTCGAACCGGTGCGCCTCGGGGTGATAGCCGCAGGGCGCCGATGAGGTGAGCCGGTGGCTCATGTCGCCGCTCGCGATGACGGCCGTCCGCCGGCGCAGTTCCTGCGCCGTGGCGGCGATAGCCTCGCCCAGCTCGTCGAGTCCACCGTCGCCGGTGTAGTTTAAACTCAGGACCACCGTCGGTCCTTTCCATCCCGCCGAAACGAGATAGCAGAGCGGCACCATGGCACCGTGATCAAGGGGCTCGCCGGTAATCCGCCACGTCCGGAGCCCGCGGCGGGCCGCGGTCGTTTCGAGCCGTTCGGCAAAAGCCCGATCGAGCGGCAGGTCCACTCGATCCTCCGGCGACCCGAACATTCCCAACGAGCCGTGCAGCTTCCGGGTTTGCCAGATGCCGAACGCGCCCGGCTGCCGGGGCGAGTGGGGGGAAATCAGCACGACGGTGTCTGGATGCGTCGCCATGGCGTGACTGGAAACCGTCGCCATGGCCTGCACCGTGGCCGTGACCTCCGCAAGGCGTTCCCTCCCCACGCCCGGCACAAGGATCGGCGCGTGCGGCATCAAACCCGCAAAAACAATCGGGCCATCCACCATATCGGCACCTTTTGTTTGAAGTCTAGCTGGTTGGTTGGTGTTCGCCAAGCAGGAGTTTAGCGCAGATTGCCATCAGCTCCATAGGGCGAATAGGACCTATTCACCGGCCATCGGAACGACGTTGGCATGCGGTACATGCTGGCTAATGACCTCGCGGGTCAGGTTAAACCACTGCTGGCACCGGTCCAGCACGACACTGTCGGCGGTGACGATGATTTCCGCCGTCGCCGCCAGGACTTCGTCCGGATTCTGAACCAGTTCGACCTGCCACGGCCAGCTTCGCTCCGCCGCTAGGTCTGCCATGATTTTCTTCAGACGACCGCTGTTGGATACCGGACGGTCGAGATACCAAATCCAAGTCGCCGCGCCGTAAACAGACGTCATCCGGCCGAGCAGTTCCAAGGCCGGCAGGGTTTCGGCCACCTTGCGATAGGTGCCGTGCATGCTGGCTATGTCGCGGTAGGTGCGGTCATAGGCGCTCAAGATCACGCCGCCGCCCAGGGCCACCTCAACGGTCGTCAACACGTTGTAGCCGTCCAACCAAAGTGCATGGCCCGTCAGTCGTTCGGCGCCCACTTGGCGGGCTTCTCGTTGGGCCCGGGACGCCTCGGCACAGGCGCATCGCTCGACGGCAGTGCGTTGCCGGACCGCAAGCTGATAACGGTCGCCGACCAGCTTCAATGCCGACGGCGCCGCATAATTCCGGCTCAACAGCCAGCACAGGTCGGCGGTTGCGTGCTGCAACCGGGGCCAGGCGGATGGAGTAAACAGCTTCGCATCCTCGGGATGCGGGCCACGATGTGTGCGCGTGTCGGGCAAGTGTCCTTCCTCACGTAAAGTGCGCCAAGGAGAGTTGGGGATTAATCATTCCCAACGTTGCGATCTTTGCGTCCGCAGCATGAGGCGAAAAACTCTGATTCCAACTTCGTCGCAGCATGCGAGGGTTCCCCTTGATCGCGGTATTCACCGCGCTCGCTGGTAGGTGCCCATCAACCGCGTCTCGGCCAGAATGTGCCCTGCCATCGCGCGCAGCAGATCCTGCTTGGTCGCCCGGGGCTTCAGCGGCAGCTCGGTGTCCAAGGCGTAGAGCTTGAAAAAATAGCGATGCGGCCGGCCGGGCGGCGGACACGGCCCGCCGTAGCCGACGCGCCGGAAGTCGTTAAGGCCCTGTTTCGCACCGTTGGGCAGCGACTCCGTCGGTGCGACCATTCCTGGCAGCTCACTTGCCGTCGCTGGCAATCCGTAGATCACCCAGTGCACCCACGTGCCCACGGGCGCATCCGGATCATCGCAGATCAGCGCGAAGCTCTTCGTGCCGGGCGGGGCCTCGCTCCACTGCAACGGCGGGGATGCGTCCGCGCCATCGCAGGTGTGGTTCGCCGGAATCGGTTGTCCTTCCGCGAATGCGGTACTTGTCAGTTTCATGGTGCTTTCCTCCTTTCCCGTCTGGCGGGGCTCGGCGCCGGCCAGACTACCGGCCGTGGTGATCCCCAGCAGTAGCCACGTGTGCCAGCTCATGCTCATGATCTTTGCCCCGCAGCTCACAGTTTGTAGCCGATCTTCCGCAGGAGATCCTTGCGCCAGGCGATGTCCTGTTCGCCTTCCACCCCCAGCGGTGGCGAGCCGTCAACCACGCCCAGGACGCCGCGGCCCTGATCCGTCGCGGCCACGATCACCTCCGTCGGATTGGCCGTGGCGCAGAAGATGCGGCACACCTCCGGTACCGTTTTGAGCGCGTTGAGCACATTGACGGGGTAAAAACCCTCGCCGAGGAACACGATGAACGTGTGCCCCGCGGCGATGGCCAGCGCGTTCTTTTTGGCCAGTTCGATCATCACTGCATCCGTGCCTGTCCAGCGCACGAGGCATTTGCCGGAGGACTCGCAGAACGCCAGGCCGAACTTGATGCCCGGCACCGCGTTCACCAGCGCTTCATGCACGTCCTCGACCGTCTTGATGAAGTGGGTCTGACCGAGGATGAAGTTGATGGCATCGGGTTTTTCGATTCTGACGGTCGTCAGTTGCATCGCTGGGTCCTCCTTTCGGTCGCGTCGCTGATGGTTGTCCAAGCCGTCCGCAGGCATGATCCGCGGCAGCGGACCCTCGCGTTGTCGCACGACTGCTGCGCGCCGTCAAGGCCACCGGCGGCATCCCGGAATCCTGGAGGAAGACGTGGCGGCGCAAGCTTGCGCCGCCTATCGCAGGTCTCGTTGTGACTCCAACGACCGGTCAGGTCCGAAGACGGTGAACGCCTGTCCGGCTGACTCCAGCGGCCAGTACAGACTCAGCGCCCACGTGTAGATCGTGACAGCGCGGCGCCGATCAGCGTCGAGATCTGATGGGCACGCAGCTCCATGACGTGCCGCTTGTATCCCATGTCGCGGGCGATGTCGTTGGCGATCGCGATGAACACCAGGGGAATCCAAGCGAGCGTGTAGACGAGGATCATTTCTTGGTCCTCACTTCGCCAGATGTCCGGCGGCCACGGTCTCCTCGATCATTTTTTGGGCATAGTCCCAGAGCGCCGCGGAGCCCTCGGCGATGTAGGAGTTGCGCGCCAGCACCCGGTCGCGGGTGATGCCGTGCCGCTGCCAGGCGGCGCCTTCGGTGCGACAGTTCAGCAACATCGGCTGAAAACGGTCCACGGCCGCGGCGAATTTGGCCTCGGGCGTCTGGCGTGCCTCGAATTCGTCCCAGAGCGCGCGGAATTCCTGCCCCTGATCCGGTGGCAGCAGCCCGAAGATGCGGCTGGCGGCGATTGCTTCGCGCTCGTGCTGGCCGGCCATGGCCTGGGTGTCGTAGGCAAAGGTGTCGCCGGCATCGATCTCCACCAGGTCGTGGATGATCACCATCTTGAGCACGCGCAGGACGTCGAACCGCGGCCAGTTGGCATGCTCGGCCAGAGTGATGACGAGCAAGCACAGGTGCCACGAGTGCTCGGCATCGTTCTCGGCGCGCCGGCTGTTAATGAGGACAGTCTGCCGGAAGATTTCCTTCAGCTTGTCGACCTCGACGATGAAACGGATCTGTTGCGTCAGGCGCGCGCGGGCGGAGAGGATGGTGGAAGGAGTCACGAGTCCACCGAATCGTTCACTGACAGCCAACGCAAACCCGAAGCGCCGCCCCGCTCCATGACCCAGGCCTTCCCATCTCCAGTGTTGCCTTCCGGGGCGGGGGACTTTTGCGTGAGTCCTTTACCCATGAAAATCCTCGTTGCCGACAAGATCTCGCCCAAGGGAGTGGCCCTGCTTCGCAACCAGCCCGGTTTCGAAGTCGTGGAGGCGTACAATTCCCCCCGGGAGAAGCTGCTGGAGATCGTCAGGGACGTGCAGGCCATCGCCGTGCGGAGTGAGACGAAGATCACCGCCGAGGTCATTGCCGCGGCGTCGAAGTTGCAGGTCGTCGGCCGCGCGGGCGTGGGCGTCGACAACGTCGACGTCGAGGCGGCCACCGAGCGCGGCGTGGTCGTCATGAACACCCCGTCGGGCAACACCATCGCGACGGCGGAGCTCACGTTCACCCACATGCTCTGCGGCGCCCGCCCGGTGCCGCAGGCCTCCTCCTCCATGCGCGAGGGCAAATGGGACCGCAAGACCTTCGCGGGCATCGAACTCTACAAGAAGGTGCTCGGCATCGTCGGCCTTGGCCGCATCGGCGGCGAAGTGGCCCGCCGCGCGCAGGCCTTCGGCATGCGCGTGCTCGCCTATGACCCCTATCTCGCGCCCAGCCGCGCCAAGGCCATGCAGGTCGAGCAGGTCGACCTCGACACGCTGCTTCACGAATCGGACTACATCACCGTGCACATTCCGCTCACCGAGCAGACCCGCTACATGATCAACGAGGCGGCCTTGGCGAAGACAAAGAAGGGTGTGCGGCTCTTCAACTGCGCCCGCGGCGGCATCATCCAGGCCTCGGCGCTCATTGCCGCGCTCAAATCGGGCCACGTCGCCGCCGCCGGCCTCGATGTGTATGAAGACGAACCGCTGCCGGCGGACCACGAGTTGCGCCGGCTGCCCAACGTCACCCTGACGCCGCACCTCGGCGCCTCGACCGCCGAGGCGCAGGAAAGCGTGGGCATCGAGATCGCCGAGGCCATCATCGACGCGCTCCGCGGCGGCATCATCCGCAATGCCGTCAACATGCCCTCGATCGACGCCGCCACGCTCAAGGTGCTGGGACCCTACCTCGACCTCGGCGCCAAACTTGGCACCCTCGTGCAGCAGATTGCACCGCAGCAGGTCGACAAGCTCCGCATCACCTATTGGGGCAAGATCGTCGACCTCGATGCCAATGCCGTCACCCGCAGCATCCAGCGCGGTTATCTTCGCCAGATCGGCGGCACGGAAGTCAATTTCGTAAACGCGCCGGTGCTGCTGCAACGGCTCGGCGTGCAGGTGGAGGTCGTCAAGTCGGCCGCCGACTCCGACTACACCGAGCTGATCCAGGTCGAGACCGTAGGACCCGACGGCCGGGTTTATTCCGCCGCCGGCACGCTTATCGGCAAGGGCAACAACCCGCGCATCGTGGCGATCAACAGCCGCGACGTCGAGGTCGCCGCCGAGGGCAAGCTGCTGGTCCTGGAGAACGTGGACGTGCCCGGCATGGTCGGAACCGTGGGGACGATCCTCGGTCGGGACGGCGTCAACATCGCCGACATGTCGCTGAGCCGCCTCAAGCCCGGCGGCACGGCCTACATGGTCGTGCGGGTCGACAGCGAGCCGAGCCCCGCTGCCCGGCAGGAGATCAAGTCCAACCCGGCCATCAAGATGGCCAAGTTTGTGCAACTGTAATCCATGTTTACTCCACTCCTCATCGCGGCCGTCGTCGGCTACTTTCTGGGGGCGCTCCCGTTTGGCTACCTGGTGGCCCGGGCGCACGGGGTGGATATTTTCAAGGCGGGCAGCGGCAACCCCGGCGCGACCAACGTCAAGCGCGTGCTCGGGGCGAACGCGGGCTACACGGTTTTTTTTCTCGATGCGCTGAAGGGCTCTGTTGCCGCCGGCTGGCCGCTTTATCTTTGGTGGAAGCGACATCTTGTATTGATGATCGTGGTCGTCGATGGCGTGGGGCGCGCGCCTTTCCCAACCTTCGCGGAAGCGCAGCTGCTGGGGATGGTCGGCGTATTAGCGGCGGTTCTTGGTCATGCCTTTTCCATCTTCACCCGCTTCAAGGGCGGCAAGGGGGTGGCCACCTCCTCCGGCGGGCTGCTCGTGCTCATGCCCGTGCCGATTCTGATCGGCGCCGCCGCCTGGTTCATCACGTTATTCGTCTCACGGTATGTATCCCTGGCGTCGATTCTCGCCTCGATTGCCGTGCCGGCGGCGGCGTGGACGCTGGGCCGGCCGCTCGTCCTCAAAATCGTCGTCACTCTGCTCGGCGCGCTCGTGATCGCGCGGCATCACTCCAACATCCGCCGCCTGCTTGCCGGCACCGAGCATCGGTGGGAGCGCAAACCGGCGAAGGAGGCTTCATGAACAAACCCTCCGTCATCAACATCGGCTTTTGCGGCCTCGGCACGGTGGGGCAGGGTGTCTGGAAGCACCTTTCCGCCAGCCGCGCGGCGCTTGAGGCCAGGCTCGGCGCCAGACTCGAGCTGTACCGGGTCGCGGTGCGCGATCCCAGCAAGCCGCGCGCCGTCAGTGTGCCCCCCGCCAAGCTCACCACCGACGCGCTCGCCGTGGCCACCGATCCAGCCGTGCACATCGTGTGCGAACTCATCGGGGGCACGACCCTGGCGCGCGAGGTCACCCTCGCGGCGCTCGCCAGGGGCAAGATCGTCGTCTCCGCCAACAAGGCGCTGCTGTGCGAATCCGGCGCGGAGATTTTTGCGGCGGCGCGAAAGGGCGGCGGCCATTTTTTCTTCGAGGCCAGCGTGGCCGGCGGCATCCCCATCATCAAGGCGCTGCGCGAGGGTCTCATCGCCAACCGCTTCCGGCGCATCTACGGCATTCTCAACGGCACCTGCAACTACCTCCTTACGCGCATGGAGCGCGAGGGGGCGTCCTACGCCGATGTCCTGGCCGATGCCAAGCGGCTCGGCTATGCCGAGGCGGATGAGACGCTCGATGTGCAGGGATGGGACACCGCGCACAAGGCCGCGATCCTCGCCTTCCTCGCCCACGGTGTGTGGGTGAAGACCGACCAGATGCTGGTCGAGGGCATCACACGGATCACCCAGACCGACATCGTCCATGCCGCCCAGCTCGGCTACGGCATCAAGCTGCTGGCGGTGATCACCCGCGACTTCGAAACCAACCAGCTGTCCGTCCGGGTGCACCCGACGCTGCTGCCGCGCCGCCTCGTGCTCGCCAATGTCGACGGGGTTTACAACGGCATCGCCGTCACCGGCGATGTGGTCGGCACCACGCTCTACATCGGCCGGGGGGCCGGGCAGGACGCCACTGCCAGTGCGGTCATCAGCGACATCGCCGATGCCGTCACGCTGCTCACCAGCGGCAAGTCGGTGGTTGTGCCGGACGAGGCCGCGGCGATCCACGCCGGGGGCCGCAAGGGCGTGAAGCTCGCGCCCCTCGAGTGCATCGTCAGCCGCTACTACCTGCGCCTGGAGGTCAGGGACCAGCCTGGCGTGCTCGCCCAGATTGCCACGATCATGGCCCAGAACTGCGTGAGCATCGAGAGCGTCATCCAGCGCGGCAGCCGTCTGCCCGACACGGCCACGCTCATTCTCACCACGCATCAAAGCAACGAGCAGGCCATCCGCACCACGCTGGCCGGCCTGGCGGAGCTCGCCAGTGTGCTCGAGGAGCCTTTGCTGCTGCGCATCGGGGATTTCGACGAATGAACTGCATGGCTGCGCCCCTCCACGTAGGAAGCCCGCTCGCGGGCGATGGCTCAGGATCGGTCGCAAGCGACCTTCCTACAGGTCTCCCTTTTCGTACTTAATCTCCCAACATGGCACGCATCGTCCAGAAATACGGTGGCACCTCGGTGGGGGACATCGAGCGCATCAAGCGCGTCGCCGAACGTATCAAGGCCACCCGCGACGACGGTCACCAGCTCGTCGTGGTCGTGTCGGCCCGCTCGGGCGTCACCAACGAACTGATCGCCCGCGCCCGGGCGATCCATGAGCATCCCTCCGAACGGGAGATGGACATGCTGCTGGCAACCGGCGAACAGGAGACCATCGCCCTGACCGCCATCGCCCTGCACGCGCTCAAGGTGGATGCCGTGTCCTACACCGGTGCGCAGGCCGGCATTTTCACCGACGCGGCGCACACCAAGGCCAAGATCAAGACGATCAACACCCGGTCAATCGAACGCGACCTTAAGGCCGGCAAGGTCGTCATCGTCGCCGGCTTTCAGGGCATCAACGAGGACGGCGAGATCACCACGTTCGGCCGTGGCGGCTCCGACCTCACGGCCATCGCGCTGGCCGCCGCCGTCAAGGCGGACAAGTGCGAGATCTACACCGATGTCGACGGCGTCTACACGGCCGATCCGCGCGTCGTGAAGGACGCCCGTAAACTGGAGGAGATCAGCTACGACGAAATGCTGGAACTCGCGAGCAGCGGCTCCAAGGTCATGCAGTCGCGTTCCGTGGAGTTCGCCAAGAAATACAATGTGGTCTTTGAGGTCCGTTCATCATTCAATCACAACCCGGGAACCATCGTGAAAGAAGAAGTCGCCTACATGGAACAGGTCGTCGTGCGCGGCGTGGCCGTGGACAAGGACCAGGCCAAGGTCATCGTCAGCAACATTCCCGACAAACCGGGCTCGGCTGCGAAGGTGTTCCGCGCCCTGGCTGACGCGAACGTCATCGTCGACATGATCGTGCAAAACGTCGGCCGCAACGGCATCGCCAACCTCACCTTCACGGTGCCGCAGGGGGATTCGCACCGGGCGAAAAGGGCGCTCGAACCCGTCTTCACCGAACTCGGCGGCGGCGAGGTGGCCATCCACGATCAGATCGCCAAGCTTTCCGTCGTGGGCGTCGGCATGAAGACGCACAGCGGCGTGGCCGCCACGCTTTTCCAAGCGCTGGCCGCCGAAAGCATCAACATCGAGCTCATCAGCACCTCCGAGATCAAGATCTCGGTCGTGGTCACCGCCGCCCGGGCCGATGACGCCGCCCGCGTCGCGCACGCGGCGTTCGGTTTGGAGAAGGCCATCTAGTGGAGCTCAGTTCAACGGATCGCCTGAAGATCGATCTTTAATCCAGTCGGGCCACCAAGAGGCAAGGAAGTCACCCAAGCGGGGAAAGTCCGTTTGATTTATTTTGAGCATGCCGGTGCCTTGTTGCGGCTAATTCTTCCTGGGCATGAAATTCATCAGCACGCGCGGGCAGACTGAACCGCTCGGCTTCTCCGAGGCCGTGGCCATCGGCCTCGCCCCCGACGGCGGTCTGTTCCTGCCGGAGACGCTGCCGGAACTCCCGGGCGAGCTGGCGCGATACGCCCGCCTGGATTACGCGGCCCTCTGCCATGAATTTATCCGCCGCTTTGCCACCGACGTGGAGGCGGCGGCGCTCAAGGATATGGTCACGCGTGCCTACCGCGGGTTCACGCATCCGGCCGTTGCCCCGCTCGAGCAGCTTGGTGAAAACCTTTTCGTCCTCGAACTCTTCCACGGTCCGACCCTCGCCTTCAAGGATTTCGCGCTGCAACTGCTCGGCAATCTCTACGAGCACCAGTGCCGGCTGCGCGGCGAAACACTCAACGTGCTCGGCGCCACCTCGGGCGACACGGGCGCGGCGGCCATCCACGGACTGCTCGGCAAGCCCGGCGTCGCGATTTTCATTCTCTATCCCGACGGGCGCATCGCTCCGCTGCAGGAGCGGCAGATGACCTGCACCGGTGCCGCCAATGTGTTCGCGCTGGCGGTCGAGGGCACGTTCGACGACGCGCAGGCCGCGCTGAAGGACGTGTTTGGCGACCAGGTGTTCCGCCAAAAACACCGGCTCTCGGCGGTCAATTCCATCAATCTGGCGCGCGTGCTGGCCCAGTGCGTTTACTACCTCTACGCCTGGCTGCGGCTGCCGCCGGAGAAGCGGCTCAACGTGGAGTTCGTCGTGCCCACGGGCAACTTCGGCAACGTCCTCGCCGGCTGGATGCTCCAGAAAATGGGCGTGCCAATCCGCGGCTTCAAGATCGCCACCAACCAGAACGACATCCTCTATCGCCTCTTTACGACCGGCGAGTATCGCATCGCCGCGGTCGCGCCCAGCCTCGCGCCCTCGATGGACATCCAGGTGGCGTCAAACTTCGAGCGCTTCCTCTACTACAGCGCCGGCCGCGAACCGGCGCGGGTGCGCGAGATCATGCAGACCTTCAAGGCGAACGGAGTCTACCGCTTCGAGCATTTCGATGCCGACACCTTCACCGCCTCGCATTGCACGGACGCGGAGATAACCGGCATCATCAAGCACGTCTACCATAAGTACGGCTACGTCTGTGACCCGCACACGGCCTGCGGCTTCAAGGAGATCAGCCGCGACCGCGTCAGCGTGGTGCTGGCCACGGCCAGTCCGGCCAAGTTTCCGGACGTCATCCGCGCCGCGATCGGCCGGGAGCCGACCCATCCGAGCCTTGAGGCGCTCAAGTCCCGATCCGTCGACAAGCATCCCGTGAAGGCCGATCCCGCGGCGATCAAGGACTTCATCGAACGGCACGGGGTGTAGGGTGGCCGGCGGATGAATCATGGGTGGTTTGACGCCCCGACCCCGGCGAGGCCCTGACCCGGGGACGAAAAATCCTTCGGCTCGCATCGTTGACTCTGCCCGGCTTCTGGGCTTGCGTGAAGCCGGTCCGTCGTTACCCGAACAATTGTTGAGCAATGAGACGCTTCATTCTGCTGTTATTCATCACGTGCCCTCTATTCGCCGGCTCAGTCATCCCCATCCTGAGCCTCAAAAGCGGAAAGATCTACCATGACGTGCTGGTGGTCTCAGACCGTCCCACGGTCATCACGGTGCGCTGCAGGGAGGGCCTGTTTCAAGTGAAGAAGGACGATTTGCCTGACGAACTGGCGAAAGTGTATCCGGTGGACAAGGAAGGCGCCCTTCGCGAAGAAAAGGAACGCACCGAGTCCATCCAGAAATCGATAGAGGCGGAGCACCAGCGCGAGGAGAAAGCCAAGAGCGAGGTGGAAAAACGCAAAGCCGAGCTTGACAGGAAACTCGTGAAGAGCGGCTGCAGGATTGTTTCCTTTGCGCCCGTTGGTCCGGGGCAGGTCATGATCGAATTCAAAAACGAGACGGACGCCCCGCAGCGGATTTCCCCGACGGATGTTCTTTGCCGGGCCACCGACGGGCGGGTCTTTGATGGGGGATGGCTGGTGAGCACCAAGGACGGCATGGCGCTCAGCACGGATCCCTACCCCTTGCCGGGGAACGCCACCATTCGACTGCCCACTTCCTTCTTCCAGGAAAGAGGCATCGATGTCAGTGAGATATATTGGAAGCAGTGACGACCGGGATCAGCATTTCAGCCGGTGACGGCCGTTCATGCCCTTGCAGCTGGCACGCCCGCCAGACGTCCTCCCGCAACCCTTTTCCTCATGATCATCCCCTCTCCATGAAAACCATCGCCGCCGCAGTCTTCCTGGCTGCCGCCGTCGCGGGCTTCGGCCAGACGGCATCGCAGAGCTCGCAGCCGCCGGTCACCGTGCGCGTCGCCACGGAGGTGGAGGAACTCGCCCGGGGCTACGCCGCGGCGTTTTCCAGCATCACGCGCACCCCGGTCTATCTGGTTCATTCGCGGGACGGCACCACCACGGTCCTCGTCAGCATCAAGTCGGTGAAAGCCTCGGCCGGAGTCCTGGTGGTCGAAACCGACAAGGGTCTGGTTTACATTCTCAACCCGAAGGACGTGGTGATGATCACGGATGTAGCCCCGAAGAAGGATTCATGAGATTATCATCGGCGAGGGAGGGTGGACCCGCCTGCCGGAGGGCATGCCGCTTTGCGTCGTGGGCGCATCCTCCGTCCGTCGTGGCCCGGCTGCGGGCCATGCAGGCGGCGGCCGGACCGGGAAATTGAACCCCGGGGCAGGGTGCGGACAGACCGGAAAAACAGAATGGACACCCGCCCATGATTCGCTTTTCCTCCCCCTGCCTTACCAATCCGTCATGCTGCTTCACCCGGTCATTCGCATTTCGATCATCGGCTTGATTATCATTAGCCGCCGGCCCGGGCATGGCGACATGGCGTAAATGGCAGCGCATACACCACGTCACTCTCAATGCCCCGGGCCAGAACCCCGGGGCTTTTTTATGAAGAACCCCCCGCTTAAAATCTACGACACCACCCTCCGCGACGGCACCCAGGGTGAGGGCATATCGTTCTCCGTAACTGACAAGCTCCTCATCACTGAACGACTGGATCATTTCGGCGTCGACTATATCGAGGGCGGCTTCCCCGGCTCCAACCCCCGCGATATCACGTTCTTCGCCGAGGTGGGCCGGTTGAAACTTCGTCATGCCAAGGTCGCCGCCTTCGGGTCGACCCGCCGCGCCGGCGTCTCCGCCGCCCACGACACCCAGCTCAAGGTGCTGCTCGACGCCGGGACTCCCGTCGTGGCCATCGTCGGCAAGACGTGGCTGCTCCATGTCACCGAAATCATCCGCACCACGCCCGAGGAAAACCTCGCCATGATCGAGGACTCGGTGCGCCATCTCGTCGCCCAAGGCCGGGAGGTCGTCTACGATGCCGAGCACTTTTTCGACGGCTTCAAGGACAATCCCGATTACGCCCTCCGAACCCTGGTCGCGGCGAAACGCGGGGGCGCAGCCAACCTCACCCTGTGCGACACCAACGGCGGCACGCTCGTCGACGACCTCAAGGAGATCGTGGCGCGGGTCGTGCGTGAATTTGGCGGCGGCCACGTCGGCGTGCACTGCCACAACGACAGCGGTCTCGGTGTCGCGGTCTCGCTCGCCGGTATCGCGGCCGGCGCCACGCTCGTGCAGGGCACGATCAACGGCTATGGCGAGCGCACGGGCAACGCGAACCTCGTCAGCATCCTGCCGAGCCTGTTTTTGAAAATGGGCCGCACCGCCTTCTGCCGGCCCAGCCTGCCGCATCTGCGCGAACTCTCGCACTATCTCGACGAATTGGCCAACCAGCGCCCCGATCCGAAGGAACCCTTTGTGGGCGTCTCCGCCTTCGCGCACAAGGGCGGCCTTCACGCCAACGCCGCGCAGAAGGTTGCCCGCAGCTACGAACACATCGATCCCGCTGCGGTCGGCAACCACACGCGCGTGCTGGTATCCGACCTGGCCGGCCGCAGCAGCATCGTCATGAAGGCGAAGGAACTGGGCTTCGAGCTCGACGAGAAGACCCCGGAGTTGAAGGAGATCCTCGAGGAGCTGAAGCAGCTTGAGTTCGAGGGGCATGAGTTTGAGGCGGCCGACGCGTCCCTGAAGCTGCTACTGGCGAAATGGCTCAAAAAACACGCGCCCGCGTTCGAGTTCGAGGGATACCGCGTGATCATCGAGCGCCGCGGACCGGAGTCCTCGGTCGTCGCCGAGGCGACGGTAAAGCTGAAGGTGAGGGGCAAATCCATGCACACGGTGGCCGAATGCGTCGGCCCGGTGGGCGCGCTCGACAAGGCGCTGCGCTTGGCGCTCGACAAGGCCTATCCGGTCATCAAGGACACGACGCTGAGCGATTACAAGGTGCGCATCCTCGACAGCAAGCGCGGCACCAACTCCCGCGCCCGCGTGCTGATCGAGACCACGGACGGCGAGGAGCTGTGGGGCACGGTCGGCGTGAGCGACAACATCATCGAGGCCAGCTGGGAGGCGCTCCGCGACGCCGTCGAATACAAACTCCTGCTCGAGGAGGAGAAACCCCAAACCGGAAAGCAGATACCGGAAACCGGATAGCCGAAACCGGAGGTTTAGATTACGGATGCCGGATAGAAGGCAGCTTCTCTTTCCGCTATCCGGTTCCCCCGATCCGGTTTCACAGCATCGGCGCGAGCAGCCGGCTGAGGTCCTCGGCAACGTTGCCGAGCAGGCGCCGCCGCGACGACTTCTCCGCCGTCATCAGGGCGCAGTGGACGATGAGCTCCTGCGCCCAGGCGCGCATGGCGCGCACCTCGGGCTCGGAATAGACGAACACGCCGATCTCGAAGTTCACGAAGAGCGAGCGCAGGTCGAAGTTGGCCGAGCCGAGCAGGCCGACGCGGTCGTCGACGATCATGCCCTTGCTGTGCATCATGCCCGGCTGAAAGAGGAGCACCTGCGCGCCGGCCTTCTGCAGCTCGCGCAGGTAATAGCGCCGCGCATGGTCGGCGATCGGATGGTTCGAGCGGGCCGGCACCACGAGCTTCACCTCGTGACCGGTGCGCGCCTTCACCAGCAGCGAACGAAAGAGCACCTCGTCGGGGATGAAATAGGGCGTGATGATCCAAATGCGGCGCTTCGCCTCCTGGATGAACGAGAGGATGCCTTCGTAGAGCGCATCGCCCTCGACGTCGGGTCCGCTGGCGACGACCTGCAGCTCACACGCGCCGTGCGGCTTGATCACCGGTGTGCCACGCTCCGCATGCAGGGTATCGACCGACTGGCCGCTCGCGTAGCACCAGTCGGCGAGGAAAATCTCGTTGAGCAACTCGACGGCGGGACCCTCGATGACCGCGCCAAAGTCGCGCCAGCGCTTCTTGAGCGCCCGCGGCCCCATGTACTCGATCGCGAGGTTATGGCCGCCGAGGATGACACGCTGTTGGTCGAACACGGCGATCTTGCGATGATTGCGGAGATTCGCGGAGCCGCGCCACTGCAGCATCAGCACGGGCATGAAGCGCTGCACCTCGCCGCCCGCCTGGCGGACCGGATTAACGAAGCCGCGGCTGCTCAGGATACAACCCACGGCGTCAAGCAGCAGCCTTACTTTCACCCCCTCTCGCGCGCGCTGCGCCAGCAATTCCACCATCCGCCTCCCCGTGTCATCGCGACCGAGAATAAAGGTCATCAAGTGGATCGTGTGTCTGGCCTCACGAATCTGCCGTTCGAACTCGGCATACGCCTCCTTGCCGCTGGTGAGAAAACGCACGGCGTTTCCGCCCACCGGCGGGCACCCGCTCGCGCGCACGAGGGCCTGGGCGATGGCCCCGGCTGCGGCGGCCGTGGTCACTGTGGTCGCGTCCGAGGGCACGGGCGACAGGCGCGACTTGCGGGCGACGAGGCGCCGGAGTTTGCGTCCACCGAGCAGCAGGTAGAGCGGCACTCCGACATAGGGGATGAGCACGATGACAAGAAGCCACGCCATCGTGTTGCCTGGCTGCCGTTTTTCGCTCATGAGGCGCGCAATCAGAAAAACCGCGAGCAGGAACCCGCCGACCGTCAGCAGGTGGCTCAGAATCTCGGAATACAGCGGGGACCCCGTCTTCATGATCGTCCGGCGCCATTCTGGCGGTGCGTTTCGTGGAGGAAAGCGCATTCGCCGGCCGGTTGGGGCAGAGTCCGCCCCAGCCGCCCCTTGCCAACCCGGACGAACTGTGTGTTAGTTTCCGATTTCTGATCATGGCTTTGTCGTCCGCCGCCACCGCCCAGCTTAAACGCAAACTCGGCGCCGCCGTCCGCACCGGCCGACGGGCGCGGTGGGAGGCGTCGTTCGACAGCAGCAAGCTGTCGTTCCTGCCCGAGGCGGTGATCAAGCCGCGCCAGGCCGCGGACGTGGGCATGGTGCTGGCGCTTGCCAACCGGCATCGCGTACCCGTCACGGTGCGCGGCCGCGGCACGACGCTCACCGGCGCGGCCGTGCCGCTGCGCGGCGGCTGGGTGATCGATCTCACCGGCCTGCGCCGCATCCGCATCGATGCTGAGGCCGGCATGGCCCACGTGCAGGCGGGTGCGACCAACGCCGCAATCCACGCCGCCGCCGAGGCCCGGGGCTGGTTTTACCCGCCCGATCCGTCGTCAAACCAGTATTGCACCATCGGCGGCAACATCGCGTGCAACGCCGGCGGCATGCACGGCGGCAAATACGGCGTCACCCGCGACTACGTGCTCGCCCTGAAGGGCTTCCTGCCGACCGGCGAGTGGGTGGAGTGGGGCACCGCCACGAAAAAATTCTCCGCCGGCTTCAATCTCCGCGACCTCTGGATCGGCAGCGAAGGCCTGCTTGGCGTGGTCACCGACGCCGTGCTCAAGCTCATCCCCCTGCCACCGGCGCGCTGGACGCTGCTCACGGCGTTTGCCGATGAGGTCACGGCGCTGCGCGCGGCGCGGGCGCTGTTTGCGCAGCGCCTGTCGCCCGCCATCTGCGAATTTCTTGACCGATCCAGCGTGCAGTGCGTCGAGCGCGCCACGAGCCAAAGCGTGTTCGCCGGCCAGACCGGCCGGCCGCTGATCCTGCTCGAACTCGCCGGCTCGGTGCACGAGGTCGACGACCAGAAACTGGAGGTGCGGGCCTGGGCGCAACAGCACGCCGCTGCCTTCCGGGAGGCGCGCAGCCGAGCCGAAGCCGAGCGCCTCTGGGAGGTGCGCCGCCGGTGCTCCAGCGCGATGTTTGAGCTGGGTGACGCCAAGCTCAACGAGGACGTTGCCATTCCCATGCAGCAGTACGAGCGCTTCGCCCGCTTTCTCGAACGCCTGCGCCGCGAGTCCGGACTGCCCATTCCCACCTTCGGACATCTCGCCGACGGCAACCTGCACGTGAACCTCATGTATCACCAGGACAACCCGGCCGAATGCCGCGCCGCCGAAGCCGCGGTGCAGCGGCTCATGGAAACCGTGGTGTCACTGGGCGGCGCCATCTCGGGCGAGCACGGCATCGGTCTCGCGAAGACGCCGTTCCTGCGGCTCCAGCACCGCCCGGCGCAGGTGCGCGCCATGCTGGCGGTGAAACGCGCGCTCGATCCGCGCGGCATCCTCAATCCGGGGAAAATGTTCGAGGTGTTCCAGGTTTGGAAGCATCCGCGCGTGCCGGTGCACCTGCCGTGGGACCACTGAGCGACGACAGAGAAGGGATTGAATTTGCGGGGAGCGGGCTGATCGGTCGGGCCGCCTTCAGACCAAACCCTGGTCGAGCATCGCCTCGGCGACCTTGCGGAAGCCGGCAATGTTCGCGCCATCCACATAGTTGACCCAGCCGGCCTGCTCACCGAAGCGGACGCACTGGTTGTGAATGGCTTTCATGATTTCGCTCAGCCGCTTGTCCACCTCGTTGCTCGACCACTGCAGGCGCATGCTGTTCTGCGACATTTCCAATCCGCTGACCGACACGCCGCCTGCGTTGGCGGCCTTGCCCGGGCCGAACAGGATCTTGTGTTCGAGGAAGACATCGACCGCCTCCGGGGTCGACGGCATGTTCGCGCCTTCGCCCACGCAAATGCAGCCATTTCTGACGAGTGTTTTGGCTTCCTCGCCGTTCAGTTCGTTCTGCGTGGCGCAGGGCAGGGCGACATCGCACGGCACGCCCCAGGGCCGCCGGCCGGCGTGATATTCGCAACGGAATTGCTCTGCGTATTCCGAAATACGGCCGCGCCGCACGTTCTTGAGTTCCTTCACATAGGCGAGCTTTTCGGCGGTGAGGCCTTCGCGGTCGTGGACGAATCCGTCGGAATCAGAGAAGGTGACGACCTTGGCGCCCATCATCATGGCTTTTTCCGCCGCGAACTGGGCCACGTTGCCCGAGCCGGAAATCGTGACGATTTTTCCGCTCATGCTATTGCTACGCGTATGCAGCATTTCCTCGACGAAGTAGACCAGACCGTAGCCGGTGGCCTCCTCGCGGATGCGGCTGCCGCTCCAGTTGATGCCCTTGCCGGTGAGCACGCCGGTGAATTCGTTGTGCAGCTTCTTGTAATAGCCGTAGAGGAAGCCGATTTCGCGGCCGCCCACGCCGATGTCACCCGCCGGAACGTCGGTGTCGGGGCCGATGTGGCGGAACAGCTCGCTCATGAACGCCTGGCAAAAATGCATCACCTCCTCGTCGGACTTGCCTTTCGGATCGAAATCCGAACCGCCCTTGCCGCCGCCCATGGGGAGGGTCGTCAACGCATTCTTGAGCACCTGCTCGAAGGCGAGAAATTTCAGCGTGCCCAGCCGCACCGAGGGATGGAACCGCAGACCGCCCTTGTAGGGCCCGATCGCGCTGTTCATCTGCACCCGGTAACCGCGATTGACCTGCACCTCGCCGTGACGATCCATCCAGGTCACGCGAAACATGATGGTGCGCTCCGGTTCGGTCAGCCGCTCGAGGATGCGGGCCTGCCGGTACTTCGGGTTCTTCTCGATGAAAGACCACACGGATTTGGAAACCTCCGTGACGGCCTGATGAAACTCAGTTTCCGCTGGATAGCGCGCTTTGAGTTGCGCAAGGAAATCGGACAATTCTTGGGACATGGGTGGTTAACTCCTTGATCGATGAAAAACTGGATTGGAACGGCCGGGATGCTTCCTCAGATGGCAGCCTCGCCGCGCTCGTCGGTGCGGATGCGGACCACCTCGTCAAGCGGCACGACGAAAACCTTGCCGTCGCCGATCTTGCCCGTTTTGGCGGACTTGACGATGGTTTCGACGGTCCTGGCCACCAGCTCGTCTCCCACGGCGATTTCGACTTTCACCTTGGGGAGAAAATCGACGGTGTATTCGCTGCCGCGATAGATCTCGGTGTGGCCTTTCTGACGGCCGAAGCCCTTGACCTCGGTGACTGTCATGCCCTCGATGCCGATTCCGGAAAGGGCTTCCTTAACTTCCTCGAGCTTGAAGGGCTTGATGATGGCGATGACGAGTTTCATGGAGGGGGAGGGTTGACAGTTGGGGATTGGGAACGACAGAGGTTGACAGGATTGCGGTAACCGACACCGGCTTTGTGATAAAGTGCCGGTGCTGGCACCGGAGCCTTCGGTTCATGAGAACGTGATTAACGGGAATGGTTTACAGGGTGAGGGCGAGGTGAGACTCCGGGCGGTGTCTTCACGGATGGCAGGAGCAAAAAGACAACGTCCCTCCCGGGTCAATAATCGGCCATGGTACTTGGGATGGTCGATTGCATGCAGCTCCATGACACGTTCGAGCATGCGCACAGCCGGTGTAATCTCAAGCGCGATGACGAACCGGGAAATGGTGGCAGGGTACACTCTGGACCCCCGGCTGTTATTCCCGCCCGGCCGGATCCAGAAGCCGCCGTTAGGCGGCGGCTTCCCGGTGAACAACTCGACGCAACTTTCCCATTGCGGTCGCAATTTCACCCCACTCTAGTCTGCTCCTTCAAGCTGCATGTACCTTCAGGCGCTCAAGCTTCATGGCTTCAAGTCCTTCGCTGATTCCACTATTCTCCGCTTTGAACCCGGCGTCACCGCCATTGTCGGTCCCAATGGCTGCGGCAAGAGCAACATCGCCGACGCCATCCGCTGGGTGCTCGGCGAGCAGAGCGCCAAGGCCCTCCGCGGCGGCAAGATGCAGGATGTCATCTTCGAGGGCACCGACACGCGCCGGCCACAGAATCTCTGCGAAATCTCCCTTCTGCTGACGGAGTGCGAGCAGCAGCTCGGCACCGAGTATCACGAGGTCGAGATCATGCGCCGCACGTCGCGCGACGGCCTGAGCGACTATTTCCTCAACGGGCAGCCCTGCCGCCTCAAGGACATCCACAAGCTCTTCATGGACACCGGCGTCGGCCGTACGTCCTACTCGATCATGGCGCAGGGCCAGATCGATCAGGTGCTCTCTTCGAAGCCCGAGGAACGGCGCGCCGTCTTCGAGGAGGCCGCGGGCATCACGCGCTACAAGAGCCAGCGCCGCGAGGCCCTCGCCAAGCTCGCGCTGACCGACCAGAATCTGATGCGCGTGACCGATGTGATCGCCGAGGTCGGCCGCCAGATCGGCAGCCTGCGCCGCCAGGCCTCCAAGGCCATGCGCTACAAGCGCCTCAGTTTCCGTCTCCGCCACCTCAGCCTCGCCCACAGCGGCTGGCAGTGGGGGCAGCTGAGCGCCACCATCGCCGGACTGGAAGCGGACGTTGCCGCCCGGCGGGCCACGACCGTGGCGCACCGCGCCACGCTGGAGGAACGCCAGCGCGAGTTGAATGAAATCAAGGCCCGCCGCAGCGATTATCACCTGCGCGTGCAGGAGGCGCAGCAGGCGGTCTTCGACCTGCGCTCGCGGAAGGAGCAGGCCGAGAATCAGGCCGGCCTCGCCCGGATCAAGCAGACCGGCCTCGAGGAACGCATCCAGTCGAGCCGCGACGATCTGGCCGAACTCGAAATGCAGCTCCGCGAGGTGGCCGCGCAGGCCGACAGCGGGGTGCAGGACAAGCAGCTCCAGCTCAGCCTGCTCGGCAGTTCCGACGCCGCTTTCCAGCAGCGCAATCGCGAACTGACCATCGTCGAGGGGGAGCTGAGCCGGCAGGAGCAGCAGCTCCAGCAGGCGAAATTCGATCTGCTCCAGCTGGAGGGCGTGATGGCCCGCCTGCGCACCGACTGTTCCGGGTATGAGGTCGAATCGAAGACCAGCGTGGTGCGGCACGACGAGCTCGCCGCGCAGATCGGGGAGGGGCGCCAAGCGATGACCGCCGCCACCGCCCGGGCCGGCGAGGAGCAGCAACGCCTCGCAACCGCGCGCGTCGAGCAGAGCCGCGCCCACAACGAGGTGCAGGCCGCGCAGCATGCGCTGCAGGAGGCCATGGAGCGCTTCCGCGAGGGACAGCGCCACCTCCAGGAACTCGATCGCACGCTGGCCCAGCGCACGGCGCGGCTGCGCCTCCTGAAGCAGCTTCATGAAAAATGGGAAGGCTTCGGCGAGGGGGCCCAGGCCCTCCTGGCGGGACGGCTCGAAACCATCCTCGCCGGCCGAAAGGTTGCACCCATCACCCACGGCCTCGAGGTGAAGCCCGAATTTGGCCAGGCCCTCGCGGCACTGCTCGGCTCCGCGGTCGAGGCCATCTCCGTGGCCGATCTATCCGTGGCCCGACAGATTCTCGCGCACCTCGAGGAGCAGAGGATCGGCAGCGCCTGCCTCCAGATTGCGGAAGCCGGAAACCGGATTTCGGAGAGCCCTGCAGCCGGGCTGCCGCCGTTCCTGCAGCCGGCCACGATCGCGCTGGCCAACCTGGACCCCGCGCATCCGGTCGTCGGCCTGCTCGCCGCATGCTACATTGCGGAGGATCTGAACGCCTTTCTCGAATTTTGGCGGGTGAATCCGGCCTTCCCGTTCCTCCTCGTGGCCACGTCGAAGGGTGAGCTGGTCGACCGGCGCGGCCTCATCTATGGCGGCCATCAGCGGAAGCCGGCCGGCGGCATCGTGCAGCGAGAGATCGACCTGCGCGAGACCGCCCGGGAGCTGGCGCGCGAGCAGAAGCTCCACGACGAGCAGCGGGCGCTGATCAACCAGCTCGGCGCGGCGCTGGCCGCGGCCGAAGCCGTCCTCGAGCAGCGCCGCAAACACGTGCTCACCACCACGCAGCAGGTGGCCGGGGTGCAGGCCGAAGCGCGCAACGCCGACAAGACCAGCGAGGAGATGGCCAGCCGCCTCGAGCGCATGGAGCATGAACTGGCCGGCCTCGAGCAGGCCAGGATGGAGGCGGAGCAGCGCCTGATCCGCGCCCAGGCTGGACTGGCCGAGGCCGAGGAAAGGGTCGCCGCCCAACGGCAGGCCATCCTCGCGCTCGAGAACCAGATTGCCGCCCTCCGTACTGACCGCGACCTGAAGAAGGAGGCGCTTGCCCAGGCGCGCCTTGAACTCGCCGAGCGCCGCCAGAAGGTCGAGGTGCTCGACCGCGGTCTGGGCGAAATGGAGCGGCGCCGCGCCCAGATTGGCGAGCTGCTGGCGCAGCGCCAGCAGGAGGTCGCGGTCTGGACCGAGCAGGCCGCCGAACTCGAACAGGAGTCAGCCGCCCAGCTGGCCGGCGCCGGGGAGATTACCCGCACGCTCCTGATCGCGCAGGAGTCCGTGGAGAAGGTCCGTGGTGAACTCGTCGAGCTCGAACGGCAGATCACCGCGATCGAAGAGGGCCAGCAGAGCCTGCGGGCGCAAACCGATAGCACGCAGGAGGAGCTCAGCCGCGGGGAAGTAAAGCTCGCCGAGAACCGTTCGCGGGCCCAGTTCCTCACCGAGGAGGTGCAGCACGAATTTCAAACCGACCTCGCCACGGTGAACTGGAAGCTCCTGCTCTGGCACGCCGCGGACGACCCGCCGGATCTCAAGCTGCTCGATCTGGACGAGGACGAAGGGGAAAGTGGAGAGCGGAAACCGGAAACCGGAGAGCCGGACAGCGCTGAGGCAAAACTCAAAACGCAATCCGCAAAACGCAAAACCAAAAAGCAGAAGGGTGAGCCCACCGAGACCGATCTGGCCGCCCTCGACCAGACGAACTGGGAGGAGATCAAAGCCGGGATCGAGGCCCTGCGCCAACGGCTCAACAGCATGGGCGCGGTCAACCTGGTCGCCATCGAGGAATACGCCGAGCTGCGCCAGCGCTTCGATTTCCTCCGGACGCAGAACGATGATCTCACCAACGCCAGGGCGCAGCTCCTCAAGGCCATCGACGAGATCAACCGCACCTCGCAAAAACAGTTCGAACTCACCTTCGAGCAGATCCGGAAGAACTTTGAAAGCACCTTCCAGACACTGTTCGGCGGCGGGCACGCGCGTCTCGAACTCGTCCAGGCCGAGGACATCCTCGAGAGCGGCATCGAGATCATCGCCCAGCCGCCCGGCACCCGGCTGAAAAGCATTTCGCTGCTGTCGGGCGGCCAGAAAACACTCACGGCCGTGGCACTGCTCTTTGCCCTTTTCATGGTGAAGCCCTCGCCCTTCTGTCTGCTCGACGAACTCGACGCGCAGCTCGATGAATCGAACATCGGCCGCTTCACCAAGCTGCTCAAGCATTTCACCAAGGATTCGCAGTTCCTCATCATTACGCACAACAAGCGTACGATCGCGGCGGCCAACGGAATCTACGGCGTGACAATGGAGGAGCGCGGCGTGTCCAAGATCATCTCCATGCGGTTCGATCACGAGCGCGGCGAAGCCGAGGCGGTGGCCGACGCCGTCAGCACGGCCCGGACCACCGCCGCCGAACCGGAGACGGCGGTGCGGGAAAGTCCGGTCTAGCCTTTCTTCACCGGGAAGCGCTTGACGATGAACGGTGTGACGTCGACGACGCGTGCGCCCGTCGCTTGGTAAAGCGGCATTTCCACGATCATGTCCACCCCCGCTTCCCTGGCGATGGCCGGCCACTCCGGCTGGAGCAGGTCATAGATGTTCTTCAGGGGGGCGTCGCCGGTCAGCTGCTTCTGGGCGCGGGCCTGCATGGCATTGAGCTCACGGTCAATCTGGTCGGCCTTGGTGGCATCGCCGGCCGTAACCGCCTTGTTTTGCTCCTCAACCATGGCCTGCATCCTGGCTTTCCACACCTCCGACCGGTAGAAAACCTGCACGACCACGGCCCGGCTGAAGACGCCGACGGTCAGCTTGGCCTCGGGTCCGGACTGGGCGCGGGCCGGAGACGGGGAACCGAACAGCAGTCCAACGAGGGCGACCGCACCAACAGAAGCCGCCGGGAAGAGGGGTGATTTCATGGCTTGATCCTCGGTTATCCGACGCCGTGGGCAATGGCGGGAAGCCCCGGCGTCACCGCGGAGTTTGCGCCGGCAGGAACACTTGCGCGAGCGATATTTTGCGCCGCAAGGTGCGGTCGCTAAGGGAAGGGCCGGTAGGCCCTTGCTGGAAGGCTTGCCGGATCACCGATTCTCGCCATAATCGTAAATTTCAATGAATTCCCATCCCCACACACGTGGGGTTTGATCTCGGATAACCACCCTGTTGAGCAATATGTGGCGACGTCTCCTCAAATATCTGGCTCTATTGGCCCTCACTGTCCTGGTCGCTACATGGATTTTCTTCCGGTTGCCGATTGGTCACTCGATTACAGCCGAGGATTATGTCCATGGTAAAAAGTTCCCTCATTTGTGGGACTTGGATTTACGCGCCAGACTTGTTGAAGAGCCGCTTGGAAATGAACGCCTATTTCTCAAGAACGACAGGGAGCTTTGGGTTTCTTCCGAGGATTACCGTAAAGTCTATGGGGGGCCGCACGCCATGACCAACATTCGTTACCAAGTGTACCCAGTTCTTGCTGGCTTCGGTCTTGCACGGATCCTTGAGGCCACCGACTTTGACGACCGGCGCATGCGTAAAGAGCTGGAAATGCGCAATAAAGGATATATCGGACTTTATCAGCTGACGGCGACTGATAGGTTCCCGCCAGAATATCGAGAGGCGGCGTACGCCGTTGCGGGCGCCGTCTCGAAGGAGGGCCTCAAACCCAAACCACCGGGAGAGTATTATGCAGAGGTGCACGAGCGCGAGGGCGGCAAGTTCTTGGAGTTTACCTTGTGGAATGAACCTACGCTCAAGCGTCGTATCGCTCTTTACGACGTGGAGTAAAAAGAAGGTCACTATGATTTCCGGATGGAAATGAAGAAATCCAGCCAGCGGCCGTCCCTTGCGCCAGGGCTTGCCGGTTCCCCGATTCTTGGTTCCCGGAGGAACGGGTTGCATTCGAGCCGTCGGGAGCCGATAATGTTGCCGATGGATAAACCTGAACAACCCTTCATGGCCGAAGCTTCGACGTTTGAGGCTCAATTGCCTGCGCTGTTGAGCCAGCACGCTGGCAAATATGCGCTCGTGCATGGCACCGAGCTGGTCGGCGTGTTCGACACGGAGGCAAACGCATTGGCTGCGGGTTACCAGAAGTTCGGGCCAGTGCCCCTTTACATCCGGCAGGTATTGCCTGAGGAGCAGAAGGCTTCAGCACCAGCGTTGGTGCTGGGCATTCTGACGGCCGCGTGATCACCGTTCGATTCGGCGACGCCGACGCGGTAACTGGCGACGGACAGAAGGTCAAGGTGCCCGCTAAGCTCGCGTTGATGCAGCGCGGGCCAGTGATTCCAGTGGTTATTTCTCCCGATCAGACGTTCGCAGCTGCCCTTCAGGCGGCGAGCAAGCCGATTCCGCAGCCGGTGACGGGCTTCGCACTAGTGGATACGGGCGCGACGACTACGTGCATCGATGCAACTGTAGCGCAGAAGATGGGTTTGGCTCCGAGTGGAACCGCGAAGCTTTCGTCGGTAAGCCACGAGGGGACCCAATGCCTGACCTATCCGGTCCAACTGTTTTTTCCTGCGTGGAACGTGGGGCTTCAGGCTGCCAGAGCGATGGGAGTGACGATAGCGAATCAAGGAATCATCGCTCTAGTGGGGCGGGACTTGCTGCAAAACTGCGTTCTTGTATACAACGGGGCTGACGGGAGTTTTACTCTGGCACTTTGAGTGGACCGGCTTGGCGAGCCGTGCTGCGCGGCAACCGACGCCGCTTTTCCCAGCCCGCCCTCCCGTGAGGATGGGACCCACCATGGGCCTCCTGCGGTGTGCCCGCCGGGGCCGCATTGAAGGCGCGATCGAGGTTCCAACCGATCGGCTATGAAGAAGGACAGGAACCTCAGCGGGTGACTGCCAGAGATCCTGCGGTTACCGTATAAGTACAGTAACGGACTTAAAAGCCCGCTGCCATGCCGGCCGTCTTGGCGCCGGCCTAGAGGATGAGGTCGGGCGGCACGTTGGCCAGCGCCTCCTCCATCGTGGTGGTGCCCTCTTTCACCTTCAGCATCGAGTCCTGGTGGAGCGTCTTCATGCCCCCGCGCATGGCGATGCGCTTGAGTTCGGCGGTCTCGATCTCCTTGTTGATGCCCTCGGTGAGCTCCTCGCTGTTGAGCATCAATTCATGGATGCCGACGCGGCCCTTATAGCCGCTGCCGCTGCAGAGATGGCAGCCCTGCGGGTTGGCCTTGAAGATCTGGCTGCTCCAGCCGAGGGCCTTCTCAATGAGCTCCTTCTCCCGGGCCTTCGGCTCGTAGGGCTGCTTGCAGTTCCGGCAGACGCGGCGCAGGAGACGCTGGGCGCAGACGCAGACGAGCGAGGCGGAGATGTTGAACACCTCGACACCCATCTCGCTAAGGCGGGCGAGGGCGGAAGGAGCGTCGTTGGTGTGGAGGGTGGAGAGAAGCAGGTGGCCGGTGAGCGCGGCTTCAATGGCGATCTCGGCGGTTTCCTGGTCGCGGATCTCACCGACGAGGATCACATCGGGGTCCATGCGCAGGTAGCAGCGGAGTGCCCGGGCAAAGGTGAGGCCGATCTGCCGGTTCATCTGCATCTGATTGACACCCGCCAGGGTGTATTCGATGGGGTCCTCGGCCGTCTGGATGTTCACGTCGGGCGTGCTGACCTCGCCGAGCGCAGAGTAGAGCGTCATCGACTTGCCCGAACCGGTGGGTCCGCAGTGCAGGATCATGCCGTAGGGCTGGCGGATGCACTCGCGGTACTTGGCGAGGTTCTCCTCGGAGAAGCCGAGGGCGGTCAGGGGCAGGGTGGACTTCTGCTTGTCGAGAATGCGCATGACCACCTTCTCGCCGAAGTTCATCGGGCCGGTGGCGACGCGCAGGTCGATGTCGATGTTTTTCTTGGTGAATTTCTTGAAAACGATGCGCCCGTCCTGCGGCAGCCGGCGCTCGGCGATGTCGAGGTTGCACATGATCTTGAGGCGGGTGGTCAGCGCGTTGGTCACCTGCTTCGGCAGGCGGAGCTTTTCCTGGCAGAGGCCGTCGATGCGGTAGCGGATGAGCAGCTCCTTTTCCAACGGCTCGACATGGATGTCGGAGGCGCCGGAGATGTAGGCGTCCTCAATGAGGCGGTTGGCGAGCTGGATGATGGGGCCGGAATCCTCGCTCTCGAGTTCTTCGGCCTTCACCTCGCCGCCGGTGGTCGAGTAGGCTGTGTCGATGAGCTCGGCGACCTCGCCGATGTCGACCTCGCTTTCGCTGCCGATGGCGGGCCCCCCTTTGCCCGACTCCTTGAAATACTTTCTGACGAGCTGCTCGATGAGGGTGACGGGGGCGACGCGCACCTCGTCGATGGTCAGCTCGGTGGCCTGCTGGAACGCCTCGCGTTTCGCGTAATCCAGCGGGTTGGCCATGAGCACCGACACCGTGTTGGTGCCGGTCTTCCTCACCGGGAACACGCCTTCGCGCCGGATGATCTCCTCGCCGGTGATCTCGACCAGTTTATCCTCGACTTCCAGACCCTCGATCTTGCTCACCAGCGGCAGGTCGGTAAACTTGGCCACGAACTTGGCGGTGTCCTCCGGGCCGAGCTGAAACTTCGGATCCAGCATGCGCTGGATGAGCGTCGCGGAATACACGGCGAGTTCCTGGAGAACGGGGAGGTCCTTCTGCTCGAACTGGCCGTTGGTGCCGGCGAAAATCTCCTTGTTGAGCAGCTGGATGGCGCCGATGACGATGTTGGTCTTCAACGGCACGGTGAGCATCGAGTGCACCTCGAAGCCCGTGTTCATGTTCTTGAGCGAGGCGGCGTCGGGGCCTTTGCTGGTGAAGAAAAGCGGCTGGCCGGTCTCAATGACCTTGCCGACGTTGCCGGTGCCCTTCGGCAGCTTGGTCTGCAGCAGCTTCTCGGCCGTCTGCTTGAATTGCGCTTCCTTGGCCTTGTCTTTGCCCCACAGGGTGGGCGAGTAGTAGACGTGGCGGAAAGAGATCTGTTCGCCCTCGACGAGGTAGAGGGTCATCGACTGGCACTGCAATTGCTCGACGACCTTGGTGGCGGTCAGTTCGATGACGGAATTAAGA
>Ga0208457_1000042_pt1:182500-190875 | contig 190875 bp, 142 predicted proteins | sample June2015DPH_10_1_FD_185513 | JGI IMG/M metagenome (GOLD analysis project Ga0208457, IMG submission 185513) | Peatland microbial communities from SPRUCE experiment site at the Marcell Experimental Forest, Minnesota, USA - June2015DPH_10_150... | ecosystem: Environmental >... | reverse complement strand
CGAGGTAAACGTGCATCTCAGTGTTGCTCTCCACCCGGACGATGCGGTATCCAGGAAGCGTTAGGTTAATCATCATCGGGGACACGGTGGCTCATTTGCCCGTGTCCCCAATCTTTGATGAAGAGCCTGGGATTGTCGAAAACACAAGCCGATCCAGGTCCGGCTCACTGCCGCATCCCCAAGACCACCTTGGCGAGCATGCGCCGGCGCGCCCAGGGCCCCTTTTTCTTGGCCGCGATCTCGGCATAGAGATCCTCGTCCGTCTCCGGGGGAATGGTTTCCGGGACTCTCCTGCTCAGGTGAACGGCCTGGGACGGACACGTGGAGACGCACAGACCGCAGCCAATGCACCGGCTCGAGTTGATCCTCGCCGGGCCTTGGGAACGGGGCAGCGTGACCGCGTTGACCTGGCAGCGGGAGACACATTTTCCGCAGTGCGCACACACCGCACCGTCGACTTCCGCGCGAAAGTTACTGGTCCAAAAGTCGACCGGGTGCGGTAGCGACTTCTGCAGCGATAGCATCCCGCAGCAACAGCCGCAGCACGAGCAGACAAACTCCGGATGCCGGGCGTTTGCGGGTTGCAGAACGAGGCCATCGGCCTCGTTTTGGCGGAGAATCGCCAGCACCTCGTCGCGCGTTACTTCGCGCCCATGACCCCGGCGTAGGATCATGGCGGCCATGTCGTGGAATCCGAGGCAGGTCTCGAGGCGGGAGGTTTGTTTGCACGGTTTGCTTTTGAGGGCCATGCGCTGGCGGCAGACGCATTTGAGGACGACAAAAGGACCGCGCGACTCCTCGACGAGGGCCCGGATTTGATCGTAGGTGGCGACGTTGTGCTCCACCGGGATGCTCTGGTTGATGGGAATCGTCCGCATCTGCGGCGGGCTGGCGGCCAGAAGCGATGCTCCAAAGCCCAGGGTTTTCGTATACGCGTCGAAAGCAGCCAGGAAATCCGGAGTGGGATCGCCGTCCTGCGCTTCGTACATGCCGACGATCACCGGCAAGACATACCAGTGGCCGACACCGCCCCTTGCTTTCCACCCGATGGCACCCCTTCTGAACATGCTGTCGAGCAGCCGTCCGGTTTGCTCGGCCGAAAACTCGGGGGACGCCCGTTCGACGATCACATCCGTGGGGGTCGGTTGATAGGAAAGGTGCCGGGCCACCTTTGCCTCCTCGGGCGTGAACATCCGCCTGAGAACGCGCAGATCGGCACGTGACCAAACCGCCGGAAATCCCACCGGCTGTTGGTCGAGATGCTGCTGCAAGAGACGGTAGATTCGGGCCTGATCGGTCACCAGCGGCCTCCTTTCGGGGGTTGGTTCTGCGTTCTTTGGTGCGAAGCCCATAACAACAACCCGAAAGGACCGCGAGGCCATTCTGGTTTCAGGAACGGGTTCTGGTCCCACGATCCCGCCCGAATCCGTTGTCGGCAAGTCGGGCCGCCTCCGGGTCCTGGGAAAAACCGCCGGCGCGGCGCACTTTTCACAGGCCGCACCTTGCGCCTTGCCGCGGGCGGGTTTTCGGCGACACTCGCCGCATGGTCAAGATCACCGGAGAATATCAGGGCGATTTGCATTGCGTGGCCACGCACGGCCCGTCGGGCCGCACGCTGGACACCGATGCGCCCGTCGACAACCAGGGCCGCGGCGAGACGTTTTCCCCGACCGACCTGATGGCCGCCGCCCTCGGCACCTGCCTTCTCACCACCCTGGGCCTCGCCGCCCGGCGCCTTGGCCTCGACCTCAAGGGCGCCCGCTTTGAGGTGAGCAAGGAGATGTCGGCCGACGCCCCCCGGCGCATCGTGCGCCTGGCGACGCACGTCTGGCTGCCCGTGTCGCACGATGTCGACCGGGACGACATGCTGGAACGCGCCGCGCGCACCTGCCCCGTGCACAAGAGCCTCTACCCGTCGATCGACGTCCCCATCGTCCTTCACTGGCAGGAGTGAAAGGCAAATGACAGCGGCTACCGGCATTTAATCCGTGCCGGTAAACCGATAGACGGTGTTGAAGATCAGTTGGATTTTTCCGATCCGCACGCGGACCTTGATCTTGCCGTGGCCGGCGTTGGTACCGTCGGGGATGGCGCGGCCCTCGATGCGGCGTTCCGCCCCGGCGAGGTTGTTCGCGTGTCCCGTGAAGTTGACCGTCTCGCCGCGCAGGAGCTGGCGCAAATTTTCGTCGGAGAACCCGATCGAGATATGACCGCGCTCGTTGTAAAAGAAGAAGGGGAACACCTTCGCCGAGTAGTCGGCCGAGTAGATGCCGGCGCGCCGCGTGAAGGGCGGCATGGTGAGGCTGACGCTGCCAATGTAGATCGACGTTTTCGTCGGCTCGATCGTCACCTGGGCATAGCGTCCGCCGAGCGGAACATCGTTCGGCGGCATGGGTTCAGGCGCCGGACCGTCATCCGCGGCAATGCCGGCGGAAATTAGGGCAACGAAGGCAAGCGCATGAACGGCACGGCGATGCACGCGCCCACTGTGCGGGACTGATTCCGCCGGGCAATCCATCTTTCTAATTGCCCCCTGCCGCGCCCGGAGGATGATCTGGCGCGCATATGGCTACGAAAATTCATGCCACGTGGGGCGGACGTTTTTCCAGGAAACCCTCCGCGCTCATGTTGAAGTTCAGCGAGTCGGTGTCGTTCGACCGGCGCCTCGCCTCCTTTGACATTCAAGGCAGCAAGGCCCACGCGGCCATGCTCGCGCACGTCGGGCTGATCTCCAAAAAGGACCGCGACGCCATTGGCGCGGGGCTGGATAAAATCGGGCACGAGATCGAGGCGGGCAGGTTCCGTTGGAACACCCGGCTGGAAGACGTGCACATGAATATCGAGCAGGCGCTGACGAAGCGCGTGCCCGCCGCCGCCAGACTTCACACCGCCCGCAGCCGCAACGACCAGGTGGCCACGGACATGCGGCTCTTTTTCAAACATGCGTGCGCGGTCCTGCAGGCGAAGCTCCACGGAGCCGGACGCGCGCTGCTGGCCGTGGCCGAGGCGAATCGCGACGTGCTCATTCCCGGCTACACCCACCTCCAGCGGGCGCAGCCGGTGCCGCTGGCGCATCACCTGCTGGCGTGGCTGGAGATGATCGAGCGCGACCATCGGCGCTTGGCCGAGGTGGCCGACCACGCCAACTGGTGCCCGCTGGGATCCGGCGCCGTCGCCGGCACCTCGCTGCCCATCGACCGCGAATTCACCGCCAAGGCGCTCGGTTTTGTCGACCGGCGCGGCCGGCCGCGGGTGACGCAAAACTCCATGGATGCCGTGGCCGACCGCGACGTGTTCATCGAGTTCGCCGCCGCCTGCGCGCTCACCGGCGTGCACCTCTCGCGCATCGCCGAGGATCTCATTCTCTGGGCGAGCGCGGAGTTTGGCTTTGTCGCGTTGCCGGACGCGTTCTGCACCGGTTCGTCGCTCATGCCGCAGAAGAAGAATCCCGACGCTTGCGAGCTGCTGCGCGGCAAGGCCGCGCGCCTGCAGGGAAACCTGCACACGCTGCTGACGCTCGTGAAGGGCCTGCCGCTCACCTACAACCGCGACCTGCAGGAGGACAAACCGCCGGTCTTCGACAGTTTCGACCAGACCGCACTCTGTCTCGATGTGCTCGCCGGCATGCTTGCGGGCCTGAAGGTGAAAGCCGGGCGCTGCGCCGCCGCCGTGGCCGATCCCGCGCTGCTCGCCACCGACCTCGCTGATTATCTCGTGCGCAAGGGCGTGGTGTTTCGCGAAGCGCACCAGGCCGTCGGCACCGTCGTCCGGCTGGCCGAGCAAAATTCCGTCCGCCTCGACCGTCTGACGCTCGCACAGGTCAGATCCGTCCACCCGGCCTTCGCCTCCGACTGGACCGGCGTGTTCAACCTGCGCCGCGTCATGGCGAAGCGGAGGGGGACAGGCATGCCCGGCCCGATCCAGCTCCGGCGCCAGTTGGCGCGCTGGCGCAAGGCGCTTGGTTGATTAGCGGTGTCTTCCGGAGTCATGCCCACCATCCGCATCCTGCCCGACCGGGTCGCCAACCAAATCGCGGCCGGCGAGGTCATCGAGCGGCCTGCCGCCGTGGTCAAGGAGCTGGTCGAGAACAGCCTCGACGCCGGCGCCACGCGCATCGAGGTGGAATTCCGCAACGGCGGGCGCGCCTTCATCCGGGTCGAGGACAACGGCACCGGGATGACACGCGACGACGCGCTGCTGTCGCTGGAGCGCCACGCCACGAGCAAAATCACCGAGGCGGCCGATCTCGACCGGCTCACGACTTTCGGCTTTCGGGGCGAGGCGCTGCCCTCCATTGCGAGCGTGTCGCGCTTTGAGCTGCAGACGCGCTGCCCGGGTGACGAGGCGGGCACGGAGATTCTTGTCAACGGCGGCAAGTTCGTGCACGTCCGCGACTGCGGCCGGCCGGTGGGCACGCGCCTAGTGGTCTCGCACCTCTTCAACTCCGTGCCGGCGCGGCGCAAGTTTCTCAAGAGCGACGCCACCGAGAGTGCGCACATCATCCACTGCGTGCGGCTGTATGCGCTCGCCTGCCCGCTGGCGGCGTTCACCCTGATCGAGGACGGGCGCGTGATCTTCCGCTCGCCGGAATGCGCCACGACGGCCGAGCGCGTGGCGGAGATTTTCGGCCGGCAGATCGCGGAGGCGCTGCTGGTCATCGAGGCGGCGGAGGCCGGGCTGCGGTTGCGCGGGCTCGTCGGCCGGCCCGGGGTGGGGCGGGCCACGCGACACGAGATGATCACTTATGTGAACCAGCGGCCGGTCGACAGCCGCACGCTCAGCTACGCCCTCATCGAGAGCTACCATGAGGCGATCCCGAAGGGACGCTATCCCCTGGCGTTTCTCTTCCTGGAGATCGATCCCGCAGCGGTCGACGTGAACGTGCATCCGGCGAAGCGGGAGGTGCGCTTCCGCAACGAGGCGCAGGTGCGCGCCTTCGTCATCCGCGCGGTTCTCGAACGGCTGAGAGAACTCGCCATTACGCCAGCCGCAGGGCCGGTCTTGGCAAAGCCCCAGGAGGGGAAGCAAAGTTGGGAAGCACCGGTTGCGCCGGCCGGCACGCCCTCGCCGGCGGAATCCCGAATCGCTGCGCCGTTCCCCGTCTTTCGGCCATTGACCGCACCGGGGCAGACGGTGGCGCCGGCAGCGGCCGTTTCCCCGGCCATTCCACCCGCACCTGCCCGGCCGCAAAACGAGGCGCCCAAGGCAAAACTCGGCTGGCGTTATGTGGGTCTCGCCCACGGGGTCTATGCGCTGTTCGAGACCGACGCGGGCCTCGTGCTGCTCGACCGCCGGGCGGCGCACGAACGAATTTGGTACGAGCGCCTCCGCGAACAGTTCACCGCCGGACGGGTGGGCACCCAGCGCCTGCTGCTGCCCGTCCCCGTCGAGCTCGATGCCATCACGACCGCCCTGCTCCTCGACCGGCTGGCGTTCCTCAACGGCCATGGCTTTGAAATCGCCGAGTTTGGCCGCAATTTCTTCCGCGTTGAAGGCGTGCCCGAATGGATGGATCCCGCCGATGCTGAATCATTCCTGCGCGACCTGCTGGGCGCATTGCGCGAGGGTCTCCTGATGGCGAAAGATGTCGACCTCGCGCGGGACGAGCTGGCGCGACTGGCCGCGGTCCGGGCGGTGCGCCTGCCCGAGGGCGCCAGCGAACCGGAAATGCACTCGCTGGTCACCCAGCTTTTTTCCTGTCGGCAACCCTTGACCAATCCCTCCGGCCGGCCGACTTTTATTGAGTTAAGCCATGGTGAACTCGCGCGACGTTTTCAAAAATAACCGGCCAGACGTTCGCGGGTCGAGCCATGGCACCATGCCCGCTGCATCAATTTAATCACCCATTTTCATGCCTACCACTGCGACCAGGAAATCCGGAAAAAAAACACCGGGGGCAAAATCCCGCGCAACACCCACCACGGTTGTTGCCGGCCCCGAGGCGTTCAAACAGGCCATCCTGCACCATCTGAAGCACACCCTCGCGCGCGATCCCGGCACGGCCACCGTCGGCAATTGGTGGATTTCCACCGCCATGGCCGTGCGCGATTGCATTCTTGAACGCTTCATCGCCACCCAGGGCGTGCACAACGACGGCAACGTACGCCGGGTCTACTACCTCTCGATGGAATATCTCATCGGCCGTTTGCTGGAGAACAACCTCTATAACACCGGCCTTTACGACGATGCGGTCGCCGCCGTCCGCGAGCTGGGGCTTGATTTTACCGCCCTGCGCGACGCCGAGGAGGACATGGGGCTGGGCAACGGCGGCCTCGGCCGCCTCGCTGCCTGTTTTCTCGACTCGCTCGCCACGCACGACTTTCCCGCCATCGGTTACGGCATCCATTACGAGTACGGCCTCTTCAAGCAGGAATTTGTCAACGGCTACCAAGTCGAGCATCCCGATAACTGGATCATCTTCGGCGATCCGTGGGAAATCGTCCGTCCCGAATACACCCAGCGCGTGCAGCTCTACGGACAGGTCGAGCACGTCTTCGACGATCGCGGCAACTCGCGGCCCCGCTGGGTCGACACCAAGACAGTCCTCGGCGTGCCTTACGACATACCCATCGTCGGCTACGGCACGAAGACGGTGAACTTTCTCCGCCTCTGGGGCTCGAAGGCCACGGAGGAGTTCGACCTCGCCACCTTCAATCAAGGCGGCTACATCGAGGCCGTCCGCGAGAAGGCGGTCGGGGAGAGCGTTTCGAAGGTCCTTTATCCTAACGACAAAACCGAGAACGGCAAGGAGCTGCGCCTCGTACAGCAGTATTTCTTCGTCGCCTGCTCGCTGCGCGACATCATCCGCCGCCATCGCAAGCAGCCCGGCAATTCGTGGGATAACTTCCCCGAGAAGGTCGCGATCCAACTCAACGACACCCATCCCGCCATCGCCATTGTCGATCTGCTGCGCATCCTGGTCGACGAGGAGGATCTGCCCTGGGATAAAGCCTGGCAGATTGTCACACGGACCTTCGGCTATACCAACCACACGCTGCTCCCGGAGGCGCTGGAGCGGTGGAGTGTACCGCTCTTCCAGCGCGTCCTACCCCGCCACCTCCAACTCATCTTTGACATCAACGTGTATCTGATGGAGGCGTGCGAACGCCAGTGGCCCGGCGACAACCAGAAGAAGCGCGCCTGTTCCTTGATCGAGGAGAATGGCGACAAGATGGTGCGAATGGCGCACCTTTCTGTGGTCGGCTCTCATGCCGTCAACGGCGTCGCCGCCCTGCACACCGAGCTCCTCAAGCGCAATCTTTTCCCTGATTTCAACGAACTCTACCCGGGCAAATTCAACAACAAGACCAACGGCATCACGCCGCGGCGATGGCTTCTCCAGTGCAATCCGCGTCTCGCCCGGTTCATTACGGACCACCTCGGCCCCGCGTGGGGGCGCGATCTTGATCAGCTCCGCAAGCTCGAGAAGTGGGCCGGCGACCCGGGTTTTCAGCGCGAGTTCATGGCCATCAAGCAGGCCAACAAGCAGGACCTCGCCGCGGTGATCCGCGCCGAGTGCCATGGGCTTGAAGTCTCGCCCGACGCCATCTTCGACGTGCAGATCAAACGCTTGCACGAGTACAAGCGCCAGCACCTGAACCTGCTGCACATCCTCGCGCTCTACCGCCGGTTACTGCAGAACCCCGGCCATGAGATTGTACCGCGTGTCTTCATCTTCGCCGCCAAGGCCGCGCCCGGCTATGATGTGGCCAAGAACATCATCAAGGCCATCAATTCCGTCGGCGCCCGCATCAACGCGGATTCCCGCATCAACGGCAGACTCAAGGTGGTTTTCCTGCCCAATTATCGTGTGTCGCTCGCGGAGAAGATCATTCCCGCGGCCGACGTTTCCGAGCAGATATCCATGGCCGGCAAGGAGGCCTCGGGCACGGGCAACATGAAGCTCGCCCTGAACGGCGCGCTCACCGTCGGCACGCTCGATGGCGCCAACATCGAGATCCGCGAGGAGGTGGGCGATGAAAACATCTTTATCTTCGGCCAAACGCTGGAGAAGGTCGAGGAGCTGCACCGCCAGGGATACAATCCATGGGATTGGTATAACCGCGACGAGGAACTGCACGCGGTGGTCGACTGGCTTGGCTCGAACTACTTCACGCCCAACGAGCCGCCCGGCGTGCTCACCCCCGTGCATCACAGTTTGCTCGATGGCGGTGATCCCTTCATGGTGCTCGCTGATTTCCGTCTTTACAGTGACTGCCAGCTGCTCGTTGACGCCGCCTATCGCGATCAGAAACGCTGGGCCCGGATGGCCATCCTCAACACCGCCCGGGTCGGCAGATTTTCCAGTGACCGCACCATCCGCGAATACGCCGGTGACATCTGGAAGCTCGATCCCGCGCCGGTGAAAGAAGCGA
>Ga0208457_1000042_pt1:0-175000 | contig 190875 bp, 142 predicted proteins | sample June2015DPH_10_1_FD_185513 | JGI IMG/M metagenome (GOLD analysis project Ga0208457, IMG submission 185513) | Peatland microbial communities from SPRUCE experiment site at the Marcell Experimental Forest, Minnesota, USA - June2015DPH_10_150... | ecosystem: Environmental > Terrestrial >... | reverse complement strand
CGCGCTCACGGGACTGACCGTTGCCAACGGTCAGATGACTATCGGCACCAGCTACTCCTATCAGTACAACAATCTCTACACGAAGAATTATCACGGCCAGCTTTACGGTGAGTATTCTTGGGGCAGTAATACGTTCAAGTTTGGCGGAGATACTGACAAGAACCAGTACGACGACAAATACGTCCAATACTACTACGGCCTTTGGGCGTTCGCCACTCCGGCCGCGTTTGCGGCGGGCACCCCGGAATATCTCCGGTATCAGCAGGCCGCCCCGGGTTACACCATCCCGCAGGGTAACGCGGAATATTCCATGACCGACTTCGGCCTGCTGGTCCAGGATACCTACCGGCCGAGCAAGGACCTCACGTACGTCTTTGGGCTGCGTTTCGACGATCCCTGGTTCCCGGTCCGTCCGGTGTTCAACGGGAATTTCTACAACGCCTTTGGCTTCCGCAACAACACGACCGCAAGCGGTAATTATACGATCGCGCCGCGGTTGGGCGTTAACTACACCTTCCCGAAATCGGTGCTGCCCGGACTGCTGGGTGGGCGCAAGACGCAGATCCGCGGCGGCCTCGGCCTTTTCCAGGGAACGAATCCCGCCGTGTGGGTGGCCAATTCCTATCAGACCGCGGGTGTGCTGAATACCGTTTCATACGGCGCCTCGAACAGCAGCTCGACCAATGCCCCGCTCACGCAGCTGCCCCAGCCGGCCTTCAACCCCGCTCCCCTCTACGTGCAGTCGCTGCCGCCTCCCGCTGCGCCGACGGCGATCATTAATGTCACCGATCCGGGTTTCAAGACACCGACGTCATGGAAGGGCAATATCGCCATCGATCATACCCTGCCCCAGTATGACCTTGTGGCCACGGCCGAAGCCAACTTCATCGTGGTGGACAAGGGCATCAACTACCAGTCCCTCAACTTGAACCCGGTTGGGACCCTGCCGGACGGGCGCATCCGGTATAGCGGCAACATTCATACGAACTTTGCCACGGTCCTCGATCTGGTGAACACGAACAAAGGTGGGTCGCAGGCGTACACCTTCGGCGTGCGGCGCCCGATGAAGGACCATTGGGAGTTCTCCGCCTACTACACGCACACCCACGCCACCGAGGTCCAGGCTTTGACCTCCTCAGTCGCCACGTCGAACTTCAACTACCGGTCGGTCATCAACCCCAATGATAATGTGGCCCATAACTCCGCCTATAACATCCCCAACCGGCTGGTCGTGTCGGCTACCCGGGAGTTCAACTTCTTCAACCGGACGGATGCGATGACCTCGTTCACCGCGGTCTACCGTCTGCAGACCGGGCACGCCTATAGCTGGGTCTTCGGCGGTGCGCAACCCACCGGCTACAACAACCAGGTGAACGGCGACGATTATACCGGTGCCCATTGCGCCTTCTATATACCGAGTGGTCCCAATGACCCCTTGGTCAATTGGGGGACCCCCACCACCACGAATCGCGATGCTTTCTTCGCCTGGCTCGCCGGTACGGACATGGCGAAACACATGGGGCGGATCGCCATGCCGAACAGCTCCTACAACCCCGAACAGCAGACGGTCGACCTGCGCGTTGAACAGCAAATCCCACTGCCGTACGCGCACCGGGTCAAGATGACCATCTACCTCGACTGTATAAACTTCGCCAATCTCCTCAATTCGCACTGGGGCGCGATCAGCGGTCTCGATTTTGGCACGGGCACCAGTGGCTATCTTCGCTGGACGGGTGTGAGCGCGTCGTACAACTCCGCGACCAACCAGTACAACTATACTTGGAATCCCAGCTACGTCAGCAGCCAGCCGGCCTTCACCGACCTCGCGCGCTGGCAGGTGCAGGTCGGCGCGAAACTGGAGTTCTGAGCTGATCATCTGACGGTAATTTCTCCTCCCTCAAGGCGGCTGCGATTTCGCAGCCGCCTTTTTTATTCAACTGACAATGTAGGAGCTGACAATGTAGGAGCCTGCTTGCAGGCGATCGCTCCTCTGATCCTCCTTCGCTAAGGCTACGGAGGACAGGTCGCGAGCACCTGTCCGCCGAAGTCCCGCGCTTGCGGGACGAAGGCGGAAGCTCGCTCCTACAACTGAACCCGGTCAGGCCACCAGCTTCGCCAGCGCGCGGCGGACGAGTGTGTGGGCCAGCGGCACCTTGTAGGCGTTGTGGGCGAGGGGTTCGGCGTCGCGCATGACGAGATCGGCTGCTTTCGTCGCCACCTCATCGGTCAGCGCCTTGCCCTCCAGAAAGGCGTTGGCTTCTTCAACCTGCCATGGAATCGGCGCCACCGAGCCGAGCACCACGCGCACCCCGCGCAGTGTCCCGCCCTCGACCCGCGCCGCCGCGGCGCAGCTCACCAGCGCCCAGTCGAAATCGCTCTTCTCGGCCACCTGCAGGTAGGCGCTGCGCCCGCCGGCCGCCACGGGGATCTCGACCCGGAGAATCAGGTCGGCCGGCTTGAGCGAGTGGTGCGCCCGCGGATTCTCCCACGCCGACTCGTAAAGCTGGGCCATGGTGAGCGTCGCCTCCTTCGGTCCGCGTTGCACGATCACGCTGGCGCCGAGCGCTGTCAGGACGATGGCCAGATTCGACACGGCCGGGCTGATGCAGGTCGCGCCGCTAAAAAGGCTGTGGTACTTGTTCTCGCCCTCGCGGGCGTAGCAGGTGGCGCCCCCCTTCTTCAGGCAGCGGATGTCGCGGTGCCGGTAGTACCAGCAGCGTGAGTGCTGGGCGAGGTTGCCGCCCACGGTGGCGACATTGCGCATCTGCGGCGAGCCGACCTTCCCGGCGGCCTCGGCGAGTCCGGGAAACATCCGCCGCAGCTCGGCGTGCGCCGCCAGCGCGGCCAGCGTGACACTGGCGCCGATGGTCCACTTGTCCGCCGCCGGCGTGACTTCCTGCGTACCGGGCAGCATCTTCACGTTCACGAGCAGCCTTGGCTCGGCGATGTGCTCCTTGAGTTCGCCGAGCAGATCGATGCCACCGGCGATGAACCGGCCCTGGTTGCGGACGAGCTCGACCGCGGATTCCGGCGTCTGGGCGATGACGTAGGCGAAACCTTTCATGCGTAGGCTTTCCTCCGGCGAACGCCGGATGGCGGCGCGGGTGGAATGACAGGAGCCAAGGCCACCCGCGTGAACGCCTCGTCAAGCATCCGGCCTTCGGTGGGCTGAGCGGCCGCCTTGGGCAGTTTGCCGAGTGCTGCGAGCACCTTGTCAGGCGTGATGGGCAGACTCGTCACCCGCACCCCCAGCGCGTTGGCCACGGCGTTGGCAATGGCTGCGGCGGTCGGGACCGTCGCAGGTTCGCCCACCCCGATGACACCACGCTCAGGCATGTCGAGCAGGATGATTTCGATGTCGGGAGTGTCCGCCGGGCCGGGCAGCTTGTAGGTTTCGAAGTTGGGATTCAGAACCACGCCGCTTTGGGCATCCATGATCCGCTGCTCATACAGCGCGTAACCGATGCCCATGATGATGCCGCCGTTGAGCTGGCTCTCGCACGTGAGCTTGTTCACCACGAGCCCGCAGTCCTGCACGCACAGGATCTTGCGGACTTTCACGAAACCGGTGTCGGTGTCGACCTCCACCTCGGCAAACTGCACGCCGCCGGCGCCGCCGGTCGACAGTCCTTCGCGCCATCTGCCGCTCACAACCAGCGGGGTGGCGCCGATCTTGCCGCAAGCTTCCCGCCAGCGCGCGCCGCGCGGATCGTCGATGCCGCTGATTTTCTTCAGCTCCGCCAGCGTGTTTTCGCAGACGTCAAAAATGGCCGGCGCAACCGACGCGGTCGTCTGGCTGCCGCCGCTCGCCCCGGAGGGTGGCAGGCGCGTGTCGCCGATCCGCACGGCGATCATAGCCGGTTCGAGGCCGAGCATCTCCGCGGCGACAACCGCCACCACGGTGCGCGAGCCGGTACCGAGGTCCTGCGTGCCGCAGCGTACCTCGACGGTGCCATCCGGATTAACCTGCATTTCAGCCTGCGTGCCGCGGCCACCGCTCATCCACGCGGCGCCGGCGCAGCCGATCCCCACTTTCACCGGACCGGGCGTGGAGCCGGGCTTTTGGTATTTCTGCTTCCAGCCGAACTTTTCCGCGCCGATCGCGTACTCGCGGAGCCGGATGTCATAGGGGTCGTTTTTGAGCCGGAGCTCCAGCGGGTCCATGCCGAGCTTGATGGCGAGGTCGTCCAGAATGCCCTCCATGCCGTACGAGGCGATCGGGTGTCCGGGGGCGCGCATCGGGCACGCGGCGCCGGCATTGACCGCCACGCCCGCCTGTTTCACCCGGGTGTTGGGCACGGGATAGAGGTAGGGCGCCGGGAAACCTGCTCCACCGCTCCCTCCGGCCGACGATGACCCGCTGCCGAACCCCGCGGTGCCGAACGATTCGAGCGCAAACGCCGTCAACTTCCCGCTCTGGTCGGCCGCGAGCTTGATCTTCTGGAACGACGACGGCCGGTTGCCCACCGCGAGCGCCTGCTCGAAACGCGTGAGCACGAGCTTCACCGGCGCGCCGGTGGCCTGCGCCAGCTTCGCGCACAGGATGCCCTCGGCGCCGGGGTTGAACTTGGAGCCAAAGCCGCCGCCCATGTGCTCGCAGATCACCCGCACCTTGCTTTGCGGCAGCCCCAGCGCGCCGGCAAACTGGTCGCGCACGCCGAACACCCCTTGTGTCGAGGACCACGCGGTCATCTCCTCGCCTTCAAACGCGACGACGTGCCCGTGCGGTTCCATGGGGTGGTGGATTTCCACCTGCGTGCTGAACGTGCCCTCCACCGTTGCGGCGGCCGAGGCAAACGCTTCGTCGACCTTGCCGGTTTCGCGCGTCTGCGCCTGACCCAGATTGGGATGGTCCGGATTCACGCGTGGCGCGTCGGGTTGGACGGCGTCGAGCTCGTTGACGACAAAGGGCAGGGGAGTGGCGTCGACCTCGATCAGCCGCAACGCGTCGAGCACGGCCTGCGGGCTGACGCCCGCGACCGCCGCGAGTTCCTCGCCGTAGTAGCGCACCACGAACTCGCCTTCGCGAACGGGGATGGCGGCTTTGATGCCCGGTGCGGATCTGGCTTTCTCGAGATTGATCGAACGGATGCGTGCCGCCGGCCACTTGGAACGCAGGATGGCTCCGTAGAGCATGCCCGCCGGGGCCACATCGGTGGTGTATTTTGCCCGGCCGGAAACCTTGGCCGGACCATCAAGGCGCGGCGTTGGCTTCCCGAGGTATTTGGTTTCCTTAGGCCAGGGCATGGTCATGCCAATGGATGACTTCGAGCTTGGAGGCCGTCTTCACCCCCGCGGTCTTCAGGGCGGCCGCGAAAATCCCGGGATACGCACCGCAGCGGCAAAGATTGCCGGAACAGGCCTTGCGCACCTCGGCTTCAGTCGGATGCGGATTCTTCCGCAACAAGGCGGTGAGGCACATCACGAAGCCCGGCGAGCAGTAACCGCATTGCAGGCCGTCTTGGTCGACAAAGGCCTGCTGCAGTTGCGTCAGCTCTCCGGTTTTTGCGAGACCCTCGATGGTCGTGATCTCGGCACCCTGCGCCTCGATCGCCAGCATCGAGCAGGCGTACACCGGGACGTCGTCCAGCAGGACGGTGCACGCGCCGCAGGTGGCGCGATCGCAGGACTCCTTGGTGCCGGTCAGGCCGGCGTGCGTGCGCAGGGCCTCGAGCAGGGTCACGCGCGGTTCGAGCTGGAGGATTCGCTTCACGCCATTGATGGAGAGGAAGACGGGCACGGGTCCGGGGCCGTACGTCCTCTCGGCGTTGGTCTGCGCCAACTCCTTGGCCACGCCCCCGGCACTCATGGCAGCGGCGGAGAGGGCCGTCGTGCCGAGGCCCTTCAAGAAATCACGCCGCGAAACTCCGGAGGAGGGAGCGGCGTCGGAGTCGCCGCGGACAGGCGAACCCTTTTTCGAAAAAAGTCGTTTCATTCGCCGGTAGGGATGGGGATAGTATGGGCGTCCGGTATTTTGTTACAAGGGAACCTCAAACCGCCCTTGGGGATATTTCCAGACGATAATTCGTGGAGAAGGCTGACTGATAGCAGGACGCCCGCGGGGAGCGACGCAATGGAGCGGACGGTAGTGGGTCAGTTTCACATGTCATCGCGAGCCCCACGGAAGCGGGGCGTGGCGATCCATATGGCATTCAGCTGGATTGCTTCGTCGCTCTGCTGGCCAGCAGAGCTCCTCGCAATGACCATCAAGAACCAAACTGACCCACTACCGAGCGGACGGTTGAAGACCCTACTGCATCCCTGATCGATGGGAGTTCTCCCGACCGGCTGGGCTCGGTGAAAACCAAATTATCCGCGATTTCCCCGACGGGAAGGACGGTTGATATTTCCTCCGGCTATTTCCGCTTCCAACGCGTCAAGCCATACCGCTGGCGGCGAGCGACGGATGGCGGCGCGACAGAGAACTAGGGGACGAACGGCGGGAGAGCGACGAAGGGGACGCATCCGCGACCAAGGAAGGGACCGTTGCCACGCATTTCCCCATAGCCCACGAGCAGCGAGAACCCGTGCGCCGGATCATCGTAATTCAACAGCATGGATCCGCCCTTTTCACTGTAGCCACCCCGGCCCGCGCCGTAAGTGAACGAAATCATGCCGTGGATCTCCGGGGCCGGCCCCTTCAATTCCGGTTTCAGGGCGGTGGCGGCGGACTCTGCCGCGACCGAGGGCGGACTGCCGGCTTCATATTGCTCCACGAACGCATCCAGGCGGGTCAGCTCGGCTTCGGTCAGCAAATCAAGGCCGGCGCTCTTGCGCTCGTCGGCGGAAAGCCGTTGCGAGAAACGCGCCGGAGGTGGATGGGCGGCATCCGGTTTGGCGGACATCTTTTCGTTGCTCCGGATCAGGGCATCCAGCACCGCCAGTTGATCGGAGGACAATTTCTCAAGTCCCATGGCCGTCCGTTCGGTGGCCGTGAGCTTCTGCGAAAAGCGCGCTTCCTGCGCCCGGCCCGCGGCTGCCACGGCGATCACCAGTCCGCCCAAGGCAAACATCCTCCATGGTTTCATGACAAGATTGGATAATCTGCGCCTATGAGACTACTGGCCAGCCAAGCCTGTTCCCCTCGTTTTCGACCAAGTTGCCCCCTCGGGCGGTAGGGAAAAGCCCGGAGGTCCAACCGGCCCCGGAATTGAAATCAATCCCGGCTACCCGGCCCGGGCAGGGGTTGTGGCAAAAATCGCTTGAGCTTGCCGGTGACCTGTCGGGTTATTGCGAAACGGGCACAGAATCCCGATATTTGATCGCCCCGGACCGTTTCTCATTGAGCCAGCCGATCAAGATGTCGACCTGCTCCGGCGGGATCGCCACGAAGCAATCCTCGCTCATGTTGACATGGGCAATGCAGACATTGCCGTCCCCTCCAACGTAAACTTCGATGGATTCCTGGAGGGTGCTAATGTGATTCTTAATGTTGGTCAGCAGGCGATCCATGGGGGGATCGGGTTCCAGCCTGGAACGGCGGTAATCAACCGGCAGCCCGAGGCGTGGAATGCCTTTGCGTGCGGGGAACTAATCTGGGTTTGGGGGGATTACGCGGACGACGGGATCTGCCGAGACCGGGGGCTTGGGAAATCCGGTGGCTGGGGTGGGGAAGCGCTATCAAACCAACTAATTCGACACTGCCATCCCCAATTGATCGACTAGGCTTTGGCAGTTCGGCTTGGTGTTTGAATGACGATGGGATTGGAGCACTCCGGGTTTCTGATTTCCCCCCTATCAGTCATAAGGGACTCTTGATCTGAGCAGTAATCAATAATCCGGCCGCGCCGCCTTGCGACGACCAGGCAAACTGCCCCACCGCCACCCCTTGCCTAACTGTCTCCTGCCTAGCGCCCCAGGCTTTTTTGCATCGTTTCGGGATAACGCGGGCCGGACGCAACGCCGGGAGGAAAGAAGTCATTGATCTGCTTCACCTCGGCGGGCGTCAGCGCGAGGTCGAGCGCGCCGAGGTTTTCGTTGAAAAATGTGCGGCGTTTGGTGCCGGGGATGGGCACGATGTCCTCGCCCTGCGCGAGCACCCAGGCGAGCGCGAGCTGGGAGGGCCGGCAGCCTTTCTGCGCGGCCAGTTGTTCGATGCGGCGGACGAGATCCAGATTCCGCTGGAAGTTCTCCCCCTGAAACCGCGGCGTGTGCGGACGATAATCGTCCGGCGCAAAATCCTCGATGCGCTTGATCCGGCCGGTCAGGAAGCCGCGGCCAAGCGGACTGTAGGCCACGAAGCCGATGCCGAGTTCGCGGCAGGCCGCCAGCACGCTCTCCTCGGGATCACGCGTCCACAGCGAATACTCCGATTGCAGCACCGTGAGGGGATGCACGGCGTGGGCGCGCCGCAGCGTCGCGTCGCCCGCCTCGGACAATCCGATGAAGCGAACCTTGCCTGCGCGGACGAGGCCGGCCATCGCGCCGACCGTTTCTTCGATGGGGGTGGCCGGATCCACACGGTGCTGGTAATAGAGATCGATCACGTCCACGCCGAGCCGGCGCAGGCTCGCTTCGCAGGCGGCGCGCACATATTCGGGACGGCCGTTGATGCCGCGGACATTGGGATCGTTCTCGGCGCGCATGATGCCGAATTTGGTCGCCAGAAAAACCTCGTGGCGGCGGCCGCGGATGGCCCGGCCGACGAGTTCCTCATTGCGGCCGTAGCCATACATGTCGGCGGTATCGAGGAAGGTGACGCCCCGGTCGAGGGCGTGATGGATCGTGGCGACAGCCTCCGCTTCGTCGCGATCGCCGTAAAAATCGGACATGCCCATGCAGCCGAGCCCGATCATCGACACCACCGGTCCGCCGGCCCCGAGTTTGCGCTGTTTCATGCGGATCAACGTAACGCGTCCGTGCCGAAAGTAAACCGGCGGCCTGCCTCGGGATCCGTCGGCCGCGCGGCGCCAACGGAGCGGCCGCCGCTCATTCCTTTGCCAGCAGCTTGAGGTCGGCCATCCAATCTTTCAGCCGCTCGTTCCACGTGGCCTCGGCAAGCGGGCCAGGCCGCATGCCGTAGCCGTGGCCGCCCTGGGCGTAGATGTGCAGCTCCGCCGGAATGCCGGCCTCCCGAAACTTGAGGTAGAGCTGGGCGAGCAGGGTGTTCGCGACATTGTCATCGAAGGCGCAGGTCAGGAAAGCCGGCGGGGCCTGTGGCGGCACCTTCAGTTTGCGCACGAGGTCACCGCCGGGGTAGACGAGGACCTGAAAATCGGGGCGTGAATTCATCCGGTCCACCGGATCGGAGGCCGTCGGATCCGGCGGCTCCCCGCGCGCACTAGCCAGCGCCGCCACCTCGCCGCCCGCGGAGAAACCCATGAGGCCGACGCGCCGGGGGTCAATGCCCCATTCCTCCGCCCAGCTGCGCACGAGCCGGATGGCGCGGAGGGCGTCGCCCACCGAGGTGTCGACGGTGTAAGGATAACCCGCGGTATGGGCCAGACGGTACTTGAGCACGAAGCCCGCCACCCCGTTGCGGTTGAGCCAGCGTGCGATGTCATAGCCCTCATGATCGATCGCAAGAAACCGATGGGCGCCGCCCGGGCAGATGATGACCGCCGCGCCCGTGGCGATTTCCTTGGGCGGCAGATAAACCGTGAGCGAGGGGTTATGAATCCGGGAGAGCTGGCTGTAATTGCGCTCCGGCGTGGCGGGCGCGTAGACCTCGGTTTCGGTGGTTCCCGGCGGAGTCCCCGGCGCGCCGGTGGGCCAGAGGGGAACAACCGGGGTGTTGTCGGCGGCGGCCAGAAGGGGGGCCAGCCAGAGGGCGGCGAGGAGGAGCGGGGAGGATGGCATGGTGTGAACGACGAGAGACAATTGTTGGAGCGCAGCCGGGAGCCGGCCGGCAGCCCGGTCCATGGCAGGATGATCCGCCTGCGGCTGTGGCGACGAGGCAAAACCCGCCCCGGAAAAGTATGGCCTCCGCCGGCGGGTTCGCCTAGCCATGGGGCCTTTATGGACAAGGAACGCGTCGATCTGCCCCTCAACGAAATCCCGGCGTCTTGGTACAATGTCCTCGCCGACCTGCCCAAGCCGCTCCCGCCTCCGCTGCATCCCGGCACCGGCCAGCCGCTCGGGGCAGCTGATCTCGCCCCGATTTTCCCGATGGCCCTCATCGAGCAGGAAATGAGCCCCGAGCGCTGGATTCCGATCCCCGCGGAAGTCCGCGATCTCTACAAAATCTGGCGCCCCACGCCGCTGGTGCGCGCCACCCGCCTTGAGAAGGCGCTGAAGACTTCCTGCCGGATTTATTTCAAGAACGAGAGCGTGAGCCCGGCCGGCAGCCACAAGCTCAACACCGCCCTCGCCCAGGCTTATTACAGCAAACTCGCCGGCGTGCGCCGCCTCTGCACCGAGACCGGCGCCGGCCAGTGGGGCTCCGCCCTCGCCTTTGCCTGCCAGGTTTTTGGCCTCGAGTGCACCATCTACATGGTGAAATCGAGCTATCACCAGAAGCCCTACCGCCGCTCGCTCATGCACATCTGGGGTGGCAAGGTCTACGCCTCGCCTTCCCGGCATACGAAGGCAGGCCGCGCCGTCTTGGCTGCCGATCCCAAGTCGCCCGGCAGTCTCGGCATCGCCATTTCCGAGGCCGTGGAGGACGCCGCCACGCACGACGACGCCAAATACTCCCTCGGCAGCGTGCTCAACCACGTCATCCTGCACCAGAGCGTCATCGGCCTGGAGACGAAGCGGCAGCTCGAGCTCATCGGCGAAAGGCCCGACGTGCTCATCGGCTGCGTGGGCGGCGGCAGCAACTTCGGCGGCTTCAGCCTGCCGTTCCTGCCCGACAAGCTGGGCCGTCCCGGCCTGCGCCTCATCGCCGTCGAACCCTCCGCCTGCCCGTCGCTGACCAAGGGCTTGTACGCATACGATTACGGCGATACCGCCAAGCTTACCCCGCTCGTCAAGATGTACACCCTCGGCCACACCTTCGTGCCCGAAGGCATCCACGCCGGCGGCCTGCGGTACCACGGCACGGCGCCCATCGTCGCCCAACTGACCAAACTCGGCTTCATCGAGGCGAAAGCCTACACGCAGAACGCCGTGTTCGAGGGCGCGCTGCAGTTCACGCGCACCGAGGGCTTCATCCCGGCGCCCGAGACTTCGCACGCGATCCGGGCCGCGATCGACGAGGCGCGCAAGGACGACGGCAAGTGCATCGTCTTCAATTACAGCGGCCACGGCCACTTCGACATGTCGGCGTATGACGACCATCTCGCCGGCAAGCTCGAGGACTACGAGCATCCCGAGGAGAAGATCGCCGAGGCCCTCAAGCACCTGCCCAAGGTGGACTAGGATGACTCATGTGGTAGAACCATGATCGTCCTCGAACGGGATCAAACCGTTCGGTGAGTTTTGTAGGAAGCCCGCTGGCGGGCGATTTCCCCTCTGCCATCGCGCGCAAGCGCGCTTCCTACGAGTGCGTAGATCCGTACGAGAGCACCGCATTTTCTCACGGCCAAATCATCGTCTGATTTGAAGATGCGCCCGGTCTGGGTTCCTTGTGGGACTATCATCCTGCTCCATGAAAACCTCCCTTGTCCTTTTTTTCCTCTCCGCCACGGTCGCCCTTGGCCAGCCGGCAGTGAAGTCGCGTCTCGAAGGCTCCCCCCGCCATCTGGAGTGGGTGAAAGTGAAATACGGCAGCCGCGAGGTCGCCTGCTTCATCGCCTATCCCGAGGTGAAGGACAAGGCGCCGGCCGTCGTGGTGATCCACGAGATCTTTGGATTGAGCGATTGGGCGCGCAGCGTGACCGACCAGCTGGCGGAGCATGGCTACATCGCCATTGCCCCCGACCTGCTCTCCGGCATGGCGCCGGGCGGCGGGGGCACCAGCGAATTTGGCGGCCGCGACGCCGTGACCAAAGCCGTCATGTCGCTGTCACCCGACCAGGTGACCGCCGACCTGAATGCGGTGGCCGAATGCGTGGCCAAGCTGCCCGCCTGCAACGGCAAGGTCTCGGTGGGCGGCTTCTGCTGGGGCGGCAGCCAGGCGTTCCGTTATGCGACCAATAATCCGCACCTGCAGGCCGCGTTTGTGTTTTACGGCACCGGTCCGGAGCGGCCGGAGGATATCACCCGCATCAACTGTCCGGTCTATGGTTTTTACGGCGGCAACGACGCGCGGGTCAATGCCACCGTGCCGGGGACCACGCAGCTCATGAAGGCGGCCGGCAAAACCTACGAGCCGGTCAGCTACGAGGGTGCGGGCCACGGCTTCATGCGCGCAGGCGAGGAAAACAACGCTTCGCCGGCCAACCAGCAGGCCATGGCCGAGGGCTGGAAACGCTGGCTCGGGCTGCTGGCCGGAGTGAACGGAGACTGACTGTCACCCCTTGCCTGAAAAGCCCCGGCGTGCACCGCCTTCCGCTTCGCGCAGGGGGGCGAGGTCGGGATCGGTGGCCGCAGTTTCCTTGAAGGTTTTGTCGAGGGCGATCGCCTGGTCGATCCGGCGGCGCGCCTCGGCCAAATCGCCGCGCTGGCAGGCGTAGCAGCCAAGATTGAACTGGATGGCCGCCTCCTGCGGATGCGTGCGCTCCGCCTCGAGGAGAATCGCCTCTGCCGCCTCGAGCGACCGGCTCCGCCGGGTGGCGTAGGCCCAGGTAATCCACCAGCCGCTCTCCGCGGGCTGGCGCAGCACCAGCTTGCGGGCGACATCCACCAGGGGTGGCCATTTTGCCTGCTCCTGCAGCACCAGGGCGCGCAGCGCCAGCACCTCGGTTTGCTGCGCTGCCTCGACGGGCACGTGGTCGAGTTCAACCCCGGCTTCCTTGATCATGCCGAGGCCAAGATAACCGCGTGCCTGCGAAAGCCTCCATTTGAGCTCCATGGCAGCGGATAAGATAAGGGGCGGCGGGCGGCGTTCAAGCCACCGCGTTGTTGTTTCTGCGTCCGGGCGAACCTTCGGGATGCCGCGGACCCTATGCCGGCGGCGGTTGGCCGAAGTGCGCGGCGTGGGCGGTGTAGGCGGCGGTATCGGCGAGCATGGCCTCGATCGCCGCGGCCAGCGGTTCGGCGCGGACGAGGCCGGAGAACACCGCCTTGTCGCCGATCGCATCCGTCAGCACGAACGCAGGACGCTGCGTGATCTGGTGGGCGTGAAACGCGGCGGTGGAAGCGTCGACGCGGGCCTTCACTTCGGGGGACTCGGCGCGGGCGCGGAGTTTCGCCGGATCGAGACCGGTGGCCGCGGCGGCCACCGCCACCGCCTCGGTCATGCCGCCGATTTTGCGGCCTACGCGCGTGCCGGCATGCGTCAGCGCGAGGCGCAGCCGGTCGTCGGCGAAGCCCAAGTCCCGGCCCGCCTCGGCCACGAGGTTGGGCGCGAGGTAGCGGCCTTTGCGTTTGGGCTCGAGCCAGCCCGAGTTGAGCATGTAGGGTGAGCGCATGATCGTGCCGCTGCGGCGGTAGAACCAGTCGCACTGCGCGCGCGACAGCGGAAAGTCGCTGGGATTCATGAGCGCGATCCTCCACTCGAACTGCACGCGGCCGGGGTAGCGGGCCTTGAGTTCGGCCCAGACCGGTTCGGTCCAATGGCACCAGGAGGAGAGAATTTCGAGGTAATAAGTGACGGTGACTTGCATGGGATTGCCGGCAAAGCTGGCGGCACACGCGCCGCGCGTCAACCGCCCGGCGCGGCATTGCATCCCACGGCTCGTTCGGCCAGCGTGCGACCGTGGACCGCGTCCGCATTCCGCTCAGTTGCGTGCTCGCGCTGGCCGTCGCCCCGCTGCTGGCCAGCCCGGTGCCGCGGCGGACACTGCCCGGCCTGCAGCCCGACGGTTCCACGCTGCTGCACAACCAGTGGTCGATCCGTCCGGCGGGTCGCCAGGTTGAACTGGGCGACTTCCCCACGGGTCTTGCGGTGCACCCGGGCGGTCGCTGGGCCGCGGTGCTGCATTGCGGCGCCGGTCCGCACGAGGTGCGCATCGTCGACCTCGACACGGGCGTCACCACCGCCACGGCCGTCGTGAACGAAGCTTTCTACGGCATCGCCTTTGCGGGCGACGGCCGCGCGCTCGTGTGCAGCGGCGCGAGCGACGAGGTGTTGCACATCTTTGACTTTCGCGACGGCCGCCTCGCCGCCCAGCCCGACGTCGTGCTCGTGCCCAAGACCGCCACCGCCGTGCCCGCGGGATTCGCGCTGAGCCGCGACGGGCAGACGGCCATCGTCGCCTGCCTGTGGGGCCAGCGCGCCATGCGCGTGGATCTGGCCGCCCACAAGGTCGTGTGGGATGTCTCCCTCGCGCCTCCGCCGCCCGCCGGGACGGCGGAGCCCGCACGCGCGCCGTCTCCGGCCGAAGACGGGAACGGCTCCGCGCGGCTGGACGACAATGTGCTGCCTTATGCCGTGGCGTGGGACGCCCGGCACCACCGCGTGTTCGTGAGCCTGTGGGGCGCATCCGCGATCGCCGTACTTTCGGACCGGGACGGCACGATCCGCGCGCGCTGGCCGGCGGGCGACCGGCCGGGCGAATTGTTGCTTTCGCCGGATCGGCGTCTTTTTGCCGTCAACAGCACCCGCAACACCGTCACCGTTCTTGATGCCCGCGACGGCCGGATGCTCGAAACCCTCTCCGTGGCGCTCGCCGCAGGCGACCAGCCTGGCGTGACGCCCGACAGCCTCGCGCTCTCGCCCGACGGCCGCACGCTGTTCGTGGCCAACGCCAGAAGCAATGCCATCGCCGTCTTCGATGTGACCAAGCCCGGCCGCAGCCGGGCCCTGGGCTTGATACCCACCGGCTGGATGCCCACGGCCGTGCGGCTGACACCCGACGGCAGGCGGCTTTTGGTGGTAAGTGCACGCGGCTTGGCACCGCACGCCAATCCCCGCGGCCCGCAACCGGATGTTCCAGCCACGAGCGCGACGCAGCGCATTGCGTGGCTTTATCGCGGCTCTCTCGGCATCGTGGCGTGGCCGCACGGGGAGGAGCTCGCCGGCGTCCTCGCCCGATGGACGGCTGACGCGCTGGCCGGCCGGCCAGTGCCCCGGCGCGAGGAGACCCCCTCGGCCGTGCCGCGGAAGCCCGGCGATCCCACGCCGCTGAATCACGTGATCTACATCATCAAGGAAAACCGCACCTACGACCAGGTTTTCGGCGATCTGCCCCAGGGTAACGGCGATCCGACGCTCTGCCTGTTTCCAGAGGGGATCACGCCCAACCACCACGCGCTCGCCCGGGAATTCGTGCTGCTCGACAACTTTTATGCCAACGCCGAGGTCAGCGCCAGCGGCCACGAGTGGAGCATGGCCGGCTACGCGACGGAGTTCGTTGATAAGGTCTGGCCCATCAACTATCGTGATAACCCGACGAAATTCAAATATCCGGCCGAGGGGCATTACGTCGCCGCCGTGCCAGCCAACGGTTATCTCTGGGACCGCGCCGCCGCCGCCGGAGTCAGCTATCGCAGCTACGGCGAGTTCACCATCAACGGCCGGACGCCGGCCGATCCCGTGACCACGGCCACTCCCGCGCTGCGCGGCCACATTGACGAATATTTCCGCGGCTGGGACCTTCGGTATCCTGACGCGAAGCGCGTGGACCGCTTCATCGCCGAGCTGCACCGCTTTGAGGCCGCGGGCGACATGCCGCGCCTGCAGATCGTCCGGCTGCCCAATGATCACACCGAGGGCACGCGCCCCGGCAGCCGGACCCCGCGCGCTATGGTGGCGGACAATGACCTTGCCCTTGGCCGGCTGGTCGAGGCGGTGAGCCGCTCAAAATTCTGGCCCCGGACGGCGATCTTCGTGGTCGAGGACGACGCGCAAAACGGACCCGACCACGTGGACGCGCACCGCACCGTGGCGCTGGTCATCAGCCCCTACGTGTGCCGCGGCACGGTGGACAGCACGCCCTACACCACCTGCTCGATGCTGCACACGATCGAGATGCTCCTCGCCTTGGCGCCGATGTCACTCTTCGACGAGACTGCGACGCCGATGGGCGCGAGCTTTCGCGACCAGCCCGACCTGACGCCATACACGGCGCGGCCCGCCAACGTCGACCTCGAGGAACGCAACACGGAGAAGTCGCCCCTCGCCGCCACCTCGCGCCGGCTCGATTTTTCGAGGGAGGACGCGGCCGACGAACAGGCGCTCAACCGGGCCGTCTGGGCTTCGGTGCGCGGCCCCGACTCACTCATGCCGGCGCCGGTTCACGCGGTCTTCGTACGCCCGCTGGCCCCGGCGGATGCCGCCGACGACTAAGCCCGTGGCGGGCGGGACGATGCGCCCTGGGCTCACTTGCCGGCCGGGACGCCGTGCCGTGCCACCCAAGCTTCGTATTCTTTGCGCGGCATGAAGCGCAGCGAGGCGGAGTTGATGCAGTAGCGCAGTCCGGTGGGGGCCGGGCCGTCGTTGAACACGTGGCCGAGATGGGCGCCGTCGACCGCGCAGTGCACTTCCGTGCGGATCATGCCGTAGCTGGCATCCGTGTCCTCGGTGATGAATTTCGGCTCGATCGGCTTGGTGAAGCTCGGCCAGCCCGTGCCGCTGTCGAACTTGTCCCGGCTGTCGAACAGCGGCGTGTCGCTGCACACGGAAAAATAGACGCCGTCCTCGTGGTGGTTCCAGTAGGCGTTGTGGAAGGCCGGCTCGGTGCCCTGCTGCCGGGCGACATGGTATTGCTCGGGGGTGAGCCGCGCGCGCCACTCGGCATCGGTGTGCTTCACCCGGGCCTGGCTCATGTCGATGACAACGTTGGAGGGCAGGCCGCACGCGGATTTTTCACCGGTGACCGCACAGGCGGCGCCTGGTGGGGAATCAGAGGATTTCATGGTGGAATCGGCGGCGCTGCCGCGCGCGGACATCCAGGTTGCGACGGCAACCAGGACGGCCAGTGCGATGCAGACGACGGTAAAACGGCGCATGATGAAAGGGAAACCAGGCATGAAAGGATGACAAACGGCGGCAGCATTTTTGCCGCCGCGCACGGAGATGAGAGAGCCGGCCGGGGTGTGGTATTCCCGGCAGCGCGGGTTCATTTCGTAGGAAGGTCGCTCTCGTCCGCCATAGCCTTGGCAACGGCGGATGCGACCGATTCGTCGCCCGCAAACGGGCTTCCTACGCCGGCGAGAGATGCTTCTTGTGCAACACCAGATGGTTGCCATCGGGATCCTCGAAGCGCGCGAAACGGCACACGCCGGAGTCGATCGGCTCCAACGGAAATTTCACCCCGTGCGCTTTGAGGTGGGCGACGGTTTCGTCGAACTGCTCCGTCTCCAGGGCGACCGCGCCGGCCTTGGCGCCGGGTTGCGCGTCCTGCATGATGCTGGAAAGCGCGAGGGTGGAACTGCCGACATCATACTCGACCCATTTGTCCTCCCACGAATGGCCCTCGGTGAGGCCCAGCACGCCGCCGTAGAAAACCTTGGCCCGGGCCATGTCGCGGACCGGATAGACGAAAAACGGAATGCCGGTGAACATCGGTTGCATGCGCCGCAGATTGCGGCAACGGTTTCCGGGCGTCAGCAACGGATTTTGCCCGCCTGGCGGCCCGGATTGCGCTTGTCACCGCCTGCGGCCCGCCCTCTGTTTTTCACCGCACCCGACCCCATGGCCAATCACAACTACACCGAAGCCAGCATCAAGACCCTCTCGTCGACGGAGCACATCCGGCTGCGCCCGGGCATGTACATCGGCCGCCTCGGCAGCGGCAGCCACGCCGAGGACGGCATCTACGTGCTGCTCAAGGAGACCATCGACAACGCCGTCGACGAGTTCACGATGGGCTACGGCAAAAAGATCGAGGTCGAACTCGCCGATCGCACCCTGCGCGTGCGCGACTACGGCCGCGGCATTCCGCTCGGCAAGGTTCTCGAGTGCGTGTCGGTCATCAACACCGGCGCGAAGTACGACTCCGAGACGTTCAAGAAGGCCGTCGGCCTCAACGGCATCGGCCAGAAGGCCGTCAACGCGCTCTCCGCCGTCTACATGGCGCAGGCCGTGCGCGAAGGACAAACCAAGATCGTCGAGTTCTCCCGCGGAAAATTGAAGAAGGATCACCGGGTGGCGAAGACCGCCGAGCGCAACGGCACGGTCATCGCATTCACGCCCGACGAGGAGCTCTTCGGTGCGGACTTCAAATTCCATCCCGAGTTCATCGCGGACCTCCTCTGGAAATACGCCTTCCTCAACCGCGGCCTCACGCTCACGTTCAACGGCAAACCCTTCAGGTCGGAGCACGGCCTGAAGGACCTGCTCGAGAAAAACCTCAGCGGCGAGATCCTCTATCCGATCATCCACCTCGAGGGGGAGGACATCGAGATCGCGTTCACGCACGGCTCGCACTACGGCGAGGAGTACTACTCGTTTGTCAATGGCCAGCACACCACGATGGGCGGCACCCACCAGCAGGCGTTCCGCGAGGCCGTCGTCGAGGTGCTGCGCAACTTCTACAAGAAAGATTACGACGCGGCCGACGTGCGGCAGTCGATCATCGCCGCCGTCTCGATCCGCGTCATCGAGCCGGTCTTCGAGTCGCAGACCAAGACCAGGCTCGGCTCCGCCGACCTGGGTCCGGGCGGTCCGCCGGTCCGCCAGTTCATCGGCACCTTCCTCCAGCAGCAGCTCGATGCCCATTTGCACCGCAACCGCGAGACCGCCGACGCGCTCAAGCGCAAGCTGGAGGACAACGAGCGCGAGCGCAGGGAACTGGCCGGCATCCGCAGCCTCGCCCGCGAGCGCGCGAAAAAAGCCTCGCTTCACAATCGCAAGCTCCGCGATTGCCGCCTGCACCTCGGCGACCGCGCCGAGCATGCCGAGGAAAGCACGCTGTTCATCGTCGAGGGCGACTCCGCGGCCGGCTCGCTCACCGCCTGCCGCGATGTGCAGACCCAGGCGGTCTTCGCCCTCAAGGGCAAGCCGCTCAACACCTACGGCCTGTCCAAAAAGGTGATCTACGAGAACGAGGAATTTCACCTCCTGCAGTCGGCGCTCAACATCGAGGAGGGGCTCGACGGCCTGCGCTACGCGCGCATCGTCATCGCCACCGACGCCGATGTGGACGGCATGCACATCCGGCTGCTGCTGCTCTCGTTTTTCCTGCAGTACTTCCCCGACCTCATCGCCAGCGGCCACCTCTTCATTCTCGAGACGCCGCTTTTCCGCGTACGCACGAAGAAGGAGACCGTCTACTGCTACTCCGAGGCGGAGAAACAGGCCGCGGTCGCCAGGCTCGGCAGCGGCGCGGAGATCACGCGCTTTAAAGGGCTGGGCGAGGTGTCGGCCGGGGAGTTCAAGGACTTCATCGGCGCGGACATCCGCCTCGATCCCGTGACGCTCGCGCACCTCCACAACAGCGACGAGCTGCTCGCGTTCTTCATGGGCAAGAACACCCCCGAGCGGCAGGAGTTCATCGTCGGGAACCTCCGGGTCGAGAAAGACCTCGTGGAAGTCTGAAGCATTCAACCGCTGATCATCGCTAATGGCTTCGGAAATCAGCGGCCATCAGCGCAGATGAGCGGTTTTCCCCAATCCTTTCCCAGATGCCCAGACGGAAGAAAGACACCAAACAGATCGAACTCCCGCTCAGTGGCGCCTCTGCCGGAGCGGAGCAGCGCACCCGGTCTCAAGTTCCAGGCATCAAGAAAGGCCGACCTGACCTCAAGACCGCCGCGTCGGCAGGTTCGCCGCCCGAAACCCGAAACCCAAAACCCAAAACTCAGAACTCGAAGGGCCGGCGCGCCAACGGCGCGGCCGCTCCCCTCGCGCAGCACTACCGCAACTGGTTCCTCGACTACGCCAGCTACGTCATCCTCGACCGCGCCGTGCCGCACATCGACGACGGCCTCAAGCCCGTCCAGCGCCGCATTCTGCACACGCTCTGGGAAATGGACGACGGCCGCTTCCACAAGGTGGCCAACGTGGTCGGCGCCACCATGCGCCTCCACCCGCACGGCGACGCGTCCATCGAGGCCGCCCTCGTCGGCATGGCCCAGCGCGGCCTGTTGGTCGAACCGCAGGGCAACTTCGGCAACGTGCTCACCGGCGACGGTGCCGCGGCCGCGCGCTACATCGAGGCGCGCCTCACGCCGTTCGCCCGCGAGATCGGGTTCAACCCCAAGACCACGACGTGGCAGCTCAGCTACGACGGCCGCGCGAAGGAACCGGTCACGCTGCCGGTGAAGTTTCCGCTCGTGCTCGCCGAGGGCGCCGAGGGCATCGCCGTCGGCCTCGCCACGAGGATCCTGCCGCACAATTTCAACGACCTCTGCCGCGCGGCCATCAACCACCTTCAGGGGAAAACCTTCCGCATCTATCCCGATTTTCCGACCGGCGGCATCGCCGACTTCTCCGAGTACAACGACGGCGAGCGCGGCGGGAAGGTGAAGATCCGCGCCCGGATCGAGCCGCGCAGCAAGTATCTCCTCGCCGTCACCGAGATTCCCTACGGCACGACCACCACCTCGCTCATCGACTCGATCCTCGCAGCCAACGCCAAGGGCAAAATCAAGATCAAGCACGTCGATGACAACACCGCCGACCAGGTCGAGATCCTCGTTCACCTGCCGCAGGGCAGCGAACCCGAGCAGGTCATCCAGCAGCTCTACGTCTTCACCGACTGCCAGGTCTCGATCTCGCCCGCCGCCTGCGTCATCGACGACGACAAGCCGGTCTTCCTCGGCGTCCGCGACATCCTCAAGCGCAGTGTGGACCGGACCCGGGCGCTGCTGAAGCAGGAGCTTGAGATCAAGCTCGGCGAGCTGGAGCAGCAATGGCACTGGGACTCGCTCGAGCGCATCTTCATCGAGGAACGCATTTACCGCCGCATCGAGAAGTCGAAGACGTGGGAGAGCGTGCTGGCGGAGATCCGCGAGGGATTGAAACCCTTTGTCAAGCAGCTCCGCCGCGCGGTGACCGACGACGACCTCGTCCGCCTCACCGAGATCAAAATCAAACGCATTTCCGCCTTCAACCGTTTCCAGGCCGACGAGCAGATCCAGAAGATCGAGGAGAACATCAAGGCGGTGAAGCGCGACCTCAAGCACCTCACGCCCCATGCCATCAAGTGGTTCGAGTCGCTGCAGGAGAAGTACGGCAAGGGCCGCAAGCGGCGCACCGAGTACGAGGAGATCGAGCAGATCCGCGCCGCCGAGGTCGTGTCGGCCAACCAGCGGCTCTACGTCAACCGCGCGGAAGGCTTCATCGGCCTCAACTGGCGCAATCACGAGTTCGTGGCCGAATGCAGCATCCTCGACGACGCGCTCGCCATCATGGCCGACGGCTCGATGAAGGTTGCCCGCGTGGGCGACCGGGTCTTCATGGGCCCCGGCATCCTGCATTGCGCGGTGCTGCCGAAGGACGGTGACCAGGCTTTCTACACCATGGTCTACCAGGACAAGGCGACGGGGAAGGCCTTTGCGAAGAAATTCCGGATCGGCGGCGTGACGCGCGACAAGCTCTACCCGCTCGTAAAGACGCCCGGCTCGAAGGTCGTGTACCTCGAGGTGAGTCCGAACGAGAAGGCCCTCGCGCAGACGCTGCACATCTCGCTCGACGGCCGCAGCCGCGCCCGCATCCGCGAGTTCGACTTCGACCTCACTCGCGTGTCCATCAGCAACCGCTCCGCCAAGGGCCTCACCGTCACCCGCTGGCCGGTCAAGGACGTGAAGCGGTTGGACTTGGTGCTGACGGTGCCGGCCAAGTAAGACGGCTCAGTCCACGTCGGTGCGGAAGGGCGACGCGGCCCCGCGGCACCGGCTGGGGCGTCGAGCGCAACCGGACGGAATCCATTGCCTCCAGTCCCGTGCCTCGACTAGCGTCGCGCCCTGCACCCATGAAGCACCCCATCTTCCTGCTCCTGCTCTGCGCGGTGATGCCTTGCTCCCGCGCGGATGATCCTGCTCCGCCGATCAATCCCGATCTGCTGAAAAAGGCCTGGCCCGCCTCATGGATCGCGCACCCCACGGCATCGCCAAGCGACTACGGGGTCTTCCATTTCCGCAAGTCCCTCAACCTGGACGAAAAGCCCACCCATTACGTCGTCCATGTCTCGGCGGACAACCGCTATCGGATGTTTGTGAACGGCACCTCGGTCTGTTTTGGGCCCGCCCGCGGGGAACTTTTTCACTGGCGCTTCGAAACCGTGGATATTGCCCCCTGGCTCAAGCCGGGGAAAAACGTGGTGGCCGTCGTCGTCTGGAATTTCGGTCTCCTGAAGCCGTTTGCCCAGGTCAGCCTGCGAACCGGGCTGATCGTGGCGGGCGACTCGCCGGCGGAGAACGCGCTCAACACCGATCGCAGCTGGAAGGTGCTCAAGGATGACGCGTACGCTCCGTCCGGGACGGCCCCCCGGCCGATCGACCAGTTCATGGTCGTGGGCCCGGGTGACCGGATCGACGGCAGCGCCTATCCGTGGGGCTGGCAGGAGCCGGGGTTTGACGATGCGCGGTGGCTGCAGCCAAAGTGCATCGCAGAGGGGTTTCCCTACGGAGTAGGGTCGGATGTCACTTGGTGGCTGGTTCCGCGGAACATCCCGCTCATGGAGGAGCGGGCGCAGCGGATCGCCAGCATCCGGAGCGCGCAGGGCATCGATGTCGATCCGGCGTTTCTGCTCGGCCGGGCACCGCTCACGATCCCGGCCCATACCAAGGCGGTCATGCTGTTCGACCAGTCTTTTGAAACTAACGCCTTTCCGCAGCTCCATCTCAGCGGAGGGAAGGGCGGCTCGGTCCGGTTGATCTACAGTGAAGCCCTTGTCGACGAGAAGGGGGAGAAAGGCAACCGCAACGAGATTGCCGGCCGCCAGATGGTCGGCGCCAGCGATGTGTTCCTTCCCGATGGCGGCGTCGACCGGTGGTTCACCACCCTCTGGTTCCGAACCTACCGCTATATTGAAATGACGATCGAAACGGCGGCCGAGCCGCTGGTCTTGCAAGATTTTCTGGGCAACTTCACCGGCTATCCGTTCCAGGAGCGCGGCGCCTTCACCTGCGACGATGCCCGGCTCTCCGCCATTTGGACGGTGGGCTGGCGCACCGCCCGCCTGTGCGCTTATGAGACCTATTTCGACTGCCCCTATTACGAACAGATGCAGTACGTGGGCGACACGCGCATCCAGTGCCTCATCTCCCTGTACGTGGCGGGCGACGACCGGCTGATGCGCAATGCCATCGAATTGTACGATCGCTCGCGGATCCCCGAGGGGCTGACCCAAAGCCGGGTCCCGGCTTCAACGCCCCAAATCATCACCACCTTTTCGCTCTTCTGGATCGACATGGTGCACGATTACTGGATGCACCGGGATGACCGGGCATTCATCGAGGCGCGGCTAATGGGCATCCAGGCGGTGCTCGATTGGTTCGAGAAACACATCGACGCGAAGACCGGAATGCTCGGCGGCCTGCCGTACTGGAGTTTTGTCGACTGGCCGGACGAATGGCCGTGGGACAACGCCAAGCACCTCGGCGGGCAGCCCGACGGCGCGGCCGAGGGCGGATCCTCGATCGTCACCCTGCAACTGGTTTGTTCACTGGATCACGCGGCGGCGCTGTTCGACGCGTTTGGCCGGCCGACCATGGCGGCCCATTACCGCGACCTGGCGCAGGGCTTGCGGGCGGCGACGAAGCAACATTGCTGGGATGAACCCAGGCGCCTGTTCGCCGACACGCCCGAGCGGAAAACGTTCAGTCAGCATGCCAACGTACTGGCCGTGTTGTCGGGCTGCGTGGCCGGGGAGGAGGCCAAGGCGCTCGTCACGCGGATCAATACGGAACCGGGACTGACCCAGTGCACGCAGTATTTCCGGTTCTATTTGCTGCGGGCGATGAAGGCCGCCGGCCTGGGCGATCAATATGTCTCGATGCTGCAACCCTGGCACGCGATGCTGGCCAAAGGACTGACGACTTTCGCCGAACGCCCGGACCCGACCCGCAGCGATTGCCATGCGTGGAGCGCCTCACCCAACTATGAATTCCTCGCGACTGTCTGCGGCATCGAGCCAGCCACGCCGGGTTTTCACACGGTCCGGATCGAGCCGCATCTTGGCTATCTGACGCGCGTACAAGGCACGGTACCCCATCCCGCCGGGGACATCCGGGTCGCCTTGTTCCGCACGGGGCAGGGAATCGAAGGGGAAATCACCCTGCCGCCCGCCGTCAGCGGCTATTTCCTCTGGCATGGCCGCCGGCTTCCCCTCCAGGCCGGGGCACAGACGGTCAAAATCGAATCCGACGCGCCGGCGGGAGAGGCTCGCTAGGCAGAACACCACCGGGGTAATCATGTTGGGCATCGATTCCTTTTCCTGCGAATGAGAGCCATCGGTTTGATCCTTGTCTGGAGCCTGGCGTTGGGCGCGGAATGTGCCGGGGCGCAGCTCGTCCGCGACATCGAATACGGCCGGGCCGACGGTGAGAGCCTGCGGCTCGATGTGAGCATGCCCGAGGGGCCGGGCCCTTTTCCGATTGCCATTCTCGTGCATGGCGGCGGCTGGAGCGGCGGCGACAAGTCCGGCAGCGATCATCCCGGCGACGGCGCTGACATCTCACCGTGGTTCGCGCCGCTGACCGCGGCGAAGTTCACCTGGTTTTCGATCAACTACCGGCTCGCCCCTGTCCATCGCTGGCCGGCCTGCTTCGCGGATGTGCAGGCGGCGATCCAGTGGGTCAAAGCCCACGCCGCCGAGTACAAGGGCGACCCGCATCGCCTTGCCCTGTTTGGCCACTCCGCCGGCGGACACCTGGTCTGTCTGGCCGGCACCGAACCTACCGATGACACCAGGGTGCAGGCCGTGGTCGGCTTTGCCCCGGTGACGGATTTCGAATTTGAACTGCCGATCCGCAACGGCCTGAGCAAGTCGTTGCAGAAGCTGCTCGACCGGCCGCAAGCCGTCACGGCCGACGCGCTGGCGATCCTGCGCGAGATTTCCCCGATCAACCGCGTGAAGCCGGGCCTGCCGCCTTTTCTGATCGTTCAAGGCGACGCCGACAAGACGGTGCCGATCGAGGAGTCGCGCAATTTCGCGGCCAGGCTCCAGTCCGGCGGTGTGACCTGCGATCTCATCGTGATCCCCGGCGCTCCGCATCGGCTGATGTCGTGGAATCAGTTCGACCCTCGCTACGCCGACAAGGTGATCGCCTGGCTGCGGAAGACTCTGGGCGAGGCGACGGCCCCGGCGGCGCTGTGAGCCGATCAAGCTGGCCGACCCGGCGCGGGCCAGGAATCAGATGGATGAATGAGCGCCATCACCCTCATCGCAAAGGGCGAGGGACCGCTCCATGTCGATGAGGGAATGGCGGTTGCAGTCGTCTGCTCCGGGGTTGAAAAATTGGTTACTTTACCGCACGGTCACGAACACCCGAACGGCCTCTCCGCATGCACCTCGCGTCCCTTTCCGCCCCGGCCCGGCTCGCCGCCTTGACCACGATACTGGCCCTCCTTCCGCCTGCTGCGGCCGGCGATTTCCTGCCCGCCATCGTCTACGATTTTGGCGGCAAGTTCGACCGTTCCTTCAACCAGTCCGCCAGCGAGGGGGCGGAGCGTTTCAAGAAGGAAACCGGCATCGCCTGCCGCGAGTTCGAGGTCACCAACGCCGCGCAGCGTGAACAGGTGATGACCCAGTTCGCCCGGCGCGGCATGACGATCATTGTGGCGGTCGGCTTCACGCAGGCTTCGGCCGTCGAACGGGTCGCCAAGGAGTTTCCCGGCGTGAAGTTCACGATCATCGACGGCACCGTCGACCTGCCGAACGTCCAATCGGTCAACTTCCGCGAGCAGGAGTCGTCGTTCCTCTGCGGCATGCTCGCCGCGCTGGCCTCGAAGACGGGCCGGGTCGGCTTTGTCGGCGGCATGGACATACCGCTCATCCGCAAGTTCGCGCTGGGCTACCGCGCCGGCGCCCAATACGTGAATCCGGGCATCGAGGTGTTTGAAAACATGGCCGGCACCACCCCCGCGGCGTGGGGCGATCCCACCCGGGGCGCCGAACTCGCCCGGAGCCAGTTCGGGCGCGGCGCCGACGTCATCTTTCATGCCGCCGGCGCCACCGGCATCGGCGTGATGCAGGCCGCCAAGGACGAGGGCAAGCTCAGCATCGGCTGCGACAGCAACCAGAATTATCTCCACCCGGGCAGCGTGCTCACCTCCGCCGTGAAGCGCGTGGACGTGGCCGTTTACCGCGCGTTCATGGACGCCAAAAACGGCACGTGGCGGGCCGGGCCGCTCTTCCTCGGGCTGGCGGAGAACGGCGTGGACTGGGCGCTCGACGAGCACAACCGCCCGCTCGTCACTCCCGAAATGGAGCAGCGCGTCAACCAGGCACGCGCCGACATCATCAGCGGCAAAGTGAAAGTCCCCGAATACAGGGCGCCGTGAGCGCGGTGCGTACGGAGCCTCCAGCGGAACCGGCCAGCCCGGCGCACGCCCATCCCCCGGCACTGGAGCTGCAGGGCATCGACAAGCGTTTCGGCCCGGTGCACGCCAACCGGGCGGTCTCCTTCGCCATCGCGCGCGGCACGGTGCACGGACTCGTCGGCGAGAACGGGGCGGGCAAGTCCACCCTGATGAACATCGTTTATGGCTTCCACCGGGCCGACGCCGGCGAGGTCTGGGTGCACGGCCGCCGCGTCGACATTCACCGCCCGCACGACGCGATCGCCGCGGGCATCGGCATGGTGCACCAGCACTTCATGCTCGTGGACAACTTCACGGTGCTGGAGAACGTCGTGCTCGGCGTCGAGGGCGGCCGGCTTCTGGCGGACGGACTCGCCCGCGCCCGCGGCGAACTCGAGCGCATCGCCCGGGACTACGGCCTCGTGGTGCCGCTCGACGCCGTGGTGGAGCATTTGCCGGTCGGCCTGCAGCAGCGCGTGGAAATTCTGAAGGCACTCTACCGCCGGGCGGAGATTCTCATTCTCGACGAACCGACCGCGGTGCTCACGCCGCAGGAGACCGACCAGCTCTTCCGCATGCTCGCCCGGCTGCGGCAGCAGGGGAAAACCGTGATTCTCGTCACCCACAAGCTCCGCGAGATCATGGCCGTCACCGACCGCGTCACCGTCATGCGCCAGGGCGCCGTCGTGCATGAAACGGCCACGTGCGAAACCTCCGAACGGGCGCTGGCCGAGAAAATGGTCGGCCGGGCGGTCTCCCTGCGGGTCGAAAAAACCCCCGCCCGGCCCGGCGGCGTGCTGCTGGCGGTGAAGGACCTCGAGGTGCGCGACCGTTTCGGGGTGACGCGCGTCAAGCGGGCCGGCTTCGAACTGCGCGCGGGAGAAATCCTCGGCCTCGCCGGCGTGGCCGGCAACGGCCAGTCGGAACTGCTCGAGGCGCTGGCCGGCATCCTTACGCCGAGCCGCGGCGAGATCGTTTTCAAGGGCGTGGCCCTCGTGCGCGGCGGACTCGGCCCGCGCGAACGGCGCCGGCTCGGCCTTGCGCATGTGCCCGAGGACCGGCTGCGCATGGGCACCGTGGCCGCGTTTTCCGCGCAGGCCAACGCGATCCTGGGCTATCACGACCAGCCCGCCTACAACCGCGGCGGCCTGCTGCGCGGGACCGCCATCCAGGCCGGCTGCGAGCGCAAAATGCGCGACTACGACGTGCGCCCGCCCGACCCCGGGCTGCGTCTTTCCGCGTTTTCCGGCGGCAACCAGCAGAAGCTCGTCCTCGCCCGCGAGATCGACTGCGACCCGCAGGTGCTGCTGGTCGGCCAGCCGACGCGCGGGGTGGACATCGGCGCCGTCGAGTTCATCCACCGGCGCCTCGTCGGACTGCGCGACGCGGGCAAGGCGCTGCTGCTGGTGTCGGTCGAACTCGATGAAATCCTCGGCCTGGCCGACCGCATCCTCGTGATGTTCAACGGCGAGATCGTCGGCGAAGTCGCGTCCGCCGACGCCACCGAGGAAAAGCTTGGCCTGATGATGGCCGGCGTAAAGGAGGGACACGCATGAGCGCGCCGGGCCGCCTGCCACGCTGGGCCGATCTCGGGCTGCTCCCGGTCGTCAGCCTGCTCGCCGCGCTGGCGGCTTCGGCCGCGATCATCGCCATCGTCGGCGAGAGTCCGTGGGTGGCGCTCCGGCTGCTGGCGGCGGGCGCCTTCGGCTCGCAGGAGGCGGCCGGCTACACGCTGTATTATGCGACGAACTTCATCTTCACCGGCCTCGCCGTGGCCGTGGCGTTCCATGCCGGGTTGTTCAACATCGGTTGCGAGGGCCAGGCCTACGTCGGCGGACTGGGGGTCGGCCTGGTGTGCCTTGGCTTGGATCATCACTGGCCGTTCTGGGCGATTCTGCCCGTCGCGATGTGCGCCGCGGCCGGCTTCGGTGCCGCGTGGGCGTTCATCCCGGCCTGGCTGCAGGCGCGGCGCGGCAGCCACATCGTCATCACGACGATCATGTTCAACTTCATCGCGTCGGCGTTGATGACGTATCTCCTCGTCGAGGTGCTCATCAAGCCCGGCCAGCAATCGCCGGAGACGCGCGAGTTCGCGTCCTCCGCCTGGCTGCCGGCGTTCCCCGCCCTGCTCGGACGCCTCGGCGTCGGGGTCAGCGCCTCGCCGCTCAATCTCGCCTTCGTGCTTGCGCTGGCGGCGGCGGCGTTCGTCTGGGTGTACGTCTGGCACACGCGCTGGGGCTACGAGTTGCGCACCGTTGGACAGAATCCGTCGGCGGCCGTTTATGCCGGCATCTCGCCGCCGCGCGTGATGCTGGTCGCCATGCTGCTCTCCGGTGCGCTCGCCGGCGGACTCGGCCTCAACGAGGTCATGGGTGTGCAGCACCGGCTGCTGCTCGATTTTCCCGGCGGCGCGGGCTTCGTGGGCATCGCGGTGGCGCTCATGGGCCGGAATCATCCGGTGGGCATTTTCCTCGCGGCCGTGCTCTTTGGCGCGCTCTACCAGGGCGGCTCGCAACTGTCGTTTGACCTGCCGCGCATCAACCGCGACATGGTCGTGGTCATCCAGGGACTCGTGATCCTGGCCTGCGGGGCTTTGGAAAACCTGTTCCGCACGCCGCTGGCGGCGCTGTTCGCGCGGTGGCGCCACTCCGGGGAAGGGGACTGAGCGATGGAAACCTACACGCTCATCGTCCTGCTGCTGGCCGCCACCATCCGCGTGGCCACGCCGCTGCTGCTCGCGGCGCTGGCTGGAATGTTTTCCGAGCGCTCGGGCGTGATCGATCTCGGCCTCGAGGGCAAGATGCTCGGCGCGGCGTTCGCCGCGGCGGCCGTCTCCGCGGTCACCGGCTCGGTGTGGGCGGGGCTCGCCGCGGGCGTGCTAACCTCGGTCGCGCTGGCGCTGCTCATCGGCTTTGCGTGCATCACCCACCGCGGCAACCAGGTGGTCGCCGCCATGGCCGTGAACATCATGGTGGCCGGACTGGGACCGTCGCTTGCGCTCGCGTGGTTCAACCTCGGGGGACAGACGCCGCAGCTCGACGCGCCCGGTCAGCGGTTTGTCGAAATCGTCTGGCCGTGGGCGGAGCGCGCGCGCGAAACGCCGTTCCCGGGACTGCTCTACGCGGAATTGCTCAGCGGCCACAGCCTTGTCGTCTATCTCGCGGCCGCGCTCGTGCCGGCCGGCGCCTGGGTGCTTTACCGGACGCGCTTCGGCCTGCGGCTGCGCGCGGTCGGCGAAAATCCCGCGGCGGTCGACACCGCCGGCATCTCGGTGAACGGCCTGCGTTACCAGGCAGTGCTGATCTCGGGCGTACTGTGCGGCGTGGCTGGTACGTATCTCTCGACGGCCGCGAGTTCGGGCTTCGTGCGCGATATGACCGCAGGCAAGGGCTACCTCGCGCTCGCGGCGCTCATCTTCGGCAAATGGCGCCCCTACCCAACGCTCGGCGCCTGCCTGCTCTTTGCCTTCACTGACGCGCTCGCCGCCCGCCTGCAGGGTGTGGCCCTGCCGCTGGTCGGTGTCATCCCCGTGCAATTCATTCTGGCGCTGCCGTACGTGCTCACGGTACTGTTGCTCGCCGGTTTTGTCGGCAAGGCGGTCGCGCCCAAAGCCATCGGCGTGCCGTATGCCAAGGAGCAATGAAACCGGCGCATCATGACCACCCGGGAACGACTCACCGCCCATCTCGGTAAAACACCCGACACCGCCCGCGCCGCCTTCATTGCGGCCAACGCCACGGTGATTGGCGACGTCACCCTCGGTCCGAAATCCAGCGTCCTCTACGGCGCGGTGCTGCGCGGCGACATCGCACGCATCATCGTGGGGGAGGGCACCAACATCCAGGACAACGCCATCGTGCACCTCGAGCACGACAGCGACGCCATCATCGGCGCGTGGTGCACGATCGGCCATGGCGCCATCGTGCACGCCTGCACCATCGAGGATGAATGCCTCATCGGCATGGGGGCGACCATCCTCGACCGCGCCCGCATCGGCACGCGCAGCATCGTCGGCGCCAACGCGCTGGTGAAGGAGGACTTCACCTGCCCGCCGGGCTCGCTGGTGCTCGGCGTGCCCGCCAAGGTGGTGCGGCCGCTCACCACCGAGGAACAGGCCGGTCTGCGCTCCTGGGCGGAGAACTACGTCGAGATCGCCCAAGCCCACGCCGCGCGGGAAAACAAGAAGTAAACTGCGTTGAGGTTGAACCGGTGACAAGCGGCGGGATCACTCCGCCAGTTTGATTGGCACCGGCGCGCGTTCGAAGTCCGTGGCGGCGAGCAGCGCCTGCGGCCGCATGCGGCCGAGGACCGCGAGCCAGCGGTCGGGGACGATCTCCAGCCGCGTATTGAAGAAGGTCGCGATGTCGTTGAAGTAGGCCCGCGCCAGGGCGATGCGCTGCTCGGTCTCCGCGAGCTGCCGCTGGAGAGCGAGGAAGGCGGTGTCACTTTTGAGGTTCGGGTAAGCCTCGGCCACGGCGCGCAGCGCGGGAGTGCAGCCGGAGAAGTCCGGCCCGCTCACGCCGGGCGGCGTGGCGGCGAGTTGGTTGCGCAACGCGGCCAGCGCCGTCTGCGTGGTGGCTTCGTGCGTGCGCAGCGCCGCCACGGTTTCGACGAGACGCGGGATGAGGTCGTGCCGGCGTTGCAACTGCACGTCGACGAGCGACCAGGCCTCCCGCGCGCGGTTGCGCAGGCCGACGAGGCTGTTGAAGGCCATCCACACCCAGCCCAGCGCGGCCAGTCCAACGTAAGCCGCCACCAGCTCCGTGTATTGGGAGAAACATTCAACGAGCAATCGGTGCCACCCGGCGTGATTGCGCAGCGCGAAACCGCCCAGGAACGCGATGACGCCCAGCAGCGTCAGCGCCCAGATGCCCCGGCCCAGCCCGGCGCGCACCTTCTCCTCGGTGCGCGTCGAGATCAGGAACATCGGCGCCTCCTTGTCGGCGGCGATCTCCGGGGCGATGACGTCGGCGCGTTCCCGCGCCGGGCCCACGAGATAGAGTGGCGCATGCAGCGCGATGCCGGTTTCCACGAAGCGGCGGCGGTGGTCCGAGTCGGCCACGGCCTGCGGCGGTCCTTTGGCATAGTAGAGCGGGTTGCCCCGGTCGCAGGTCACATCGTAGAACCCGGCCGGCTCGATCTTCGCCCCCGCTGGCCGCACCAGCACCGCGCCGGTGTCGTCCTGCAGGTAAAAGTCGGCCGTCTCCCCGCCGTCGGCCACGGTGGTCCAGCCGCTTTCGCGCTTGGTGCGGGTCTGGGTTTTGCCGTCTTTATCAGTGTAGGTCTCAGTGACGGTGCGCGACCAGTGCTCGTCGACCCGGTAGCGGTAATGTACGCAGCGCTGGCTGCTGAGGAAGGCGGTGAGTGGCGCCTCGGCCTCGGCGGTGCCCTTCAATTCCACGAGGCCGATGAAGACTCCCTGGGTCTTGGCCGTGGGCAGGTCGTCGATCAGGCGTCGCTTCCGGCGCAACCGCAGGCTGCCCCAGAGGAACAGCAGGCCGAGGGCCATGCCGGCCGTGGGTGCGTACAGGACAACCTGGTTCATCGTTTCCTTTGTGATCGGAAGGTGTGGGGCTGCCAAGCCCGCGCTGGCTGCGCGGGGGCCGGCTTGACCGGACGGAACCGGCGGGGTAGAGGGGCTGGTTGCCCGTTTACGAACGTGGCGCCGCGGCAGTCCCATACTTCCGCGGCACAACCAAGGAAACAGTCATGAAAGCGAACATTGGAACCGTGGATCGCGTGGTGCGGGTGATCGTCGGTCTCGTCATCATCGGCGCGGGGATTTACTTCCGGAGTTGGTGGGGCCTGATCGGCCTGCTCCCGCTGTTGACAGCCGGGATACGTTTCTGCCCGGTCTACGTGCCGTTCGGGATCAGCACCTGCAAGACCGAGGCGCAGAAGCCGCCGATACCGCCGGGCGGCCCGAAACCAGCCTGAGGTTTCCCGTCACGCCGCGGGCACGAGGCGGATGCTCTCGACCGCGATGCGCTCGACGGGCTGGCTGCGCTCGCCGCCACTCGCCGTGCACGGCACGTTCGCAATGCGATCGAGCACGTCGAGACCTTGCACGACCTCGCCGAAGGCGGTGTACTGCCGGTCGAGAAAGCGCGCGGCGCCGTGGCAGATGAAGAACTGGCTGCCCGCGGAGTCGGGGTGCGCGGAGCGGGCCATGGAGAGAACGCCGCGCGCGTGCGGTTTCTCATTGAACTCGGCCTTGAGCTTCCAGCCCGGACCACCGGTGCCGGGGGTGCCGGTGGCGCCGGCCTTGGTATTCGGGCAGCCGCCCTGGATCATGAAGCCCTTGATGACGCGGTGAAACGCCGTGCCATCGTAGAAGCCCTCGCGGGCGAGTTTTTTGAAGTTCTCGACGGTCTTCGGGGCAACGTCGGGCCAGAAGGCCACCGTCATTTCACCATGGGAGGTCTTGATGACGGCGAGTTCGGCGGGAACGGAAGGAGTGCTCATGAAGCCGCGAGCAAGACGTTGCCGGGACCGTCGGGCAAGAGGCAAATGCAGGCGGGCGGATGCTTCCATCCCGGCAGGTTCAGACTGCACTCCGTAGCGCAGAGCTTCAGCCTGCGCGATGGTGAAAAGCGTGGTTTGAAAAACCACGCTACGGTCCAATCACTCGGGACAAGGGGTTCCACCCATGTCACACCAGTTCCGCGTCGATGCGTTCGCAGAAATGGTGGATGAGGAACAGGTGGCATTCCTGCGCGGTGCGGCCGCTGGTGCCCGGGATGATGAGCTCACAGGTCACCAGGCCCTTCGCCTTGCCGCCGCCACGGCCGAGAAAGGCGAGGCTCTCGAGCTTGAGGCGCTTCGCCGCTTCGAGCGCCCGCAGGATGTTCGGCGAGTTGCCGCTCGAGGTGAACACGACCACGAGGTCGCCGGGCTGCGCGAGCCCGTCGAGCTGGCGCGCAAAGACGTCCTCGAATTTGAAATCGTTGCCGATGCAGGAGAGCAGCGTGCCGTCGGCGGTCAGCGCGATGGCGGGGAGGGGACGGCGGGTCTTGAAGTAGCGGCCGACGAGCTCGGTGGCGAAGTGCTGCGCCTCGGCCGCGCTGCCGCCGTTGCCGCAAAGGAGCAGCTTGTGGCCGGCCTTCAGCGTGCGGAGGATCATGTCGCCGGCGCGGTCGATCTGCGGGCGGATGGTCGGCAGCGCCTCGAACGTGCGCACGGTCTCCTGCAGGGCGGCGGCGAAATTCATGGTTTGGATTAGACAGAAGATCGCGGAGAGCGCGAAGAAATTCTTGCCAGGGAATCTCCTTGGCGGACCTGGCGGCGCCGGCAACGGCATCACAGCCTGACCTTCCCGCCGGGATTGGATAGAGAGGAAACGAAGGCGGAGAGCTCGGGAGCTTGGTTCTCATCTCCTTTCTCTTCGTTACCTTCTGTAAAAAGAATTGGGTGGTTGGATTTCCTCCCTCGTCTATCCTGCCTGCCGGCCATAGCCTTGGCGACGGTTGTGCTTTTTGTGCCTTGTGCGGCCATTCCGTCCGATGTTTTGTTTGCGGCTACCCGCCAAGTGTTTTTGTGGCCATTCCATCTGCGGAGTTCAATGTGACGTCATGTCCAACCCTGCCCGCGCGTGAGAGCCCTGTCCGACTACAATCTTGACGGGCTCCAGCAGCAGATCGGCGCGTGGGGATTCAAGGCCTCGCATGCGAAGCCGCTGCTGCGGAATTACTATTCCCATGCGGGCGCGGTCGACTGGCCGGAGTTGAGGACACCGCGCGGATTGCGGGACCGCGTGCAGGCGGAATGCGGCATGATGGCGTCCGCGCTGGCGGCGCGACAGGTCGCCGGGGACGGGACGGTCAAACTGCTTTTGAAACTCGCCGACGGGCGGACCGTCGAATCGGTGGTCATGCCGGCTTATCGGGAAGACCGGGTGGCCGGGTGCCTCTCCTCACAGGTGGGGTGCGCGCTGGCGTGCGATTTTTGTGCGACGGCCCAGAGCGGATTCGCGCGCAACCTGTCCGCCGGCGAGATGGTGGAGCAGTTCCTGCATCTGCGCGGCGAGGCGAAGGCGATCGGCCGGCGGTTGCAGACCGTCGTGTTCATGGGCATGGGCGAGCCAATGCTGAATCTGGAGAACGTGCTCGAGGCGGTCCGGCGGATGGCCGGCGGGGACATGGGTGCGCTGGGCTGGCGGCAGGTCACGGTGTCGACGGTCGGGATTGTGCCGGGCATCGACGCGCTGGCCGCCGCCGACTTGAACATCAACCTGGCCGTGTCCCTGCATGCCCCGGACGACATCACGCGCGCGAAACTGGTGCCGTCGGGCCGGCGGTTTGGCGTGGAGGAGATCATGGCGGCAGCCGACCGCTTTCAGGCGAAGAACACCGGCCGGCCGGTCTCGATCCAGTATTGTCTGCTCCAGGGTTTGAACGACTCGCCGGAGCAGGCGCGGCAGCTCGCCGCGCTGCTGGCAGGCCGGCGCATGCACGTCAACCTGCTCCACTACAATCCGACCGGCGTGAGCCTGACCGGGCGGACCTATCAGCCATCTCCGCCGGAAGCGGCGGAGACGTTCATGCGCGAGCTGCGAGTGCGGCGGGTGGTGGCGCATTTCCGCCGCTCCCGCGGGCGGGACATTGATGCGGCCTGCGGCCAGCTCCGCCGTCGCGCCACTGCCAGCTCCGATCCCGGTCGGTAGCGGCGGGAGATTGCGTTACCGGAGAAATCTTTCTTCATTCGGGCGATCCGCGGTCAAATCTGACGGAGGATAATCATTTCTTTTCCGTGCGTTCCGTGTATTCCGTGGTTCCAGCGATGCCACGAATGTCCGTCAGACAACTCTGGAAGGCGAAGCTGGAAGGGAAGCTTGCGGCTAAAGACTGGCCGGAGGCGCCCGATCTGCGCCGGCCCGCCTTCACCGGCCAGGTGCTGGGCATCGACCCGAGCCTCCGCGGCACGGGTCTGGTGCTGATCGAGTTCCGGTCCGGGCGGCCGGCGGTGCTGCTGCGCACCCGCACGGTGCGCGTCCCGGCGCGGCGTCCCATGGCGGAGGCGCTGGCGGAGATCCACCGCGCGGTGGCGGCGTTTCTCGACGATTTCGACGTGCGGCACGTGGCGCTGGAGCAGACGATCTACGTCCAGAACTTCCAGACCGCGCAGATTCTTGGCGCGGCGCGCGGCGCGGCCATCGCGGCCGCGGCCCTGCGCGGTCTGCCGGTGTTCGAATATCCGCCGTTGCGGGTGAAACAGGCGGTGGTGGGCGTGGGCCGGGCGAGCAAGCAGCAGATGCAGCGCACCGTCATGGCGCTGCTGGGTCACGGCGCGCTGCTGGCGCCCGACGAGGCCGACGCCGCCGGCGTGGCCATGTGTCACGCGCTCACCTGGCGGGGAGAAGAATAGGCGGGAACGGGGAGGACGCCGGATTGGGTGCTCCGGACTGCGAGGACGCCGCGGCGCGCCTGCTGCTCTACGTGACCCTGACCTCCGGTGTGCTCTCCGCGCTGCTCGTCAACGGCACGATATGTTTCATGCTCACGCCGCTGGTGGTGGCCGTCGTCGTCCGCAGTGGTCTGCCGCTCCTCGCCTGCCTGCTCGCCTTGGCCACGAGCACCATCCTCGGCTCCGTGGCCAACATCATCGTGGTCGAATCCGCGCGCGGCCATGTCGAAGTCGGCTTCTGGGACTATGCCAAGTTTGGCTTTCCGGTCACAGTTCTCACTACCGCCGCCGGAATGCTGATCCTCACCGTGAGTTCGTAGCTTCATCATATTCCCCAAGCATTTAGCACGTTATTAACATTATTGGACACGATTTAGGTTGTGTCTTAAAATGTCCAAAGTCTACTCAGGAGGTTGGGTGTATTGAACAGATGCAGCTTACAGTCAAAGATGTTGCTGGGTTATTGAATGTCTCTGAGAAGACGGTTTATCGCTGGATTGATGAGCGAAAACTACCAGGCTATCGATTGAGTGGACAATACCGGTTCAACCGGGCCGAACTATTGGAATGGGCCACTGCCAGCCGAATCAATGTTTCGCCGCGGATTTTTGAAGAACCGGAAGGCGGCTCTGGATTGCTACCCGAATTGCCCGATGCCTTGGAAGTGGGTGGTGTTTTCTATCGTTTGGCGGGCACCAGCAAGCCGGCCGCGCTCCGCAGCGTGGTCGAAGTGTTGAGACTGCCGGACAAAGTGGATCGCGAATTTCTCCTGCAGGTGTTACTCGCGCGCGAGGCGCTGGAGTCCACCGCCATCGGCGATGGCATTGCCATCCCGCATGTGCGGAACCCGATTGTGCTGCATGTGCCGCAGCCGTTGGTGACGTTGTGTTTCCTTGAATCGCCGGTGGATTTTGGAGCGCTCGACGGTCGACCGGTGCACACGTTGTTCACGCTCGTCAGCCCTACCGTCAAAGCGCATCTGCATTTGCTGTCGCGCCTGGCGTTCGCCTTGCGCAATCCCGATTTCAAGGCGCTCATCATCCGGCAGGCCAGCCGCGACGAAATCCTGGCGGCGGCCAAACGGATTAGTGACAGTCTGCGCGTTCCGGCGGCTCCGGCGCTGACGGAGGCCATCCAGTGACCCTGTTGGGGCTCGCCTTGGCCATCCTGCTGCTGGGCGCGATGGCGACAGTGCTGCTGAGCCGGCCGGGCCGGAGTCTTTCCTGGCTGGGCGCCGGGGCGGTGGCGGTCGCCGCCGCGTTGGGCTGCGTTCCGGCAGCCCGGGTGCTGGCGAGCGGCACGGTGGAGCAATGGCGTCGGCCTTGGCCGGTGCCGTTCGGGGAATTCTTCGTGGTGCTGGATCCGCTTTCGGCCTGGTTCCTGCTGCCCACGCTGCTACTGGCGGCGCTCGCGGCCATTTATGGCGTCGGATATTTGCGCGTGTGGCAGGGACGGCGCGCGCTCGGGCCGGTTTGGTTCTTCTATGCCCTGCTGGTGCTCGGCATGGCGCTGGTGCTGCTGGCGCGCAACGCGGTGCTGTTTCTGTGCGCGTGGGAACTGATGGCGGTGGCGTCCTTCTTCCTGGTGACGTTCGAGCATGAGCGGGAAGCGGTGCGCGGGGCGGGCTGGGTCTATCTTGTGGCGACGCACTTGGGCACCGCCTTTCTGCTGGCGTTTTTCCTTCTGCTGGGGCGCGCCACCGGTTCCATGGATTTCACCGTTTGGGCGGCGACGGGCGCTTCCGGCGGCGGGCTGGCCAGCGTGCTCTTCCTGCTGGCAGTCGTCGGATTCGGCACCAAGGCCGGCTTCATGCCATTTCACGTATGGCTGCCGGAGGCGCATCCCGCCGCGCCGAGTCACGTTTCGGCGTTGATGTCGGGCGTGATGATCAAGACGGGGGTTTACGGATTGCTGCGCGCGCTCACGTTTCTGGGCCCGCCGCCGTTGTGGTGGGGGTGGATGCTCATCGGCATCGGGCTGACATCGGGCGTGCTCGGCGTCTTGTATGCGCTCGCGCAGCATGATCTGAAGCGGCTGCTGGCCTATCACAGCGTCGAGAACATCGGCATCATCGCGCTGGGTCTCGGCGTCGGCCTGTTGGGCCGGAGCACGGGCTCGCCGGCCCTGCAGGTGCTTGGATTCGGCGGCGCGCTGCTGCACGTGGTCAATCATGCCTTGTTCAAAGGTTTGTTGTTTCTGGGGGCGGGCGGGGTCCTGCATGGCGCCGGCACGCTTGAAATTGACCGCCTCGGCGGGCTGGGGAAGCGGATGCCGTGGACGGCCGCCACTTTCCTGGTTGGGGCGGTGGCCATTTCAGGCCTGCCGCCGTTAAACGGTTTTGTGAGCGAGTTCCTCATTCTGTCGGGGGCATTCAATGGCGGCGCGCAGTTGGGCGGAGCCATCGCCGTATCGTTGCTCGCCGTGATTGCCGGTCTGGCGCTGATCGGGGGACTGGCGGCGGCGTGTTTCACCAAGGCGTTTGGCATTGTCTTCCTAGGCGAGCCTCGCAGCGACCACGGGGTGCACGCGCACGAAGCGGGCTGGACCATGCGATGGCCCATGCTGCTGCTGGCGGCTGGATGTATTTTCATCGGTCTGGCCGCACCGGTCGTGGTCGGGGGCATGCGGACCGTGCTGGAGAATGTGACGGGCCTGCCGCCCGCCGTGGTCCGCACCAGCCTGGTCGCCGCGACCGGCCCGCTGGCATGGGTGGTGATCGCGACGGCCGCGTTGGTGCTGCTGTTTTTGGCGCTGGCGGTGCTGCGGCGCGGTTTGTTGGCGGGCCGTCGCGTGGAGGAGAGCGTCACCTGGGGATGCGGCTACGCGCGGCCGTCGGCGCGGATGCAGTACACCGCCTCCTCCTTTGCCGAGCCGATCACGACCCTGTTTCGCGGGCTGCTCGCCACCCGCTATCAGGTGCAGCGCCCGGAGGGCATCCTGCCGGCGCGCGCTTCGCTGGCGACGGAGACGCCCGATCTCTGCCGCGGCAATTTGTACCGCCCGGCTTTTCTCCAGGCGAACTGGGGACTGTCCAAACTCCGCTGGCTGCAGCACGGCCAGGTGCGGCTCTACGTGCTCTACATTGCGGTGACGTTGATCGTGCTGATGGCGTGGAAATTCCGTTGAGCCATGAACACCGCCTCCTTCATTCCGCCGCTGCTGGCGCTCGCTTTGTCGCCGCTGTTGCCCGGCCTCATCAATCGCACGAAGGCGTTTTTTGCCGGCCGGCGCGGTCCGCCGCTGCTGCAGACCTATTTCGATCTGTGGAAACTGCTGCACAAGGGCGCGGTGTACAGTCGCACCACGACCTGGGTCTTTCGCGCCGGACCCATGGTTGGCCTGGCGGGTGTGCTGGCGGCGGCCCTGCTGATGCCGCTGGGGGGGGTGCCGGCGCTGATCGCGTTTCCAGCGGATTTCCTGCTGTTCGCCGGTCTGCTGGCGTTGGCGCGATTTGCCACGGTCGTGGCGGCGCTCGACACCGGTTCGAGTTTTGAAGGGATGGGCGCCAGCCGCGAGGTGTTTTTTTCGGCTCTGGCCGAACCGGCGTTGCTCGTCGCGCTCGCGGCCCTGGCGCGGCAGGCGGGCAGTCTCTCACTGTCGACGATGCTGGGGCTGGCTTCCGGCGCCCCGGCGTGGCGCGTCGCGCCGGCGCTGGCGCTGGTGGTCATCGCGCTGGTGATCGTGCTGCTGGCGGAGAACGCGCGCATTCCGGTGGACGATCCGGACACGCACCTGGAGCTGACCATGATCCACGAGGTCATGGTGCTGGACCACGGCGGACCGGATCTGGCGTTCATCCTTTACGGCGCGGCGTTGAAGCTGTGGCTGTTCACCGCGCTCGTGGTCGGCGTGGTTCTGCCCGCCACGGGCCCGGCGTGGTGGAGTTTGCTGCTGACGGCGGGCGCGATGCTGGGCGGGGCGGTAATCGTGGGCGTGATCGAATCCATCATGGCACGGCTGCGGTTGGTGATTGTGCCGCAGTTGCTCGTGGGCGCCGGTGCGCTGGCGGCCACGGCCTTTCTGCTGGCGTTGAAATAGGCGGATCCCATGCCGGGTACCAACATCATTCTCGCCCTCGTCGTGCTGACCAACTTGAAGCTGCTCGGCTCCAGCCGGCTGGGCGCTTCGATCCGCGTCGTGGCGGCGCAGGGCGTGGTGCTCGGTCTGTTGCCGATTCTGGCCCACCGGCAGGAGTTGTCGTGGTACTTCGTCGCGCTGGCGGCGGGAACCATCGCGCTCAAAGGCGGCGTGTTTCCCTGGTTCCTCTCTCGCGCGGTGCGCGAGGCCGAAGTGACGCGCGAAATCGAGCCCTGCGTCGGTTACAGCACGTCGCTGGTGGCGGGGGTGCTGACGCTCGGGGCGTCGTTCTGGATGTGCACGCGGCTGCCAATGCCGGAAACCATTGCCTCGCCCTGGCTCGCCCCCGTTTCGTTTTTTTCCATTTTCACCGGGCTCTTCCTCATCGTCAGCCGCAAACGCGCGGTGAACCAGGTGCTGGGTTTTCTCGTGCTGGAGAATGGCGTCTATACGTTTGGCGTGGGCGTCGCGTCGCGCACGCCCCTGCTGGTCGAAGCGGGCGTGCTGCTGGACGTGTTTGTGGCGGTGTTCGTCATGGGCATCACCATCTTCCACATCAACCGCGAGTTTGATCACATCGACACGGATCGGTTGAGCACGCTGAAGGATTGATCATGATTCTCACTCTGGTTTTTCTTCCGCTGCTCGCCGGCCTGGTGGCCTTCACCTTGCCCCGGCCGGTCATGCGCCGCGGTTTGCTCATTGGCACGGCGCTGGCGCATGCGGCGCTCGCCGCCGCGTGCTGGAAATGGCCGCCCAGCGCGGCGCCGGGTGCCTGGCTTGCGCTGGACGCGGCGGGGTTGCTGTTCCTGAGCATCACCAGTGGCCTGTTTCTGGTGGTATCGTGTTATGTCGCCGGCTACGTCGGTCACGAGGCGAACCGGCGCGCCACCGACGTGGAGGAAGGCTTCCTGTTCGATAACGCGCCGGAGGCGGTCTTCATTGGCTGTCTGCTTTTGTTTCTGGGGGCGATGACGCTGGTGACGGTCAGCCAGCATTTCGGATTGTTCTGGGTGGCCATCGAGGGAACCACGCTGGCGAGCGCGCCGTTGATCTATTTTCACCGGCATCATCGTTCGCTCGAAGCCACCTGGAAGTACCTGCTCATCTGCTCGGTCGGCATTGCGCTGGCGCTGCTGGCCAATTTTTTCCTCGGCGTGGCGGCAACCCGGCCGGACGGCGGCGGTTTCCCAATCGTGCTGTCCGACCTCGTGGCCCACGCCCGGGAACTGCAGCCGCCTTGGGTGAAAGCCGCCTGCCTGTTGTTTTTCGTCGGCTATGGCACGAAGATGGGGCTGGCGCCGCTGCACACCTGGCTTCCGGACGCGCACAGCGAAGCGCCGGCGGCCGTCTCGGCGCTGCTTTCCGCCGCGGTGTTGAATTGCGCGTTCCTGGGCCTGGTGCGGATGCAACAGGTCTGCGTCGCCGCCGGGTTGAGGGAGTGGGGACAGGGCGTTTGGATCGTGCTGGGTATGATGTCGGTGGTGGTGGGCGCGGTTTTCATCCTGGGTCAGACGGACTACAAACGGCTGCTGGCCTATTCGAGCGTCGAGCATATGGGCCTGCTCGCTTTGGGCGTCGGACTGGGCGGCGCTGGGGCGTTCGGCGCCATGCTGCATGCCGTGAATCACTCGCTCGCCAAAGCCATGTTGTTCCTGGTGTCGGGCAACATCCTCGCTCGCTACCAGACCAAGAATATCGGCCAGGTGCGCGGGTTGTTGCGCACCGCGCCGGCGACCGGGCTGCTCTGGACCGCCGGTTTTCTGGCCATCACCGGCACCCCGCCGTTCGGGTTGTTCCTCAGCAAGTTTACCATCTTGAAGGCGGCGTTCGACCGCGGCCACGTGTGGATTGGCGTGACGCTGCTGGGTTTCCTGGCGGTGATCTTCATCAACATGACGACGGCGTTTCTGGGCATGGCGCAGGGCGAACCGGGAAAAAACGCGGAGGGCCGGGATCGCGATCGCTGGTGGCAAATCCTGCCGCCCGCCGTGCTGGGGTTGCTGGTTCTGGGGCTCGGACTGGCGGTGCCCGAGGCGCTCAACCAGGTCCTGCGCCAGATCGCCGGGACGCTCGGAGGCGCGGGATGAAAACCGGTGCCTCCCATTCGATTCGCAATGGCGAAACCGTGGCGCGCGCGGAGATCCTCCCGTGCCGTCCCGCCGAATTCCGCGAGCAGGTGTTGCAAGCCGTCGAAGCCGGCGCGCGCCTCGCGGCGTTGTTTGGCCATCCGGGGGCGGGCGGCGCCATTCGACTGTGGGCCGTGCTGGCCAATGACGCCGAAGGCCAGCTGGCGTTGTGGTCCACCGAGGTCGTTGACGGCTATCCGGCGCTGACGCCTGCCTGCCCGCAGGCGCAGTGGTTCGAGCGCGAAATTGCCGAACAATGGGGGCTGCGTCCCGAAGGCCACCCGTGGTTGAAGCCGATTCGTTTTCATCATTCCTATCGCGAAGGCCGCGATGCGTGGAACCGTTCGCCGGCCACGCCGCTGACACCGGGCGTCACGGATTTCTTCGTTATGACCGGCGATGAGGTCCACGAAGTCGCGGTCGGCCCGGTGCACGCCGGCGTCATCGAACCGGGGCATTTTCGTTTTCAGTGCCACGGTGAACGGGTCTACCATCTGGAAATCTCGCTCGGCTACCAGCATCGCGGCGTCGAACGCGCGCTGGTTGGTGGTCCGAACAAACGGACGATGCCCTACATGGAAACGCTCGCCGGCGACACGACCATCGGCCATGCGCTGGCGCATTGCGAAGCGGTCGAGGCGCTGGCGGGCTGCCGGGTCCCGGCGCGCGCGCAGACGCTGCGGGCCATCGCGCTCGAACTGGAACGGCTGGCAAATCACACCGGCGACCTCGGCGCGCTGGCGGGTGATGTCGGTTATCTGCCCGTGGCGAGTTACTGCGGACGGATCCGGGGTGATTTCCTGAACCTGACGGCCCTGATTTGCGGGAGCCGGTTCGGACGCGGATTGGTCCGGCCGGGGGGCGTGCTGTTCGACCTCGATCCAGCCCGGCAGAGGCAGGTGGAGGAGCGCATGGTGCAGGCGCGCAAGGACGTGAGCAACGCCGTGGAGCTGCTGTGGAACGCGTCGTCGGTTCGCGCCCGGTTCGAGAACGCCGGCCCCGTCGCGCGTGAGACCGCGCTGGAACTGGGTCTGGTTGGCGTGGCGGCGCGCGCGAGCGGAATTGAGCGCGATGTGCGGGTGCAGTTTCCGTCGGGCCTCTATCGGTTCGCGCATATCCCTGTGTCGTCGTATCACACCGGTAACGTCTTCGCGCGCGCTCACGTGCGATGGATGGAGATTCAGCGCTCCCTCGCGTTCATCCTTGATCAACTCCAGGCGCTGCCGGACGGTCCGGTGCGCGCGAATCCCGGCTCGCTCGCGGCGGATCGCGCCGTGGTGTCATTGATCGAGGGCTGGCGCGGCGAGATCTGTCACGTGGCTCTGACCGACGCGGCGGGGAGGTTTGTGCACTACAAAGTGGTGGACCCGTCCTTTCACAACTGGATGGGACTGGCGTTGGCCCTGCGCGACCAGCAGATCTCCGACTTCCCGCTCTGCAACAAGAGCTTCAACCTGTCCTATTGCGGCCATGACTTGTGAGGTGATCCCATGCTGAAAGCCGTTCTGGCTCGCGCGCATCAGAAATACCGAACGGTCGGTTTTCCGAACCAGCCGCCGGTATTGCCCGACCGCTGGCGGGGCCGTCCGGAGATCGACGCCGCGAAATGCCCGGCCGGCTGCCGCGTGTGCGCCGACGTTTGCCCGACGGACGCGATCACCGTGGGCGCCAAAGGCGTGCGGCTGGACCTCGGGTGCTGTCTCTTTTGTCCCGAATGCGAACGCGCCTGTCCCGAAAACGCGATCCGCTTCACCCCGGAATACCGCCTGGCCGTGTCGCGCCGGGACGCGCTGGTCGTCGGCGAAAAGGAGTTGCAGCTGGCGCAGGCGTTGGAGGAGAAGGCGCGCAGGCTTTTTGGCCGGTCGCTCAAGCTGCGGCAGGTAAGCGCCGGCGGTTGCAACGGATGCGAAGCCGACGTAAACGTGCTGACCACCGTGGTGTTTGATCTGGGCCGTTTCGGCATCCAGTTTGTCGCGTCGCCGCGCCATGCCGACGGATTGCTCATCACCGGGCCGGTTACGCAGAACATGGAGCTAGCCTTGCGCGGGACCTACGAGGCGGTGCCGGCGCCGAAACTGGTGATCGCGGTGGGCGCGTGCGCCATCTCCGGCGGCCCTTACCTCGGCCATGCCGAGCAGCGGAATGGCGCCGACGGCATCGTGCCCGTGGATCTTTTCATTCCGGGCTGCCCGCCGCATCCGCTGACGATCCTCGACGGCCTGCTGCGGTTCTTGGGCCGGCTGGAGGAACGCCGCGCGGGCAACGCGACCGGTTGATCTCAGCCCAGGACCGTCTTGAGAATGCGGCCGAGGTCACCGACGCGGTAGGGCTTGGTAAGGTAGCCGCAGAAGCCCATGTCGAGGTACTGCCTGGCCATCTCCTCGCTGTCGTAGCCGCTGGAGATGATCGCGCGCACGTCGGGATCCAGTTCGCGCAGCTGTTTGAAGGTCGCCTCGCCGCCCATGCCGCCGATGATGTTAAGGTCCATAATGACAGCGTCGTAGGGCCGGCCGATGTTGAGATAGCGGGTGTAGAGCGCGATGGCCTCCTCGCCGTTCTTCGCGATGTCGTACTTGTACTCGAGCCCTTCGAGCATGCCGGCGGTGAGTTCGCAGATCTTTTCGTCGTCGTCCATGAACAGGACACGGCCGGTGCCGAAACGCAGGGTGGGGGCGCGGCGGGCCTCGACTTCGATGGGCCGGTCGGCTTGGGGCAGAAAGACGGTGAAGGTCGTGCCGGTGCCGACGGTGGAGTCGACGCCGATCTGGCCGCCTTGCTTGCGCACGATGTCCAGCACGGTGGCGAGACCGAGGCCGGTGCCGTGTTTCTTGGTGGTGAAGAAGGCGTCGAAGATTTTCTGGAGATTTTCCGGCGGGATGCCGCTGCCATCGTCCTGCACCTCGAACTGCACGTAGTTACCGGCGGGGAGCGGCGGAATCTGGCCCTCGGTAAGCGTGGCGTTGCCGGCGCGCAGCCACACGTGGCCCGGGTGGCCCTCGGGCATGGCCTGGATGGCATTGACCACGAGGTTCTGGAAAACCTGCAGAATCTGGGCGCGCTCGGCGAGGATGTTGCCCGTGCCGGGCGCCACCTCGACCACGACCTCGGTGCTGGCGCCGGCGGTGGCGATGCGCGAGGTATCTTTCAGCACCGTGAGGGGCGCCAGCACCGTCTGCATGGCGGTGCCGCCCCTGGCGAAGGTGAGGAGCTGCTTGGTCAGGCCCTTGGCGGCCATGCACGCATTCTCGCTGTCCTCGAGCGCAGAATAGTTGTGATTATCCTTCGCAAGCGAGACGCCGCCGAGGATGGTGGTCAGGAGATTGTTGAAGTCGTGCGCGATGCCGCCGGCGAGTACGCCGAGCGATTCGAAACGGTTGGCCTTGACGAGCTCCTCGGGGGTGAGGGTCATCTCCTGGGGGTCGCGGAAGACAATGATCGCGCCGACAATCCGGCCGGTGGAATCCAGCACCGGGCTTCCGCTGAAGGAGAGGGGCTGTGGCTCGGCATCCCCGCCGTGCGCCAGAGAATAATCGTTGTTGAGGGGGATGGCTTCGCCGAGGTCGAGCAGCCGGCTGGCGGGAAACTCGCTGCGCTGGCCGCTCACGCGGTGCGTCAGCGGGAAAACTTCAAGGAGCAGCCGGCCCCGCAGGGTGTCTGGCTGCTCACGGAGGAGCTGCGCGGCCTTGTCGTTGGTGAAGATGATGCGGCCGGAGGCGTCGGCGAGCACGAGACCTTCGTGCAACTCGGCAAACGCCCCGACCAGCAGGGCGGGGGGAATGGCCTGCTCACCCGCCACGGGCAGCTCCGCCGGCAGCGCGCAATGGAAGCCGAGCACGCGGAGCAGCTCGTGCTTGCGTGACACCTGGCGGTACACGCCGCCCATCACCCAGAGATAATGGCCGTCCTTGTGCCGCAGGCGGCAGAGGTCGAGGTAGGCGGTTTCGCCGGGATGGCGGGAGAGGAAAAACTCCTTCAGACCGGCGGGCGCGTCTTCGGGATGCAGCACGCTCGCGAGGGTGTCGGGTTCGTCGGTCAGGTCGGCGGCCGTGTGGCCGAGCAGGCGTTTCCAAGCCGGCGAGAACCAGTAGCGTTCGCCGGCGAAGTTCAGGTCGAATACGCCGAGGTGGCCGCGCTCCGTGAGGTCCTGCAGACGCTCTGCGCTTTCGAGCGAGGTTTCATCGAACTCCTTGCGTTCGGTGATGTCGAGGTGCATGCCGGCGACGCGCTCGAGCTCCCCGGCAGGGCCGAACACCTGCAGACCGAGGCTTTGAATCCACACGTAGTGCCCCTTCTTGTGGCGGAGGCGATACTCGACGGAGAAGCTGCGCACCCCGTTGGAGTATTTGGTGGCGGCGCGGTCGGGCGCGGCGGCGGAGTCCTCGGGATGCAGGAGGTTGCGCCAGGTCTCGAAGGTGGCGTCGAGTTCATGCTCGGCATAACCGAGCTGCTTCTTCCAGGCGGGCGAATAGTAGTAGCTGCCGGCCTTGAAATTGAGATCGAAGACACCGAGTGGGCTGCGCTCGGCGAGCAGCGAGAGAAGGTCCACGCCGGTGACGCCCGGCGTGTCGGCGGGCTGTACAAACGCCAAGCAGCCCGGGCCGGCCGTGGACGTGGTTTTTTCAAGACGCACGGATACGTCGAGGCGCGCGCCATCCTTGGGCTGGGCGACCAGCTGAAGCGGGGCGGCGGACGCGGCGGCCAGCAGCACATCCCATTGCGCCTCGAGCCAGCGGGTTTCCTTCGACGTGACCTCGAAGGCGAAAAGGGTGGAAAAATGATCGCCGATCAACTCCGACTCGCCCGCCCGCCAGAGGGCGCGCGCGGCGCTGTCCGCCATCAGAATTTTCCCATTTCCATCCAGCACAAGCAGGGCCCCGCCACCACCACGGGTGCGCGTGCCGGTGGCTCCGGTCGTTTGAATTTGCGACGGATTGCCCACGAAGCCAGATGCGGGGCGCGACGATGGCAGAGCCACGAGCGTTCCCGCAGCCCAAACCGTGACTAATCCTGGCGCCTTGTTAAGAGAAAAGTGACTAATCCGGGTCCGCCGGGACTTTTAGGCTGAAACTTTAAGGAATTTTTGACAGCAACGGCTGCCGGGCCGGCGGGTCCGGGACGAGCCACCGGCGCACCCGGCCGGCAAGGAAATCGATGTAAGCCGGCTGATCGTTCAGGCAGGGGATGTGCACGAACGACTCGCCGCCCGCCTGGAGAAAAATTTCGCGCCCGGTCACGCGGATTTCCTCGAGGGTCTCGAGGCAGTCGGCGACGAAGGCCGGAGTGATGACGAGCAGGCGCGTTCTGCCCCCGGCAGCGAGGCGCTTGAGCTCGGTGTCGGTGTACGGCTGGAGCCAGGGTTCGCCGGCAAGGCGCGATTGGAACGAGATGGAGTACCGGGTGGGATCGAGACCGGCGCGGCGGGCGAGAAGCTGCGTGGTGCGCGTGATCTGCGCCTTGTAGCAGGTGGCCTGCACGGGGCTGCAGGTGTTGCAGCAATCGGGCACGATGGTGCAGTGCGCCTTGGAGGGGTCGGCCTTGCGCAGGTGGCGCACGGGAATGCCATGATAACTGAAGAGCAGGTGGTCGTGCGGCTTGGCCAGATAGGGCTGGGTGCTGGTATAAAGCGCCTCGATGTAGTCGGCGTCCGCGTAAAACGGCTGCACCGTCTCGATGCGCATGTCCGGCGCGAGCCGGGCGGCCTCCTCCTGGACTCTTGCCACCACTGTCTCCCAGCTCGACATCGCGTAATGCGGATACTGCGGGATGAGCAGCAGCTCCTCAACGCCACCCGCGGCGAGCTGCGCGATGACTGTGGCGATGGAGGGACGGCCGCAGTGCATCGCGAGGGCGACCGGCATGTCCGGTCCGAGTGCAGCGGCGAGCTTCCGCTGCACGCAGCGGCTGGTGACCATCAGCGGCGAACCCTCGGGCGTCCAGATGCTGGCATAAGCGTGGGCCGACTTCGGGGGGCGGGTGCGCAGGATGATGCCGTGGAGCAGCAGCCAGCGCAGCGGTTGCGGCGGCGCGTCGAGCACGCGCTTGTCGCCGAGGAATTCCGCCAGATAGCGGCGCACGTCGGCGACCGAAGGGGAGTCGGGCGAGCCGAGGTTGACGAGGAGGACGGCGCGGTGGGACATGGGCGCTAGCTACTGGTCGGGAGATTCCCGCCGGATGTCAAACGCAGGCGGCGGGAGCCGTCCGGCGTTGGATGGTTGGCGAGTCTGGAACGACCCGTTTTCCGGGCGGCCGGATTTTGGCGTTGCCGGTGGCGGAGCGCGACCGCATCAAGGGGAGGTTTGCTCCGCGAACCGGCGCTCGTCCGCGCCTCCCGCCAAAGATCCATTTGCCATGAGTTCAAACCGTCGACCCGTGCTCCTCGTCGTCCGCGACGGCTGGGGCAAGAACCCGAATCCCGCCCACGACAAGTTCAATGCCGTGCACCTCGCGCGCAAGCCCTGCGATGACTGGCTGCACGCGCAGTATCCCGTGACGCTCGTCAAGGCGTGCGGCCTCGACGTCGGCGTGCCCGACGGCGTGATGGGCAACAGCGAGGTCGGCCACCAGAACATCGGCGCCGGCCGCATCGTCGACCAGGAGATCGTGCGCATCACCAAGGCGGTCACCGACGGCGAGATCGCCGGCAACGCCGTCTGGCGCGCCGCGCTCGACCGCGTGAAGGCGCGCGGCACGAAGCTGCATTTCATGGGCCTTGCCTCCGATGCCGGGGTGCACAGCCTGCTCGAGCACCTCTACGGTTTGCTCCGGCTCGCGAAGGCGGCGGGCGTGACGAAGAACATTTTTATCCATGCGTTCATGGACGGGCGGGACACGCCGCCGACGAGCGGCCTGGGTTTCATCAAGCAGCTCGAGGCGAAGCTCGCCGAGCTCGGCGTGGGCCGGGTCGCCAGCGTGTGCGGCCGCTTCTACAGCATGGACCGCGACAACCGCTGGGAGCGGGTGAGCCGCGCCTACGCCATGCTCGCGGGCGCGAAGGCCGACGCCACCGCCTCCAGCGCCACCGCCGCCATGCAACAGTATTACGACAAGCCGACCAACGACTCGCAGAAGGGCGACGAGTTCGTGGTGCCGACGTGGGTGGTCGGCGCTGACGGCCGGCCGGTCGCCACCATCGGCGACGGCGACAGCGTGGTGTTCTTCAACTTCCGCGGCGACCGTCCGCGCGAGCTCTGCCGTGCGTTCTGCGAGACGGGGTTCAAGGAGTTTGATCGCGGCCGGAAGCTCGACCTCTATTTCGCCGGCCTGACCGAGTACAAGAAGGGACTGCCCGTCGAGACCATCCTCATGAAACCGCCGAAGATAAAAAACATTCTCGGCGATTACCTGGCCGTGCGCGGCCTGAAGCAATTCCGCTGTGCCGAGACCGAGAAGTACCCGCACGTGACGTTTTTCTTCAACGACTACCGCGAGGAGCCGTTTCCCGGCGAAGACCGGGTGATGGTGGCCAGCCCGAAGGTGGGCACCTACGACCTCGCCCCCGACATGTCGTCGATGGGCGTGACCGTGGCGGCGCGCGACGCCATCCTTTCGGGCAAGTACGACCTGCTCGTCGTCAACTACGCCAATCCCGACATGGTCGGCCATACCGGTTCGCTGCCCGCGGCCATCCGGGCGGTCGAGGCGACCGACCTCGGCACGGGCGTGCTGCTTGAGGCGGTGCTCAAGATGGGCGGCGCGGCGGTGGTGTGCGCCGACCACGGCAACTGCGAGCAGATGTGGGATCCGGAACAAAACTGCCCGCACACGTCACACACGCTCAATCTCGTCGAGGTGTTCGTGGTGGGCGAGGGGTTCACCGCCGGCCGGACGAAGCTCCGCCAAGGCGGCCGCCTCGCCGACATCGCGCCGACGCTGCTCCAGCTCATGGGCCTGCCCAAGCCACCGGAGATGACCGGAGAAAGCCTGATGACAAAATGATGCTTCAGATAGAGCGGTGCCCCCGTTTCTTCCCATGAGATCACGCCGCCCCGATGTCCAATTTCAGGTTTGCCCTCCGGTAAGGGCGTGCACTTAGTTGGCCGCCTTTCGCCCCTTTGCCATCATCATGACGCGCACGCACCATTGTGCCCAGCTCACCAAGGCCGACCTCGGCGCCATCGTCTCGCTCGCCGGCTGGGTGGATTCCATCCGCGACCACGGCGGGATCATCTTCGTCGACCTGCGGGACCGCCAGGGCATCACGCAGGTGAAGTTCGACCCGCAGGACGACGCGGACATGGGCGCGCGCGCCGCCCAGCTGAAGCCGGAGTCGGTGATCGGCGTCACCGGCCGGGTGGTCCCGCGCCCCGAGGGCACGGTGAACCCGAACCTGCCCACCGGCGAGGTCGAGGTCGATGCAACGGCGCTGGAGATTCACAATCTGTCCGAGACGCCGCCGTTTCCGCTCGATGACGAGGGCGGCGACCGGGTCAACGAGGACCTCCGCCTGACCTACCGTTACCTCGACCTGCGCCGGCCGAAGATGCGCCGGAACCTGGAGGTGCGCCATCGCGCCACCAAGGCCGTGCGCGACTACTTCGATGCCCGGGGTTTCATCGACGTCGAGACCCCCATTCTCTTCAAGAGCACGCCGGAGGGCGCGCGCGAGTACCTCGTGCCTTCGCGCATCCACCCGGGCCAGTTCTACGCGCTCTCGCAGTCGCCGCAGCAGTTCAAACAGATCCTCATGGTCGCGGGCGTGGAGCGCTATGTTCAGATCGCCCGCTGTTTCCGCGATGAGGATCTGCGCGCCGACCGCCAGATGGAGTTCACCCAGATCGACGTCGAGGTCTCGTTCATCGACCGCGAGGGCATCTACACGCTCTTCGAGGGCATGCTGAAAAAGCTCTGGAAGGACATTCTCGACGTGGACCTGCCGACGCCATTTCCCCGGTTGGCCTACCAGGAGGCGATGAACCGCTACGGCGTCGACAAACCCGACACGCGGTTCGGCCTCGAGCTGGTCGATTTCACGGCGACGTTCAAGAAATCCGCCTTCAAGGTTTTCGCTTCGACCGCGGCGGGCGGCGGGGCGGTGAAGGCGCTCAACGCCAGGGGCCTCGCCGACCTCACCCAGGGCGAGCTCACCAGTCTGGAAGAAGCCGCCAGGTCGCTCGGGGCGAAGGGCCTCGCCTTCATCAAGGTCGAGGACGGTGAGTGGAAGTCACCCATCGTGAAATTCTTCAGCGAGGCCGAGAAGGCGGAACTCACGCAGCGGCTCGGCGTCGCGAACGGCGACATTGTCTTTTTCGCGGCGGCGCCGTGGGGGAAGGCGTGCGCCATCCTCGGCCGCATCCGCCTGGAGTGCGCGGCGCTGCTGCAGAAGCGCGGCAAGCTGGGCACCGCCGCCGGCCAGTGGAATTTCCTCTGGGTCGTCGATTTTCCGCTGATGACCTTCGACGAGGAGACCAAGCGCTTTGTGGCCACGCACCATCCGTTCACGGCGCCCGTGCCGGAGGACATTCCGCTGCTCGACTCCGACCCGCAGAAGGTCCGCGGCCAGCACTATGACATCGTGCTCAACGGCGTGGAACTGGGCGGCGGCTCGATCCGCATCCACCAGCCCGCGCTGCAGGAGAAGGTCTTCAAGGACGTGCTTAAGATTCCGGCGAACGTCGTCGAGAATCGCTTCGGCTACCTGCTTCGCGCATTCAAGTACGGGGCGCCGCCGCACGGCGGCATCGCCTTTGGTCTGGACCGCCTGGTCGCGCTGCTGTGCGGCGCGACCAGCATCCGCGACGTCATCGCCTTCCCGAAGACGCAGAAGGCGCAGGATCTCATGACGCAGAGCCCGACGCCGGTCACGCCGAAGCAGCTCCGCGACCTGCACATTGCCGTGTCCGCGCCTCCGCCGGCCTGAGGGGAATCGGGCCCGGCTCAGTGCTTGGATTTGAAGTACAGGTACATCAGCAGGAACAACAGGATCTGGACGGCAACCACGCCGGCGATCATCAGGATCATCGGCGTCCGGTTCTTCCACGGCTGCGGCGAGCGCAGGTGCAGGTGGCGCTCGGTGAGCTGCACGGTTTCGTAGTCGTCGAGCTCCTTCTTCATCTCCCCGGCACTGGCGTAGCGCTTCTCCGGGTCTCGCTCCAGCGCGTGGAGGATGATCTCTTGGATGACGGGGGTGAGGTTTTCGTTAAGCTTGCGCGGTGCGACCGGGTCGCCGGTGACGCGGGCGTTCATTACGACGTAGGGGCTCTCGCCTTGGAAGAGGGTGGAGCCGGTCGTCATCTCGTAGAGGATGGCGCCCAGGCTGTAGATGTCGGTGCGGTGGTCGCCACGGCGGCCTTTCACCTGCTCGGGGGCCATGTAGTCCGGGGTGCCCATCGTCGGGGTGAAGCCGGCGAAGGTGAGGCGGCGGGCTTGGTCGACGCGGGCGATGCCGAAGTCGAAGAGTCGCAGGCTGCCGTCGCGGCAGACCATGATGTTCTGCGGCTTCAGGTCGCGGTGGGTGATGCCGTTTTTGTGCAGGTAATCCAGCGCGTCGCAGATGAGGCTGGCGTAGCGCCCGGCCTCGGCCTCGGGGAGCGGCTTCTGGCGCTCGAGGATCTTGGCAAGCGTCTCGCCGTCGAGGAACTCCATCACCAGGTAGGGCCGGCTCTTGGGCGCGGCCACCTTGACCACCTTGAGGACGCCCGGGTGGCCCAGGCGGGTGCCGATCTCCTCCTCGCGCCGAAAGCGCTCGAAGCCGGCGACGTCGCTCTCGAGCGTCATGAGCGGCACCTTGATCGCGACGACACCGCCGGTCTGCCGGTCGTTCGCCTTGAAGATCGACGCCATGTTGCTGCGGGCGACCAGGTCCGTCAGGTCGAAGCGCCCGTCCAGCGTCATGCCCGGCGAGAGCTCGTGCGCCGGGGAGACGGCCACGGGCTTGGCGGAGGGGTTTTGCCTGCTCGGATTGCGGGGGGGAATCGAATTCACCACCCTTTCCCAGTCACGCACTTCGAGTAACTGCAAGGAAATGTTGTCCTCGCCCCCGCGTTTTTCGGCGAGCGCCACCAGCTGCTTGCAGGCGTCATAGGGGTGGTTGCCGCTCACGATCTCGCAGATCTCGTCGTTGAGGACGCAGGCGTGCAGGCCGTCGGTGCAGTGCAGGATGAAGTCGCCGTGCTGGAGCAACTCGATGGCAAAGTCCGGCTGGCAGAACGGTTCGATGCCCACGCTGCGGGTGAGTTCGCTGCGCTGGCGGCTGGCCATGGCTTGGCGCTCGAGCATGAGGCCGAGTTTCACCGGCAGAGCGGTGGCGACGTGGTCCTTGGAAAGCTGGAAAATTTTCTTTTGGCGGATGAGGTAGGCGCGGGTATCGCCGACGTTGGCGATGTACGCCATTCGGTCGCGGACGATCGAGGCGACCAATGTCGTGGCCATGGAGTGGCCGGCCCTGGCCGCCAACGCGGCATCATGGATCTTCGTGCACGCGGTGGCGAACATGCGCCGCAACGTATCCGCGGGATCGGCGCTGGCCGGGGTGTCGCGGAAGATCTGCAGCGCCTCCTCGACGGCCATGCGGCTGGCGACCTCGCCGCAGTCGAGCCCGCCCACGCCGTCGGCCAGGAGCGCCACGCTGCCCTTTTGCTCGCGGACGAGCGGGTCCTCCGACTCCCAGAAGGCGAGGTAGTCCTCGTTGATTTCGCGGACTGGCCCGGCGGTGGTGATGCGGGCGTAGCGCAGGCGCATAAAGCGGGGAAAACACGAACTCCGCCGCCCTGACAGGCGAGCGGAGCCGTGGTTGGTTGAATAGCCGATCAGCAAACAATCATATTGTGGCAGCCGCCGGGCGCTGACTGAGGAGGATTTCCTTGCCGCGCTTCTTGCTGCTGGCGCGGAAGTAGACCAGACCGTAGCCGCCCCAGACGGCAGCGATGCCCAGCGCAATGTAGGGCTCCTTCCAGCTCATGCCCGAAACCGTGAACGGTCCGATCAGGTAGAAGAGCATGCAGGCCAGGTTGGCCAGCAGGCCGAAGACCGGGATCACCACGTGCTTGAACCCGTGGAAGCTGTGGTGTTCGCGGAAGGCCACGATCGCGATCAGGCAGGTGAGCATGTAGAGCAGGAAGGTGCCGAAGTTGCTCACGAGCGTGACGATCACGAGGGTGTTGGGCAGTGAGGTATACGTCTCCGGGCTGAAGATGCCGAAGCTGTACCAGACATTATGCTTGTCCAGAGCGGCCGGCGTCGTGCCGCCGAGGTAGACCGCCACTGTGACGCAACCGATGATGGCGGAGATGATAGAGAGCGTCCAGATGGCCCGGTGCGGCGCGAGCGTCCTGCCGTGGAGCAGGCCGAAGTGCGAGGGCACCTCCTCGTCGCGGCCCATCGCGTAGGTCACCCGGGCGCCCGTGCTCAGGCAGGAGAGGGTGGTGCCGATGAGCGCGAGAAACACCGTGAAGGCCTGGACGAGCATGAAGGCCTTGCCCGCCGCGTAGCTGCCGAAGAGCCACGTGCCGACGATGACCATCATGTCGCCGATGGGGGCGCCGGAGGCGCCGGCCATCGAGATCGTGTAGCCATTGTGCAGCAGGTAGTTCGCGGCGAAGTATTCAATCAAGTAGCACACGAGGCCTTGGATGCCCAGCGACAGGAGCACGGCACGCGGGATGTCGCGCTTGGCGTTCCTTGCCTCCTCGCCCATCGCGGTTACGGACTCGAAGCCCACCAGGATGAGGATAGCAATGCAGGCCTGGATGAAGATGAAGTTGAAGCCGTGGGGCGCGATGACGGAGGCGGCGCTGGGGTGGAAGTTGAAGGTCAGCGGGTCTTTCTCGTCGCCGGCCTTGCCGGTGACGGCCTCCTCGGGCGCATAACTCACGGTGAACGGAGCGGCCAGCTTCGGGTCGGTGACGGGATTGCCGTCCTTGCCGGCCGGGACGGGGTTGCTGTCCTTGTCGACGGAATCGACCATCTTGAAGACCGGCTTGCCGGCGGAATCGACCGTGGGCTTGCCGTCGGCGTCGAGCACAGGCACGGGCTTGCCGGCGTCATCCTTGACCACCTCTTGGGCCACGACGTAGTTGACGGCGATGCCGTTGGAGAGGTGATAGCCGGTCGAGCCCTGCGGGTGCTGCATGCGGTAGGCGATGGCGATGACGGAGAAGACGAGCAGCGCGGTGATCTGGATGATGTTGATCGCCATGTTTACCGCGGTAGTACCGGTTACGCCGCGGTAGGCGATGTAGGCGACGCCCAACGCGAAAACGATGCAGAACCCGTACATGAACAGCGGGCTGTTATAGGTGCCGCTGAACGTGTCCGGGAAGAACTGGTTGAGCAGGTAGCCGCCCAGCAGTGCGGTGACGCCGACCATGCATCCGGGATAGACCCAGTAGTAGAGATGGCTGGCCCAGCCCGTGATGAACTTGGCGATGCGTGCGAACTTGAAGGCCTTGGTCTTCGAGGCAAAGGCTTGTTCGGCGTAGAAGTAGGAGGAGCCGGCGCCGGGATAGATCTTGGAGAGTTCGGCATAGCTGACGGCGGTGGCGAAGCACAGGACCAAGGCCAGCACGATGCCGAACCACATCGCGCAGCCCGCCATCGGGGCGCCGTACAACGACTGGATCTGGAAGGTGAGCCAAAGGAAGGCGCCGGGTGCGATCAGCGCCATGGCATTGATGGTCAGACCGGTCAGGCCCAAGGTGGACTTGGTGGTCGGAGGGGAAGCGGATGGTGGTTGTGGCATGGGCGTGGACTAGGTTGTGGATGGGGAGGGAAAACCGAAACCGGACGGTCCGCGGCTGTTCACTGGTGACGGAGGTTCATAGATGGAATCAGGCAAGGCGTTAGCGATTTCCGTGCCACCTCAACGTGGACGGGTCCTTGCGCCGCCGGTGCTGGGATCCTGCCGGGGTGGAAACACCACGCGGCGACCGCGGGCGGATTGCTCGGGAAACTCAGGCCGGGTGGTTCGCTCGCCGACAGGAACGCGCGCCGCACGGCATGTTCGATAGTATCCACGGCAGGCACACCGGTTCTGCCCTGCGGACGTTGGCGGCCCGCTTTGCTGCGCAAAGACGCCCAGCGGAGCGGGACTCGGCTGTTGGCATCAAGAGTGCTGGTGCGGGTATCGCCGGCGGTTACGGCGCGCTGTGCTGGCAGCTGTGGCAGCGCCGAACGTCCGCGACGTACGCCGCACCATTAATGCGGCGCGGATTATCGCAAGATTGACAACATCCTTCCTTCCAACCTTCTAACTGATAGCTCTTCCCATCAATGAAGCTCATCATCGCCATCATCAAGCCCTTCAAACTCGAGGAAGTTAAGGACGCCCTGTCCGGCATCGGTATCGAGGGCCTGACGGTCACCGAGGTCAAGGGCTTCGGCCGTCAGAAAGGCCACACCGAGATTTACCGCGGCAGCGAATACACCGTCGATTTCCTCCCCAAGGTGAAGATCGAAATCGCGTTGGGTGACGAACTCGTGGTCAAGACGGTCGAGACCATCATCAAGGCCGCCAAAACGGGCAAGATCGGTGACGGCAAGGTTTTCGTCGTGCCGCTTGAGGAGGTGGTCCGCATCCGCACCGACGAGCGCGGCGAGGCTGCCATCTGAGCGGCAGGAGCCCGACCGGCCTTCCGGCTGCTCCTTTTTAGTCATGGTGCCAGGGCCGACCCAGGTGGGTCGGCCTTTTTATTGCGGCCGGTTGATGTTTCCCATCCGCCCTGCGCCGGGCGCTGGATAGATTTGCCCATCTTGGCAATCAAAACGGCTCATGGCATCGATTCTGCTCATGGTTGGACTATTCCCTCCCATGAAGCTGCCCATGTCCAACCCCATGCGCACCGCGTTCGCTTTACTGGCGGTGGCGCTTTTCTCCCAGCCGGTGCTGGCCGACAAGGCTGCGCCCACGATTGACCAGCGCGTCGCCGCGCTCGAGGCGTATGTCAACAACGGCGATCCCGGCAAAAGCCTGACCGGCATCCCGGGCCCCGGGCACAATGCCTGGATGATGACTTCGTCCGCGCTGGTGCTCTTCATGACGCTGCCCGGTCTGGCGCTCTTCTATGGCGGTCTGGTCCGCCGCAAGAACGTCCTCTCGGTGCTGGCCCAGTGCCTCGGCATCGCCGGGCTCGTCACCATCCTCTGGTGGGCGTTCGGCTACAGCTTCGTCTTTGGGAAGAGTTTCAGCGGCGGATTTTTTGGCCGTTTCCTCGGCGGCGCCGAGTTCGTCCTGCTCAAGGGCGTGACCTCCGCGCCCAACATCGATTACGCCTACTGGGTTTCGCACAACGTCTTCGCGATGTACCAGCTGATGTTCGCGATCATCACGCCTGCCCTGATCGTCGGTGCCATCGCCGAACGCATGAAGTTTTCCGCCATCCTGCTCTTTATGGGATTATGGATGCTGCTGGTTTATTTCCCGCTCGCCCACATGGTGTGGGGCGCCACGGGTCTGATGAACGGCGTGTGGAATGCCGGCGCGGCGATCAAGGCCATCGACTTCGCCGGCGGCACGGTGGTGCACATGTCTTCCGGCTGGTCGGCGCTCATCCTCTGCCTCGTCATCGGCCCCCGCATCGGTTTCGGCCGGGAGAAGATGGCCCCCCACAGCATGGTGCTCTGCATGGTCGGCACGGGCATGCTCTGGGTCGGTTGGTACGGCTTCAACGCCGGCAGCGCCGTCGCGGCCGACGGCATTGCCGCCAACGCCTTCACCACCACCACGCTTGCCACCGCGGTGGCCTCCTTTACGTGGGGCATGATCGAAAAAATCTTCCGCGGCCACGCCTCCATCCTCGGCTTCTGCTCGGGTGCCGTCGCCGGTCTCGTCGTGATCACGCCCGCCGCCGGCTTCGTCAACACCACGGGCGCCGTCATCATCGGCCTGCTCGCCGCCGCCGCGTCCTACTACTTTGTCACGACCGTCAAGGCCAAGTTCGGCTATGACGACGCCCTCGATACCTTCGGTGTCCACGCCATTGGCGGCACCCTGGGGGCATTCATGACCGGCCTGCTCGCCACCGGCGAGGTCAACGGCAACCTGACCAGCGGCGCCGCCTTGAAAAACGGCCTCGCCCGGCTGGTGACTGAAGGTGGTCTGTGGCATGAGCAGCTCAAGGCCATCGGCATCACCCTCGTACTGTCGGTGGTTGCCACGTTCATCATCGCGTCTATCGTGAAGGTTGTCATCGGCCTGCGGCCCACGCCCGATGTCGAGCGCCAGGGGCTCGACCTTGTGGAACACGGCGAGGAAGGCTACATCGACTAAAACTCCATTCCCGCAACCCGTACTCTCATGAAATTCATTGTTGCCATCATCAAGCCCTTCAAACTGGAGGAGGTGAAGGAGGCCCTGTCGCAGCTCGGCATTCAGGGCATGACGGTCACTGAGGTCAAAGGCTTCGGCCGCCAGAAGGGACACACCGAGATTTACCGCGGCAGCGAATACACCGTGGACTTCCTTCCCAAGGTGAAGATCGAGGTCGTCGTCGCCGACGATCTCGTCGGCAAGGTCGTCGAGAGCGTCGTCAAGGCGGCCAAGACGGGCAAGATCGGCGACGGCAAGGTATTCGTCCTGCCCCTCGAGGACGCCGTGCGCATCCGCACCGATGAACGCGGCGAAGCCGCGCTCTGACCCGAACGTAGTTTTTCCCCCGACGAAGGCCGGCCTTCATGCGAAGGCCGGCCTCGTTTTTCTGGGCTCTTGCCGCGTACCGGACGCTCTTGCGGTGCCATGCAGCGCGCCCCAGGTGCTGGCGCATCATAGACCCTTGGAGGGCGAGGCTCCGGCTCAAGGCCAGCACGCAGGCCTCCAACGGCTGGCTCAGCCAGCAGCTCCACCTCGGCGCCCCGGTTGCACTCAGCCGGAATCTGACTCTTTTCCGGCGCGACCGCCATGCCGGCGATCCCACTTGGCAAGACCTGATATCAATATCCGCGACCTGCCCCTTTGGGCCTGCCTGCGCTCCTGAATTGCGACCGCGATTGTGAGGGCGGCAGGTTTGCCCATGCCGCTTTTCAATGGTCTTCGGCTTGCTGGAGCACCGCGGTCAGCGCTCGTCGGGCCATAGGATCATCGGGCGACAGGCGCAGCTCTTTTCGGAAGGCTTCGGCCGCCGCCGGCAGATTTCCCAATTGAAACCAGCTCACCCCGAGACTGTGCCATCCCGGCGCGTAATCCGGTCTCAGGCGCAGCGCCTCTTCAAATTGGGCAATCGCGTCATTCAGCCGCCCGGGCATCCTCGAGAAGGCGAGGCCCAGATTATAGTGTGCCTCCGCATAATCCGGATCCAGGCGCAGCGCCTCTTCATACTGGGCGATCGCGTCATTCAACCGTCCCGGCATCTCCGACCAGACGTTGCCCAGGTTGGTATGCGCACTCGCGCAATGCGGATCCAGGCGTAGCGCCTCTGCAAATTGGGCGCGCGCGTCATCCAGGCGTCCCGGTGTCAGGGCCCAGGCGAAGCCCAGACTGTTATGCGCCTCGGCATAATCCGGATTCAGGCGCAGCGCTTCTTCATACTGCGCAATCGCGTCATTCAGACGTCCCGGAACCTCCAACCAGGCATTGCCCAGATTGTAATGCGCCCGCTCGTTGTTCGGCCGCTTGGCCAGCGTGTCGCTCCAGATGGTCAGTTCACTGCGGTAGTCCTCGTTGCGCCGAGCAGTGAGCATGCCCAGTCCAAGCGCCAACGCTGCGAACACCACCCAGCTTTGCCGCCTGACCGCCGCATGAATCCCAATCACGACAAGTGTCATCACCGCTGCGAGCGGGAGGTACATCCGGTGTTCGACGATCATCTGAAGCCGGCCCGGCACGACACTGGTGGGTGCCAGGATCGCAAAAAACCACGCGCCCAGAAAACCCAGCACCGGCCGCCGCCACAGCGCGACCAGCACCGCCACCGCCAGCCCAACGACCAACAACGCGTACAGTGACACCTCCGTCGCTTGGTTCACCCAGAAGGTGCCGTATTCAAACACGAGCGGATGGGGCCACACCGCCAGCCACAGATAGCGGGTGACCGCCTCGAATTGGGTCAGCCAGTACGCCCACGGCGTGATGCCCACGTCGAAGCCGGCCATCCCGTTGCGATTCCAGCCGGCGCTCGCCACCAGACCGGCCAGCGGTAGCCACGTCGCCGCTAGGCTCAGATGCAGCCATCGACGACGGTGCCAAGCCTCCCGAAACGAGCCCGCCACAAAGGTCCGGTCATAGAGCAGCACGATCAGCGGCGCGGAAACCGTCACTTCTTTGGTAGCCATGCCGAGCAGGCATGCGACGACAGAGAGTGGAAACCAGAGGCGTTGGCGACCGTTCGCCTCGGCCCCTCGGATGAAGCAATACAAGGTGAGCAGGTAGAACAGCCCCATCAGCGATTCCGCGCGCTGGATGACATAGGTCACCGCTTCGGTCTGCAGGGGGTGCAGGGTCCAAAGAAGTGCAGCGAAGAAGGCGAGGGGAGAGGCCGCAGCCTCTGCCCGCCGCGCGAGCGTGCGCCGGACGATTCCGAACAGAGTCAACCCGGCCAAAACGTGGATCGCCAGGTTTAAGGCATGATAACTCCACCCCGCCGTCCCGCTAACCGCATAGTTGATCGCCAAGGAGAGATTCAGGATGGGCCGGCCGCTCGCGGTCGTGTTGATCGGGGGCCACCAAGCGGTACCCCAGTGTCGGATCGTCGAATTGTCGATGATGGCGGCTCTGTCGTCGAAAAACAGCGGAATGGGAAAAGTCCGGCTATAGACCGCGATCGCCCCGGCCGCGAGAATGGCTTCGCCCGCCAGCACCTGCCAATCGATACGCCGAACGGGGACGGGTTTCAGGGGCGAGGTTCTTGCAGGGGGACCTTGCGCTGGCATGGCAGTCGAAATGAGCTCTGATCAAAGGTTGTGGACGGCAGGGCGGAGGAGGAAGCTGGGGAGCGGGTTCGGGCAGTTTTCTCGGCGAGCCCGTCGATGAAACGGACGCCTTCGATCAGCTGGTGGATTTGTTCACAGCCATTAAGTCGACGCCAGCCTTTTTCGCATTCGCAGCCGAGCTTGAACATCATGGCGGGAGTGGCGAGCCGACTGCCGCAGCTCTTGGTCTGATGGCCGCGGTGGCGGATGGTGGCGAAGCCGGACTCGATCGGGTTGGTCGTGCGCAGGTGCCGCCAGTGTTCGGCGGGGAAGCCGCAGAAGGTGACCGAGGTCTTCAGTGACCCCTGTGAGCGGTTTGGGATCAGCCGCAAGACCGGCTACAAGTGGTTGCGGCGGTACCGGGAGCCGGGGATTGCGGGCACCCGGGAACTGAGCCGGCGGCCGGACCGCTGCCCGCACCGGACGCCCGCGAAGATCGGAGCTTTGGCGGATGCCGGGGTGCCAGATGAAGCATGACCCGGTTCGCAGGCTTACAAAACTGTAAGGTTGGCGCAAGGCGCCGGTCAGGCGGGGCGGTTATCGTAGGGCAGTTCTGTAACCACTCCAACCATCTGAAATAGAAAGCCGAACCATGAATACACAGCAATTTTTCCCGCGGCGGCGCTGGCTGGCGCTGGCCATTCTGGCCATGCTGGCCGGCGGCACGACGTGGGTCGTCGCGGAATCCAAGCCCGACGAGAAACCGTCGGTGAACATCAAAGTCGACGCCGCGCCGCTGCCCCGCACGGAGGATACAGCGGTGTCGTTCAACCCCATCGTCAAGCGTGTAACGCCCAGTGTGGTGAAGGTGGTCACCCGCGAGCGCGCGAAGGAGATGGAGGTCAACGGCGTTTCCCCCTTCGACGATCCGGCGTTCCGGCAGTTTTTCGGTCCGTTCTTCGGCGGGCCGGAGGGCGGGCGGCGCGTGATCCGGCAGCCGCCGCAAATCGGCCTCGGCTCGGGCGTCATCGTGAGCGCCGACGGCTATATCCTCACCAACAACCATGTGGTGGACGGTGCGGACAAGGTGAAGATCACCCTGGGGGATGGTCGCGAGATGACCGCCAAGGTGATCGGCACCGACAAGAAGAGTGACATCGCCGTCATCAAGGTCGATGCCCGCGACCTGCCGGCTGTCACCTTTGCCGACAGCGACGACGTACTGGTCGGCGACCGGGTGCTGGCGATCGGCAATCCGTTTGGCATCGGCCAGACTGTCACCAGCGGCATCGTCAGCGCCACCGGCCGGTCGGGCGACCTGGGGCTCGACTACGAGGACTTCATCCAGACCGATGCCGCCATCAACCCGGGCAACTCGGGCGGCGCGCTCGTCGACATGCAAGGCCGCCTGATCGGGCTCAACACCGCGATCCTCAGCCACAGCGGCGGCTTCCAAGGCATCGGCTTCGCCATCCCCGCCAACCTCGCACGCCATATCCTGAACAGCCTGGTGACCACCGGCAAGGTCGTGCGGGGTTTCCTCGGTGTGACGATTCAGGATGTCACCCCGGATCTCGCGGAGCAGTTTCACTTGAAGTCGTCGAAGGGGGTCATCATCAGCGACGTCACGCCGGACAGCCCGGCGGCCAAGGCCGGTCTGAAGAGCGGTGACGTCGTGCTCGATTACAACGGCAAGCCGGCACCGGACAGCCGGCGGCTGAAGTTTGCGGTGGCCGCGACGGAACCCGGGCAGGAGGTGAAGATGCGTCTGCTTCGCAGCGACAAGGAAGAGACCGTTACCGTCAAGGTCGGCGAACTGCCGGGTGACAAACAGCTCACCAGTGCCGGCGGCGGCAAGGATAACGGGGTGCTCGATGGGGTGGAGGTGGCCGATCTCGATGCCGCCGCCCGCAATGAATTCGAAGTGCCCGCCCGGGTGCACGGCGCGCTCGTGACCAACGTCGATCCCTCGTCGGCCTCCGCCGAGGCCGGCCTGGCGCCGGGCGACGTGATCCAGGAGATCAACCATCAGCCGGTCCGCTCGGCGGATGATGCGGTGCGGCTCACCGAGCACTCCGAGACCCACAAGACCTTGCTCAAGCTCTGGAGCCACGGGGCCATCCATTTTCTCGTGGTGGATGAAACTGACGGCAAGCCATCCTCTTGATCGGGAAATATGATCAGTGGTGCAACCCGCGCGCTCCTTGGGAGCGCGCGGTTTTCCTTTCGGCCGGACCGGTTGCATTGCAGCGTAGACGCCGGGCCGCCGATCCCCTAGGCAATGGATGTGCGAATTCTCGTGGTAGAAGACGACCCCAAGATCGCCTCCTTTGTGGCCGGCGGCCTGCGCCAGCATGGCTTCGCGGTCGACCCGGCCTGCGATGGCGACGAGGCGCTCGCCCTGACCGCCACCACCACCTATGACGCGGCTGTTGTCGACGTGATGCTGCCGCGTCTTGACGGCCTCAGCCTGGTCCGGCGGCTCCGCGCCGGGCGCAATGCGCTGCCGGTGCTGTTCCTGAGTGCGCGCAGCAGCGTGGACGACCGCATCAGCGGCCTGCAGGCGGGCGGGGACGACTATCTCACGAAGCCCTTCGCTTTTTCCGAACTGCTCGCCCGGTTGCAAGCCCTCATCCGGCGCGCCACGCGCACCCCGGAGGCGACGCGGCTGGCCTCCGGCGACATCGAGCTCGACCTGGCGACGCGCGCGGTCCGGGTCGGCGACCGGCCGGTCGAGCTGCAGCCGAAGGAGTTCACGCTGCTGGCGTTCCTGCTGCGGCACGCCGGGCGGGCCGTGACGAAGACGATGATTCTGGAGCATGTGTGGGACTACAGTTTCGATCCGCAGACCAACGTGGTCGACGTGTTGGTACACCGCCTGCGGGCCAAGGTGGATCTGGAGCACCGCCGGATCGAGACCGTCCGGGGGGTTGGCTATGTCCTCAAATCGTGAACGGGGCCGGCTGGGCCGGTCGCTGGCGTTGCGGCTCGGCCTGTGGCACGCCGGGCTGTTCGGGATTGGCGCCGCCGTGGTGCTCGCGGCGATCTATTTTTTGCTGGCCCGCGCCCTCGACGCGCGGGAACGCGAGGCGTTGGAGGTGCGGGCGGCCGAATACGCCGATGCCTTCGAGGCCGGCGGGGTGACGGCCGTGCGGGCCGTGCTCGAACGCGAGCGGGAGCAGCCGCACGTGCGTTCGCTGCTCGTGCGGATCGTTGGACCGGGCGGGGACGTGACCTTCGCCAAGGTGCCGGACAACTGGATCGACGAGGACACGCAGGTCCTCGTTCCGGACGGCTGGGGCGCGTTGCAGGCGCGGCGCGTGCAGACCGTGCGCGTGCCGCGCGACGAACAGCGCGACCTGGCAGTCGTGTCGCGCGGACTGCCCGGCGGCGCCCTGCTGCAGGTGGCGCGCAGCACCGACAACCGCACCGTGCTGCTGGCGCCGCTGCGCCGCACGATGTGGCTCGCCGGCACCGCCGCGGTGCTGCTGTCGGCGGGCGGCGGGGCCTGGCTGGCCTGGCGCGCGACCAAGCCGGTGCGCGCGATGGCGGCCACGGCCCGGCGCATTGTCGCCACCGGCGACCTCTCCGCCCGCGTGGAAGGCGTTCAGCGCGACGACGAGGTGGGCGAACTCGTGCGGCAGTTCAACATCCTGCTGGAACGGAACGGCAATCTGCTCCGCGCCATGCGCGAGGCGCTCGACAACGTGGCGCACGACCTGCGCACGCCGCTCACCCGGCTCCGGGCCGGCGCCGAAACAGCACTGCAGCAGACGGATGATCCGGCCACGACGCGCGAAGCGCTGGCCGACTGCATCGAGGAAACCGACCGCATTCAGCGCCTGCTTGAAACTCTGCTCGACATCTCGGCCGCGGAAAACGGCGTGTTGAAACTGGAGCGGGAAAAGGTCGATCTGAGCGGCCTGTTGCAGGGTGTGACCGAACTCTACGCGTTGGTCGCGGAGGAGAAGGCGATCGTCCTCCATGTCGCCCCCGCGACCGGCCTGAGCGCATGGGCTGATCCCACCCGCCTGCGACAGGTCATGGCCAACCTGGTCGACAACGCGGTGAAATACACCCCGGCGGGCGGATCCGTCTGGCTCGGGGCGGAGGCTCGCGGCAGCCGGGTGGCGATCACGGTGCGCGACACCGGACCGGGCATTCCTCCCGGCGAACAGGAAAAAATCTGGCAGCGGCTCTACCGCGGCGATCACAGCCGCTCGCAGCGCGGACTCGGACTCGGACTCAGCGTCGTGAAGGCGCTGGTCGAGGCCCATGGCGGCGCGATGGCGGTGGCGAACCATCCCGGCGGCGGCGCGGTGTTCACCGTGGACCTGCCGGCCGGGGAGCCGTAAGTGGGGCCGGCGAGGTGGAGCGCGGGAGATGGTCCCCCTGCAAGACCGCCGTCCTAGTTGCGGCCCGGGGGGCCATTCGGGCTGAGCCGCATGGCCTCGCGGTAGTGGGCTTCGGCCTCCTGCAGCCGGCCGGCCTGGCGCAGCGCGAGCGCCAGGTTGAAATGGGCTTCGGCATAGTCCGGGTCGGCGCGCAGCGCCTGCTCAAACTGGGCGATCGCCTCATCCAGGCGGCCCGCGTCGGCGAGGGCGCGGCCGTACAGGGTGTGGGCGTTGGGAGATTCGGGGGTCAGTTGCAGTGCGCGTTCGAAGTGGGGCACGGCCTCCGGAAAACGGCCGGTCAGTTTCAAGGCGACGCCCCAGCTCAGCTCGGCGTCGGGGTAATCGGGCTGCAGGCGCACCGCCTGTTCGAAGTGCGCGATGGCGTCCCCTGGGCGGTCATTGCTGGCCAGCGCGAGGCCCAGATTGTACTGCGTCATCGGCTCACCGGGCTTCAACCGCAGCGACTCCTCGAACTCCGCGATGCCAGCGGCCGCGCGGCCCGTCATCATGAGTGCCACGCCGAGGTTGTTGTGCGCCTCCGCAAAGCGCGGTCGCAGGCGCAGCGCCCGTTCGAGATGGGGGATCGCCTCCTGCGGCCGGCCGATGCGCCGCAGGTCGTCGCCGAGGTTGTTTTCCGCCTCGGGAAGATCCGGCTTGAGCCGGAGCGCCTGCTCGAGATGAGGGATCGCCTCGGCGGGGCGGCCGGCGTTGGTGAGCGCCTCGGCGAGGTTGTTGTGCGCCATCGAGCAGGCCGGATTTCTCTCGATGGTCGTTTGATAAAGCGTGAAGACATCGCGGTACATGCCGGCTTGACGCCACGTAAGCGTGCCGAGCCCGGCCAGCAGCAGCGCGCCCAGCGCGGGAGCGCGCCAGGCCGGCAACCGCTCCAGAAGCGACGTCAAGCCGGCCGCAGTGAGCGCGAGGATGCCGAGGCTGGCGAGATACTGGAAATGATCGGCCACAAACGAGTAGATGAACGGGAAGACATTGACGAAGCCGAGGGAGGGGAACAGGGATCCTGCGAAGAACAGCATGGCGGCCAGCGGCCCACGTCCCCGGCGTCGCCACCAGAAGAGGCCAGCCAAGAGGACGAGCAGGGCCAGTGGAAACGCGTACTGCCAGGGCGCGGCCGGGTCGATCGTCCATCGCGGGTAGATGAAAATCAGGTCGGACGGCCAGAATAGCTTGCCCAGATAAAACCAGACCACGCGCCCGGCCAAGAGGCACCGCTGCACCGCGGTCAGCGTGAAATCCGCGCCCTGCGCCCCGATGAACGCGCGCTCCACCCAGGCGGTCAGCCAGCCCGCCGCGGCCCCGGCAGCGAACCACGGGAGCAGCGGCAGGACGTCGCGCCGCCATTCCAGGCGGCCGCGCCGCCACCAAAAGACCACGAGCAACGCGGCGGGCAGCGTGGCCGTGACCGTCTTGGTCAGCAGGGCAAGGAGGAACAAACCGGTGGCGGGTGCATACGCTCCCGCCCGGCGCCGATCATCGAAGCGCAGATAGGCGAGCGCCGCGCACAGATAGAGGACGGTCGAAAGGGTGTTCTTCTGTTCCGCAATCCAGGCCACGGACTCGACGCATACCGGATGCAGCGCGAAGAGCAGCGCCGCCAACCCGGCGCCCGGCACCGCCAGCCGCCGCAACGCAACGCCGAACAGGCACGCCGCAGTCGCATGCAGCAGGACGTTGAGCAGGTGGTATCCCAACGGGGCATCGCCCCACATCTGGTGCTCGAGCCAGAACGCCGTGTGCAGGACCGGATAGTACTGCTGCGTCGCGCCCACCTCGAACCAGATGCGCTCCAGCCCGTGCAGCGAGCGCAGCTCGGGCCGCGTGACGTGCCCGGCGTCGTCCCAGATGAATCCCCCCTGAAACACGGGGGAATAGGCGAGCAGGGTCGCGCCAAAAATCAGTGCGCACATCCATCGGGAGAATGAGCGTCCCTCCCCGCCCGGCGGTGACGGGGAAACCGGAGGCGGGTCGGGGCGGAGCTGGCGCATGATCGGATTTCTAAGAAATTCGGGCGGGGACCGGCGACATTAATCAGTCGCGCACCCGCTGGTTCGCCCGCCGACGCCAACAAATCACCGCCATCCTTGCAGATGGCGGTGATGGTCAAAGGCGCAAGCGGGTGCAGACGGTTCCGCCGCGGCCGCTACAAATCAAAGGTCACGCTCAGGATGAACTGTCGCGGGTCGACGATGCGATAGGTGTTGATCGTACCATCCGGGTAGGCGGCGATGGGCTGGAGGTGGCCGCTTTCCGTGAGGTCGCGCACGTTCAGTTGGAATGAGGTCGGTATCTTGCCATTAAACAGTCTGGTCTGGTAGCCCACGAACAAGTCCAAGTAGGTGTGCGCCTTGTCCCAGACCGGGGTATTGACGTTCACGCTCTGATAGATGCCGTTGGAGTCGGGGACGCCGTAGAAACCGATCGCACCCTTGTCTTCCCAGCGCACGGCGCCGCCGACACTGAAGTTCTTCAGGATGCGGTTGTCGGTGATCCCGGCCAGGAGGTAGCTGGTGGCCAGCCGGACATTGTAGCGGCGGGTTTGCGGGTTCGCCTGACCCTCGAGCGATTTGATGAGGGCATACGGCGTGGCCACAAACGCTTGGAAGTTCTGCTGCGCGGTTTGCGTGCCGCCGTAGTTGTGCGTCCACCAGAGGTGCTGGGGCTCGGCGGCCAACTGAGCCGGCGTCCAATAAATGCTGGCAGCCCGGTCGACGATCGTGGTCCAGATGGGCATGCGTTGATCGATCCACTTTTGCAGGGTGCTGGACACGTTCTTGATGTAGGCCTGCGTGTCCGTGAAGTTGCACGATATGGTCCAGTACTTGGTCGGGTTGGCATTAAGCTCCACTTCCGTGCCGCGGGCGGCGACATCATTGGTCGCGGCAAAGGGCGGACTGGGATTGATCAGGGTGGCTTGCAGGGCGGTGGGAATGCCCATCTCAGTGGCAAGCTCATCCGCGACCTGCTGATTGGTCCAGGTCGGATTCACCGCCTTGATCCAGCCGTATTGGTTGTTGTTGGGTCCGTATGACGCCGTGGTTCCGCCCGCGACGTTTTGGAGTACGAACCGGGCCGCGGTCGTGCCGACGTACGGGAGGTCGGTGCGGATGACGCGCTGGCAGATGGTGTTGGCGTCGCCGTTGCGAATATCTTTCTGCAACGTGTCATAGTGAGTAACCCGGACGACGACTTTTCCGTCGAACAGGTCAAGCCCCAGGCCGAAGCTCTTGTCCACGCCCGTGGTATTCGGCAGGGGGTGCAGATAGAGATCTTGGGCGGTGGTCGCCGCGATGAAGCTGTCCGCATGGTTGAAATTCAGCGACAGGCCTCGAAGCACGTCGACGAAGAAACCACTGACTCCGCTATTATTGAGCCGCTTGATGAACGGCAATTCGCGGAAGGGCCGGAGGACATATTGGACATTGGTGGTCTTGCCACCGTTAAACCCGTAGTCGCCTCCCATCCATGAGTTGACGAAATTGTAATCAATGTTCATGCCATCGGGGGCGAGCAGAACTGCTCCGGCCGCGGTTTGATAGCCGAACTTCGAATAGACTCTGTCCTCACGCGTGCCAAACGTCATGACGAGGGCGTCGTTGAGGAGATGGCTTTGCACCACGGCTCCGACCGTCTTGATAACCAGCTTGGTATTGAAGGTGCCGCCGGTTTTGTCGGCCGCCGTCAAGCCCAGCGTGGTGGGTTCGCTGTTCCAGAGGGCGGGCAACGTGCCCTGCGCGGCGCGGCCCCACACAAAGTTGTAGGTGCCGTTGCTGTTGAAATCCGATGGAGCGTAATCGACGTTGTTGCCTTGGTTGTCGCCGACGTAAAAACGGAGGAGGCCGTTGGTGATGCCTTGAACTGTCGGGGTCCCTGCGGGCACGGATTGGTAGCTCCGATAGAGGCCCGGCGTGAGCCATGTCTTGGCATCCGTCATTGCATCCCTGAACCTGTATTGCCGGTTGATCTGGTATTTGTATTCGTCGTAGGCGTTGAAGTCCAGCACTCCCAGCCACTTAAGGAGGTTCTTTTGCTCAGTGAGATCGAGCTTGTAGGCGAGTTGGCCGCGGTAGGTGTCCCACTTTGCGGGCAGCCACAAGGTGGGGGGTTTGTCCGTGGCGATAAACGGGCGCAGGAAATACGGGTTGGGCGTGCCGTCGAGCAGCTTCTCGTTGGGATCGATCTCCAGCTGGCCCGACTGGCCTTCGGAGTTGGCGAGGCCGAGCAGATTGCGCTGATAACGCTGCGAATCTTCCCGCATGAATGCCACCTGGGCCACCAGCAACTGCTGGCTGGTGTTAAGGAACATTTGTTCGACCTGGAGGTTGGTGGTCAGCGTCCGGTCCATGAGCCGGTTGGGTGCGGAAAGATTGTACTTCGACCAGTCGTAGACGCTCTTGTCGCTGATCGTCGGCGAGGTGATCCACAGCGGTTGGAAGCCGTGGACGCTGGTGCTGGTCCCGCCGGCGATGCCGGTCGTCTGGAGAAAGCGATCGGCTTGGCCGCCGGCGGTCGGACCCTTCACGGTGGTGCCGGGCAAAAGGGCCGAGGTATTGTTGAACGCCTGGGGCGCCGACCAATAGCTGAGGCCATTCTGATCGATGAACATCTGGCTGTGGGAGCCGCCCAGCAACGTGGCGCTGAAATAGTCGACGTTTTGCCCTCCAAACGATGTGGGAAAAGTCGTGGAGGTGATCGGTCCGATGCTGGTGCCGTTCACGTGAATCGTCTGGGTCGTCGGATCCCACGTTGGCTTCCCGCTGGCGATCCAGTAGGAGATGTTGTCACGCGGGGGCAGCTCGTTGGGCCGATTGCCGTTATAACGGTAAAAGTGCACGGACCCGGTGATCGTGGTGTCTTTGAAGGGATGGAACCTGATCATGCCGTTGTAGCGCACGGTATTCGCGCCGGACGGCTTGCGGACATAGCCGTCGTGCTGGAACACCCCGCTGACCCGGATCGCCAGGATGTCACCCCAGAGAACACGGTTCAGATCGAGGGTGGTGCGATACCCATCGTAGCTGTCGGCCCGCGCGGTCGTTTGGGCGAAGTTCCGGCTAAGGTTGGCGGAGGAGGGGACGAGGTTGACGGTGCCGGAGGGATTGCCGAGACCGAACACGTTGGCGTTGGGTCCGCGGCTGATCTCAATGGAATCGATGTCGATCGGATCGATCGGCACGCGGCCCATCGTCTGGATGTTGTCGAGGGTGATGTTGGCGGGGGCGATGCCGCGGATGCGGTTGGAGTTGATCGGATCTACCTGCACGTTGTCCTGCACGCTGCCGTTGCGGTCGGCAATACCGGTGGCCGCGGTTCCGGCCGTGTAGGTGCCGGTGCCTTCCGTGTTGCCGGCGTAGAGGAAGACGTCGTTGATATCGAGCATCGCGAAATCCCGCATCTGCGTCTTCGTCACGACCGTGATGGAGGACGCCAGGTCTTGGATGCTGGAATTGATGCGCGTGCCGGACATCGTGTTCGGAGAGTAGTAGCCATTGGCCTCCGTTTTGACTTCGAAGGGCGACAGCTGAATGACCTCCTCGGATTTGGCCGAGGGCGCCGTGGGCGCCGTGGTCGCCGTAGTGGCTGGGGTCGTCGGCGCCGTTTGCGCCCACGAAAACGAGACGGCCATCATCGCGCAGGTTTGCGCCAGGAACAGCCGCCGCAATGCCGAGGGTAATCCATGGGTGGAATTCATAGTCACGGTCTTTCTCTTGGGGTAAGCGACACAGGGGTTAGGACACGTGTCTTAGTATCCCCCGGCCGGCAGGAATCAAACAAAAAAACGATTCAGATTCGACGCCGGTCAAACGCGACGAGGCCGGCCGTGACTTACGCTTTTCTCTTCCCAGGCCGGGCGTGGGCGGCGGCCTCGTGACGCAGTTTTTCGATGCCGGCGGCGAACGGCATCACGCCTTCATCGCCTTTCGCACGCGACCGCGCCGCCACGGCCTTCGCCCCGGCTTTCTTGCCGCCGGGCACGAGCGCACAAGGCACTTTCTCCACCTCGGTGCGGCGGATCTTCGCGCCGGGCTGACGGTGGCGCAAAGCTGCACCAGAACCGCTGGTCGCGATTCGGCGCTACGGCGGCGCCGCGCGCAGTTGCTCCTGCGCCCGCGCAAGGTTGTCCCGCGCCTCCTGATAATTCGGGGCGAGCCGCAGCGCCTCGGCGAATTGCGCCGCCGCCTCCGGCAGACGGCCGAGCCGGGCGAGCGCGAGGCCGAGGTTGTTGTGGGCGGAGGGATGCCCGGGATCCAGTCGCAACGCCGCCTCGTAGTGCGGCAGGGCTTCTGCTTCGCGGCGGAGAAGCATGAGCGCGCTGCCGAGATTGTTGTGGGCTTCGACGTAGTCGGGTTTCAGCCGCAGTGCCGCTTCAAACTGCCGCACCGCTTCGTCGAGCCGGCCCGCGGTGGCCAGCACGCTGCCGTAGTTGTAGTGGTTCGCGGCGGATGCGGGCTGCAGCCGGAGTGCGGATTCGAATTGGGCCATGGCCTCCGCGGGATGACCGGTTGCGAGCAGCACGCTGGCCCAGTTGGCGTGCGCCTCCGCGTCGGCGAGCTTAAGCCGGAGTCCGGCCTCGAACTGCGCCTGCGCCTCATCCAGGCGACCGGCCCGGGCCAGCGCCGCAGCGAGGTTGTAATGGGCGGCGACGAAGCCAGGTTGCAGGCGCAGCGCCTCCTGCAGGTGGGCGATGCCCTCCGCGTTCCGCCCGGAGCGGGACAACGCGTCGCCGAGATTGTTGTGGGCCTGCGCGAAGTTGGGATTGCTCCGCACGGCCGCCTCATAGTGCGCCAACGCTTCCGCGGAGCGCTTCAAAATGTCGAGTGCCACGCCGAGATTCAGATGACCATGGGCGTTTTCCGGATCCTGACGGAGCGATTCCTGCAGGTGCTGGATTGCCTCATTGATGCGACCGGCGGCAATGAGCGCGGTGCCAAGGTCGACCCGGATGGTGACGTAGTTCGGACCCAGCCGCAGCGCCGTTTCGTCCTCGCGGATTGCCTCGGCTGTGCGGCCGGCCTCGGCGAGGGCCGCACCAAGGCTGCCGTGCGCGGCGGCATTGTCGGGCCGCTTCGCCGCCGTGTCGCCCCAGAGGGCAATCTCGCTGCGGTAGTCGGCATTGCGCTGAAAGGTGAGAGCCCCCAGCCCAACCGCCAGCGCCCAGAGCGTTGTGAGGCCGCGGCGCCCGCCGCAGAGGTGGATCGTCGCCACGATCAGCACCACGACGGGCGCGAGCGCCAGATATATCCGGTGCTCGACGATTCGCTGCGTCATCCCGGGCACGAGCGAGGTCGGAGCGAGGACCGCGAAAAACCATGCGCCGAGAAACCCGACCGCGGGATTCCGCCACCACGCGAACAACGTTCCCGCGATCAGCGCGACGACAACGCACGCCTGCGGCCACACGTCCGCCAGGCGCCCGATCCAAAATGTGCCATACTCGAAGACCAACGGCGTCGGCCAGACCGCCAACCGCAGGTAGTGCACGAGCGCGGGGAATTGCGTGAGCACGTAGTTCCACCACGAGATGTCGACCCCGAAGCCGGCCGAACCGCCGCGGCTGCCGCCCATGCTGGCGAGCAACCCGGCGAGCAAAAGCCACGTCGCCGCCAGCGCCGCATAGTATCCGCGCCGCCGCCGCCACGCAGCCGTGAAACTTCCGGCCACGAACACACGGTCGAACAACAGCACGAGCACCGGTGCGGAAACCATGTTCTCTTTCGTCGCCAGGCCCAGCAGGCACGCGGCGACCGACAACACCTGCCAGCGACCGGGCGCCGGAGCGTCCACGCTGCGCACGAAGCCGTAGAGCGTGAGCAGGTAAAACAGACCCATGAGCGACTCGGCGCGCTGCACGATGTAGGTCACCGCCTCGGTTTGCAGCGGATGCAACGCCCACAGCGCCGCCACTGTGAACGCGACCGGCACTGCTGCTTCGCCGAAACGCTCGCGGAGCGATGGCTGGGCCAGCGTGCGCCGCACCAACCCGAACAACGTCAGGCAGGCGAGCGCGTGGATGAGGACGTTCGTTACATGATAGCCGCGAACGTCCAGGCCGCCGGCGGCAAAGTTGAGCGCCAACGAGAGGTTCAAAGCCGGCCGACCGCTGACCGTGAGGCCGCCGCGGAGCGGGGCCAGCACATCCGGGAGCGGCCAGAGGTGCCGCAGGGTGAGGTTGTTGACGATCGAGTCCTTATCGTCGTAGACAAACGGTCCGGACAGGCTGTTCGCATAGGCCGCGAAGACGGCGAGGAAGAGCACGCCGCACGCGAGGGCGACGAACCGGCGCGACAGGGTGGCGGCGGCCGGCGCGGGCGGGCGGGGCGGGGAGTGAGGCGAACCCATCATGCGATGTCCTTGAAGTGAGCCGGCTTTTGAGCGAGCACGCAGCCAAAAAAAGGGCGGCGGAAAATCGCAGTGAGCGCCGGAGGTCGGCGGATGCCCAGGGATTGGGGCGCACCCGAGCCCGAGCGCCCCGGCAATGCAATCCCAGCCGGCCGCGGCCAGGTCGGATTATTTCCTCTTTTCTGGCAGGGCGCGGGTCTGTACTTCGCTGCGGAGTTTTTCCAGATACGTCTCGAGCGGCATCACGCCCTCGTCGCCCTTCGCGCGCGAACGCACCGACACGGCCTTCGCCTCGGCTTCCTTGCCGCCGATCACGAGCGCGTAAGGCACTTTCTCCACTTCGGTGCGGCGGATCTTCGCGCCGAGCTTGTCGGAGTGCTCGTCGAGCGCGACCCGGAAGCCTTCGTCCTTCAACCGGGTGGCAACCGCGTGGGCGTAGTCGAGGACTTTTTCGCTGATGGGCAGCACGCGCACCTGCTCGGGCGCGAGCCATGTCGGAAAATCGCCCGCGAAGTGTTCGATGAGCACGCCCACGAAGCGCTCCATCGAGCCAAACGGCGCGCGGTGGATCATCACCGGACGGTGCGGCTGGTTGTCGGCCCCGATGTAGCTGAGGTCAAAGCGGTGCGGCAGGTTGTAGTCCACCTGCACCGTTCCCAGCTGCCACTCGCGGCCGATCACGTCCTTGACGATGAAGTCGATCTTCGGGCCGTAGAACGCGGCCTCGCCCGGTTCCTCGGTGAACGGCATGCCCAGCGTCTTCGCGGCCTCGCGGCACGCGGCCTCGGCCTTGTCCCAGTTGGCCGGATCGCCGGTGTATTTGGCGGCGTCGGTGCCACGCAGGCCCACGCGCACCCGGTAGTCGGACATGCCGAGGGTCGTGAGGATGATCTTCACGAGCGAGAGGCAGCCGAGGATCTCCTGCGGCAGTTGCTCCTCGGTGCAGAAGAGATGGGCGTCGTCTTGGGTGAAGCCGCGCACGCGCGTCATGCCCGTGAGCTCGCCCGACTGCTCCCAACGGTAGACCGTGCCGAACTCGGCGAGGCGCACCGGCAGGTCGCGGTAGGAGTGCGGCTGCGACGCGTAGATCTTGATGTGGTGCGGGCAGTTCATCGGCTTGAGCAGGTAGCCGTCGACGTCGCCCTCGATGAGCTTGTTGGCGAGCTGCGCGCAGGTGCAGCCCTCGTGCGCGAGCTGCGCGAGCGTCTCGCGTTCGATGAGCGGCGGGTACTGTGAGTCGCGGTAGTAGGGGAAGTGGCCCGACATGCGGTAAAGCTCGAGCCGGCCGATGTGGGGCGTGAAGACCTGGTGGTAGCCCTGCTTGCGCAGCTCGTCCGCGATGAATGTCTGCAGCTCCTGGCGCACGACCGCGCCGGCGGGCGTCCAGAGGATCAGTCCCTGGCCGACCATGTCGTCGATCACGAAGAGCTTGAGGTCCTTGCCGAGCTTGCGGTGGTCGCGGAGCTTGGCCTGCTCGAGCTGGTGGAGGTAGGCGTCGAGCTCGGCCGGGGTGGGGAAGGCCGTGCCGTAGACGCGCTGGAGCTGTTTGTTGTGCTCGTCGCCGCGGTGGTAGGCGCCCGCGATGGTCAGCAGTTTGAAGGCCTTGATCTCCTTCGTGTTCTTCACGTGGGTGCCGGCGCACAGGTCGACGAACTCACCGTTCTGGTAGAAGGAGATGGCCTCGCCCTCGGGAATGTCGGCAAGACGGCCGAGCTTGTAGCGTTCCTGGCCGATTTGCTTGATGATGCCGACGGCTTCGTCGCGACTGACCTCTTTGCGCGTGAAGGTCTGGTTCTCGGCGACGACCTTCTGCATTTCGGCCTCGATCTTCGCGAGGTCCTCGGCGGTCAGCTTGTGGTCGAGGTCGACGTCGTAATAGAAGCCGGTCTCCGTCGGCGGGCCGATGTCGAGCTTCGTGTCCGGAAAGACGCGAAGGATGGCCGTGGCGAGCACGTGCGAGCAGGAGTGACGGAGTTCTTCGAGGGGAGTCATCATGGAAGTAGCGAGTAGCGAGCAGGCAGGCCGGTTATTTTTTCAGCGGTTCGAGGGTGTACGCGCCATCCTTGCCATCCTTCATATTCCAACCGGCAGCAAAGATCTCTTTGCGAAGCGCGTCGGCAGCAACGAAGTCTTTGTCAAGTTTCGCAGCTTTGCGCTTTTCCGCCAAAGCCGTGACACCTAGAGGTGCTTCATACACGGCACTCTTGGTGCGTTGCTCCTCGGATGGAGGAACTATCCCAAGCGCATAAAGCACTTTTTCAAACGCCGTGCCGTCTGCTTTCGTGGGTTTGTCTCCAATCCCGTGAGTCAGCTCGTAACCTGTCTTGAATAACGCTCCCAGCGCTGCAGGAACATTCAAGTCCTCTTGTAGGGCAGCAAAGACAGCATCGAATCGATGAGATTCTGAAGGGTCATTCACGATGTTCACTGGTTTGATTATCACGCTGCGTATGGCGCTCAGTGTTCTCAGTGCGCTTTCGGCCGCGTGCAGTGAATCCAGAGTGAAGTTGAGTTGCTTCCGATAATGCCCCGACAGCAGTGCGAGACGCAGCGCCATTGGAGAGTAGCCTTTGGCGACAACGTCATCGAGGGTATATAGATTACCGAGGCTTTTGCTCATTTTCATCCCATCGACGAGCAGGTGCTTGCTGTGGAACCAATGATGCGAGAAGAGGTGGCCGGTGCAGCCTTCACTCTGGGCGATCTCGTTTTCATGGTGCGGGAAGAGCAGGTCCTCGCCGCCGGAGTGCAGGTCGATCGTGTCGCCGAGATGCTTGCGGCTCATGGCGCTGCACTCGATGTGCCAGCCAGGCCGGCCCGCGGCCGCGCCGCGCGGGCCGGGCCACATCACCGTGCCGTCCTCGTCGGGCTTGTATGCCTTCCACAGCGCGAAATCGCTGGCGTCGTCCTTGTGGTCGTCGTCGGCCGCGGTGATGGTGGCCTTGAGCTCGCGCTCCTTGATGCGCGAGAGCTCGCCGTACGCGGGGAAAGCGGCGATCTTGAAGTAGACCGATCCGTCGGGCGCCACGTAGGCCAGGCCTTTCGCCAGCAGCTCGTTGATCATCTGGACCTGCTCGGCGATATGGCTCGTCGCCGTCGGCTCCACATGGGGCGGCAGCAGGTTGAGCTTTGTGCAATCGGCGTGAAACTTGTCGGTCCACTTTTTCGTGATCTCCGCGAGCGGACGTTTCTCGCGCCAGGCCTGGGCGATGGTGCGGTCGTCAACGTCCGTGATGTTCCGGACGTGCTTCACCTTATCCGCGCCGAACTCCAGTTCCAGCAGGCGGCGCAGCACGTCCTGGATGAGGAACGTGCGGAAGTTGCCGATGTGCGTCGGCCCGTAGATGGTCGGCCCGCAGCAGTACATGCGGAAGACGCCGTCGGGTTGGGAGGGCTGAAGTTCGCGGAGCTCCCGTGTCAGGGAGTCGTAAAGTCGGATGGCCATGGATCTAAACCGCTAATCCTCGCTGATGGGCGCTCATAAATGCCAGTCTTTCCATATCTTTTTTGAAGATTAGCGTGAATTAGTGTGGATTAGTGGTTAACTCCCTAGCTCCGACATGTCTATGCCTGAAAACTTTAAGCTGGATTTGATTCACCGCCCGCGGCGCCTGCGCCGCACCGCGAGCCTGCGCGCGCTGGCCGAGGAGACGGTGCTGCGCCCGCAGGATTTCATCGCCCCGCTGTTCGTGATCGACGGGCCGGGCGGCCCCGAGGCCGTGGCGTCGATGCCCGGCGTCTTCCGCCTCAATCTCGCCGACCTCGCGAAGGAATGCCGCGCGCTGCACAAGCTCGGCGTGCCCGCCGTGGCGCTGTTCCCCTCGATCCATCCGAAGCTCAAGGACCCCGAGGGTTCCATCGCGCTGCGCGCGGACGCGCTCGTGCTCCGCGCCGTGCGCGCTGTGAAGAAGGCGGTGCCGGAACTGACGGTGATGACCGACATCGCGCTCGACCCCTACACGACCCACGGCCACGACGGCGTGCTCACGTCCGACGGCCGCGACGTCGACAACGACCGCACGGTCGGCATTCTCTGCCAGATGGCGGTGCTGCACGCCCGGGCGGGCGTCGACCTCGTGGCGCCGTCCGACATGATGGACGGCCGCATCGGCGCCATCCGCCGTGCGCTCGACGCCGCGGGCTTCACGGGCACGGCCATCATGGCGTATTCGGCGAAATTCGCCTCGGCCTACTACGGGCCGTTCCGCGACGCCGTCGGCAGCGCGAAGGCGGCCGGCACCCATGCGCTCAGCAAGGCGACCTACCAGCTCAATCCCGCCAACCGCCGCGAGGCGCTCCTCGAAATCGCCCTCGATGAGCAGGAGGGCGCGGACATCCTCATGGTGAAGCCGGCCGGCCCGTACCTCGACATCATCCGCGAGGTGCGCAATGCCACCAACAAGCCGGTGGCGGCCTACCAGGTTTCCGGCGAGTATGCGCAGCTCCACGCCGCCGCGCAGAAGGGCTGGCTCGAACTCGCGTCATGCCGCCGCGAGGCGCTGCTGGCGATCAAGCGCGCCGGCGCCGACATGATCCTGACCTACTTCGCCAAGGACATGGCGGCGGAGCTGGCCGGCTGACCGGATTCAGCCGCCTGTGGTCTGCGCCAGCCGCGTCACTGCCTCGCTGAGGAATTTAGCGTTGGCCTAGGCGTCCGTCCGCCTCGTTTGTTTGTAACGTAATACGTTACAAACGTGCCGGTGGCACGGTGAGTTCTGATGTAACGTATTACGTTACAAATGGGCGGGGGAGGCAGGGCGCGGCGGTCAAGGGCAGGGCCCGGTGAAGCCGGGTCATTTATTCTCCCCGCCGTCCTTCTTCAGGAAGGGCTTGAACAGGTCGATCGGCACCGGCAGGAACGTCGTCGTGTTGTGCTCGCTGGAGATTTCCCGCATGGTCTGCAGGTAGCGCAGTTGCAGCGCGATGGGCTCCTTGCTGATCATCGCGGCGGCCTGGACCATTTTCTCGGCGGCCTGATATTCGCCCTCGGCATTGACGATCTTCGCCCGGCGCTCGCGTTCGGCCTCGGCCTGCTTGGCCATCGCGCGCTTCATGGTGTCGGGCAGCGCCACGTCCTTCACCTCAACCGTGGTGACCTTGATGCCCCACGGTTCGGTCTGCCGGTCGATGATTTCCTGCAACTTCAGGTTGATCGACTCGCGTTGCGACAGCAGGTCGTCCAGCGGGGCCTGGCCGAGCACGCTGCGGAGCGTGGTCTGCGCGATAAGCGAGGTGGCCATCAGGAAATTCTCCACCTTTACCACCGCCGCCACCGGGTCAACGACGCGGAAATACAACACCGCATCGACGGTCGCCGGCACGTTGTCGCGGGTCATGATCTCCTGCTTGGCGATGTCGATCGTCACCACGCGGAGGTCCATTCTCACCATGCGGTCCACGATGGGGATCAGCAAGATGAGGCCGGGCCCCTTGGCGCCTCGCTTGTGCAGTTTGCCGAGACGGAAGATGACGCCCCGCTCGTATTCGCGGAGGATGCGGATGGCTTGTGGCAGCAGGATGGCGGCCAGGATGATCAATGGCACCAGCCATGCACTGAAATTGAAGAGTCTGACGATGGGTTCTTGCATGATTCACTCCCCTCATTGGGTTTTTGGTTTCACCTTCAACGTCAGCCCGTCGAACCCGAGGACTTCGACTGGCTGGCCCTTTTCCACGACGGTCTCGCTCACGGCGTTCCAGTATTCACCTTCGATGAACACCTTGCCGCCGCTCGTGTCAATGCGCGCCAGGGCGGGCGTCACTTTGCCCAGCATCGTCTCGCGGCCCGCGCGCACCGGCAGGAACTGCGCCCGCAGGCCCGCGCCCACGATCGCGATGAAAAACAGCGCCGTAACCACCGTGGCGGAGATGATGATCGAAAGCGACAGGCGGAACGCTGGATCGGCGCGGTCGAACAGCATCAACGCGCCGAGGAAAAACGACACGATGCCGCCCACCGTCAGCACCCCGTGTGTGGACGCGTAGATGTCCGCGATGAACAGCCCGATGGCCAGCACGATGAGCGTCACGCCGGCGAGGCTGACGGGCAGGATGGCGGCCATGTAGAGCGCCAGGATCAACGCGATGGCGCCCGCCACGCCGGGCAGGATGGCGCCGGGGTTGCTCAGCTCGCCGATGATGCCATACATGGCGATGAGCATCAGGATGAACATGACCTCGGGCCGCCAGAGGAGCTGAAAGACCTTTTCCCGGACCGACATGCCGATCTCGACGACCTCCGCGCCCTTGGTCTGCAGCTTGTGATTGCCGACTTCGCGGCCGTCGAGCTGGGCGAGCAGGTCGGGCACGTCCTTGGCAATCAGATCGATGACCTTCAACTGGAGGGCCTTCTCAGCGGAGATCGAGGCGCTTTCCTTGACGGAGGACTTGGCCCAGTCGACGTTGCGGTTGCGTCGGGCGGCAATGATCTCGATGTAGCTGACAGCGTAGTTTTCCAGCTTCTGCTTCATTGTGTCATCGAGTTTTTCCTCGCCGCCGACGGGATTGCCGCCGATCACCACCGGGTGCGCGGCACCGATGCTGGTGGCGGGCGCCATAACCGCGAGGTCGGCCGCCAGGGTGATGAAGCAGCCCGCGCTGGTCGCGGTCGCACCCGCCGGCGCGACGTACACGACAGTAGGCACGGGCGAGCCGAGGAATTTCTGCACGATGGTCTTGGTGGAGTCGAGCAGGCCGCCGGGCGTGTCGAGCTGGATGACGAGACACTGGGATTGGTTCTCGGCCGCCTGATCGATGGCGCGCGAAATGAAGCCGGCGGTGGCCGGGCCAATGGGACCTTCGACCTTGATGAGGTTGACGCGCTCAGCCGCGACCCCGGCGGCCGTTCCCAGCAGCCAGCTCAAAAATATCGTTGGCCATGTGCATCGCATAACACCTCACTGCGGCTACGTTACCAGAAACAAAGCCGGACACAAACCTGAACGGCGGGGGGTAGTGGGTCAGTTTGCCTGAATTGAGCGGTAACTGTAGGTCGGGGTTTATCCCCGACAGAGTGACTTCGATGGTTTCGGTGTCGGGCCTAAAGCCCAACCTAAATAAACTGACCCACTACTCGGCGGGGGCCGAAGCCCGCGCACCCGTCCCGGGTTGCGCCGGCTTAGACCTTTGTGCAGGCGGCCTTGAGGTCAGCGATAAAGGCGTCGAGGTCGGCGTCCCGGGTGTCCCACGAACACATGAGGCGGTAGCCGTGGGCGCCAATGAAGTTGTAGAAATGCCAGCCGCGGGCGTGCAGGGCCTCGGCGACGGCGGGCGGCAGGCTGGCGAAGAGCGCGTTGACCTCGGGTTCGACGAGAATGCTCACCTGCGGGATGCGGCGCAGCGCGGCGGCGAGTTTCTGCGCCATCTGGTTGGCGTGCGCGGCATGGCGCAGCCAGGCTCCGTCCTGCAGCATGCCGACCCACTGCGCGCTGAGGAAACGCATCTTCGAGGCGAGCTGGCCGGCCTGCTTGCAGCGATAATCGAACTCGCGCGCGAGCTGCCGGTTGAAGAAGACCACCGCCTCGGTGGTGTTCATGCCGTTCTTGGTGCCGCCGAAACAAAGCACATCGACGCCCGCGCGCCAGGTGAAGTCGGCGGGTTTGCTTCCGCCGCGCCGGGCGAGGGCGGCCGCGGCGTTGGCGAAACGCGCGCCGTCCATGTGCACGGCGAGGCCGTGCCGCTTGGCGAGGCCGGTGAGCGCCTTCAGCTCGTCGACCGTGTAGACGGTGCCCCATTCGGTGGATTGCGTGAGCGAGAGCACGCGCGGCTTCGGGTAGTGGATGTCGGTGCGCTTGAGGATCACGCGCTCGACCTCGGCCGGGTCGAGTTTGCCTTGGGGGCCGGTGGCGACGAGGATCTTGGTGCCGTTGGAGAAAAACTCGGGCGCGCCGCACTCGTCGGTCTCGACGTGCGCATAGTCGTGGCAGATGACGCTGTGATAGCTCTGGCAGAGCGAGGCGAGGGCGAGGGAATTGGCGGCGGTGCCGTTGAAGACGAAGAAGACCTCGCAATCGGTCTCGAACACCGCACGCAGCAGGTCACACGCGCGCACGGTCCATTCGTCATTGCCGTAGGACGGCAGGCGGCCGCGGTTGGCCTCGGCCAGGGCGGCCCAAGCCTCGGGGCAGATGCCGGCGGTGTTGTCGCTGGCGAAAACCTGGTTGGCCGCGGGCGGGCGGTTGCGATCGGCCGTCGCCGGGGCGGTGGCCGAGAGGTCCGCCGCGGCCGGCGGCGTGGAGGAGGGGGGGGAGGAGGACTTTTTCGGCATGACGTCAGTGGAACCGAATTACGGCGCCGAGGCTAAGCTTTTTTCTGGGCCCAAGCGCGGGGTCACCGAGTTCTTGCACTGAACCGGCGCAGCCGTTTCGCTGGCGGCATGTCGGAGCCGGCCGTCAATCTCTACCTGGTGGGCTTCATGGGCACGGGTAAAACGACCGTCGGACGCGCGGTCGCGATGCGGCTCGGCTTTCAGGTGGTGGACAGCGACCACGAGATCGAGCGGGAGAGAGGCCGGGCGGTGGCGCAGATCTTCGCCGGGGAGGGCGAGGCGGCCTTCCGCGCGCTGGAGCGGAGGTTCATCGAGCGCGGCCATCCCGACCGCGGCGTGGTGGTGGCCTGCGGCGGCGGGCTGGTCGTGCAGCCGGGCATGCTTGAGTTGCTGCGCGCGAAGGGCGTGGTCATCTGCCTGCACGCGACCCTGGACACGGTTCTCCAGCGCACGGCCCAAGCACGGACCCGGCCGCTGCTCAACGTCGAAAACCCGGAGGCGCGCATCCGCCAGCTCTACGCCGAGCGCGAGGAGATCTACAAGCGGGCCGGCACGGTGATCCTCACGGATTTCCGGCCGCTGCATGACATCGTGCTGCACGTGCTGCGCGCCTACCGGCGCGAGGCGCGCGACTGGGAGCGCGCGCACGGCAGCACGCCGGTCCGGGAGAACAAAAGTCCGATCATGCCGGCCGCGCCGAAAACCGGCAGGACGGCGGAGACCGGCCGGGCCAGTCGCTGATGCGCGGCACCGGGTGACGGTTGAGCGATTGGCATCATGAATACGCGGCAGGAGGAATTGCGGCGGCGGCTCGTGGCGCTGGGTTTTGACGAGGTGCGCTTCGCCCGAGCGGAGTCCGTGCCGGCAGAGGGTCTGGGCCGCTGGCTCGCGTGGGGGTTTCACGCCGACATGGCATGGATGGAGCGAACGGCGGCGAAGCGGTTGAATCCCGAACTCGTGCTGCCGGGAACCCGCTCCGTCATCATGCTGGGAGTCAATTACTGGCCGGGGAAAACCGGCGAAAGTCGAGGGTCGAAGGTCGAAAGCCCCAGCTGGGCGAGATACGCCCTTTACGAGGATTATCACGACACCATCAAGCCGGCGCTCGTTGCCGCAGGACGGGCCATTGAGGAGCTCTACGGCGCGGCCGGAAGCGACTATCGTTACTCCGTTGACACAGGGCCGGTGCTGGAGCGCGGCTGGGCGGAGAGGGCCGGCCTCGGATTTCTCGGAAAGAACGGCATGCTGATCTCGCGAAGGTTTGGAAACTGGCTGTTGCTCGCGACGATTCTCACGCTCGTGGATTTCGAGGCCGACGAACCGCTGCGGGCCCATAACCCCCGGCCCAAGGCCGCAGGCCGGATCGGCTTGCTGTGTGGCAAGTGCACCCGGTGCCTCGATGCCTGCCCCACGCAGGCAATTCCGCATCCGGGGCTGGTCGACTCGCGCCGATGCATCTCCTACCAGACGATCGAAAACAGGGGGATGATCCCGCGCGAATTGCGGCCGGGGATCGGCGACCACATCTACGGCTGCGACGTGTGCCTTGAAGTATGCCCGTGGAACCGTTTCGCGCGGGCCGGCCGGCACATGCTGCTCGCCGTGCGGTCCGGGATGGCGGCGTGGAGTCTGCGCGAGCTGCTGGAACTGACTCCCGGACGCTTCGCCGAGGGGTTTCAGCGCACCCCGATCAAACGCCTCAAGCTGGCGGGCTTGCTGCGCAACGCGTGCGTGGTGGCGGGCAACGTTGCGGCGAAAGCGGGAGCCGGGCACGAACTGGTCGCGCCGCTCGTGCGGCTGGCCGTGCAGACCGCGCCGATGGTGCGCGGGCATGCGGTCTGGGCGGTGCAGCGCATCGCGGGCGGCGACGCGCCGCAACTGCTGGCGGCGGCGCGGGAGAACGAAACCCACCCGGCGGTGCAGGCGGAGTACGCGGCGGGTGCGGACGGAGTCGAAGCTACTTGAACAGCTCGTTCATCCGCTGGGTGAAGTGCGGCGGCGGCCGCACCGGCCGGCTTTCGCGATCAATGAAGGCGTGCGCGGTGTGACCGGTGGCCAGCAGTTCGTCCCCGCGGAGGACTTGGTAGGCCAGCTGGATCCGGAACCCGGGTTTCTCGTCCAGCGTGGTGACGATGGTCAGCGTGTCGTCGTAGAACGCCGGCTTGAGATACTTTACTCCCACCTCGAGCACCGGCAGCCGGTAGCCCGCGGCTTCCAACTCGCGATAGGAGAGGCCGTGGTCCTTCAGCAGGGTGGTGCGGCCGATTTCGAACCACGGCAGGTAGCTGCCGTGATAAACGATGCCCATCATGTCGGTCTCGGCGTAGCGGACGGTGACTTGGGTACGGGATTGAATCATGGCGGCGGGCGTGGAGGGGGAGGAGTGGTGCCGTGGTTCAGCCGGTGATCTCCCACTCCTGGCTGTTGAAGAGCAGGTCGGCGGAACGCACCCAACTGTTCTGGCGCGCCCATTCGTGGCCGGCGGCTCCGAGCTGGTGGCGCAGTTCCGGTTCGGCGATCAGCCGCGCGAAGGCTGCGGTCAGCGCGGGCCGGTCGGCGGATGGCACGAGCAGGCCCGTTACACCATCCACCACGGCCTCGGGCACGCCACCGACCGCATGGGCCACGACGGGCAGGCCATGCGCGGCGGCTTCAAGGTAGACGAGTCCGAAGCCCTCGACGCTGTGCCGGTGGTCGATGCTTGTCATGGCGAAGATGTCGGCTTGAGCATAAATGCGATCGAGCTCGTCATCGGGCACATTGCCGAAGAAGCGCACCGCGAGGCCGGAGCGGCCAGCGGCTTCGCGCAGACGCGGTTCGTAGTTTTCCTTGCTGGCGCCGCCCACCAGCCAGTACTCGACCCGGGCGCGCAGGTCGACGGGCAGCGCCTGCAGGGCTTCGATGATGAAAAGCTGGCCCTTGCGGGGATGGAGGCGTCCCACGGTGAGGATGACGACCTGGTCGCGGGGTTCCCGCCGCGGGGCAAACGGCGCGGCCGAAAAACTGGTGCGCAGCGCGCCCGGAGTGAGGAAGGTCTTGGACGCGGCCTCCGGGAAGCGCGCGCAGAGCAACCGGTGGGTATAGCCGGTCAACACACTGATGCGGCTGGCGTGGCGGATGAGACGCCGCGTCAGCCAGCGGGACAGGGGATTGCGATGGAAGCGCAGGATCTCCGATCCGTGAAAAGTAAGCACCAGCCTCCGGGGCCGGAAACCAGGGATGAATTGCAGTCCCATCATCGCCCGGATGGGTCCGGGCTCGGGCAGATAGACCGTGGCATACCGCAGCCGCCGGCGATGCGCGATCAGCTCGCGCATCAGGCGAAGCAAGCAGGCCAGATCGTGCGTGCCCTTCAGCGGCAGCCGGCGCAGGCGGAAGGGCCAGGGTTTCTCTTCCACATCCAGCGGGGCGGCCTGCGCCCAGACTTCGAGATCATAGCCCAGACCGACCGCGGCGCGGGCGATTTCCTCGGTGAAGGTCGCAATGCCGCCATGCCGCGGATGAAACTCGTGTGTGATCAGAAACACGGGCGGCCGGCGGCTCACAGGCGGCTTGATGCAGTCCGCGGAAGGCGGCGCGATGGTCGGGTCGGCAGACAAGATCAGCCCTCGTTATGGGGCGGCGGGGCCTCCATGCAAACGGATACTTGGGCAACCGTGGAGGATCACGCGGGGTGAGCTTCCATGGTCATGGGCTGAAAGATCAGGTTCATGGCCCGCGATTTGCTGGGAAATCTCCTTGGACCGGCGCCTTATCTTGCGGTGGGGCAAGATTCACAAAAATTTGCTGCAAACAGCCTTCCAATCATCGAACCGTCAGCGAAAATTAGGGTTTACAACCGAAACGGCCATAAATTACATCAGCGCAACATGGCACAAGCCGTCAATGCAAGTTCGGGGACCAACAAGCCTTTTTCAGGATCCCCGAAACCCTATTCTCCCGAGGACGATGCGTATCTGCGTGAAGCCTTGAAGCGGTGCTCCGCATCCACCTACGAGGCGGCGTGTCAATTCCGCAAAACCGGCAACACCGAGCATCTGCCGGCCATCGTGCTGGGCATCATCGAGCGATACGTGGAGCCTGATCTGCGCGCCAAGCTCAAGGATCCGGAAGACGATTTGCGCCTGATCGAGGATTTGGGCATCGATTCGCTGACGATGATGGAGATCGTCATCCTCGTCGAAGACGTGCTGCAGATGTCGATCAACAACGAAGAATTGCGCCACCTGCGCACGCTGGGCGACGTCAAGCAGTTCATCGAATGCAAAGTGCGCGGTCTCCCGCTGCCGAAGCCGACGAAATTCCTGCCCATTGAACAGATTGCGTCGGTCATGCCGATCCAGCCTCCGTTTCTTTTCCTCAATGAGGCTTCGGTCAGCTCGCAAGGTGCCAGCGCCAAGTACAAGATCAGCGGCCAGGAGTTTTTCCTGCAGGGACACTTCAAGGACAATCCGGTAATGCCCGCTTCCATCATGCTGGAGGCGCTCGGCCAGCTGGGCGTGCTCTTCCTGCTGGAAGGTGGCGCGGGCGAGCCCGGCAAGATGGTGAATCCGCAGACCATTTTCTTCACCTCCTGCGAAGGCGTGCGCTGCCACCGGATGTGCCGGCCGGGCGACGTGCTCAACCTTTCCATCAAGCCCAAGCGACTGAAGGCTCCGCTCGCCACGTTCGAAGGGGCGATTCGCGTGGGGCAGGACAAGGCGGCCATCGCCGAGGAGATCACCCTGACGTTCGGCTATGCCGAGGAAGTCGCGGTCGAACTGGAGAAGCCAGCCGCCACCAACGGTGAATCCACGCCGCTGGCTGCGGTGATCAGCGCCTGAACCCGCCGGTCTTCCGCCGTGCGGCGTCCACAAAAAATCGGGGCCGGTCCGCCGCGGAGTTCCTGCGTTGACCGCGCCGGATTGTGACGCCATTCATTTCGATTCTACCGGTTTGAGCGGAACGGTTGACGCGAGCATCCGCCCGTTCATTCCCCCCGGCTCATGAGGAAAGTCTACATCACTGGCATCGGATTGGTCACCAGCATCGGCAACGATATTCCCACCGTGTCGCAGAACCTCCGCGAGCTGCGGCATGGGTTCGAGATCTATCCGCCGTTCCAGAAACCCAATGTGCCGGTCAAGGTGATCGGCACGATCAAGGGCTACAATGCGGATTCCTACGATTGCGAGGACTGGGACTATCCGAGCCGCTTCTCGATCAAACGCGAAATCCTGCGCGGGATGGCGCCGCACGGGCTGTACACCTATTGTGCGATGCTCGATGCCCTCGCCGACGCGAAGCTGAACGGCGTTGATGTTTCCAACGACGACACCGGCCTCTACGCGGCCTCGGGCGGATCGCCGCATCTGCTCGGCTACTACCTGCATCGCATGAACACGCTGGGGGTCATGCGCTGCTCCCCGTTGGGGATCGTGGCGTCGATCGCGGGCACGGTGAATTTCAACCTGGTTGCCCATTTCAAAATCAAGGGCGCCTCCACCGGCTTCGCGTCGGCCTGTGCGTCGTCCTCCCACGCGGTCGGCTTTGCCTACGACGAGATCGCATTCAACCGGCAGAAACGCATGTTTGTGGTCGGCGCCGAGGACGGCAACGTGGAGAGCATCCTGCCGTTTGCCGGCATGCGGGCGCTCTCACTGCAGGCGAATCCCGATCTCGCCTCGCGGCCCTTCGACATCGGGCGCGACGGCTTTGTAGGCACCGGCGGGGCGGCCGTCCTCGTGCTCGAGAGCGAGGAAGAGGTCCAGCGGCGCGGGGTCCGGGTCTACTGCGAGGTGGCCGGGTGGGGGCAGGCCTCCGACGGCTACAACGTCGCCATCTCGCATCCCGATGGCGAGGGCCTGCACACGGCCATGGGAAATGCGCTCCGCCGCACTAGCGTCGATCCCGAGGCCGTGGATTACGTGAATGCCCACGCCACCTCGACGCCCATCGGTGATGTGTCCGAAGCCAGGGCGCTCAAGGCGATTTTCCACAACGGCGCCACGCGTCCGGCCGTGAGCAGCACCAAGGCGCTCACCGGCCATGGCCTTTCCCTGGCCGGCGCGATGGAGACGGCCTTTTGTGCCATCGCCTTCCAGGAGGGCTTCATGCCCGGTTCGGCGCACATTGCCAACCTTGACCCCGCCTGCGAGGGTCTGAACATCATCCGGGCGACGCTGCCGCAACAGCCGCATGTCATGTTGAACAACAGCAGCGGATTTGGCGGCGCCAACGTCTGCCTCGTGCTGCGCAAGGCGTGAGCACTCTCGCTGATCGTTATCCCACGGCACTGGTCACCGGCGCCAGCGCCGGTCTCGGCCGGGCGTTCGCCGACATGTTGCTGGGCGAGGGCGTGCGCGTCTGGGGCACGGCGCGCAACCCGGCGCGGCTGCCGGGGCGCGCCGGGCTCACTCCGGTCGCGCTCGATCTGGCAGATCACGCCGCCGTCGAGCACGCCTTCCGCACGGCCGACACCGCCGCCGGCGGACTGGCGCTCGTCATCAACAATGCCGGTTACGGCATGTTCGGACCGTTTGTGGGGCGGGATTTTGCCGACTGGCGGAAACAGTGCGACGCGATGCTCACGCAGACGCTGCATCTGTCGCACCTCGCCTTGCGGGGCATGCTGGCGCGCCGCCGCGGCGCACTCGTCAACGTTTCCTCGCTCGCGGCGGAGCTTCCCCTGCCGTTTATGAGCGGTTACAACGCGATCAAGGCCGGACTGTCTGCATTTTCCGAGAGCTTGATGGTTGAAGTCGCAGGCACGGATGTCATTGTCATTGATTTTCGCCCAGGCGACTACCGCACGGGCTTCAATCAAACCATGCACGTAACCTCGGGCGTTCCCCCCTCCACCGACCCTGCGCTGATGTCGCGGTTGCAGCGCGTCCGGTCCGTGCTCGAAGCCAACCTCCGGACGGCGCCGGCGCCTGAGCGCGCCGCGGCCGATCTGCGCCGCGCGTTGCGTCGCGGCCGCAGTGGCACTGTCCGCTCCGGGACCTTCTTCCAGGCAAAACTCGCCCCGCTGCTGGCGCGGCTCGCACCGCCCGGGCTACGGCGCGCGGTTCTGGCCAGATACTTCGGGTCTTACTGACATGTCCAAGGTTCGCATATTGGTGCTGACTTCCAGCACGGGTGGCGGCCACGACGCGCGCGCGCAGGCCTTCGCCGAATGGTGCTTTGAGCTTTACCGGCACGACGTCGACGTGCGGATCGAACAAATGCTGGAGGAATCCTCCGCACTCTATCGCGGCGGCGTGAACTTCTACAACTGGATCCAGCGCCGATCGCCGTGGATGCACAAGGCATTCTACACGGTCGTCGAGGGCCTCAGCCTGCTTAACCGCCGCACCGTGACCCTCGGACGCCTCTACTACGAGCGCGTGCTGCGCGAGTACCGGCCGCACCTCGTCTTTAGCGTGCACGACTGCCTCAACCGCGGATATTTCCAGCTGGCGCGCAAGCTGCTTGGCCGCGCCAACGTCCGTTGCGCCACCTACTGCGGAGAATTCTCCGGCGGCTGGGGGTACAGCTGGAACTGGGTCGAACCGACGGTGGATCTCTATTTTTCCCGCACCGCCACCGCGAGCGACTTCGCCATCAAACTCGGCCTGTCTCCCGCCAAAACGCGGGTGCGCGGCCACCTCATGCAGCCGCACACCTACCTCGAGGTTTTCACGCCGCAGGAGCGAGCGCACTATCGCGAGAAAAAGCTCGGCCTGAAGCGGGATCTTTTCACGGTCTTTCTCGCCACCGGGGCGAACGGCGCCAACAACCACTTTGAATTGCTCCCCGCCCTCGTGGGTCACGCCGACAAGGTGCAGGCCATCATCGTGTGCGGCCGCAATCATCAGGCCTACAACGAGCTGGTCCACTGGCGCGCGCAGCATCCGGAATTCTCCTGCTTCATCGACAGCTATTCGGACGTCATGCACCTGCTCATGCAGGCGAGTGACACCATCGTCACCCGGGGGGGCACCACCACCTGTGCCAAGGCGCTTCACTTCAAATCTCCGATCATCTTCAACACCTTTGGCGGGATCATGCCGCAGGAGCGGCTCACGGTGAAATTTTTCCGGAACGGCGGCGCTGCCGAGCTCGTGCAAAACGCCGCGCAATTCCGCGCGCTGATCGACCGCTGGATGGCCGACCGTTCCTCCTACGGACGGCTGCTCGGAAATTCCCTCAAGCTGCGTTACGAGGAGGATCCGACCGTGCTCATCGATGAACTGGTCGGGCTGGCGCAGGAGGCTGCGGGCAGCAAACCGGCGCGCCTGCCTTTCCCGCCGCCCAACGGCAACGGTCAGGCCAGATAGCGGGAGGGCGGGGTGGCACCGCGCGACGACCAACCGGCGCAGGCGCGGTAACCCGGCGGCACCGCTGGTCTGAGGCATTCCGCGGTTGGCGGCGGGAAGTTCAGAATCCGTGCCGCTGGAGCTGCCGGCTGAGTTCGCGCTGGAAGGCCTGGACGTCGTCGGCGGACGGCTGATAGCCCTTCTTGCCCAGGTCGAGCATGAGGCGACCGTACTGATCCATGGCCCACTTGCCGCTGGCGCCGTCGCTGAAGGTCACACTCCCGCTGACAACCGCCCCGGGACGCACCACCCGGTCGAGCTCGATCTTCACGCTGCCGGCACCCGCCGGAGCGGCGCCGGCAAGGTCGTCGTCGTTTTCTGCGGCAAGAACCGCCTCATCGTTTTCCCCTGCGTCAGGACCGCCGGATTCCACGGCGTCATCTTCACCCGCCCCGACGGCCTTCTTGAGCTTGTTCAGCAGGCCGCCCTTCTTTTCAGACTGCGCCGGCTGGACGGGGCGGGTCTGGGCGAGTCCGGCATTCGGATCCAGCGTGGAGGGGGCGGTGCTTTTCAGCTCGAGGCCGAGATCATCCACCAGGAAGCGGACATCCATGTAGGTCATGGAAATTTTGAACTGTTCCGAAAGCTTTTTCTGGATGACAGCGAGGCTGTCGCCGGCGGCGGCCCAAGCGGCAACGGCCTGCTTTTGCTCGGGAGTAAGTGGCATGGCGATGGCGGAATAGGATTGCCCACAACAGACGCGCAACGCACGCAAAAAGACAAGGCAACGAAAACGCGATGCGGCAGGTCGGGCGGCGAAGGGGCGGGCGATGAGCCGCGCCAAACACGGAAGGCGGCGATTGACCGGCGCTGGTCCATGCCCTTTAAGCATCGCATGCCTGAGATCCTCACCGTTCACCTCGGGGCGCGCAGTTATGCGATCCACTTGGGAGCGAATCTGCGCGCAGAAGTGCGGGCGCAGGTCGGGATCCTGCGGGCGGCCGGCCGCAAGGTTGCCGTGCTGACCGACGGCCACCTCCGAACGCGGCAGGGTGAGACGCTGCGGGACATGTTCGCGGACTCGCCGATGCTGGTGCTGCCGCCCGGCGAAGAAGCCAAATCGCTGGAGTCGCTGGGGCGCGTGCTGGATTTTCTGGCGGAGCAGCGGCTGGACCGCACGGGGGTGCTCTTCGCCGTGGGCGGCGGCGTGATCGGCGACTTGGGCGGATTCGCCGCTGCCGCCTATCTGCGTGGCATCGATTATTTCCAGGTGCCCACGACGCTGCTCGCCATGGTGGACAGTGCCGTGGGAGGCAAAACCGGCATCAATCTCGAGGCCGGCAAGAACCTGGCCGGCGCCTTTCACCAGCCGCGCGGCGTTTTCGTGGCCACGGAGCTGCTGACGACATTGCCGTCCCGCGAGTTCGCCGCGGGCATAGCCGAGGTGGTCAAATACGGTCTGCTGGGCGATGCCGAACTGTTCGCCGAACTCGAGCATGCGCCCTTGACTGCCGCCAGCACGGAACTTCCGGCGGTGATCCGCCGCTGCTGTACGATCAAGGCAGGCATCGTGGAGGCCGACGAACGCGAACTCGCGCCGGAGGGCGGCCGCGCGCTGCTGAACCTGGGGCACACTTTCGGCCACGCCATCGAACAGGTGATGGGTTATGGGCGCTATTTGCATGGCGAGGCAGTGGCCATCGGTCTCGTCGCCGCGGCGCGACTGTCGCAGAAACTCGGTCATCTCGCCGCAGCCGACGTGACGCGGGTCGACGCGGTCATAGCCGCCCACGCGCTGCCGGTGCGGCTGACCGCGCCCTTGCCGGTGGCCGCACTCATGGCGGCCATGACGCGCGACAAGAAGGTGCGGGCGGGGCTGCCGCGGTTTGTCGTCCTGCAGCGCCTGGGCGAAGCCGTTACCCGGGATGGCGTTACCCCGGAGATAGTCGAGGCCGTCTGGCGCGAAGTGGGGGCGACCTGATTTCGGATTGCAGATACCGGATACCAAAGAGTAAATATATACCTCGCGCCGCTTGTAGGCGCCGGTGCTTCCGAGATAGTCCATCCCGTTTCCGGTATCCGAAATCCAAAATCAAAATGTCTGCCATCGACGAAGGCATTGTCCGCGAATACTTCGAGCAGAACGGCTTCCTGGTGCGGCAGGCCAGCAAGTACCAGGTGCAGGCACGTCGCAAAATGACCAGCGACGAGGAGGTCGACCTGCTCGTCTACAACCCTGCCTACCAGCGCGGCGCCCGCAAGCCCGACTTCTTTCTGTTCTCGACCGAGCTGCCCTCCATCCATCGCGCCATCGTGGTCGTAAAGGGTTGGCATACCACCGGCCATTTCACCCCGGCCACGCTGAAGAGCAGCCCGGAGATCTTCACTTTTCTCGCGGAAAACGTGGTGAAGGAAGCCACGCGCTTTTTCCCGGTCGATCCGGACGAACCGGGCAATCATCCCGACATCACCAAGATCCTCGTGCTGCCCGGCCTGCCCACGGCCGAGCCCTTCCACTCGCAAAGTGTGCAGATGCTCAAGGAACGCGGCGTTGATGCCATCATTTCCTTCCGCACGATGCTGTTCGACCTCATTGGCAGGATCGAAACCAACCGGAACTACCGCAAATCCGACACGCTGCAACTGCTCCGCATCCTCAAGATCTACGATTTTATGAAGGAGCCGCAGCTCGATCTGCTGCCCGAGGCAGCCAGACGAAAGTCCAAAGCGAAGGTCGAGAGCAAGGAGAAGTAGCGGGGCGAATCGCGATTTTCGTCCTGGGGCGTCCGGTCATCGACTCATGAACATTCATCCCACCGCCATCATTGAGGACGGTGCCCAGCTCGGAGCGGATTGTGTCGTGCACGCCCACGCCGTCATCACCCGGTACGTCCGGCTGGGCGACGGCACCGTGGTGCATCCGGGCGCGGTCATCGGCGGCGATCCGCAGGATCTGAAGTTCGACCCGGCGACGCCCTCCCATGTGCGCATCGGTGCAGGCACGGTGCTGCGCGAGCATGTGACGGTGAACCGGTCGACCATCGCCGGCGGTGTGACTGTGGTGGGCGCGAATTGCTTCCTCATGGCCGGCACCCACGTGGCGCACGATTGCGCGGTCGGCGACCAGGTGGTGCTGGCCAACAACGTTCTGCTGGCCGGGCACGTGAGCGTGGGGGCGTACACGTTCGTGGGCGGCGGGGCCGCGTTCCACCAGTTCACGCGGGTGGGGGAGAGCGCCATGGTCGGCGGGCTGGCGCGCATCACGCTCGACATCCCGCCGTTCGTGATGGCGGCCGAGCGCGACGAAATCGTCGGGCTCAATCTCGTCGGCCTGAAGCGGCGCGGCTTTTCGGGCGAGGTGGTGGCCGAGCTGAAGGAATGCTTCCGCGAAGTCTTTTTCGACGGCGGCAACGTCCGGCATCGGGCGCAGGAGATGCTTGCCCGCGGCGTCCAGAGCGCGGAGGTGCGCGGCTTTCTTGAGTTCTTCGCCGGCGGACGGCGCGGCATCGCACGCGCCCGGCGGGTGTGGTCGGCGGAAAATGAGGTGGGGAGCGCGGCCCTGTGACCGCCGCACCCTTGACGTCCCCGGTCTGAAATCCACTGCTACTGCGCATGCCGGAAAGCCGACAGAACCGACTGGCCATCACCTGCGGCGACCCCGCCGGCGTCGGACCGGAAGTCGTGGCCGCCTGGCTCACGGCGAACCAGGCCGGGGCGCGCGAGGCCGCCGTGATCGGCCCCGCCCGCTGGCTTGAGACCTTGCCCGCCGCCGGGGCAAAGATCCCCGTCGGGCTGGAGGAATTCGCCGCCGAGCCGGGGCGGCCGACCGGCGAAGGAGCGCTCGTGGCTTGGGCCGCGCTGGAGCGCGCCGCGGCCGGCTGCCGGGCCGGGGAGTTCGCCGGGGTCGTCACCGGTCCGGTGAACAAAGCGTGGCTCGCGTGCACCGGCTACTTTTTCCCGGGGCAAACGGAATTTTTCGCGGCGCGCTGGGGTGGTGAGCCGACGATGGCATTTTGCGGCGGGCGTCTGCGGGTCGTGCTGCTTTCCTGGCATGTGCCGCTGCGCGAAGTGCCGGCTCACCTCACCACCGCCAACTTCACCCGGGTCGTGCGGGCCGCGGATGAACTGGCCCGCGCCGAAGGCGTGTCGGCGCCGCGTCTCGGCGTGTGTGGATTCAACCCGCATGCCGGGGAGGGCGGCCTGTTCGGCGACGAGGAGCAGCGTGTCATCAACCCGATTCTCACCAGGCTGCGTGCCACCCATGCCGGGCTGACGCTCTGCGAACCGGCGGACACGCTTTTCGCGCGCCAGCTGCGCGGCGAGTTCGACGTCGTGATCGCCCTGTATCATGACCAGGGGCTCGCGCCGCTCAAGGCGGTCGACTTCGACGATGCGGTGAATGTCACGCTCGGGTTGCCCTTCGTCCGCACGAGTCCCGACCACGGCACGGCATACCGCATTGCCGGCCAGGGCATCGCCAGCCCACACAGCTTTGCCAACGCCGTCACGGTGGCGCGACGTCTGATCGCCTGGCGGGCCTCCCGGTAGGGTTTCGCTCCATGGCCGGACGAAGGGATTTTTCCTCGAATTAGTTGTTGTCATCCCCCGGCTTTGTCGCAAGAACCACGCCTCGACCAGCTCCTATCTATATACTGATTGATGGCTAACGCACTTCCTTCCGGTGGCCGCCCCGGCTACCCACCGCGTCGTAACACGGATCCATTCGCAAACATCCGTCGCAATCACCGTATCAAGGCTGAGCAGATCCGCGTCATCAGCCCCGAGGGCAAGCAGCTCGGCGTCCTGGCCACCGGCAAGGCGCTCCAGCTCGCGCAGCAGTTCGATCTTGATCTCGTCGAGGTCGCACCGAACGTCACCCCGCCCGTCTGCCGGATCATGGATTTCGGCAAGTACATGTATGAGGAGTCGAAGAAGCACTCCCACGTCCGGACGACGGCGAGCAAAATCAAGGAGATCGAGTTCAGCGTGCGCATCGAACACAACGACTTTCTCACCAAGCTGCGGCACGCCGAGGAGTTCCTCGATCATGGCAACAAGGTGAAGCTGCGCCTGAAATTCCGCGGCCGCGAGATGGCGCGCACCGAGATGGGTTTCGAAGTCATCAACCGCGCGCTCACCGAACTTGCGACCATGGGCCATCCGGACGGCCCGCCCAAGCTTACCGGACGCAACATCTACGTGATGCTCACGCCGCTGCCCGTCAACAAGCGGAAGCTGAAGTTTCATTCCAAGGAAAGCCCGGCGCCGGCCGCCGCCCCGGCCGCTCCTCCGCCAACATAAACCCGGAAGCAGACCCATGGCGCGGACCCACGCATGCAGCCGGCTGGCCACCGTGGCCGCTCTGGTGCTGGTTGGCGGCTGCACGGCGCCCGCCTCGGCGCAAAATCGATCGGACGCCGGCTCCGCCGTCACCCCTTCGGCCGCGCCTGCGGCCCCCGCCAAGGCTGAAACGCCCCCGGCGGCGCCCCCGGCGGCCGCGGTCGCATCCCAGCCGCTGGCCGGCACGACCAGCCGGCTCTGGCCGTTCAAGCGTCTCTATAACGTCGACTATGTCGATGTGCAGGACATCGCCAGGCACTACGGTCTCAAGACGGCGTGGGTGACGAGCGGCCGGGTCATACAGCTGGTCGATGCGCATGGCCAGGCGCGACTCAAGTTCGAGAATCAGAAACGGGATTTCTACCTCGATGGCGTCCGCGTCTTCATGGGCGAGATCACCGTGTTCAACCGGGGCAGCCTCCATGTCAGCAAGATCGACGTCATCAAGACCATCGCGCCGCTGCTGCGCCCGGCCGAGCATGCGAACCAGCTGCCGGGGCCGCCCAAACTCATCGTGCTCGACGCCGGCCATGGCGGCAACGATCCCGGCACGCAGAACCTCGCGCTGCACCTGAACGAGAAGGACATGACGCTTGATGTCGTTCAGCGCTTGAAAAAGCTGCTCGAGGCGCGCGGCTACCGGGTGATCCTCACGCGCAGCGACGACAGCAAACTCGACCCGGCGCAGCGGGCGGACCTCGAAAAACGTGACGACATCGCCAACCGCGCGAAGGCGGACCTGTTTCTCAGCGTCCATTTCAACTCGGCCCCGCCGACCGTGACCGGCACCGAGACCTACGTGATGACGCCGCAGTTCCAGCTATCGAGCGGTGCCGACAAGAAGGACGACACCGTGGACAAACCGTTTCCGGGCAACCGGCAGGATTTCGCGAACGTCGTGCTCGGCTACCACCTGCATCGCACCCTGCTCGCGGAACTGAAGACATCCGATCGCGGCTTCAAGCGGGGGCGACGGCTCGTGCTGTGTTTCCCCGAGTGTCCGGCCGCGCTCGTCGAGGCGGCCTACCTGTCGAACGACGCCGAGGCGCGGCGCGTTGCCACGCCGGAATACCGCCAGCAGATCGCCCAGGCCATTGCCGATGGCGTGGACGATTACACCGCCACGCTTGCGGCTTTGCACCCGGTGGCTTCCTTTCCTGCCGAAACCCATGCCCCGGCTGCATCGTCTAAATAAAATCATGAATCCACGTGCCTGTTCCCGCCTAGTCGCTCTGGCTTTTCTGTCCGCGCTCGGGTTGCCGTCGGCCCGCGCTTGGGACTACGAAGGCCATCGCATCATCAACCAGCTGGCGCTGGCCTCGCTGCCGTCCGATTTCCCGGCGTTTGTCCATGAGTCCACCGCCGCCGATCGCATCGCGTTTCTCGCGGGCGAGCCCGACCGCTGGAGAAACGTGTCCGACCTCCCGCTCCGGAACGAAAACAACCCTGATCACTACCTCGACCTCGAACAGCTCGGCTGCGCCGGCCTCGATCCGGCGTCGGTCAGCCCTCTCCGTTACGAATTTGCCGTGCAGTTTGCCGCCGGGCGGGCCGCGCACCTCGACAAATTTCCACCGATCGACCCGGCGAAGAACGCCGATCACACCCGCGAGTGGCCGGGCTTCCTGCCGTGGACCATCACGGAGTATTTTGGCCGGCTGAAGTCGGCCTTCTCGTATCTAAAAGCCTTCGAGACGGGCGGCGGCACGGCGACGGAGATCGCCAACGCGCAGTACAACATCGTCTATCAGATGGGTGTGATGGGCCACTTTGTCGGCGACGGCTCGCAACCCCTGCACGTTACCGTATATCACCACGGCTGGGAGGGCGACAATCCGCACGGCTACACGACCGATCCGAAATTCCATGCCTGGATCGATGGTGGATTCATTGCCCGGGCGGGGATCAGTTTTGCCGATCTCGCTCCGCGGGCGCGGTCCGCGAAGGTGCTGGCCACGGTCCCGGCCGCCGGCGAACGGGATGCCATGTTTGCCGGGGTCATGCGCTACCTGCGCGACCAGAATGAGCGCGTCGTGCCGCTCTACGAACTGGAGAAGGCGGGCAAGCTCAGGGCCGACGGCTCGCCCGGCAGTTTCGACGGACGGGGGTTTATCGAGGAGCAACTGCTGCGCGGCGGCGAGATGCTGGGGAGCATCTGGCTCACGGCGTGGCGGACCGCCGAACCCGACCAGTACCTGCTCTCGCAACTGGCGCAGCGGGCCGCCCCGGCGCAAGCTGCAGCTTCGAAGTAGATCTCCCGGATAATGCTCCCGTCCTCGGGGAACGGGCAATGATCGCAGTCAGGCGGTCTTGGTCCGATCAGCAACCGTCAAGACAAGCCCGGCGCCGGCGAGGAAGAGGAGGAAACTGTAGCCGAAGGCCACCGCCGTGCCGAACGCGCTCCAGAGCGCGCCAACGATGACGCTCGACAGGAAATCGCCCGCGCCGTTGACCGTGGCCAGCACGCCGAAGGCCATGCCGTGCTGCGCCTCTTCCGTCAGCTCGGCGCACAGGGAGTCCTCCAGCGTCTCCTCGATGGCGACGTAAATGCCGCCAAGCCCGAAAACAACTCCCAGCGTCCACAGGCCCACCGGCGCGGTGATCACGATGAATGCCATCACCGCGGCCAGGCCGTAGCCGAGCGCCAGCAGCCGCGGCTTGCTCATCCGGTCGGCCATCCAGCCGGCGATGAAGGCGAATCCTGCGTAGAAGACGTTGTGCGCCACGTAGAGCGCGACCGCGGCGCTCGTCGCACCGGTGGCGCCGAGCATCGGCGCCAGCTGTTGCACCGCTAGGAGGATGAGGAGCGTGTGGGCGAAGTCTCCCGCCCCGAACAGCCCCACCGCGACCAGGAATTTGCGGTAGGCCACCGGTAACATTCGGAGCCGTTCCCCGAACGAAATATGCGGCACGGGCGTCCGGGACTTTTCTTTGACGACGAACGCGATGAGCAAGGTCGCGAGCAGGCTCGGAATAAGCGTCAAAGCGAACAGCGGCGGGTAGTGGTGATGGAACGCCCCGAGCAGGACGAACGCCGTCGCGGGTCCGACAATCGCGCCCAGCGTGTCCATCATCCGCTCGAAGCCGAAGGCGCGGCCATACGTTTCCTTCGTCACGGAGCCGGCCAGCAGCGCCTTGCGCACAGGCGTGCGCACACCGCGCCCGAGCCACGCGAACGCGCGCGCCAACAGAACGTGCCACGCGGCGGTGGCGAGGCCAAACGATGCCGTGCCCAGCGCGGTCACCAGATAGCCGATGACGGCGATGGGCTTGCGCCGGGACAGCTTGTCCGTGTAGTACCCCGACCCCATTTTGGCGAAACTGGAGAGACCGTCCGAGATTCCTTCGATCAAACCCAGCCACGCCGCGGCCACGCCCATGGTGGCGAGAAAAGCCGGCAACACGGTCGTCGCAATTTCGTGCGACCAGTCGCTGCATAGCGACGCCAGCCCGATGCCGAGCACGGTGCGGTTCAGCCAGCGGGGGCGGGAGGTTGAAGGATGGTCCGGCATCGTCAGCCGAGGAGAAGCAGGATTCCCATCCCTGCCGCCATCGTCAGCAGCGTGATGGGGATGCCGAACCGCGCGTAATCCCAGAAGCCAACCTCGCAATGGCCCCGGGCCGATTCCACCACGATGATATTGGCCACGGACCCCAGGATGGTGAGGTTGCCCGCCAAGGTCGTCGCCAGCGCCAGCACCTTCCACATCAGCGCCGGATTGGCGAAATTGGGAATCCATTTCCCGGCCACCAGCACGAACGGCACGTTGGAAAAGATGTTGGAGCCGGCCGCCGAAAACCACGCGAGGTTCCAGGCCTGCGAAGTCTCCGTGGCGCCGAACGCGCCGCGCAGATGGGAGTAGATCTGGTTCGGCAGACCGGTGCCGTTGAGCCCTTCCACGACCACGAACAGCGCGGCGAAGAACACGAGCAGATGCCAGTCCACCAGCTTGAGCACTTCGTGAGTATCCCGGCGCGCTAGCACCATCACCAGCGCTCCGCCCGCCAGCGCGGTCCACGCGAGATCGAAGCCGGCGACAAATCCGGCAAACACGAGCGCCAGCACGGCCAGCGTGATCGCCAGCAGGGGGCGATTCAACGGTCGCGGAGCAGCTTCGCTCCGTTCGATCCGGACGGTACGCAGCATCTGGCGGAAACCGAAATGCAGCACGGCATATTCGATCGCCAGGCCCGCGACCGCCACCGGCAGCAGCGATGCGGAGAAGTGCACGAAGGAGAGTTTCGAGAGGTGGCCGATGATCATGTTTTGCGGATTGCCGACCAGCGTGGCCACGCTGCCGAGATTGGCGCTCATGGCCAGGGCCAGAAGATACGGCGGCAGCGGCAGCCGCCCGCGCACGATCATGGCCACGACCAGCGGCGTCAGCATCAGGCACACCGTGTCATTGACGAGCAACGCCGAGAGCACCCCGGAGACGAGGATGAGGTAGAGCAGCAACCGCTGCGGAGTCTTCGCCACCTGCAAGATCCAGTCGGCCGACCAATCGAAGAATCCAGCCAGGGAAAGATAGGCCGAGATGAGCATCATGCCCAGCAGCAGCACGAGCGTGTTGTAATCCACCGCGCGGTACGCCTGTTCGGGCGTCATCACGCCGGCGACCACCATCAGCACCGTGCCGAGCAAGGCCGCGGCCGGACGGTTGAGCGGAAGGATTTTCAACCGCCGCCCGCTGATGAGCACATAGGTGATGGCGAAGATGACGATCGCCAGGATTTCGCGCGTGTCCTTCATGGAATTCACGATGAGCGTCGCACCCTGGTTGCAAACGCACAAGCCTTGGACGCCGTCATCCGCGAAGGGACGACCAGCGGCGATCTGCCGCTTGACCGGGATGTTCCGCGGGCAGCGTGGCCGGGTGCAAGGTTTCGATCGCGCCCAGATCCAAGGTGCGGCGGCGCTAACATGGCTTATCAGAGGGTCAGAGCGGGCGTGAGAACACCATCGGCGATGATCTGCGTCTCGACCCAGGTGATACGGGCGTGCAAGGCGAGCAGACGCAATCCCTCGAAGCTGGTGAGATCATAGGTGCGGCAGCGCAGTTCGGTGAGCAGCGCCGCCAGCATGGCCGGATGGCCGGCGGCCAGACGGTGCAGGCGCAGCGCCGAGGCCAGCAGCTCCGCGCGGTCGTCAGGAAAATCCGCGGTTGCCAGGAAGGCCTGCGTTTCGGCCAGCGAAAATGGCGGCAGGTCGACGCGCTCGAAGAGGAAGAGAAAGGGCCACACATGACCGATTTCGAGCGGCTGCGTGGAGCGCGCGAGCAGCCATACCGGCTGGCGAACGAGCAGGTAACGCACGAGGTGCGCCACGCGCGGCGGCACACGCGCGACATTGTCGAGCACGACCGGCCGGCCGATCTTGGGCAACCGCCTCGCGAGCCGATGCACGCGGGCCGCCAGCTTGAACTCCCCCCGATCGAGGCCGGCGGCTGGTTCCAACGCTCCCAGCAAATCGCCGAGACAGCCGCAGCGCGGCGCGAGCAGCATCGGATGGGTGCGCATCAATTCGGCGATGAGCATGCTCTTACCCGCGCCCGCCGGCCCCAACAGCAATACGTGCCGGCTCGAACGATAAAGCCTTCCGAGACGATGCAGCAGCGCGGTGCGCCCGATGAAGGGGGTCTTGGATTGCGGCGGGCTCATGCGGCGGAGCGCGCATTCCAGCTGCGCAGCAACTCGAGGTCGCGGCGCATGGCCTCAACCTCCTCTCCCCGGGCGCGGGGTGCGGCGGACCGAACCTCCGCAAAGCCGGCTTGGGCGTTGAATTGGGCCGCCAGTTCGTCGAGGTAACGCTCGCTCCAGCGGATCAGCGTCCGGGCATAGGCCTGCAGCGCGTCATCCAGCGTTCCGGCAAGTTGCGCGCACAGGTGGCGCCGCAACGCCATGCGACGGAGGGACGCCACCGGCCAGCGGCGCCAGGCGGTGGAGAGGCGGCTGGTGGCGAGGATCGGTGCCGGGTCGAACAGCGGGCGGGCGAATGGCGCGGGCAGCGCGGCGCCTTCCCTGCTTTCACCCGTGACGTTCGTAATCGCGTGGGCGGCGGTGTCGCGGGTGGCACGCAGCAGGGCGTCGAATTCGGCACCCAGCCGGGCGGCGGCGCGACCCAGCTCATGGGCGACCGCTTCGGGGAATTGATTGTCGGCCGGAGAGGCAGCGAGTGCGCCGGCGATGGCCACGCACACCGCGTCACCAGGGGGAGTCGCCTTGTAGGCGAGATCATGCAGTGCGTTTCGGCTGCTTTCGAGCGCAGCGCGGGCGGTGCCCAGCGCCCCGGCATCTCCGGCTGCGGACGGGCCTGGTGCCGTCGGGGCAAGGCCGGCGCGACTGGCGAGCGTTGCGACCGTGGCCTCACGCAAAGCACCGATCTTGCGACGGAGCGTCGCGGCGGCGAGTTCGCGATGGTGCGCCTGGCGCGGCGCCAGCTCGGCTGCAAACCATTGTTCGGTCAATGCCGTGTGGCCGGGCGTCACGCTGACGGGTGCAACGGGCAGTTTGCGGCCGAGCGCGTCGGCGAACTGGCGCCGGACGTAGGCGAGCACTTTTTCACAGTCGGCCGGTGTGTGCAGATCGGCCTTGCTGAGCACGAGCAGCACCTCGGCCCCGCCTTCGAGCAGGGCTCGCGCCACAGCGATGTCCTCCTCGCCGGGCGTCGTCGCGGCATCGAGCAGCAGGACGCCGAGGTCGCAGCGGGGCAGAAAGGCCAGGGTCTGCGCGGCGCCGGCGGTGGCGAGCGAGCCGAGACCGGGGGTGTCCACAAAACACATGTCGCCGGCGAGCCGGGCGGCAGGCAGCTCCAGCAAAATGTCGGTGACGTGCCGGGCATTGCCGGGATTACGCTCCTCGGAGGCAAACTCGCCGAGCTGCCCTGCTGGAATGCGCCGGGATTTCTCCGTTGCGAAGTAGACCGTGGCCGTGGCGGCTGTGCCGGACACGATGCGGATGGGTACGGCGGTAATAGGCGTGACGCCGGTGGGCAGCACGTCGGTCGCGAGCAGATGATTGAGCAGCGACGATTTGCCGGAGCTCACGCGGCCGACGAAGGCGACCGTCCACCAATTCCTTTCGAGGCGGTCAAGCAGTCGCCCCAGGTTGCCGCGCAGCTCGACGAGGCCGTGCGCGGTGACGATGCGCTCGAGTTCGCGCAGCAGGCGCACCTCGTCGCGGGTCTGGTCGAGACGGGTGAGACGTGCGGAAAGGTCGCCGCCGAGGCCGGATTCGAGATAGGCGAGCAGCTCGGTGAGCACGGTGCGGATTTGTGCCCGCAGCTCGGTCGTTCGTGCGGCGGTGGCGTCGTCGATGGCGCCGTAGCCGCGGAGGTGGTCGGGACCAAAGTCCTCCAGCGCGATGTCGATGGACACGAGCGTGCAGCGCAGATTCCAGAGGGCGCCGATTTCAGGCGGTGACACGGGAATGGCGCAGGCGTCGAGCGCGGCGCGGAGGCCGCGCCGCAGGCGGGCGGCCTGATCGGCGATGACCTTGCGCTGAACTGGAGTGGCATCGGGCAAGGTGGGCGCGAAAATCGCGTCCTCGCCGGCGGGGGACAACTCCGCCAGCGCTTCTGCCAGCAGACGATCGATGTATTTGACGCCCGCCAGCAGGGTGCGCCGGTGGTTGTCGTTAAGCTGGAGCGTTGGGTCGGGCATGGCGATTCAGGCGGGGGTAGCCACGGGCAGCGTGCCGCCGGTGTGCAGCACGCCAGCCAGCGGAAGCGCCACTTCCGGCGGAGCACAATCAACGAGATCCTTGGTTACCGCCTCCACATCGTAGGCGGCTCGTCGCAGCACGACGTTGCCGTCACTCCAGAGCGCGTAGGAGGCGCGGGGATCGCGATCTCTGGGCTGGCCGACGCTGCCGGGATTGACGATCAGGGTGGATTTGATGAAGGAGACAAATGGCCGGTGCGTGTGACCAACCAAAATGAAGTCCGGCCGGCCGGCCGTGTGGATTTCCTGCTCCCACCGAGCCCGGGGGTTCTGTAATTGCAGGTAACCGTAGATCGGGTCGGAGGGAATCGCGTGACAGAGGAAGTAGCGCGCGTACCCTATGGTGTTGGTCTGGGAGACGGGCAGGGCGGCGAGGTAGCCTTTCGCCGCCGCGTCGAGCCGGCCGGCGGTGTAGCGCTGCATGGCGGCTGCCAGCAGGCGGTAGGGTGCGGAGCAACGCGGATCCTCGTCGCAGCCGACGGCGCGGTCGTGATTGCCCTGCACGATCCAGTCCGCCGGCACGTTGTCCCGCGCCCAACGCACGCACTCGGCCGGATGCGGACCGTAGTTGACGAGGTCGCCGAGCACGATGAGGCCATCGACCTCCGGCTCGGCGGCGAGCACGGCTTGCAGGGCGGGCCAGTTGCCGTGGATATCGGAAAGGATCAGGAGCTTCATGACTTGCTACCGGTTCAGTGAATCACTGTTTGGTAGGAGTCATCAGCCCACCGGGGCGCTTTACCACTCGCGCGGCCAGGCAAACTCCATTGCCTGCGAGGGGAATAAAACATGACTGGGAGGCGCTGTAAAGCGCCGTGCCATGCTATCCGACCGGCTTCTGTCGATTATAAACAAACTACGGCATGGTCAGTGCTTTTGCGGAAAGCGGCGGTCGCCGTAGCGGGCGCGGCGGCCGAGTTCGTGCTCGATGGCGAGGAGCCGGTTGTATTTGGCGATGCGCTCCGAACGGCAGAGCGAGCCGGTCTTGATCTGACCCGCGCCGGTGCCGACCGCGAAGTCCGCGATGAACGCGTCCTCGGTCTCGCCGGAGCGGTGCGAGATCACGGCGCCGTAACCGGCCTTCTGGGCCAGCGCCACGGTTTCGAGCGTCTCGGACACTGTGCCGATTTGATTGAGCTTGATGAGAATCGCATTGGCAATGCCGTCGCGAATCCCCTCGGCGAAAATCTTCGGATTGGTGACGAAATTGTCGTCGCCGACGAGTTGCAGCTTTTTGCCGAGCGCGGCGGTCAGCGCCTTCCAACCCTCGCGGTCTTCCTCGCCCATGCCGTCTTCCAGCGAAACGATGGGGTATTTCTTCACCCATTGCCTGTAGAGTTTCACCATCGCCGTCGGAGTCTTGCGCGAGCGATCCGACTTCTTGAAGACGTAGCCGCCGTCCTCGAAGAATTCACTGGCGGCCGGGTCGAGCGCGATGGCGATGTCCCGGCCGGGCCTGTAACCTGCGGCTTTGATGGCCTCGACGATGAGTTCCACCGCTTCGTCGTTGGTCTTGAGATTCGGCGCGAAACCACCTTCATCGCCCACCGAGGTCACGAGGCCGCGCTTTTGCAGGAGCTTCTTAAGCGTGTGGAAAGTCTCCGCGCCGTAGCGCAGCGCCTCGGCGAAGGTCGGTGCGCCGAGGGGGAACAGCATGAACTCTTGGAAGTCCACGTTGTTCGTGGCGTGCGCGCCGCCGTTGAGCACATTCATCATGGGTGTGGGCAGCACGTAGGGGGTACGGGTTTTGCCGCCGTGCAACCGGCGGATATACGCGTAGAGCGGAAGGCCCTTCTCCAAGGCCGCTGCACGGCAGACCGCCATGGACACGCCGAGAATGGCATTGGCGCCGAGCTTCGACTTGGTCTCGGTGCCGTCGAGCGAACGCATCAAGTGGTCGATCGCCCGCTGGGCGAAGGGCGATTTCCCTTTGAGTTTTGGCGCGATGATTTTGTTCACGTTCGCGACGGCCTTGAGCACGCCCTTGCCGCCGTAGCGTCTGATATCGCCGTCACGCAGTTCGACGGCCTCGCGGATGCCGGTGGACGCGCCCGAGGGCACGCACGCCGAGGCGGTGACGCCATTGTTGAGCGCAACCGTGACCATCACGGTCGGGTTGCCGCGCGAATCGAGGATTTCCTGCGCACTGACTTTTTGAATCGTATTCATGGCTTTCTGCCGGGGGTTGTATCCTGAGAATCTGGAGCAGGGTGCGGTTGGTCCACGGGTTTCACAATGAGCACGCTACAGTGGGCGTGGTCGCTGATGCGGTCGGCGGTGTCGCCGAGCAGGCGGCCCCAGAGTTCGGAATGGTCGCTGTGGCCCACGACGACCAGGTCGTACCCGCCCTCCTTGGCAAATTGCACGGTGGTCTTGGCGGGGTGACCGCGGCGGGTTTCGCACGCGATCGACAGGCCGTATTGCGCGGCGACTTCGGTGACCTCTTTTTGTCGCTCTTGGAAATACTCATCCGCAGCCTCGGCTTCGTCTTCGACTTCGCCGGGCAGGTCCGAATGACGCGGCAGTGGCTCGCGCACCCACAAGGCGGTCACCCGGGATTCGAATTTCTCGGCAAGCGCCGCCGCGCCGGCGAGCGCGGCTTTGCCGCCTTTGGAGCCATCATAACCGACAAGGATTTTTTTGAACATAGTCGTCTCACTTTCCACTGGGCGCCGGTTAGCGCTGTTGCTTGGGATTGATTCCTTCGCTATAAGTCCGTCCCCACTCGACCATCGCCTCGAGCGTGGGCTGGAAGAATTTCTGCGCGATGAGCGTCGGCACAAACGCGCTCAGAATGACCACCGTGACCAAGATGGTGTATTGCTTCTCGTCGATGATTTTGTTTTGCAGCCCGAACAGGGCGGAGATCGTGCCGAACGTCAGGCCCGTGGCCATAAGTAATGTGGTGTAATTCGCCTCCCGTGTGCGCATGTAAAACACTTTCGTCAGTGGCCACACTCCGACGAACTTCGTCACCAGTTTCATCGCCAACAAAACGGCGATCACGCCGAGCGCGGCCCACAGCGCTGGCAGGGAGACGTAAAGCCCGGCTTTGATGAAGTAAAACGGCGTGAAGATCGTGAAGGCAATGGTCCGCATCCGGTGCACCAGCGTCTTGTCGCGCAGGAACACCCCAGCCACGACCAGGCCCACGAGATATGCGGGGAGCACCGCTTCGCTCTTGGCGGCGGTGGCAAGACCACCGAGGAAAAACAGGATCAGGAAAATGAATTTCACTTCCGGTTCGCTCACCCGCGTCGCACCGAGCCGGACGATGATGAATCTCGTCCACTTCGGCATGAACCAAAGCATGACGCCCAGCACGACGACGAACACCAGCAGCCAGAGGTTGAAATCGGCAAAGAGCGTGCCCAACGCGAGGACGGTGCCAAAGTCGGTGATGAAGCACGCGGCGAGGATCGTTTTCCCCAGGGCCGTCTCGCTGAGTTTTCCCTCGATCATTACGGCGTACACCACCGCCACCGAGGTCGTGGACAGCGCGATCCCCGCGATTTGTGCCTCGTGCAGCGACCAGCCGAGGACGAACTGCGCAAACAGCCACACGGACACAAACGGGAGCGCGAAAGAAAGGATGCCGATCGACAGACTAGCGTGCAGATTGGCGCGCAGCGACGCCGGATCGATTTCCGCTCCGGCTAAAAACGTGAGGACGCCGCTGCCGAGCAGCGCGAGGAAATTCGTCCATTCAGTGGTGTGCAGCAGCGCATGACCGCCGGAGTGCAGATTGCCGACGGCCACTCCCACCAGAATCTCGATCAGCGCCACTGAGATGCCCATGCGGATGGAGATGAGGCTGGCGAGAAAGGCCAGACCCATCCAGAAGGCGGCGATCATCCAGATGTTGTCGAAATTCATGGGCGGCGGGCCAAGACGGCGGTAGGGCGGTGCGGACGACGGTGGCTATCATGTGGTTTGGCCGACGGGACGCGACTGCCGGGCGCGCCGCCCAAAGCGATGAGAAGGTATAGCACCATGACTTGTCTGTTTCAGAATGGACTGGAACAGGAGTCATCAGCGCCCCGCCGCTGCGGCGGGGGCGGTTTACCCTTATGGGAAGGCGGAATCCATCGCCGGGCACCTAATAAGCTGGCGCCGGAGGGAAAGGCAAGCCGGGCGAAACCATTCTCGAAAACCGGCCGGCTTCCTCTACATTGGCGGGGTGTTCCGTCATGACCGATGGCTGGCCGTTTCCGGCCTCATCCTTGCCGTGCTGAGCGCCCCGGCCCGGCTGGCCGCGGACGACAGCGACCTGGCGAAGCGCGTGGTGGTTCTGGCCAATGCGAGCGAGGCCGACTCCGTGCGCCTCGCCCGCTATTATGCCGACCAGCGCGGCGTGCCGCCGGGCAACATCATCGCGCTGCCGATGCCGACGGACGAGACCATTGGCTGGCCGGAGTTCATCGCCGCCATTTATCAGCCGCTGCAGGATGCGCTGGTGGCGCGCGGCTGGATCGACGCCTTCGCCACCACGCTGACCGACAGCCTCGGACGCAAGCGGTACGGCATCTCCGACCACCGCATCAGCTATCTGGTCGTCTGCCGGGGCGTGCCGTTGCGGGTAAGCCATGAGCCGAGATATTATGTGGACGAGCCACGACTCGCGCGGCGGCCGGAGTTTCGCACCAACCAGGGCGCGGTCGATTCAGAGCTGACCATGCTCGCGCACAGCACCTACAACATCAATGGCTGGGTGCCGAACCCGCTCTTTCGCGTCGAACGACCGCCGCTGCTGGAGAACGAGCCCGCGGTCAAGGTGGCGCGCCTCGATGGCCCGACTTATGACGATGCCCGCAGCCTGGTGGATCATGCCTTGGAGGCGGAACGCACCGGACTGCTGGGCCGCTACTATGTCGATTTGCGCGGACCGCATCCCGACGGCGAGCGGTGGCTGGAACTCACGGCCGGCTGGCTCGCGGAGTTGGGTTTCGACGGCGACGTGAACCGCGCTGGCGGCACGCGGCCCGCCGGCGCGCGCTTCGACGCCCCGGTGCTGTACTTCGGCTGGCATGCCAGCGACCTCAGCGGCCCGATGGCGCTCGACGGCTTCCGGTTCCCGCCGGGAGCCATCGCGCTGCACATCCACAGTTTTTCCGCCCGGACGCTGCGCTCGGCGACGGCGGGCTGGTGCGGACCACTCGTCGCACGCGGCGTCACCGCGACATTCGGCAACGTCTTCGAGCCCTATCTGCAACTCACGCTCCAGCCGCAGCTGCTCGTGCGGGCGCTGAGCGCGGGCCGGACGCTGGGTGACGCGGCTTACTACGCGCTGCCGGCGCTGAGCTGGCAGACCATCATCATTGGCGATCCGCTGTACCGGCCGTTTGCGGTCACGCTCGATGCACAGCTCGCGCGACTCTCCACGCTGCCGCCGGCGCTGGCTCCGTACGCGGTGTTGCGCCGGGCGCACCTGCTCGAGCTGGAAAAGAAGGACGCGGAGGCCCGGCGGATCCTGGAGGACAGCTGGCGCGAGCATCCCGGCCTCGTCCTGGGCTTGGAACTGGCGCGGCGAATGGTGGCGGCCGGCGACAAAGCCGGTGCGGCGCGTACGCTCGCCGCCGTGCCCCTGCCGGAATCATTCACGCTGGGCGAAGCGCCGCTCGCGCAGCAGGCGGCGAAACTGCTGGCGGATTGCGGCGCGGCGCCGGGGGCCGTGGCGATTTACCGGGCGATACTGCGGAACGAGGCGCTCGACCCGGCCTGGTGCTCGGTGGTACTGCACGAGGCACGGGACACGGCGCTCGCGGCTGGTGACAAGGATCAGGCGGACGTCTGGAGTAAAGAGCTCGCTGAATTGCTCGCAGTGCCGCTGACCGGTGGAAAATTGTGAGCATCCCCGGTGTCGGGGCGGCTCCGATCGGGTAGGAAGCCCGCTGGCGGGCGATAATCGATCGTTAGCGATCCTCCTACAGCTTCTCCACAATCCGGTCGGCCAAGCCGTAGTCGATGGCCTCCTGGGCGTTCAGGTAGAAATCGCGGTCGGTTTCCTTGGCGATCTTATCGATCGGCTGGCCCGACGCGGTGGCCAGGATCTGGTTCAACTCATCGCGCAGCTTTTCCATTTCCTTCGCTTGGATATTGATGTCGGTGGCGGGGCCGATGAAGCGGCCGGCGATGAGAGGCTGGTGAATGAGCACGCGGGCGTGCGGATAGATCAAGCGGTGGCCCTTGGGGGCGGCGCAGAGCAGGACGGCACCCATGGACGCAGCCATGCCGGTGACCACGACGGTAACGGGTGAAGTCAGCAGCTTGATGGTGTCGTAGATTGCCATGCCTGCCGTGATGGAGCCGCCGGGCGTATTGATGTAGAAGGTGATGTTCTTGCCCGGGGCGACGGCCTCCAGATAAAGCAGTTTTTCGCAGACGTCCTTGCCTGTCTCGTCCGTCACCGGACCCCAAAGGAACAGTTTCCGCGCCTCAAGGAATTTCCTCTGGATCAGCGCGCCGACGGCCGGCGGCAGCGGCGCAGGCTTTGCCTCCTCCTCGCGCTCGTCGTCATCGTCGTCGAGGCGGGCGGGCGGGATCAGATTGCGGAATTCGGGAACGTGAGGCTGCTCGGACATAACCGGGCAAACTGTGCGCGCCCGGCCCGGGTTGTCCAACGAAAAGGCAGAGCGGCGGCGTCAGACGCCCTGCCACGCGGAGAGGATCTTTCTCGTGGGTGGCCTGGAATGCGTCAACTCGGTCAGCCGCGGAAGTAGAGATAGGCGCCCAGAATGCAGACCAGGATGAGGCCCGAGGCCGCCACTTCGCGCCAGTCCCAGCTGGCGTAGGTCTTGGCCTTGTCCTCGGCCGTGGCCGTGCCGAAGGTCAGACTCTTGATGCGCACATAGTCGGGGTCGGGGCTTGCGTAGCTGACCACAACCATGACCACCGCCGACACGAGGGTGATGAGGATGCTGAAATATTGGAAGTTGATGTTATTGATGATCCAGAGGAGCGAGCCCGGCGTGTAGCCGTGGGCAAAGCCCCCCAGTTTCATCGTGACCGGCGTGTCCACCAGCATCCGGAAGATGCCGAGGGTGAAGCCCACGATCATGGCCCACAGGCAACCTTTGGCGTTAAGGCGCTTCCAGAATACGCCGAAGAAGAAGACGACGAAGATCGGCGGCGCCAGATAGCCCTGCACCGACTGCAGGTAGTCGTAGAGACTGTGGGCGCCTTGGACCACGGGGATCCACATCAGGGCGATGAGCACCATGACGGTGGTGGCGATGCGGCCCGTGCGCACGATTTGGAACTGCGAGGCGCGGGGCTTGAGCTTCCCATACAGGTCCACCGTGAAGAGGGTGGAGCAGGCGTTGAACACGCCGGCCAGCGAGCCCATCAAGGCCGAGAGCAACCCGGCCACGACGATGCCCCGCAGCCCTGCTGGCAGCAGGTGTTTCACCATCAGCGGGAAGGCGTTCTGGGCGTCGAAATTGGCACTCAGCTCCGGCACCTTGTTGCTCTTGACCAGGGCAAAGCAGATCATGCCGGGAATGATGAACAGGTAAGGAGGAAACAGCTTGAGGAAGGAGGCGAAAATGCTGCCCCGGCGGGCGATCTGCTCGTTGGGGGCGCCCAGCGCGCGCTGCACGATGTATTGGTCCGTGCACCAGTACCACAGGCCGATGACCGGCGCGCAGATCAGCATGCCCAGCCAGGGGTAGTGCGTGTTGAAGTACCACGCCTGTTTCACCACATGGCCGTCGGCGGCGCGCTCCAGCACCGGCGCCCAGGTTGACTCCACACCCGGGGGAGTCATCGGTTTCCACAGGTTGAACATGTCGGAGCCGCACAGGGCGCGCAGTTCGTGCCAGCCGCCCAGCTTGTACAGGCCGTAAAACGTCAGGGTGGCCGAACCGCAGATCAAGACGAGAACCTGGACGGCATCGTTGTAGGCCACGGCGCGCATGCCGCCCAGCGCCGTATACAGTCCGGTCAGCACAATCACCGCGACGGAGCCGATCCAGAAGCTGTTGATCTCGACTCCCGCGATGTGCAGATGAATTTCCGGCAGCAGGGTGGAGAACACGACGCCGCCCGCAAAAATGCCCACTGCGATCTTCGACACGACAAACGTGACCAGCGACACGATGGACAACACGTAGCGCGAGCTGGTGGAGAAGCGCCGCTCGAGAAACTCGGGCATGGTGAACACGAGCGAACGGGCATAGAAGGGGACGAACACCCAGGCCAACACCAGCAGGCACCACGCGTGCAGTTCGTAATGCGCCATCGCCACGCCATCCTTGGCCCCCGAGCCCGCCAGTCCCACGATGTGCTCCGAACCGATGTTCGAGGCGAAGATGGAGGCGCCGATGACCCACCAGCCGAGATTGCGGCCGGCCAGGAAATAATCGGCGGCCGTGTCCTTGCGGTGTTTCACCACCCACCAGGCCACGCCCAGCAGGACGCTGAAGTAGAGGGCGATCGCCAGCCAGTCCAGGCTGTTCAACGTCGACGTGTCGGTTTGCGCTGCGGCCAATATGGGAGTCATGGGGTTCATGTTGTCTGGTTAAAAGGGGCTGGAAGCGCTCAAGGGAATGCAGAGTCCGATGCTGGTGGGGCAGGAGAGGCGGGTTTTCGCCGGGCGGGGCGGCGGGTGCTACGCTTGAGCGGCCATGGAGACGCGGGGTTGGGGGCGTGCGTTACCATCCAGATTGGCCCGCACGCTTTTTCGGCTGCATGATCTCATGCGCAAAACGCGGGGCAGTTTGCTAATGGCCGGTTCGGTGGCGAGCATAAATATCCCCCCGCCCGGGAAACACCCGCGGCCGCGAAGCTCACTCGAGTGGCGTCAGGCGAAGGTTGCGCAGCTCATAGGGGAAACCTTCGCACTGGATCCCGATTTTGCCGGCGTGCGGCTCGCATGAGGTGACTTTGTTCTGCACCACGCCGTTGACGCTGACCTCCAGGGTGTCGCCGTGGCAGACGATGTCGATGGAGTTCCACTCACCGAGGGGTTTCTCGCTGTCGGATTGACGGCGGTCGAGCTGCGGCGTCCTGGCGCCGGGGGCGGTGGAAAGCGGTTCGGCGAACTTCGCACCCGCCATCGGCAGCAGGTCGCCGGCGCGGGTGATCTTTGTCTGCACCTGGAAGCACAACGGCCAGGTGTTGCGGTCGATCGGCCCGGACGCGATGTGCACGAGCACGCCGCTGTTGCTGTTTTTGACGGCGTCGGCGGGCCAGCGGTACTCGACGTGGAGCCGATAGTTCTCGTAGGAGCCGGTCGTCATGAGATAGCCGACGGGTTTGCCGGCCCCGGCGAGCACGCCATCTGGCCGGACGATGCAGACGGTTTTGATGTCGGCGGGGGACGGGCTGACGAATTCCCAGCCGGTGAGATCCCTGCCATTCCATAGATCAGTCGCAGGTGCGGCGGCAAACGCAGCTCCGAAAATGCTCAGGACAAACGAGAGGAAGGCCAAGCAACGCATAAGCTCAATCTGATTGGTCGACCTTTCCAGTAAAACTCAGAAATCAATCGGTCGCATGTCACGCCATGGTGTTTATCGCGCATCCGGATGTCAGCCGGATTTTTCTCGGGCCGCGTCCACGGCGGTGCGCAGGGCTCGCGCCGCAGTCCGCGGATCGTCCGCGGCGCAGATTGCGGACACCACGGCGATGCCGTCGGCGCCGGCCGCGATGGCGCGCGCGGCGTTGACCGCGGTGATCCCGCCGATCGCGACGACGGGACAGTTCAAACGCCGGCGAAGGGCGGCAAAGCCGGCATCGCCGAGCACCGGCGTCGTGTATGCCTTGGTCCCGGTGGGAAACAGCGGTCCCAGTCCGACGTAATCGACCACAGCGGGATCGAAACCTGCGAGCTGGCTCTCGCCGGTGATGGAGAGACCGACGATGGCATGCGGTCCGAGCATCGCTCGAGCCGCCGCGGGCGGCAGGTCGTCCTGGCCGACGTGAACGCCCTCCGCGCCGATCGCGTGCGCCACGTCGATGCGGTCGTTGACAATGAGCGGAATCCCGCGGGGCGCGAGCAGGGCATGCACCGCCCGGCCGGCTTCGACCATCATTCGCGCGGGGGCGTCCTTGTGGCGGAGCTGGACCATGGTGACGCCGCCGTCGATCGCGGCCGCCACGGTTGGCAGGAGCCCGCGCCGGGCGGTCATCTCCGGGTCGGTGACGAGGTAGAGCGAAAGATCGAACCGGGCGCTCATCGGATTGGGGGGAAACTCGTCTGCTGCCGTGTCATGGCGAGGAGGCCCAACGGGCCGACGCGGCCATCCATGACATGGCCACAGGTTCAAACCTGGATCGCCACGGCCGCGCTTTGCGTGGCCTCGCGATGACAGAGGGAAGAAGAACTACCGAGGACTTCATGCCACGATCTTCAAACGGCGCTGGATGGTCGCCGCATCGAGCTGGTGCAAGGCATCGAGCAGGTGGAGCTGAAGCGAGCCCGGACCGGGGCTTTTTTCGGCGGCGATTTCGCCGGCGAGGGCGAGGAACGAAAGGCCGGCCGCCACGGCGGCCAGCCGGTCTTTTTCGACCGCGAGGGCGGCACCGACCAGCGCGGTGGCGGTGCAGCCGAGGCCGGTGACCCTCGCCATGAGCGGGTGGCCGTTGGCCAGGCCGATCAACTGGATGCCGTCGGTGACGTAGTCGGTCGCGCCGGTCACTGCCACAACAGCGCCAGTGGTCTGGGCGAGCTGGCGGGCGGCGGCGAGGGCGTCCGCCGAGCCGCGCGAGGAATCCACACCCTTCGTCCTCTCGGCGGTGGCGCCGGCCAGCACCATGATTTCGCTGGCGTTGCCGCGGATGCAGGCCGGCTTGAGCTGCGCCAGTGTAGCCGAGGTGTTGGTGCGGTACGCGGTGGCGCCGGCACCGACCGGATCGAGCACCCACGGGATGCCGCGGGCGTTGGCCGCGCGCGCGGCCTTTTTCATCGCCGTGATCCAGGCGGGCGAGAGCGTGCCGATGTTGACGACCAGCGCGGAGGAAATCGCGACGAATTCCTCGACCTCCTCGTTGGCGTGGACCATGGCGGGCGAGGCGCCGAGCGCGAGCAGGGCGTTGGCCGTGTTGTTCATCACCACGTAATTCGTGATGTTATGCACCAGCGGCGTACGGGTGCGGATTTGGTCGAGGATCGAGGAGCACTGGGCGGCGGTAAACATGGCGGAAGGAAGGTGGGCCCGGCGCAGAAACCGCCCTGGCCGGCCCGGCGCACCCCGCGCCGCGGTCGGCCGTGACGATTCCTTCGCCGGCATGATCCGGATCAGGTTCGACGGGTATGGTCTCAGTTTCCGGGTGGAAACACCCCGTGTCACGCGATGCCGACACCATCGCGCGAATGCCGCCCGTGTCAATCGCAAGGTCGGGCGAGCGGAGGGGTTTCAGAATTTGTAGGAGCCTGTTTACAGACGATGGGAAGAACCGCCTGCAAGCAGGCTCCTCCACATAGATGACGAGCCCGTGTCGCCTGCAAGCAGGCTCCTACACCAACCCGAGGCGCATCTTTCCCTCTTCCGAAATCATGGACTGGTTCCAAGCCGGATCCCACACGAGGCGCACATCGGCGGAGTTGACGCCGGGCACGAGCAGAATCTTGCCGCGGGCATCCTCGGCGATGGCCGGGCCCATGCCGCAGCCGGGCGCCGTCAGCGTCATCGACACGTTGACGCGATAGCTGGCGTCGAGTTTCTCGATGTCCATCGAGTAAACGAGGCCAAGGTCGACGATGTTCACCGGAATCTCCGGATCGTAGACCTTCTTGAGCTGATCCCAGACGGCCTCGGGGTCGGGCGCGCCGGCGGTCGGCGCGGGAGCCTTGACGGTTGCGTCGGTCACCTGCTCACCGATCGCATCGGCGTCCTTGCCGTCGATGCGCGCGAGGCCGAAATCGAGCATCACAGTGTAGCTGCCGCCGAGGGTCTGGGTGAGATGGACCTTCGTGCCGGCGGCGAGGTTGATCCGGTCGCCGCTGGGAATCTGCGTGGCGGTGACGTCGCGGCTGAGAATGCGTTCCTTGCTCATGGTTTTTAACGCAAAGGCGCGAGGACGCGACGGGCGCAAGGATATCGGGATGAAGGTCGATATTCTTGGCGCCTTGGCGTCATTGCGTTCAATGCTTAAACTTCGTTCGGATCAATTCGCGCAGGGCGGCGTGGAGTTCCTCGTTCTCAAGCTTGCTGAGGACCTCCTCGAAGAAGCCGAAGACCAGCAGTTCGCGCGCGACGACCGGGGAGATGCCGCGCGACTCAAGATAAAACATCTGCTCGTCGTCGACGTGGCCGCTGGTGGCGCCGTGTGAGCAGCGCACGTCGTTGGCCTGGATCTCAAGCCCGGGCAGCGAGTTGGCCTCGGCCTCGTCGCTGAGCAGCAGATTGCGGTTGCTCTGATAAGCGTCGGTCTGTTGCGCGTCGGGATCGACGATGATCAGGCCGGAGAAAATGGTGCGCGCCTGGTCGAGCAGGGCGTTTTTGTAGAGCAGATTCGAACTGGTATGCGGCGCCTGGTGGCTCTGGAGGGTGCGCTGGTCGAATTCCTGCGCGCCGTGGGCGACGGTGAGGGCGAGCATCTCGCTGTGCGCGCCGGGGCCCTGCAGGCGGCTGTGCGACTCGTGGCGCGACTGGCGGCCGCCCAGGTGGACGTTGAGCGAGAGCACGCGGGCGTCGCGCTGTACGACCGTGGAGTTGAGCTGGAATGCGAGCGTGTCCCGCGACCAGTTCTGCGCCCCGACGTAGGTGAGCTGCGCGCCGGGGCCGGCGAACAAGTCATTTTGCCCTGCGGCGAAATGCGAACCACCTTGTAGGAAGGTCGCTTGCGACCGATCATTGCCCGCCAGCGGGCTTCCTACATTGCCGTTATCCTCGGAGAGGAAAAACTCCACCAGGATCGCCTTGGCGTTGTCCTCCAATACGGCGATGGTATGGGGGAAGATTGAGGCACCGTCGCCAGACACGAAGTGCGTCACGGCCAATGGGCGGTCAATCTCGACCCCCGGCGGGACGTAAAGAAAGGCGCCGCTGGCGGTCAGCGCGGCGTTGAGCGCCGCGAATTTCTCCGAGCCGAGGCTGACCGGCTGGGCCATGAAGTGCTTCCGGAAAAGGTCAGGGTGCTTCGTGAGGGCTTCTTCGAGCGGGCAAAAGATGACGCCCTTCTCCCGCAGGTCGGAGGGCAGCGATCCGGCCGGGAAGGCGCGATTGTTCGCAAAGGTCAGCGACGCGCTTTGCGCAAAGTCGAAAGGCGAAGGTCGAAGGTCGAAAGCCTGACTTGGGGCCGCAGCCAGATGGACTCCATCCAAGCGGATACCTTGAACGCTGCTGAAGCGCCAGAGTTCGTCGGTGCGCTGGGGCAGCGGCAGGGCGGTGAAACGGTTCCACGCCTCGCGCTTCAGCTCGAGCCACCAGGACGGCAGGTGACCGAGCCCGGCGAGATGGGCGGCGAAAATCCCGGACGAAAAGGCCCCGTTGGGCGATGAAGTTATAGGAGCAGGGATGGCGGACATTGCGAAAAGGTATGCGGATTGAGGCGCGGGGTCTAAGGTGGGGCCTCACGCCTCATGCCTCAAACCTCAGGCCTTGCGCGAAGCGCGTTAGCCCACGGAGCCTTCCATTTCGAGGTCGATGAGACGCTTGAGCTCGACGGAGTATTCCATCGGGAACTGGCGCACGAGATCGTTGACGAAGCCGTTGACGGCGAGGCTCATGGCCTGCGCCTCGGTCAGGCCGCGCGACTGCATGTAGAAGATCATCTCCTCGCTGACCTTCGACACGCTGGCCTCGTGCTGAGCAGCGTGCTGCTGACCGCGGACGGTGATGGCCGGGTAGGTGTCGGTGCGCGAGTTGGTGTTGATAAGGAGGGCATCGCACTCGGTGTTGTTCTTGCAGCCCTTGAGGTGGCGCGGGATGTGCACGAGGCCGCGGTAGGTGGCGCGGCCCTGGCCGACGGAAATGGATTTGGCGACGATGGAGGAGGTGGTCTCGTCGGCGGCGTGGACCATCTTGGCCCCCGTGTCCTGGTGCTGGCCGTCGTTGGCGAGCGCGATGGAGAGGACCTCGCCGCGAGACTTGCGGCCCTTGAGCACGACCCCTGGATACTTCATGGTCAGGCGGCTGCCGATGTTGCAGTCGATCCACTTGATCTCGGCCTCCTCATGGGCGAGGCCGCGCTTGGTGACGAGGTTGTAGACGTTGGGCGCCCAATTCTGAACGGTGATGTATTGGATCTTGGCGCCTTTGAGAGCCACGAGCTCGACCACGGCGCTGTGCAGCGTGGAAGTGGAGAACTTCGGCGCGGTGCAACCCTCCATGTAGGTGACCTCGCTGCCCTCGTCGACGATGATGAGGGTGCGCTCAAACTGGCCGAAGCTCTCGGCGTTGATGCGGAAATAGGCCTGGAGCGGATGCGCGACCTTCACGCCGGGCGGCACGTAGATGAACGAGCCACCGGAGAAGACGGCGCTGTTGAGCGCGGAAAACTTGTTGTCGCCGGTGGGGATGACCTTGCCGAACCACTTGCGGAAGATTTCCGGGTGCGTCCGCAGGGCCTCGGAGGAGTTGACGAAGATGACCCCTTGCTTCGAGACCACCTCCTTGATGTTGGAGTAGGCCGCCTCGCTGTCGAACTGGGCCTCGACCCCGGCGAGAAACTTGCGCTCCTGTTCGGGGATGCCGAGGCGCTCGAAGGTCTTCTTGATGTCCGCCGGAACCTCGTCCCAGGTGCGCTTGGGCTTGGTGCCTTGGGAGAGGTAGTAGCGGATCTTGTCGAAGTTGAGGTTCTCCAGGTCGCGCGTGGCCCAGTGGGTCGGGAGCGGCTTGGCGAGAAAGGCTTTCAGCGCATTGAGGCGGAACTCGAGGATCCACGGTGCCTCCTTCTTGACGTCGCTGATGTAGTGGATGGTCCGCTCGGTGAGACCGGTGCCGGCGTCGAAGTCGTATTTGACGTCGTATTGGAAGTCTCCGACGGACTGGTCAATGCCAGCGACAGAATTGGCAGCGGCCGCCTGGGTTTCAAGAGTGTCGGTGTCAGCCATGGGAAATATTGGTTGTTGGCCTCCCTCCGGACACGGTCCCGGTGGTGGCGTTGGTTCAGGCGTGCACCAGCTCCTTCTTCAACCAGGCGTAGCCCTTGGCTTCGAGCTCGTGGGCGAGGCTCTTGTCGCCGCTGCGGACAATGTGGCCGTCGTACATGACATGCACGAAGTCGGGCACGATGTAGTTAAGGAGGCGCTGGTAGTGAGTGATGAGCAGGATGCCGAGCTGACCGGTGCGCAGCTTGTTGACGCCGTCGGCGACAACGCGGAGGGCGTCGATGTCGAGACCGGAGTCGGTCTCGTCCATCAAGGCGAATTTCGGGTCGAGCATGGCCAGCTGGAGGATTTCACAGCGTTTCTTCTCGCCGCCGGAGAAACCCTCGTTGACCGACCGGGAGGTGAACTTCCGGTCGATTTTCAGCAGGTCCATTTTTTCGTAGAGCTTTTTGTAGTAGCCGGTGGCATCCAGTTCTGCGCTCTCGCCCATGCGGGCCTGCAGGGCGGCGCGCACGAAGTTGGCGATGCTCACGCCGGGGATCTCGCTCGGGTATTGGAAGGCGAGAAAGAGTCCGGCGCGGGCGCGTTCGTCGGGCTCCATGGCGAGGAGGGAATGGCCATCGAGGAGGACGTCGCCTTGAGTGATCGTATAGTCGGGATGGCCGGCGATCGCCTTGGCCAGGGTGGACTTGCCCGTGCCGTTGGGGCCCATGACGGCATGGACCTCGCCTTGCTTGACGGTAAGCGAGACGCCCTTGACGACAGGTTTGTCACCGATGGTGACGTGCAGGTCTTGGATAGTGAGTTGGCTCATTGGAAGAGAACAGAAGGATGGACGCGAACAGTCGGTCAGCTGTGATGGTCGGGCTGGGCGGCAGGTGAGCTCGCTGAACCGCGGAAACTCAGATCGATACTTACGGCCGTGTAACCGGAGGGGAGGAGGGAACGGAGACGGGTCATGACGTCGGTCGGAATGTCCACATCGTGGATCTCGCCGGTGGTTTCGTCGTGGAAGTGCGCATGCTGGTGGAGATTGGGGCAGTAACGCGTCGGTTCGCGCACGAAGTTGACTTGTTTGATGAGCCCGCACTGCACCAGTGCATCCAGGCAGTTGTAGACGGTGGCTAGCGAGATGGTGGGCATCTGGGCCTTTACGCGGTCGAAAACTTCCTCCGCCGTGGGGTGATCGCGCTTGGCAAGGATCACCTGATAGACCTCTTCGCGCTGCGGGGTGGAGCGCAGGCCGCTGTCGGTAAGGCGCTGCGTCAAAGTGCTATTTTGGGTCTCCGAGAGCATTGGCATGCCATAAAGAGAATTGGAATCGTTCCAGGTTTCAAGTGAGAATTGGTATTATTCCAATAAGTCTTTTAACATATTATCCATCAATTTGTTGCGGTTAGCGTTTTCGCACTGGCTACTGTATTCAATGCGTAATTCTGCTAGTGCCAGTGCCAAGGTTCAGGGACGAAACCATGGGGATTACCACGCCACGCTGCGAAAACCCGACAGCGGCCGCAGCGTGACCCCCGTCGGCTATGGCCGCGGCTTGCACATCGCCTTCCAGGCTTTCGCGGCGCCCGGCACAAGCCGGCACTCGCATCCCTTGTCATTGCGCCCGATCGAGACGAGCCAGTGTCCTCCGGCTGTAAGGCGAGTCTGTGTGCTTCGGAGCAGTTGGCAGGGATCCCGCGCGCGGAGCTGATTTTGGCAATCCGCAACGCGTGGTTCCGACTCGTCGACTCAGGAGCCGGCAGGCCGATCGAGCACTTCGCGGATCAGCTTGAGCATGGCTTCCGCAGTATAGGGTTTGGGCAGAAAATCCTTCACCCCGGCAACGGCGGCCTTGGCGACACTGACGTTGGAGGCGAGGCCGCTGGCGGCGATGATACGGACCTCAGGTTGGATGCGCAGCAAGGCGTGGATCGCGGTCGGACCGTCCATGATCGGCATGGCCATGTCCATCAGCACCAGGCCAGTCTTATTCTTGTGCTCCGCAAACACCGCCACCGCCTCGGCGCCGTCCTCCGCGGTGAGCACACGATAGCCGAAGGCTTCGAGCGTCTGCTGGGTGATGCTGCGGATCGACTCCTCGTCGTCCACGACCAGAATGTATTCGCCACGGCCCCGAGGTATCTCGATCCGGGTGTCCTTATCGGCATCCTGCGCAAGGGTGGGGTCGGCGGGCAGGAAAACCTTGAAGGTCGTCCCTTGCCCCACCTCGCTGTACACGTTCATGAAACCGCCGTGGCTTTTCACGATGGCATGCACGGTGGAGAGACCGAGGCCCGTGCCCTTGCCGACCTCTTTGGTGGTGAAAAACGGTTCGAAAATCCGGTCGCGAATTTCTGGCGGCATGCCGGTGCCGGTATCCGTGACTGCGAGGACCACGTATGGACCGGGCTTGGCTTCCTGGCTGGTGCCCGCGTATTGGGCGTCGACGTCAAGATTATCCGCGGCAAAGGTGAGCGTGCCGCCTTCGGGCATGGCGTCGCGCGCATTGATGGCGAGGTTAAGCAGCACTTGGTGAAGCTGGGTGGCGTCGCCGACGATGAACCAGAGATTCGAAGGAATTTCCGTGACGATGCGGAGCCTGCGGGGAAAGGTCTCGGTGATGATGTGCGCGAGGTCGTCGACCAAGTGGTGCAAGTTGACCGCGACCCGCTGGCCTTCGACACCGCGGGCGAAGGACAGCACTTGGCGCACCAATTCGGCGCCGCGCCGTGCACTGGCCCGAATCGTGTCGAGCATCTGCAGGCGCTGGGGATCATCGCCGGCGTCGAGCTTGAGCAGGTCGATCGACATCAGGATGGGCGCCAGCACGTTGTTCAGATCGTGCGCGATGCCACCGGCGAGCGTGCCGATGCCCTCCATGCGCTGGGCGCGGAGGTACTGAGCCTCGAGTTTCTTCCGCTCGGTCAGATCGGTCATGCCGCCCACCACACGGGTGGCCTTGCCGGCCGCGTCGCGGAGAATGTAGCCCCGATCCTGCACGTTGGCGTATTTGCCGTCCTTCAGTAGGAGACGATATTCATCAGTCCACGCTTCCTGCCCGGAGTCGATGGCGCGGTGGAGGCCGTTGACGACGTGGTCGCGGTCCTCGGGATGCAGGCGCTTGGTCCACCAATCGATGACGGGTTCAACTTCGTCCGTGGTAAAACCGAAAACCGTCTTGAGGCCGTCGCTGCGCCAGAGGGTGTTGGTCGTCAAATCCCAATCCCAGAGCACATCGCTGGTGGCGCGGGACACGAGTTTGTAGCGCTTCTCGCTTTCGTGCAGCGCCTCCTCGGCGAGCTTGGATTCGGTGATGTCCTCCAATGTGCCGGTGAACCGCTGCGGCTGGCCGTCAACCCCGCGTATGACCTCGACGTGCGTACGCACGTGGCGGACCTGACCATCCGGGCGCACAATGCGGTGCTTGATCTCCATGGCGGCTTTGCTCGTCCGGAGCGCGTATTCAAACTGGTGTACCCGTCTGCGATCTTCCCGGTGCACACAGGTAAGAGCGCTCATCAGGGTGGGGACAAACGTCTCCCGCGACACACCCAGAATCCGGAATATCTCGTCCGACCAATCGTGACGGTTGTTGACGATGTCGATTTGCCAGTCGCCGATGTGCGCGAGGCGCTGGGCGGTTTCCAGACGGAGCGCCAGATCCGTCAGGATGCGGCGTTGTTCAAGCCGGCTCATCACCTGGCCCGCGAGCACCCGCAGGGCTTCCTGCTGGGTGGGGGTCAGTTCCCGCTTCTGACGGTCGACGACACACAGCGCGCCGAGTGCGAGCCCCTCGGGTGTGACCAGCGGTGCGCCGGCGTAGAAGCGGACATGCGGGGCGCCTTTGACCAGCGGATTTTGTGAGAAACGCTGGTCGGCCGTCGCATCGGGCACCATCATGAGTTCGGTGGGGCGGTTGATGGTATGCGCACAAAACGAGCATTCGCGCGGCATCTCGCGTGCCTCGATGCCAATGGCTGCCTTGAACCACTGACGGTGTTTGTCCACCAGCGTAATGAGCGCCATGGGCGTCTGACAGAGTACGGCGGCGATCCGGGCGATGTCGTCAAACGCCTCCTCCGGCGGCGTGTCGAGAATGTGATAACGGTTCAACGCGCTGAGGCGGGCTGATTCGTTCGTCGGAATGGGGGGTAGGGTGGCACGCATGCCAGGATGGAGTCTGCGACCTGCGTTGCTGCAGAGAACGGCGGTATCTTAAGCAGGATGGGCGGGGTTGCCCACTTTAAACTGCCGGCATGGGGAAAACACCCCGGAATTGAGCCGCACCGACCGGAGCATGCCGGCCTTCTCCAGCTCGGTCTTTCCACGCTTCACCCGCCGTGTTCGCTCAGCCGGCGTCTGGCCCCGGCGGCGGCGATGGCTTATGCTTTCAAAGCGTTTGCGCAGGGGCGGCCGGCGGCGAGGTCGTCGAGGTTGGCTAGGGTCGTCGCGGCGATGGCGGTCATGGCTTCGCGGGTGAAGAACGCCTGGTGACTCGTGACGATGACATTGGGAAACGTCAGCAGCCGTGCGAGCAGATCGTCGGCCAGGATCGCGGCGGAGAGATCCTCGTAGAACACACCCTCCTCCTCCTCGTACACGTCAATCGCCAGCCCGCCGAGCCGGCCGGATTTGAGCGCCCTGACGACCGCGGCGGTGTCGATGAGCGGGCCGCGGCCGGTGTTGATCAGGTACACGCCCTTCCTCATTCGGGCCAGCGCTGCCGCTCCGATCAAGTGGTGCGTCGCCGGTGTCAGAGGACAGTGCAAGCTGATGACGTCCGCTTCCGCGAAGAGCCGGTCGAGCGGCACATAGACGGCGCCCAGCGCGCGCACGGCGGGATTTTCCACGAGGTCGTACGCCAGCACCTGGCAGCCGAAGCCGGTCATGATGCGTGCGAAACACGCACCGATCCTGCCCGTGCCGACGATGCCGACGGTCTTGCCGTGGAGGTCGAAGCCGAGGAGACCGTCGAGGGCGAAGTTACCCTCGCGCACACGACTGTAAGCACGGTGGATGTGCCGGTTCAGCGTGAGCAGCAGTGCCGCCGCGTACTCGGCGACACCGTGCGGCGAGTAGGCAGGTACGCGCACGACCGGCAGGCCGCGGCGTGCAACCGCGGCAAGGTCGATGTTGTTGTAGCCGGCGCAGCGCAGCGCGATGCCGCGCACGCCGAGACCGGCCAGCGCATCGATGACGGCGGCGTCGGCGTGGTCATGCACAAACAGGCAGACCGCCTCGGCCCCACTCGCGAGCGGCACGGTGGCCAGGGACAGGTGCGGCTCCTGAAAAACCAGTTCATGACGCCCGGCGTTGGCGGCGCCGAAAAAGTCGCGGTCGTAAGGTTTGGTGCTGAAGATGACAACGCGCATCTGGTGGGGGACAATAGTCGACGAGTCAGACGCGGCAAGACCGGGCTGAGTCGGGTGGTGGTTTAATTTGTCTTGTCATCGCGAGGCCCGTTCTGCTGGCCAGCAGAACGGACTGGCCTGTCCTCCGTAGCCTTGGCGAAGGAGGATGACGATCCAGTTGGAAGCCAGATGGATTGCTTCGTCGCTCTGCTGGCCAGCAGAGCTCCTCGCAATGACAAACTGAGTTACTGCTTTAAACCGGATTCATGCCAACACCAATGCCATGGCTCGTAGCCGATGCGGTGCGGATTCCGGCGGGGATAGGACAGGCGGAAGCCGAAGCGGGCGGCGTTTCCTCTCAACCAGCGGAACTCACGCGTGCGTGCGAACCCGGCGTCGAGATCTGGAGCCGAAGGCGATCCGATGTCGAGGGCGCGGCCGGTGTGGTGTTCGCTGCATCCCGGCGCGGCCATGCATCGCAGGATGGCACGGATGTTTTTCCCATGGGCCAGTTTTTCACGGATGATCTCCGCTTGCCGGCGCACACTGCGAAATCCGGAGATAAGCTGCATAGCCGCGCCGTCACGCGCGGCTGCGCGGCACATTCGCCGCCAGGCCGCGGCCGCCCATGGCGTCAGCCGCACGACGCGGCCGTCGTGGTTCCGACAGACGGTGACGAGCCGGCGCGCCTCGCGTTGCAACGGCATCCGGCGCGCTTCGGCGTAATCAGCCGGAACACCAAGTTCCCTCCAGATTATTCTGAGCCGGGTCACAGAGATCACGGAGTTTTAGGATGAGGACACAGAGGCCGTTTTCTCCGTGGTCTCGGTGCAATCTCAGTGCGCTCAGTGTCCAGTCTTGGTTACCCGCCGTGTTCGGCCAGCCAGCGCTCGGCCTCGATGGCGGCCTGGCAGCCCATGCCCGCGGCGGTGACGGCCTGGCGGTAGACGTGGTCGGCACAGTCGCCCGCGACGTATACGCCCGGCACCTTGGTTTTCACCTGCGAACCGGCGGCGGGCTTGAAATAGCCGTTCTCGTCGACGTCGAGCGCGCTCGCAAAAGGCTGCGTGTTCGGCACGTGGCCGATGGCGACAAAAATGCCTTTGACCGGCAGCACGCGCTCGACGCCGGTCTTCACGTTCTTCACCTTCAGCCCGCTGACCGCGCCCGTGCCAACGCCCTGCGCCTCGACCGGCACACTGTCCCAGACCATCTGGATCTTGGGGTGGGAGGTCGTGCGCCCGGCCATGATCTTCGAGGCGCGCAGTGCGTCGCGGCGGTGGACGAGGTGGACCTTGCTGGCGAAGCGGGTGAGGAAGAGCGCTTCCTCGCAGGCGGAATCGCCGCCGCCGATCACGGCGACGTCCGCGTGGCGGTAGAACGCGCCGTCGCAGGTCGCGCAGACGCTCACGCCCTTGCCGCCGTAGAGTTCCTTCTCGCCTGGGATGCCGGTCAGGCGCGGCGAGGCGCCGGTGGCAATGATGACGGTTTGGGTGAGGATTTCGCGCTCGCCCGTGCGGAGCCGGAGGGGACGCGCCGAGAAATCGACCGACTCCACGCGCGCCTGCTCGAAGCGGGCGCCAAAGCGCGCGGCCTGCCGGCGCAGACTGTCCATGAGCTGGAATCCGTCGACGCCTTCGGGAAAGCCGGGGAAGTTCTCGACCTCGGAGGTGGTGGTGAGCTGGCCCCCGGGCAGCGCGCCCTCGAGCACGAGCGGCGCGAGGTTGGCGCGCGCGGCGTAGACGGCGGCGGTCAGGCCGGCGCAGCCGGTGCCGACGATGATGACGTTTTCAACGGAGGAGGCCATGAGAAGTAAGAATTCAACCACAGAGACACAGAGAGCGCGGAGGGCAACTCCGGAGTGCGGTCCGATTAACTTAATCAAGCTGTCAAATCAGAGTCGCAGGGATGCAGCGGAATTCCTCCCTGCAACCTCCCTGCCGGGCATCGGTCCTGCGGCGCCGTTGACGCGCCGACCCAATCACGGGCCGTCTTCGACAATGTCGTCGGGCCGCTCGTTCGGATCGTCCGGTACGCGGGGGAAATGCGTGGCGAGCAGCTGGCCGGCGCGACTGATGCCGTGGACGAGGCCATCGGTGTAGTCGCCGCGTTTGAAGTAGCCAGTCATGGTGTCCGCCAGTTCGCGCCAGAAATCGTCCCCGCACTGCGCGTGCACAGCCTCATCGCCGATCACCGCGAAGGTGCGGGAGCGCGGGGCCACGAAAATCAGCACCGCATGGCGATGTTTCGTCTGCTTCATGCCCAGCCGCAGAAACGCCTGCTGCGCCGCGGCCACGGGATCGGGAGCGCGCTTGTGGCTTACCATGACGCGGATTTCGCCGGAGGTTTTCTGCTCCGCTTCATGGATGGCGGCGTGGATGCGCTCGTGGGCGAGTTTGCTGATAAATTCCCGGTGTTTCATGACGGGTCCTTTCACCAGCCGCCTCCGGCGCCGCCACCGCCAAAGCCGCCGCCGCCGGCGGAGAAGCCCCCGCTGCCGCCAAAACCGCCTCCGCCCCCGCCGCCCCCAAAGCCGCCGAATCCTCCGCCGCCGAGCCAGAACGTGGGGCCGCTGGAGAAGCCGCGCCGCCGGCCGGAGCTTTGGTAAACGGCACTGCGCCAGTAGCGGTTCAGGTAGGTGAAGACGGTGATCAATAGAAAAAATGCCATGCCGACTGGCCAGCCGAAGCCGTTCGACCGATTTTCGGCATTGGTCCGGCCCGTCCCGTGATACTCGCCACGCGTGGCGGCGATCATGGCGGCGACTCCCGCCTTGAGGCCGCCGGGGTAGTCGCCTTGGCGGAAGCGGGGTTTCAGCTCGCTTTCAACGATGAGATGGCACAATCCATCGGGCAGCGCGCCCTCGAGACCGTAGCCGACCTGGATGTAGAGCTGGTGCTCCTGCATGAAGACAAAGAGCACGGCGCCGTTGTTTCTGCCTTTCTGGCCGACGCCCCACGCCTGCCCCACCCGCACCGTGTAATCCTCGACCGAAGATTTCGACTCCATGCGCGGATAGACGACGACCAGCATCTGGTTCGTGGTATCGTGCTCGAATTGTTCCAGCTGCCGGTCGAGCTGGCCGGCCACCGCTGGCGGGACGATACCGACGTAATCGTTGAAATAGTGCGCCGGGCGCGGGGGAATGACCTCGGCCCCGTGCAAGGCGGCGCCCAGGACCAGGGCCAAGCCAAGGGTCCGGCAGATTTTACGCACCATCGTGACGGTCGCGCGGTGCGGGCTCACGGCTTGGCCGGGGCGGGCTTGGCGCTGAAGTCAAACTGCACGGCGGGTGGCTTCTCGGCTCCGGGCGTCGCGTTGAAGTAGGCCTTCTCCTTGAAACCGAGCGCGGCGGCGAAAAAGACCGTGGGGATGCGCTTGATCGCGGCATTATAGTCGCGGGCCACGTCGTTGAAGCGGCCGCGTTCCACCGCAATGCGGTTCTCCGTGCCCTCGAGCTGGGCCTGAAGCATCTGGAAATTCTGCGTCGCCTTGAGTTCGGGGTAGCGCTCGACCACGACCAGCAGACGCGAGAGCGCGGAGGAAAGCTGGCCCTGGGCCTGCTCGAACTGCGCGAGCTGCGTGGGATCGGTGGGCGCGGTGGTGGGACTGAGCTGCACCTTGCCGACCGAGGCCCGGGCCTCGGTCACCGCCATCAGCGTCGTTTTCTCGAAGTTGGCGGCGCCGGACACGGTGTTGACAAGGTTGGGAATGAGGTCGGTGCGTCGTTGATAGACGTTTTGCACCTGCGCCCATTGCGCGTCGACCGCCTGCGAGCGGTTGACCAGGCCGTTATAGGTGCCCACCGCCGCGATGATGAGGATCACGATGAGAAGCACAAAGGCTCCGAAAATGCCAAGGATGACTTTGCCCATAAGTGGAGCATACATTGCCGCAGTGCAGGGAGAAGACAAGCGGCTAGGCGGTACAACGCCGGCGAATGTTTGTAGACGGCGCGCGGCGGGCAAGCCACATGCCGACACTTGACGAATGGCACGGACTGGACATGATCCTGTCCAGCATGAAATCGATCACCTACACTGCTGCGCGGGAGAAGCTGGCCGCCACGATGGACCAGGTGTGCGAAGACCGCGCGCCGGTCGTCATCACCCGTAACCGCGACCAGGCGGTCGTGATGTTGTCGTTGGAAGACTACAACGCATTGGAGGAAACGGCCTACCTCATGCGTAGCCCGGCCAACGCACGGCGGCTGCTGGCCTCGATCCAAGAGCTGGAATCCGGCAAGGGCAAGGTGCGGAAGCTGAAGGAAGTCTGAACATAATCGCCGCCCATGCAGCTGGTCTTCTCATCTAAGTCTTGGGAAGAGTATCTTTACTGGCAGGAGACTGACCCAAAGAAGCTCCGGCGGATCAACCAGCTTCTCAAGGAGATCATGCGCGAGCCGTTCACTGGCATCGGCAAGCCGGAGCTCTTGCAGCATGCCTTTCAAGGCTACTGGTCGCGCCGAATCGACGGCGAACACCGCATGGTCTACAAAGTCGTCGGCGACCAGCTCTGGATCGCGCAACTGCGCTACCACTATTGACAGTCTCCGTCGGTCAGGCCCGCGCAGCCGGTGCCGACGAGGACGGTGCTTTCAGCGAGGAAGATATCACAACACGAATACTTCCTAATTGAATGTAACCGTTGAAACGCTAGGTTGGTGGTGAATCTGATGCCTGCAAAGAACTACTGGCTCGACTTGTTCACTGGCATTACTTGGAAAGAATTCCAGGCGCATGGTGCTAGGGTAAGTGGCTTTCGCGAGAGTAGGTGGACCACTATGCAGAAGATGACACCCGGCGATATTCTGCTCTGCTACCTCACGGGAGTCTCAAGGTTTATCGGATTCTTGGAGGTGGTCGGAAAACCGTACAAGGGTTCGGAAAGAATCTGGAACGACGATACATTCCCCTGCCGTGTCGACGTGAAGCCAGTCGTCATGCTGACTCCTGAGACAGGACTGCCTGTGTATGACTTTAGGGACCGATTGAGTTGCTTCACAGAGGCAAAAACACCCGTAGCATGGACCGGTGCCTTTCGGGGCTCACCTTCACGGTGGAAGGAGAGTGACGGTAAAATCATAGTCGAAGCCTTGCTAGCGGCCCAGAGGAACCCTAAGACTTTGCCGACCGATCCGAGAAAACTCGCAAGAAAGCCGAGAGCGTTTCTGACCAAGAGCGATCAAGCTGTCACAATACCGGAGCCTGAAGAAATCGTCGGCGAAAAGACTTCCTCAGGTAGTGAACCCAGAGAACACACGGAAGTTCAATCACTCTTGCTCCAGCTCGGAGCCGATATGGGGTTCGAGGTATGGGTAGCAAAGAATGATCGGAACCGCGAACACAACGGGAAACGATTTTCGGATCTGCCAAAGTTGAAGCAGAAGTTGCCGCTCCAGTTTGATGACGCTACCAATCGTACCATCGAATTGATCGACGTGCTTTGGCTCAAAGGGAATTCCATTGTTGCCGCTTTCGAGATCGAAAGCACCACCTCAATCTATTCAGGCCTCCTCAGAATGTCCGATCTGGTGGCTATGCAGCCAAATCTGAACATCCCCCTGTACATCGTGGCTCCTGAGGAGCGACGGGACAAAGTGTTTGCCGAAATAAACCGTCCAACGTTTTTGAAGCTCAATCCGCCCATCTCCGAGATATGTCGATTCATCTCCTTCCAAGTTCTTCGTGAACGCCTCAAAGAGGTAAAAGGTGTTTTGAAATACCTGAAGGCGGAGTTTCTTGAAGAGCTTTCCGAGCCTTGCGTGATTGAGGAGTGAGTTGCCTCACCAGCCCCAACTGCGGCGCAGGCGCAGAGCTTGGTAAAGATCCTCGGGCACTTCCGTGAGAAATCGGCTGGGCATCAACAGCGTGGCCGGGCCGCCCTTGGCGTTCACTTTGGGGAAGCAGAGATAGAGTTCATCCTTGGCGCGCGTGACCGCCACATAGAACAGCCGGCGCTCCTCGTCGAGGTCGCCCGCCTCGACGGCGCGGCGCAGCGGAAACAGGCTTTCGGCCAGTCCGAGGATGAACACCACGCCGAATTCGAGGCCCTTGGCCTGGTGCACGGTGGTGAGACGGAGCGCGTCGGCGTCGGGGTCGACCTGCCGGTCGCTCGTCTCCGAGTTGAGCAGGGCGATCTGCGCGAGCAGGTCCTGCATCTCGTCGAAGCGCCCGGCGAAGCCGATGAGCGACTTCAGATCGTCCAGGCGCGAGGCATAGTTGGCATAGGCGCCCTTGAGGTAGTCGCCGTACCAGCCCTCGATGGCGATCTCGACGGCCTTGAACGGCTTTTCATGCTGCACGGCGGCGGCGATCTGCTGGAGCGAGGTGACGAGCCGCGGCCACTCGTCCCGGGACTCCTTCGGCACCCGGGCCTTCACCTCGTCGGTGGCGAGGGCATCCACCAGGTTGCGCTGGTGGGCGCGGGCCTGCTCGATCGCGGCGTGGTAGAGTTTCTGCGCGCCCTTGTCGCCGATGCGCGGCAGCAGCACGGCGAGGCGCTGCCAGGCCATGGCGTCGGCCGGGTTGTAGACGAAGCGCAGCATCGCCACGAGGTCGCGGATGTGCGCCTGCTCGAAAAACCGCACGCCGCTCGTGATCACGTAGGGCACGCCGAGGCGCGAGAGTTCGAGCTGCACGTCGAGCGCCTGGAAATGCGCGCGGTAGAGCACGGCGATGTCGGCCAGCGGGCGGCCCTCGTCGACCAGCCCCTTGACGCGCTGCACCACGAACATGGCCTGCTCGCGCGCGTCCAGCGTCTGCACGAGGAACGGCTTCTCGTGGTCGGGCCGCGCGGGGCGCAGCCACTTGTCGAAGTGGCGGCCCTTGGGCTGGGCGGCGAGCACGCCGTTGGCGAAGGCGAGGATCGACGGCGTCGAGCGGTAGTTGGTCTCGATGCGGTAAATCTGCGTGCCGGGGTGACGGTCGGGGAAGGTGAGGATGTTTTCGAAGTTGGCGCCGCGCCACGAGTAGATGCACTGCGCGTCGTCGCCCACGGCCATGATGCGATGATGCGCGCCGACGATGTCGACGATCTGCGCCTGCAGCGTGTTGGTGTCCTGGTATTCGTCGACCAGCGTGTGGCGGAAGCGTTGCGCGAGGTGCGCGGCGACGTCCGGCGCGGCCCGGAGCAGGTCGAGCCAGTATTCGAGGAGATCGTCGTAATCGACGACGTTCTGCCGGCGTTTGCGCTCGCGGTAGGCCGCCGCGAAGGCGCCGATGAGATCAATCACGGCCTCGTGCTGCGGGTAAAACTGCGTGATGGTCTCGCCGAGCGCCCGCTGGGTGTTGCGGGCAAAACTGATGATCTCGAACAGCGGACCGGGGCGCGGATGGATCTTGTCCTTGAAGAAGACCTTGTCCTTCTCCTCGACCGCGTCGCGCAGCAGGCTCTCGGCCTCCTCGGCGTCGAGGATGGTGAACGAGCGCGTCAGGCCGATGGCCTCGCCGTAAATGCGCAGGACTTTGTGGCCGATGTGGTGGAATGTGCCGCCCCAGAAGCGGTGGGCCTCGACGCCGGTGAGATCCTGCACGCGGTGCAGCATCTCCCGCGCGGCCTTGTTGGTGAAGGTGAGCAGGAGGATTTCGTGCGGCTTCACGCCCTGGCTGAGCAGGTGGGCGACGCGGTAGGTGAGGGTGCGCGTCTTGCCGGAGCCGGCGCCGGCCAGCACGAGCAGCGGCCCGGGTGGCGCGGTGACGGCGGCGAGCTGCTCCTCGTTGAGATCCGCGCGGAAGTCGATGGGAGGGATCTGCAGCGGCGCACCTGGCTCGGGTTTGAGGACAAAATCCATCGGAAAGGAGACAGGAGACAGGAGCCGGCCGGGGAAAGCCAAAAGAAAGGGCGGCTCCGGCCTAAGAAAATACGGGTTCGCGAGTCATTGGAATAAAAGCAACCTTCATCTTCTGCCATGAACTCCCTGCGTTCCCTCCTAGCCACCGCGGCCTCTTTGGCCGCTCTTTCCGCCCCGGCCCAGCCGGCGTTGACCATCTACAACCAGAATTTCGCCGTGGTGCGGGAACGCGTGCCGCTCGAACTCACGGCCGGCGCCAACACCGTCACCTACTCGGGCGTCACGGTGCACCTCGAACCGGACTCCGTGGTGCTGCGCGACCCGGCGGGCAAGGTGGCACTGCGCATCCTCGAGCAAAACTACCGCGCCGACACGATTTCGCAGGGCCTGCTGCTCTCGCTCTACGAGGGCCGGGAGCTCGACTTCCTGGTGCGCGACCAGAACGCCAAGGAATACACGGTGAAGGGCAAGGTCATCCGCAGCGGCTACGTGCCGAATCCCGGCGGCGGGCAGCAATACGGGCAGAATTTCTACCAACAGCAGCAGTTGATGCAGGCGGCGGCCGGCTCGCCGATCATCGAGGTGGACGGCAAGCTGCGTTTCTCGCTGCCGGGCGAACCGCAGTTCCCGGCGCTGAGCGATGACGCCATTCTGAAGCCGCTGCTTACGTGGCAGCTCGGCGTCGAAAAGGCCGCGAAGTTCGAGGCCGAGTTGAGCTACATCACCGGCGGCATGAGCTGGCAGGCGTCCTACAACCTCATCGCGCCCGAGCAGGGCAACACCCTCGATCTCATCGGCTGGGTGACGATCGACAACCAGAGCGGCAAGACCTTCGAGAACGCCGCGATCAAACTGATGGCGGGCGACGTGAGCAAGCTGCAGCCGGAGCAAAACATGGGTTACATGGCAGCCAATACCCTGGCTGGGTCACGACTCATGGCCCAAGCCGCCGTCACCGAGAAGGCCTTCGACGAGTTCCATCTCTACTCGCTCGCGCGTCCGACCACGCTGCACAACCGCGAGACGAAGCAGGTGGAGTTCATCCGCGCGACGGGCGTCAAGGCGAAGACGTTCTACGTCTACAACGGTGCCTGGATCGACCCGCGCCGCTACGGCGGCTGGAACCTGGAAAACATCCGCAACGACCGCGACTACGGCACCCAGTCGAATCCCCGGGTGTGGGTGATGCGCGAATTCAAGAACTCCGAGGACAACGGGCTCGGCCAGCCGCTGCCGAAGGGGCGCACGCGCTTTTACCGGCGCGACGATGCCGACGGACGGCTGGAATTCACCGGCGAGAACACCATCGATCACACGCCGAAAAACGAGACGGTGCGCATCTACACGGGCGACGCCTTTGACATCGTGGGCGAGCGGCGCCGTACCGATTACATCCTCAGCAATCGCAACGATTCGATGGACGAGGCGTTCGAAATCAGGCTGCGCAACCGCAAGACCGAGCCGGTCGAGGTGCGCGTGACCGAACGGCTCTACCGCTGGGTGAACTGGCAGATCGTGCAGCAGTCCGACGATTTCGCCAAGACCGACGCGCAGACGGTCGAGTTTCGCGTCACCGTGCCGCCCGACTCCGAGAAGGTCGTGACCTACCGCGTGCGCTACGACTGGAAGTAGCGCAGGCTCGGCGGAGGGCGCTACAGCAGCACGAGGTTGTCGCGGTGGATGACCTCGAGGTGCTTGCGACCGGGGTAGAGCGCCCGCAGTGCGTCGGTGCTCCTGTCGGCAATGCGCGGAATCTCATCTTCCGCGAACGCCGCCACGCCGCGCGCAAACACGGATCCGTCCGGGCTGGTGACATTGACGATGTCGCCGGCCGCGAATTCGCCCGAGGCGCCGGTCACGCCGACGGCCAGAAGACTCTTGCCGCCTTCCTGCAACGCCCGGCTCGCGCCGGCGTTCACTAGGATCGTTCCGGTGGGCCGCTGAAAATAGGCGAGCCAGCGCTTCCGCGACTCCATCGGCAGGCCACTGGGCACGAAGAAGGTGCCGGGGGAGCGGCCACTGAAGAGCCTGTTCAGCACGTCAGGCCCGGCGCCGCTGGCGATGAAGACGCCGCAGCCGGACTTGGTGGCGAGTTTGGCAGCCGAAACTTTGCTGGCCATGCCGCCGACCGCCGTCTCGCTCTTCGTGCCGCCGGCCATGGCCTCGATCTCGGGCGTGATTTTTTCCACCACTGGCACGATCTGCCCCGTGCCCTTCAGGTCGATCAGACCGGGGGCAAGGGAGAGAATGACGAGGTACTGCGCCTGGGTGAGACTGGCCACCATCGCCGAGAGGGTGTCGTTGTCCCCAAATTTGATCTCAGCGGCGCTGACGGTGTCGTTCTCGTTGATCACCGGCACGACGCCATCGGCGAGCAGCTGCTCGAGCGTGGCTTTGACCGCGAGATAGCGGCTGCGGAGACGCAGGTCGTCATGGGTGAGCAGCACCTGGGCGATGGTCAGTTGGCACGGGTCGAAACCGCGCTGCCAGGTCTGCATGAGCAGACTCTGGCCGATGGCGGCGCAGGCCTGTTTTTTCGCCAGCTCCCGCGGGCGCTTCGACAGCCCGAGCCGGCCCATGCCGAGCCCGATGGCGCCGGAGGTCACCACGATGACTTCGGTGCCGCGCTGGTGGAGTTCGGCGATCTGTGCGCAAACGGCGCCGATGCGCTGCTCGTTGATGGACACACCCCGTCCCTCGACCTTGCCCGGGGCACCCCTCTCAAGAGGGGATTCACCGACCCCGGAGGTAAGCACACCGGTACCCAATTTTACGACGATTCGCCTCGGGGGCGTCGTCGTGAAGGCGTGGGGGGTGAGGCGTGAGGTATCAGGTAAAGACATGGGAAAGGGTGGGGAATGACTGGCCTCCCGCCTGAAGCCCCCAGCCTCGCGCCTTCACCGTTTGAGCACCGCTCAAACAGTGGTCAGTTCCTTTTCCTTGGCGGCGAGATGGGCGTCGACGTCCTTGATGAAACGGTCGGTGACAGTCTGAATTTCCTTTTCGATCCGCCTCGCGTCGTCCTCGGAGAGCGTGCCTTCCTTCTGCTGCTTCTTGGCGGTCTCCATCGCGTCGTGGCGGACGTTGCGGATGGACACGTGGCCCTCCTCGGCGAGCCGGTGGGCGATCTTGACGAATTCCTGCCGGCGCTCGCGGCTCAACTCGGGCAGCGGCATGCGCACGACGCCGCCGTCGACGAGGGGGTTGATGCCGAGGTTGGCGGTCTGCAGTGCCTTCTCGACGTTGCGGATGATCGACTTGTCCCACGGGGTGATCTGGATGAGACGCGGGTCGGGCGTGGTGATGGCGGCGCAGTCTCTCAGGCGCAGGGTGGTGCCGTAGGCTTCCACCATGACGCCTTCCACCATCGCGGGTGAGGCCTTGCCGGTGCGGATGGTGCCAAATTCATGGAGCGTGTGGTCGAAGGCCTTCTTCATCCGGCCTTGCATGTCGGTGAGAATTGGATGGTTCATGGGAACGGAACTCGGTTCAGGGTTCTGGGTTCGGGGGGAAAGGCTGGGGACTGAGAGCTGGGGGCTGGCCGTTGCGGCATTCAGCCCCGCACCAGCGTGCCGACCTTTTCCCCGAGCGCCGCGCGCTTGATGATGTGCGGTTCACTCAGGTTGAAGACGAGAATGGGCACGTTGTTGTCGAGGCAGAGGGAGAACGCGGTCGAGTCCATGACGTTGAGCCGCTGGCGGAGCGCGTCGATGAAGGTGATCTGGTCGTATTTCACCGCGTCGGGGTGCTTCTTGGGATCCTTGTCGTAAATGCCGTCGACCTTGGTGGCCTTCATGATGATGTCGGCGTGCATCTCGCTGGCGCGAAGCGCCGCGGTGGTGTCGGTGGAAAAGTAGGGGTTGCCGGTGCCGGCGACAAAGATGACCACCCGGCGCTTCTCGAGATGGCGGATGGCGCGGCGGAGGATGAACGGCTCGGCGATCTCGTTCATCGGGATGGCGCTTTGCACGCGCACGTTGACGCCCATCTTCTCGAGGCAGTCCATGAGCGCGAGGCCGTTGATGACGGTGGCCAGCATGCCCATGTAGTCGCCGGTGGTGCGGTCGACGCCGCGCTGTTCGCCGGGAAGGCCGCGAAAGATGTTGCCGCCGCCGATCACGACCCCGATCTGCGCGCCGAGTTCATGAACCTCCTTCACCTGCGTGCAGACGCTTTCCAGCGTGGCCGCGTCGATGGGATCGCCCGATTTGCCGCCGCGGATCACCTCGCCGCTCAGTTTGAGCACAATGCGTTTGTATTTGATGGCCGGCTGCCCGGCAGGCTGGTCCTGCATGACGCAGGATGTAATGGCCGGGTGAAATCTGCGTCAATCGCGGAGATGCCGCGGACGGACGGTGGCCGGCGTGAAAACGCTCTCGACCCCGGCTGGTTAGTGTCGTTTGTTGGACGGGACTTTTAACCGCCCCATTCTTCTTATGAAACATGCACTCACCCTTCTTGCCGCCTCGGCAATGCTTACCATGAGCAACCTGACCGCCTCAGATCTCGAAACCGCCGTCTACGGAAAACTGAACGATGGCCGTGAAGTAAACATCTTCACCCTCACCAACGCGAAGGGCATGACCGCCCGGATCACCGAGTATGGCGCGATCCTCGTCGGCCTCGAGGTGCCCGACCACCAGGGCGTCAAAGCCGACGTCACCCTCGGCTACGATACCCTCGCCGGCTGGCTCACCAGTACCAGCTATTTTGGTGCCAGCGTGGGCCGCTTCGGCAACCGCATTGCGCACGGCAAGTTCACGCTCGACGGCAAGGAATACACCCTCGCGACGAACAACTCGCCCGGCGGCATTCCCTGCCACCTGCACGGCGGCACCAAGGGATTCGACAAGGTCCTCTGGAAGGGCGCCCCCGTCCGCAAGGCCGGCGCCCGCGGCGTCGCGCTCACGTATACCAGCAAGGACGGCGAGGAGGGCTATCCGGGCACCCTGCAGGTGAAGGTCACCTATTGGCTGACCGACGCCAATGAGCTGGTCTGGGAGGCTGAGGCCACCACCGACAAGCCCACGGTCATCAACCTCGCGCACCACACTTACTGGAATCTCGGCGGCGATCCGACCAAGCCCATCACCGACGAGACCCTCATGCTGGCGGCCGATGATTATCTGCCGACCGACGCGGGCTTGATTCCCACGGGAGTCCTGACCCCCGTGGCGGGCACGCCGATGGATTTCCGCACGCCGACAACCATCGGGGCGCGCATCAACGACGCCTTTGAGGCGCTCAAGCTTGGCGGCGGCTACGATCATTGCTGGGTCTTGCGCAAGGGCACGGGGGTGCGGCTCGCCGCAGTCGTCAAGGATCCGTCGAGCGGCCGCGCCATGGAAGTGCTCACTGACCAGCCGGGCATCCAGTTCTATAGCGGCAATTTCCTCGACGGCAGCGCCGCCGGCAAGAACGGCGTGAAATATCAGTTCCGCACCGGTTTGTGCCTCGAGACCGAGAATTTCCCGGACGCGCCGAACCATTCCGATTTTCCGAGCGCCGTGTTGCGGCCCGGCGAGACCTACCACCATACGATGGTGCTGCGTTTCAAAAACTGAAAGCCCGGATCACGACCAGGACAGAGGTTATATCGATTTCGTGCGCCAGTCAGCAGGCGGCTGAGGCGCGATGGCAGGGCATCAGCGCGGTGCGCAGGCTCTTCCCGGCAGTCCTCCCGGAGCCGTGGGAGAAGCGATGACCAGCGCGGGATGGCGCTTCCCCTGGTCACAGATCGCTATCGGTTCCCCTTCCTTGACGACCGCTGCTTCGACCAGCTGGTCTTGGGTTAATTTTAGGTGGACTGGCACCGCCAGAACTATTGGTCGCCGCTCCTCCCCTGGGTACTTGCGTGTGGTTTCGGACTTGTGCATCATCCGAGCTGCGGGCGTTTCTATGCCGAAGAAGAAAAAACACATCCAGCCGACTGGCCGCGCCACGATCAGAAATATTGCGGACTATGCCGGCGTTTCGATTGCGGCGGTTTCCTCGGTGCTCAACAACCTCCATGTCGAGCGCCGAATCTCGGAGGCAACGGTCGCGAAAGTCCGCCGGGCCGCTGCCCAGCTTGGGTATCTGCCAAACATCGGCGCGAGGCGCTTGCGCCGCGGGGAGAGTGTCAGGAACAGCGTGGTATTCGCCCTCATCACGAGCTTCGAAGCGCCGATTCCGCTCGTGAAGCATTTCATCTTTGCGCTGCGTCAGCTGGTGGCGAAGGGAGGGTTTCCGCAAGCGGGCGGGGCAATATCCGTGATGGTCGAGATGTTCACGGCCGGTCGTCTGCGCGAGATGCCGGGGTTGCTCACCGGCGACCATTTCAACGCGGCAATCATCCTCAACACGACCGCGGTGGACGATGCCTTTCTTGCGAAATCGAAGCTGCCATACCCCACGGTGGTCGTGAATCGATCCATCCCCGGCTATTCCTCGGTCATGGAAGCTCCCGACTCGGGCGCGCGCGTCGCCGAGGTACTCACCAAAAAGCGGCGCCGGCGGCTCGGGGTGCTTCATGGCAATCCCTTGACGCAGATCACGCGGGTGCGCGTCAATTCCTTCACCGAGCGCACGATCGCGCTGCTCGGCCGCCCAGCCGAAGAGGTCGTCGCGACCACGCTGTCAGAAACGGCCGGATATGAGGCCATGCGCGCCTATCTAAAAGAGCGAGGATCGCTCGACGGTTTATATTCTGTTTCCGATGCGCTGGCTTTGGGCGCCTACCGGGCGATCAAGGAAGCCGGCCTGCGCATTCCGGACGACATCGCGGTGATCGGGGTCGGGGACTATGAGATCGCGCCGTTTTTTGACCCGCCGCTTTCGTGCGTGGGCGTTTCGCACCAGCAACTGGCCGAGCGGGCCAGCCAGCTCCTGTTCGCCCAATTGGAGGGGAAGGGGCACTCGCGACACCTGGCCTGTGCGCCGATTTTGGAAATGCTGCGCGCGTCTTCCGGACACGAATGAAGCGCTCCGACGACGCGGAGAGGCGGCACGGAAGAAAAAGCTTGCAATAGATAAAACGTTTTAGCAGTTCAGTCCATGCCACCGCTCATTTTTTGACCAGCCACCGAGCGAGTCGCGGCATGTGCCGACCGTGGCCGGCAAGTCCTCGTCAGAAAAATAATCAGAACTCTGCAGAAACCCACGCCTCCCGCGGGCGCGACCATGGCCTCCGCGTTCCCCCGTTCGTAGAATTCCAACCCGCCTACCTCCAAATCTAAACTCCATGAATCGCATCATCCATCCGCTGCGAAGCCCTGCGGCCTCATGTACGTTGCTGGCCGGTCTGCTTGTCTTCACCGGTCTTTCCGCGCAAACGACCTCCACCCCCGACACCAGCCCACCGCCCGCCGGGACAGAGGTCATCCAACTCAGTCCCTTTGAAGTCAAGGCCAGCCAGGTCGGGCCCTACCAGGCCACCGCGGCCTTGGCGGGCGGCCGCGTCGCCGAGGACCTCTTCGAGTCGACCACCAGCGTGACGATCGTTACCCAGGATTTCATCAAAGATACGGCGCCCCGCGACACGTTCAACGCCACCAAGTACATCGCCGGCATCGCGAACAACAGTTCGCAAGTGGCCGGCGACCGCGTGTCGGTTCGCGGCTTCCAAGTGTCGAGCCCCGACATCGACGGCTTCGATACCGTCCAGTCGGTGGTGAAGAACGATCCGGCTCTCTATGAGACCATTGAGTTCGTGCGCGGCCCCGACTCCCTCCTCGCGCCCAACGGCAGCCCGGGCGGCACGCTCAACCTCATCAGCAAGGTGGCGCGGTTCGCCAATTTCGGGAGCGTGACCGGCCAGGTCGGCGAGTACGACACCAACAGTGGCAACTTCGACATCAACCAGATGGTCGGCTCCAAGGCCGCCTACCGCCTGGTGACCAGCTACATCAACGCCACGCAGGGCGACAACCAAGGTTACCACCAAAGCCTCGGCGTGGAGCCTTCGGTCCTGTTAAAGCTCGGGCCGAGTTCGCAGCTGCTGCTCCATGCCACCTATTTCTGGGGAACCGCCTACAACTACCTCGGCCTGCCGATCAACCCGGCGACCCGCAGCATCTTCTCGACGATCCATTTCCTGCCCGGCTTGGACAAATACGAGACCCCGTATGCCGACAACTCCGGTGACCCGAGCAGCGCTAACCACTCGAACCGGATGATCTATCGCGCGCTTTTCACCACGAATCTCACCGACAATCTCTCGATGCGGCTGAGCGCGCGCTACCTGTGGGAGTGGGAGACCAACAACCAATGGAATCTCACCGGCAATGCCGGCGGCGGCTACAATCCGTATACCGGCGTGTGGACTCCCGGGCTGGTCTGGTCGGGAACGGCCGCCACCGGCTTCACGTCGGCCCCCGCTCCCGCCACGAGCTCCACCTACAGCTTGAGCCAGTCGCCGACGAATGACCTGGACCACTTCATCGACGTCCAGAACGACTGGGTCTACCATCTCAAGAACCAGTATTTCGACTCGCAAACCATCGCTGGATTCGCGGCTGAAATCTTCCACACCGTGGGCAAGGGCTACAACGCCTCGAGCCCCGCGATCAATGTCTATGCCATTCCCACGACGGCGACTTGGACGCCCTCCACCACCCCGTCCTCGAACCTCAACGCCACCGGCAACTGGGAGCAGATCTATCTCAATGAGAAGCTGAAGTTCTGGGACGGCCACCTCATCGCCAACGCCAGCGTCGTCCCGACGTACTTCTACGAAAGCGTGGCCAATTACATCTCGGGGGTGACCGCCACCTCGCATCCGGATCTGACCTTTGTGAACTACGGCCTCACCTACGTGGTGGTGCCCTGGGCGTCGCTCTATTACGGGCACTCGGCGGATGCCGCCCAGATCAATCCGCCCCCGATCGCGACCACGACGAATCCCAATCCCCCGGAGATCCAATCCGGCAAGCAGGATGAAGGCGGTCTCCGCCTGAAGTTCCTCAACGGGCGCGCCACCGCCTCCGCCACCTACTTCCAGCTGTATCAGACCAACAACTCCATCGTGAATCCGGCTCTCTTCTCGGTGCCCCCACCGGCCGTCTTTCCGCCCAACCTCTACTCGGACCGTATCGCGCGCGGCTGGGAATTCGAAACCAACCTGAACCTCACCAAGGGCCTCTCGGTCATTGGCAACTTCACGACCCTGACGAATCGCAGCCCTTACGGCGTGCGCTTCCGGGCAAACCCCGAGCATTTCGGCGCGCTCTTCGTCAATTATCATTTCGACCAGGGCTCGCTGAAGGGGTTCTCGGTTGGCGCCGGCTATGTCTTCCAGGGCAAGGCGGCCGGCGACAGCGCCTCCGGCGTGACCAACGCGAGCACGACGACGACATACATCCCCAACCAGCCCAGCTTTTATATCCCCGCCTACGGCCTTTTGAATCTCACGGCCTCCTACCGGTTCAACCCGCACTGGATAATCCGCTTCTACCTCGATAACGCTTTGGACAAATCTTACATCGCCGGCTCCCTGAACGCCAACGCCGTCATGCCGGGAATTCCGATCAATCCGCATGGATCGGTTACCTACTCGTTCTGAGTCTCCCGGCAGAACACGCGCCGGCGGAGCCCGGTGTCCGGCGCGTGGATGGCGGGGCGCGAGGCTGACTGTGCCGAAGCGCTGGGTCCGAAGTCTCATCGCATTTGCCGGCCTGGCATTGGGCGCATGGGCCGCTGGCGAACCGGAGGCCCCGTCGACTCTTCGGGTCACGGATCTCAAGTGCGAGTCCGCCGCCGCGCCGCTGGGCGTCGATGTCGCGCAACCGCGCTTGTTCTGGCGCGTCGCGAGCATCGAACGCGGTCAGCGGCAGACGGCGTGGCAGGTGCTGGTCGCCTCGTCGGCCGCGGTGCTCGCGGCGGACCAGGGCGACCGGTGGGACAGCGGGCGCGTCAGTTCGGACGAGACCACGTTCGTGCGCTATGCAGGCGCGGCGCTCGCGTCGTCGCAGCAGGTTTTCTGGAAAGTACGGGCGTGGGATCGCGACGGCCGGCTTTCCGCGTGGAGCGCACCCGCCAGCTGGACGATGGGCCTGCTCGCGCCCGCCGACTGGAAAGGCGTGTGGATCGCCGCGCCGGGCGACACGGAATCGCTGCTGCTGCGGCACGAGTTTTCCGTGCGACCGGGATTGCGCCGCGCGGTGGCGCACGTCTGCGGGCTGGGACAATACGAGATGTTCCTCAATGGCACGAAGGCCGGCGCCGACCTCCTTTCGCCCGGCTGGACCAACTACGACGTCACCGCGCTCTACGACACGCGCGATGTCACCGCGTTGCTCCGCGAAGGCCGCAACGTCGCCGGCTTGCTCCTCGGCCACGGCTTCTACCACGTCGCACCGCGCGATCGCTTCACCAAGCTCACCACTGCGTTCGGCCCGCTCCGCGCCATCCTGCATCTGCGGCTCGAGTATGCCGACGGCACGGTCGAGTTTGTCGGCACCGATCCGTCGTGGCGCACGCTTGCCGGACCCATCACGACCGGCAACATCTACGCGGGCGAGGACTACGACGCGCGCCGCGCGCCCGCCGGCTGGGCGAGTCCCGGCTTCGACGACCGCGGGTGGGCGCGCGCCGTGGCGCTGCTCCGGCCACTGGGCACGTTGCGAGGCCAGAGCGCCGCCGCTGAACCGCTCCGCGAGATCGAGACGCAACGGCCCGTCGCCGTGCGCACGTTTCCCGACGGCACCGCCGTCTACGATCTTGGGCAAAATGCGTCCCATATGCCGCGAGTCCGCGTCAGCGGGCCCGCCGGCAGCATCGTCCGGATCACGCCCGCCGAAATCGTCAACGACGACGGCACGATCAACCGCAACACCATGGACGGCAAGAACCGCGGCAACGCGTGGTGGCAATACACCAAAGCCACCGACGGCGAGGAAACCTGGTTTCCCCACTTCTATTATGTCGGCTGCCGCTACCTGAAAGTAGAGTGTTTCAGAAGCGAGGAGGAACTGCCGCTGCGCGTGCCTGCCGAGGACTCGATCGAGCGCTCCAAGCCGGCATCCGCGCCGCGTCCGGGCGATCCCGCACGGCTCCCGCAGATCGAGTCGCTGGAGGGCGTTGTCGTCCACTCGAGCGCCGCGCCGCTCGGCCATTTCGCCACCTCGAATCCATTGTTCAATCGCATCCGTGACCTCGTGCGCTGGGCGCAGCGCTCGAACATGGTCTCCATACTCACCGACTGTCCGCACCGGGAGAAACTCGGGTGGCTCGAGCAATACCACCTCAACGGTCCCGCGATCCGCTACGAATTCGACGTCGCCCGCATCTTCGCAAAGGGCATGCACGACATGGCGGACGACCAGACCGACGACGGCCTCGTGCCGAACATCGCGCCGGAATATACCGAGTTCAAAGGCCCATTCCGCGCCGCCGCCGAGTGGGGCGCCGCTTTCATTCTCGTGCCGTGGCAGCAATACCAGTTCACGGGCGATCTCGACTTGGTACGCACTCACTTCGATGCGATGAAGCGCTATTTCGCCTACCTCGAAACCCACGCCACCGACAACATCCTCTCCGCCGGCCTCGGCGACTGGTACGACCTCGGTCCGGAAAAACCCGGCCCCGCGCAGCTCACCCCGCCGCCCGTCACCGCCACGGCGTTCTACTATGACGATGCCTCGATTCTCGCGCAGGCCGCCGCGTTGCTGGGCCGCGCCGACGAGGCGAAGGACTATGCAGCTCGCGCCGCCCGGATTCGGGCGAGCTACAACCGGCATTTCTTCCACCCGGACACCGGCTCCTACGCCACCGGTTCGCAGTGTGCCAACGCGCTCCCGCTGGTCCTCGATTTGGTCGAGCCCGCCGGTCGCGCGCGCGTCCTCGCCGCGCTCGTGCGCGACGTCGAGCAGCATGGCTACGCGATGACGACCGGCGACGTCGGGTTTAGGTTTCTCCTCCAAGCCCTCGCCCGCGGCGGCCGCTCCGACGTGATCTACCGCATGGTCAACCAGGACGAGAAGCCCGGCTACGGCTACCAACTCAAGCACGGCGCCACGAGCCTCACCGAATCTTGGGACGCCAACCTCGGCTCCTCGCACAATCATTTCATGCTGGGGCAGATCACCGAGTGGTTCTACAAGGACCTCGCCGGCATCGACGCCGACCCCGCGGGTCCTGGCTTCAAGAAGATTTTCCTCCACCCGGGTCCGGTCGGCGACCTCGCGTCGGTCGAGGCGAGCTATGATTCGATTCACGGTCCGATTTCCCTTCGCTGGGAGCGCGTCGGCGACCGCTTTACGCTGAAGGCGGAAATTCCCGCCAACACAACCGCGACGGTCTTCCTGCCCGCGCGCGAAGGCGCCGCGGTGCTCGAAGCGGGCGCGGCCGCCGAGCGCAGCGCGGGCGTGACCTTTCTGCGCCGCGAGGGGGACCGCGCCGTGTTCTCGATCGAGTCGGGCAGCTACGCTTTCGAATCGCAGTGGGCCGGGCCCGAGGTTCCCGCGCGATGATACCATCATGAACCCCCAAGTTCCAACGGAAGGCGTCCTGGCCGCCCTCTGGCTGCCGACCGACGCCAACGGCAATCTGCTGACCCACGAACTCGGCCAAAATCTCGCTTTTCTCAAAAGCCACGGCATCCACGGGGTGCTCGCGCTCGGCAGCACGGGCGAGTTTCCGCAGTTCGACATCGAGCAGCGCAAGCGTGCGCTCGCGACCGTGGCGGAACTCGCCGCGCCGCTCCCCGTCATCGCCAATGTGAGCGACATCCGCCCGCGGGCCGTCGCCCAGGTCGGCCGCTTCGCGCACCAGATCGGCCTGCCCGCCATCGCCATTATGACGCCCGGATTTTTTCCGTCGTCGCAGGACGATGCGCTTGCGCACTTCCTGCACGCGGCCGACACGTCAGGCCTGCCGACCTTCCTCTATAATTTTCCCGAACTCACCGGCACGCGCATCAACCTCGAAACCGTCGCCGCCTTCGCCGACCGCGCGCCGATGGCCGGCATCAAGCAGAGCGGCCGCGAATTCGACTACCACCGGGACCTCATCCGCCTCGGTCAGGAGAAAAACTTCGTCGTGTTTTCCGGCGCCGACACGCGGCTGCTCGAGATTTTTGCGCTCGGCGCCGCCGGTTGCATCGGCGGGCTCGTCAACATCGCGCCCGAGCTGATGGTCCACCTCTACCGCGTGTGCCGCGAGGGCGCGGCGGGCAGCCCGCACCCGGCCTTCGAGCGGCTGCAAAAAATCGGCGAGATCATCGACCGCCTCACGTTTCCGCTCAACATCGGGGCCGGCATGGAGGCGCGCGGGCTTCACGTGGGCGAACCGAAGGCCGTTGTTTCGCCGCGCTCGCGCGAGATTTACGACGGCATCGTCACGGACCTGCGCGTGCTCTTCGCCGAGTGGGGCTTGGCCCCGGCGGCGTGACGCGCCGCGGGATCGGGTTGAAAATTCCCGCCATCCCGCGTCTTGTTCACATCCTGGCTCCGTCGCTGACCTGCCGATGAAAAACAAGAACTACAAATGGGTCGTGGTCGGGATGCTCTGGTTCGTGTGCATCTTCAACTATGCGGATCGGCTGTCGTTCTCGTCGGTTTTCCCGAAGCTGAAGGCGGAGTTCGGCTTCGACGCCGTGCAGCTCGGGCTGCTCGGTTCAGCCTTCGCGTGGGTGTATGCGTTTGGCGCGCCGTTCGCGGGCTTCATCGGCGACCGCATCGCGCGCAAGCACCTCATCCTCAGCGGCTGCGTGTTCTGGAGCGGCATCACGCTGCTGACCGGCTGGTGCGGGAAACTCTGGCAGTTCATCACCGTGCGCGCGCTCACCGGCGTCGGCGAGACATTCTATTTTCCCTCGGCGATATCGCTGCTCAGTGATTATCACGACCGGCGCTCGCGCTCGCTCGCGTTTTCCCTGCACCAGTCGGGCGTTTACGTCGGCACCATCGGCGGCAGCTGGGCGGGCGCCTGGTTCGCCGAACAATTCGGCTGGCGCTCGTGCTTTTGGTTCTTCGGCGCGGCCGGCAGCACGCTCGCGCTCGTGCTCTACCGTTTCTTGCGCGAGCCGGAGCGCGGCGCGGCCGACGCCGCCGAGGCCGCGGAAATCGATCCCGTGCACCCACCCGGCGTCGCCGTCGAGGCGCCGGCTGCGCCGCTCGGCGTGGCGGAGACGCTGCGGGTTATCTTCGCCAAGCCGACCGCGCTGCTGCTCATGGGCGTGTTTCTCGGCGCGAACCTGGTCGCGACGATTTTCCTCACGTGGACGCCGACGTTTCTCGTCGAGAAATTCCACTTCAGGCTCACGACCGCCGGCCTGTCCGGCAGTGTGTTCATCAACCTTGGCAGCGCGCTCAGCGTGCCACTCGGAGGGTTTCTGGCCGACCGGCTCGCGCGGCGCTTCGCCGGCGGCCGCATGCTCGTGCAGGCGACCGGCCTGCTCGCGGGCGCGACGTTCGTCGGTCTCGTCGGCCTTACGGATGACGTCACGACATTGCTGGTGGCGATGACGGTGTTCGGTTTGTGCAAGGGTCTGTATGATTCCAACATTTTCGCCTCGCTTTACGATGTCATCGAACCCCGGGTCCGCGCGACCGCGGCGGGCGTGATGAACACCGTGGGCTGGGGCGGCGGGGCGCTGGGTCCACTGGCGGTTGGCATTGCGACCAAATACGGCCGTCACGCCAATCAGATGGCTAACATGAGTGAGGCCATCGCCTTTGGCGCGATCATTTATGTCCTCGGCGCTGCGCTGTTGCTCTTCGCCTTCTTGGTGACCGCGAAAAACGACGTGGTGCGCGGCCCCGGGGCGGCGGCGTAAGACCTTCATTCCCGCATGAACTACTACCTCGGCATCGACGTCGGCACGACCAGCGCCCGCGCCGGCATTTTCGACCAACGGGGCAACCTGGCTGCCGCCGCGAGCCATCCGATCAAGATCTGGAAGCCCGCACCGGACCATGTGGAGCAGTCCAGCGACGACATCTGGCTCGCGTGCGGCGACGCCACGCACGCCGCCCTGAAAATGAGCGGACTCGCGCCCGCGGCGATCACGGGCATCGGTTTTGACGCCACCTGTTCGCTGGTCGCGCTCGGCGCCGACTATCGTCCCGTCTCGGTCAGCACCACCGGCCGCGCCAAACAGAACGTGATGGTGTGGATGGATCACCGCGCCATCCCCCAGGCGGAGCGCATCAACGCCACGAAGCATGCGGTGCTGCGCTACGTGGGCGGCGTCATCTCGCCGGAGATGCAGACGCCCAAGCTGCTCTGGCTGAAAGAAAACCTCCCCAGCACATGGAAGCGCGCCGGACGGTTCCTCGACCTGCCGGACTACCTGACTTACCGCGCGACCGGTGACGACACACGGTCGCTTTGCACGACGGTCTGCAAGTGGACCTATCTGGGCCACCGCGGCCTCGATGGGGCAGGGTGGGATGCGGACTATTTTCGGGGAATCGGTCTCGGCGACCTTGCGGCCGAGGATTTTCGCCGCATCGGCCGGAAAGTGCAGCCAATGGGGCAACCGTTGGGCGGCGGGCTCACCGCGCCGGCGGCGCGCGAACTCGGACTCGCCACCGGCACGCCGGTCGGCGTGGCGATCATCGACGCGCACGCCGGCGGGCTCGGCCTGCTCGGGGCGCGGCTGGGTGGCGAGGCAATGACACCCGCCGCGCTCAACCACCGGCTCGCGCTCATCGGTGGCACGTCGTCGTGCCACATGGCGGTGTCCGCGCAACCGCGTTTCATCCCCGGCATCTGGGGGCCGTATTATTCGGCGATGATTCCCGAACTCTGGCTCACCGAGGGCGGACAGTCGGCCACGGGCGCCCTGATCGACCATGTGATTTTTTCGCACGCCGCCGCAACGCCCCTGCAGGCCGAGGCGAAGCGCAAGGGCCAGACCATCTACGAACTTCTGAATGCCAGGCTCGACGCGCTCACCAAGACGGAACACCTGGCGCATCCGGCCGAGTTAACGCGCGAGCTGCATATCCAGCCCGACTTCCACGGCAACCGTTCACCGCGCGCCGATCCCACGCTGAAGGGTGCGATATCGGGCCTCACCCTCTCGGCCACGGCCGACGACCTCGCCCGGCAATACCTGGCAGCGATTCAGGCCGTTGCCTACGGCACGCGCCATATCATCGAAGCAATGAACCGCAAGGGCTACGCCATCGACACGCTGCTGGCCTGCGGCGGTGGCACGAAAAATCCCGTCTTTCTGCGCGAGCATGCCGACATCACCGGCTGCCGCCTGGTCTTGCCGCGGGAGCCCGAGGCCGTGCTGCTTGGCGCGGCGGTGCTGGGCGCGGAAGCTGCGCGCGCCTTCCCCTCGGTGCTCGACGCAATGTCAGCCATGAATGCCGCCGGGGAAGTCATCGCGCCAACGCCCGGCCGCGTGGCGCTCTATCATGAAGCCAAATACCGCGTCTTCCACCGGCTCCACGCCGATTTCCTCACCTACCGCAAATGGATGCGAAATTCCTGATCAGCCTTTCCTGATGAATAAATCCAGCACCACCGTCCTGCTTGTCGCCAGTGGCGACCTGCGCCAGTCCGCCAACGAAGCCTGCTGGCCCGCCCAGCAGGCGATGGAGCAAACGCTCACCGCCGCCGGCGCCAAACTGGGCTTCAGCTTTGTCCGGGCTCATCCTTTCAAGCCCGATCACAAGCACGGCTTTATCGCCTCGCAGAAGGAGGGGCTGGAGATTTTCTCGAAAATCGATCCCGAGACGCCGCTTATCGTCGCCGAGGCCGTGTGGCAATACTCACACCATGTGCTCGGGGGGCTGATCACGCATCGCGGCCCCATCCTCACGGTGGCCAACTGGAGCGGCCAGTGGCCGGGCTTGGTGGGCATGCTTAACCTCAACGGTTCGCTCACCAAGGCCGGCGTTGGTTACTCTTCGCTCTGGAGCGAGAGGTTTGATGACGATTTCTTCCGCGACGGTCTGGCGATCTGGCTGCGTACTGGCGCTGTCACGCACGCGACCGCTCACGTCAAGCCACTCGGCAGGTGCAACGCGCCCGGTCGCGCCAAGTCCGTCGCCGCAAAGATCGCCGCCGGTCTACGTCAGCGAAAATCCATCATGGGCGTCTTTGATGAGGGCTGCATGGGCATGTATAACGCCATCATTCCCGACGAACTGCTCTTCAAATGCGGCGTCTTCAAAGAGCGTCTGTCCCAGTCAGCCCTTTACTACGCGGCCACCCAGGTAAGTCATGAGGAGGCCGGCGAGGTGTTTTCCTGGTACAAGGCCAGAGGTTTCACGTTCAATTTCGGACCCGACGAAAAAACCGACCTCACCGAGCAACAGGTGCTCTGGCAGTGCCGGACCTACATCGCCGCCTGCCGCCTGGCCGACGAGTTCGGCTGCGAGACGATCGGCATCCAATACCAGCAGGGCCTCAAAGACCTGTTGCCCGCTTCCGACCTCGCCGAAGGCACGCTTAATTCCACCGACCGGCCGCCGGTCACACGGGCCGATGGCAGCGTCATCCGGCCCGGTCAGCCCATTCCGCACTTCAACGAAGTCGACGAATGCTCCGGTCTCGATGCGCTCTTCACCCATCGCGTGCACAACGCCCTTGGCCAACCGAGCGCCACGACCCTGCACGATCTGCGCTGGGGCGACTGGGATCAAAGCGGTACAACGTCGGACTACGTGTGGGTTTTCCTCATTTCCGGTGGGGCGCCCGCCGACCATCACATCGGCGGTTGGGCAGGCTCCGATTCGCACCGGCAGCCGCCGATGTATTTCCGCCTGGGCGGCGGCACGCTGCGAGGCATTGCCAAGCCGGGCGAGATCGTCTGGAGTCGCATTTTCGTGGAGGGCGGCGCGCTGAAAATGGACTTGGGCCGCGCCAAGGTGGCCGCACTTCCGCGCGCCGAGACCGCGCGTCGCTGGAATGAGACGACCTACCAGTGGCCGATCATGCATGCCGTCACCTACGGTGTCACCCGCGATCAAATGATGGCCCGCCACAAGGCGAATCACATTCAGGTCGCTTACGCCCACTCGGCCCAGAAGGCCGACCTTGCCCTCTATACCAAAGCGGCCTTGGCCGCCGAACTCGGTCTGGAGGTGTCACTATGCGGCACCAAGGCCGATGGGCAGCCCTTCTGACCATGCGTGATCCCGTCGAGTGCCGGACAAAAGTATTTGCCCCTACCTTGGTGAACCCCTGAAGGCGGCGTTTGGGCCCTCGACGTCGCATATTGCATTCTCATAGTTGAGCTTCAAAAAGCTTATCCAACAGGACGATGAGCTTGATGTGATTCCGCATGGTTGAGCTGGCTTGGAAGTGCTGTGGGGGAAACGGCAGCTTACCCCTGAACAGGCCCCATGCTTTTCTTGCTTTTGCAGGATTGAGTATTCATGGGAGGTCAGGTTAACGATTCCTCATCGGGGTCCATCTGACCGCTGATGTTATCTCATCCTTGGTATCAACCCCATCATGAAATGAAAAAAACGCTCTGTCTTCTCGCCGTGGGCCTGCTCATCTTGTCTTCATCTGTTATTTTGGTTTCCGCCGCCGGGAAAGAAAAAGGGGCCAAAGAACAGTCGGTCGCCCGAGGTTCCATTCGCGTCAAAGGTCAGCCTTCAGCCGTTGAGCGCGCCGCACTGGCTAAAATCTCATTTCAAGATGCGCTCGCTGCCGCCGTGGCCGCCTATCCGGGCAAGGTCATCTCCGGCGAGCTCGGGGTGGAAGACGGCAACCTCCAGTATGACTTCGAAATCATCGGTGCCGACAAGAAGGTGATGGATGTCGCGATTGACGCTGGTAACGGCAAAGTGCTTGATATCGACGAGTCCGACGAAGATTGACCGTTGGGAATGGATATCGTCCAAAAGTGCGCGAGCCCCAGACGCGTGCGTTTGAGCTCGGTGTTCATTTGCGGCGCGTTTCTGCAGCGCTTATTGCGGCATCGTCCGTGTGCTCATCCATGAGGTTTGGAAAAGGCATATGGGCTCGATGACTGCTCAGGCCACGTCTACTCGCGACACTTCGCCGGCCACAACGCCGTGGCTGGCGGGGCCAGCGCGCCCGGATTTTTTGCGCGACGAGTTGCTTCATGAAATCGTCCAGGCGAGCGCGGATGGACGGCAGGCGCGAGCCGCGCTGAAATATCGCGGCCGGTCGCTGAGCTATGGCGAGCTGTTGCGCCGCTCCCAGCAAACCGCCCGCTACCTGCGGGCCCGGGGCGTGGGCCGGGGCGAGCGCGTGGCCGTGTGGATGCCGCCCGGGTTCGACTGGTACGTCGCCATGCTCGGCATCCTGCAGGCCGGCGGCGCCTACGTTCCGCTCGATCCCGAGTATCCGCCCGACCGCATCGCCTACGTGGTGCGGGACAGCGGCGCTCGCTGCATCATAACGACATCTCCGCTGGCCTCGATCGCCGCCGCGCTGCCCTGCCGGGTGATCGATTTCGAAAACGAGGCGGCGGAGATGGCCGCGCAATCCAGCCGCCCGCTGTCGCGGACCGAGATCGGCATCACCCCGGACGATTGCGCGTACATTATCTATACCTCCGGCTCTTCTGGCCGGCCCAAAGGCGTGATGATTTCGCACCGGTCGATCTGTCACCTGGTGCGCTCGGAGGGTTCGGTGCTCGCGCTCCGGTCCGACGACCTGGTGTTTCAGGGAATGTCGCCGGCTTTCGACATGTCGCTTGAGGAAATCTGGCCGGCGTGGGCTGCCGGAGCAACGTTGCTGGTCGGCACGACGGAGATGGTCCGGGCCGGGGCCGATCTGGCGCCATTGTTGGCGCGCGAAGGCCTCACGGTCTGGACCTGTGTGCCCACGCTGCTGGCGATGCAGGAGCAGCCCATCCCCACCTTGCGCCTGCTCAATCTTGGCGGTGAAGTCTGTCCGCCCGAGTTGGTGCGCCGGTGGGCCCGGCCTGGTCTGCGCATCCTCAACACTTACGGCCCGACCGAGACCACCGTCACGGCGACCTTTGCGGAGGTCGCGCCCGATCGTCCGGTCACGATCGGCCGACCGCTGCCGAACTACACCGCCTATCTTCTTCGCGAAAATCTCACGCCGGTCGCGCCCGGTGAGGCGGGCGAGCTCTGCATCGGCGGGCCGGGTCTCGCCTTGGGCTACGTGGGCCGGCCCGATCTGACGGCGGAATGCTTCGTCCCCAACATCCAGCATCGGCCAGGCGGTCCCGATCCGCTTCTTTACCGTACGGGTGATCTGGCCCGCCTCACCCCCGGCGGCGAGTTCGAGTTTCTTGGACGGATCGACACGCAGGTCAAAATCCACGGATATCGTGTGGAATTATCGGAAATCGAGTCGGTGCTGCTGGCTGTGGACAAACTGAAGCAAGCCGTCGTAACGCCACAGCGCAGTGACCGTGGCGAGGAAATCCTCGTCGCTTACATCGTACCGGGTGAGGGCAGGACTTGCGATGAGACCGTGCTGCGCTCCCGATTGAGGGAGCGACTGCCGGGATACATGGTGCCGTCGATCTTCGAAGTGCTGCCGGCACTGCCCACCATGGCAAGCGGCAAGGTGGACCGGAGGAACCTGCCGCGGCCCACCCGCGCGGCGGTGCCGGAACGCGCCGTGACGCCGCCCGGAACACCGGCCGAGTGCAAACTCCATGCCCGGTGGTCTGAACTGTTCGCGCCCGCTGCGGTTTCCCTCGACGACGATTTTTTCCTCGATCTCGGCGGCCACTCGCTGCGCGCCGCCGCCCTCGTGTCAGCCCTGCGGAAGGATCCCGCACTACGCCACGTCTCGATGGCGGACGTGTACAATCATCCCACGGTGCGCCGGCTCGCCGCGCATCTGGAGGCGACGCGGCCGGCGAACGGCCGGGAGAAAGCGGGCGCAATGTTCGCCCCGGTCCCGCCGTGGCGCTACTTTGCCTGCGCAACGGCGCAGGCGGCCGGCCTGGTCCTGATTTACGGACTGTTTTCGCTGCAGTGGCTGATCCCCTATTTGTCTTACGCCTGGCTTCTGAGCCAGGAGGATGTATCGCGGCGCAGTGCGATTGCGATTTCGCTGGGCCTTTTCATTGCCGCAATCCCCCTCATGCTCGCGCTGGGCATCGCCGCCAAATGGCTGATCCTCGGCCGGCTGCGCCCCGGGGAGTATCCGCTGTGGGGCCTGACGTATTACCGCTGGTGGCTTGCACAGCGGCTCCTCGACACGGTGCCCATCCATTATCTGGGAGGGTCACCGCTGCTGGCGGTTTACCACCGTCTGCTTGGAGCGCGCATCGGTCGCGGGGTGTTTCTCGGCAGCGGCGCGATCGACGCGCCCGACTGCGTCGAGATCGGGGACGACACGGGTTTCGGTACCGGGGCTTCGCTGTCGTGCTGCAAAGTCGAGGGCGGGCTGCTGAAGGTCGGCGCGATTCGCATCGGCCGGGCCTGTCACATCGGCGCCAGTTCGATCGTGGCGATGAACACCACGATGGCGGACGGCGCCGAGCTCGACGATCTTTCGATGCTGCCGCCGGACCGCACAATCCCGGCGGGCGAAAAATGGGGCGGCTCGCCGGCGCGTTTTCTGGGTCCGGTGAAACCGGGCGGTCCGGTCCGGGCCCGGGACTACACGCGCCGGGCATTTGGGGTCGGTTACCTGGCGCTGCTGCTGGTTTTTCCGCTCTTCGCGATCCTGCCGATTTTTCCGGGCATGATCCTGATGACGGAGCTCGACCAGCGGACGGACGGCTATGAATTCATGATGCTCTCTCCGTTGCTGGCGACGGGGTTCGTGGTCTCGATGTGCCTGCAGATCGTGGTGCTCAAGTGGCTTTTGGTCGGCCGGGTGAAGCCGGCCCGGATCCCGGTGTTCAGCCTCGCGTACCTGCGCCACTGGCTCGTGGAGCAACTGATGCAACTGAGCCTCGACGTCGTCGACCCGCTCTACGCCACGCTCTATTTGAATCCCTGGTACCACCTGCTTGGCGTCCGCCTCGGACCGCGGGCCGAGGTTTCCACCGCGTCCTCGATCAGTCACGATCTGCTGCAGATCGGGGAGGAGAGTTTTATCGCCGACGCGGTGTCGCTGGGCGCCCCGCGCATCCATCGGGGCGTGCTTTCGCGGGAGGCGACGGTGATCGGCCGCCGGGCGTTTGTCGGCAACAGCGCGGTGATTCCGTCGGGCACGACGCTGGGCGATGGAGTGCTGGTCGGAGTCCTCTCGGTGCCCCCCGGCGACGCGGCTGCGGCGCTGAAAAAGGATTCGTCCTGGTTCGGCACCCCGGCGGTGTTCCTGCCGCGAAGACAGACCGCCACGCAGTTCGACGAGGGCAGCACGTTTCGCCCCAAGCGCCGCCTGATCCTGCAACGACTCTGCATCGAGTTCTTCCGGGTGATTCTGCCGCTCACGGTGATCATCGCGCTGACCTCCCTGATGATGAGCGTCGTGGTGGACCTGGATGACGCCGACTGGGGCCTGGATGAAATCGCCCTCGTCTTTCCGCTGCTCTACATCGGTTACGCGCTGGCAGCCGGCGCATTTGTCGTCGCGCTCAAATGGCTGGTGGTCGGCCGCTATCGCGCCGTCGAGAAACCGCTCTGGAACCAATTCGTGTGGCGCAGCGAGCTTGTCACCTCGACCTACGAGAGCCTCGCCGTGCCCTTTTTCGCGGACATGCTGCAGGGCACCCCCTTCCTGCCCGCCTACCTGCGTTTGCTCGGCTGCCGCATCGGCCGCCGCGTGTTCATGGACACCACCGACATCACCGAGTTCGACCTCGTGCGGATCGGTGATGACGCGGCGCTCAACAGCGACTGCGGCCCGCAAACCCACCTGTTTGAGGACCGGGTCATGAAGATTTCGAGCGTGGACATCGGCGCGCGCTGCACGATCGGCGGCGGCAGCATCGTGCTCTACGACGCGCGCATGGAGGACGACAGCACGCTCGGCGAGCTTTCCATGCTGATGAAAGGTGAAACCCTCCCCGCCGGCACCCACTGGGCGGGTTCGCCAGCCCGGCCTGTCAAATGAACATGACACGTCCCATCTATCCCGGCGTCACGGGGCGGGTGGTTGATGCCCCGGCCGATGTCGTCGTGATGGCTCACCAAGGAAACGGCGTCGGGATGCGCCGGACGCTCGCCGGTGAAATCGCGGCCCGCTGCGGACTTCCTCTGCACGAGGTGGCGATTTTCTCTTGGGCTGGAAGGAGGCCCTCGGTGGAGATCCGCGGACGTCCGAACACCCGATGGCAGGTGAGCTTAAGTTACACTCGGAACTGCACCGTCGGCGCGCTGTGTGCTGGAAGGGCGATCGGTGTGGACGTCGAGTCGATCGATCCAGAGTTCAGGTGGCAGCCCATCGCGGCGGAATTCTTTCCGTCTGAGGTAATCGCCACATGGGATCACCTGTCACCGCAGGAAGCGCGCCGAGGTTTCTTCCGGCAGTGGGTGCGATGGGAAGCTGCTCTGAAATGCCGCGGAGTGGGTTTCGGCGCAGAGGATTTGACGTATGAGGTCGCGTTGGACGGACTGGAACTCTTTGATTTGGATCTGGGAGAGGGTTATGCAGGCTGCCTGACTCTAAAGCCGATATGACTTTTAGTGAGGCCAGAACGCCTGCGTTGGATCAGCATCTATGGGTTCAGGATTGTTTATGTCTTGGGCTTCACCGCCGCCTCCAAAGTCCGCTTGTCAGAGACAGCAGTGTCTTGCGGCAAGCGCAAACGGAAGAAGGCTGAGAAACGCGGCAACACTTTACCCCTAAGGACGCTGGCTGCCCGGCATGGTTTGGTGCTGCTGCGCAGCATCGCTCCGCGATCACCCTCCGAGTGCCCCATCTCCGCTTCGCTCCGTCGTACCGAGCGAAGCGACATCAGCCACCATGTCGTCATGGTTCTCAACCAGCCCGTCAGCCAAACTGCAGAGGAAGAAATCAGTCGTGTGATTTGCTGAGCCTCTTAAGCAAGCCGCGGTCACATCGGATGAGTGCTAGCTTCTTGGCCCGGCTCCAGCGTTTGAGCTGAGCTTCGCGACGCCGGGCCTCGGAAAAGGTTGAGTAGATCTCAATCCTCAGCACCGCCACAGGGGGATCCAGCTCGGTCGTGCGGCAGGCTTGCCCCGTGATGTGATCGTCAAGCCGCTGTTCCAGATCAAGCGAGCAACCGACATAGATGGTTCCCGATCGCAGCCGCAGGAAGTAGACAACTGGAGTGCCCCTCGACAGGCTCGGGGCCATTCGCCGCGCTTCGGCGATTAACGCGTTCACGTCAGTCGTGTATGCCGGCCGCAGGCCATGAGCAAGCCGGGCTTGGGCGGCGCGTCGAATGGCTGCCCGGCATGGATCGTTCCACGAACTTTTTGGAGCGAATCGGGCCGTTTCCGAGGGGATTTCCCTCTGAAACCTCAAAGATCGGGCAAAGCCTGAAGCGAATCAGCCGTCGGGGCAGCCCCGTTTGGGGAGCCGGATTCGCTCCATTCGCTCCACATTTCGTGGCTTTCTCGCTCTTAGGGGTAGCTCTTATTCGCTTAGGGGTAGGGTCTACACATCCGTCGGTAGTCCGCTACAAGGGCAAAAATGAAACTCTCGGGAGTGTTCACGAAGAAACCGCCCCACAGAGCGAGGGGGGCGTAGAGCGGTAGCCGAGGACGGAGTGAATCTTTTCCGTTTGAGCGAATGGGGCAACCGCTCCCATCGATAACTTCATCCGACTTGCAGCTCTGCGCGGTCAGCACAATTGCTGAATTGAAGGCGTCCGCCGACGCCGGCCGTATGCCGGTGAATGGTAAACGATGGGACGAATAGTGCAGCCAGCAACCGACCCATGGTGAGTTCGAACGAGATCTCTCCGGTCTCGGCCCAGCGGCGCATGCGCGCCACACCGTCACGCTCTCCCCACACAAAGAAATGCAACCTCCCGGTCGGCCCGCGTACTTGGCGGCCATTAGGTTTCGAGAGCAGCGTCGTCTCCTCTTCGATCCTAAACCCCAAGGCGCGCCGGCCGCACCGCAGTTTGAGTGTGCCGGTATCTGGATCTTTATCAATCGTCCATTGGAATCCTTCTGCGTGGGTGAGCAGCAGATGGACGGCGAGAGTCGCTTTCTCGACCGCCGCTGGCGATACGCTGACGCACGGTAGTCCGCGCTCGGAAACAAAGATCAGGCCGCGATAGTCCTTTTTGTAGTTTAGCAGACGCCGACGCACCCGCTCGGCAATTGGGTGTAGTCGTTCGCCCGCCGGGGGCAACGCGACCGCGGGAATCTTTGACACAGGGCGCACCACTACCGGGCGGTCCTCACCGGCGCGCGGGGCCGGCAGATTGGGTCGAGGCAGGCTTTGGCCCGCGGCAAGCTTCGCCCAATATCCGCGCGGCGGGAGCGGAATATTGCGACGGTGGCAAAGCTTCGCCAACGCAACGTCGGAGATGCCGAACTCACGGGCAAGACGTACAGTGGGTGTCCCCCACACGCTCTCGAATAGCTGCTCTCGTCTGAGAAATACGACTGGGAGCGCACTGGGAATTCTGCTTGGCATGGGGACGAAAGAGCATGTGAAGCGAGACGCAGGCCCGCGGTCTTCACCAATGGGGGACATGTTGTGAGGTGAATGTTGACGTTTTTGAGGCTAACCACGTGCGGCCGCCGGCCGTTGGCGATTCGCCCAATTCGAATTGTCACACTTTGACAGAGAATCGCCTGCAGGACTATTCTCGGAATCTGGTGCGCATGGATGCCTTTACCATTTACCTGATCGTGAAAGCGCGCACCTTTCCGTCTTTCACGCTGAGCATGGCAAGCGATTCATCTTCAACGCCCTTTAAGGTCAGTTGCCAAAGGAAGACATGGCCTCCGCTCTTCTTTATCGCCCCCAGATAGGTGGCTTCATAACCGGCATTCAGCCGCAGGGATAGCTGTCTGACTGCGGCGTCAAACTGATCCTTAGTCATCTTCTGCTTGAAGGAGTCGTCGCCATCCTCCACGAAGGACTCGTAATCGGCTTGCTTGATCGCAGTGACAAGTTTGTCGAAAATGGCCTTGTCTTCCTTCGCAGCCTCGGCGGCGGAAACGTTGTTAGCACAAGCTACCAGCAAGGCGGCACCAACAATGAGCGAGCGAATGATTCTAGTGTTCATGAGAATGCTTTCTCCTGTCACGGATCAGTTCTAAAGCGGTCACTCTGATTCTTAGAGGCGGCGGCGAGATAACAGCGGTGTAGTGGGTCTGTTTTGCGATCGTGATGGCGCCGGGCGCATCGGTTGCTCTTTTCTGTAGCTCCAGAGCTTGGTGAAGACCTAGTGCGAATCGTCCACCTACGAAACCGTGTTGAACGCTTCGGATTCGCCCCGCACGTTCGAAGTTTTGGTGTCTTAGCCATGGGTCTAATGAGTGGAGGGTGGGCTCTTGCATATGGCGTAAGGTCTCTCCCGCATGCAGACCCGAACGGCTGCCAAGAGACTGGCGCCGGGTCCAGTCGAGCCGGCGGCAAAGGATCCAGGGGAATGTCCGGTAATCGCATTGTACTCCAAAATTCCTCTATTCAATCTTAAAAAGACAAACGCTGCGCACGCGGCAGCAAAAGAGAACTTCGTCCAGCCAAACGAGCGTAGGTCAAGAGGGTCAAGAGTACGACTTTTGCATATCAATCTTCGCGACCCGCACTACGCGGACGCGTGGCTTGCTGGTGGCGATAACACGGTCCAAAGCCGTTTGGTAGGCCATTGCATCGAGCGGAAGCCTCACTGGCGCGTTCGTCCAAGCCGAGTACACCATCGCATTTGCCAGCTCAACGGACTTGAGGCCCTCCTCCGCCGGAGTTAGGAGCGGCCGTCCGTCGAGAACCGCCTCGATGAAATTGTTGATCACGCCGGCATGGGCGGTGTTGGGCTCGTCCGCGTACTCTTCGCTGGTCGTGTTCGGGACGCCAAAGGCGTTGTCGGTGGTGCGGGAATACTCGCGCGAATCCACCTCGTTGCACGTCAGGCGCAGGACGTCGTGCTCACGTACCACCAGACCGCGCGTGCCGGCGATCTCTAGGCGGTTGACGCCCGGGGCCTCGCCCGTGGTGGTGGTGAACACCCCGGTGGCCCCACCCGCGAACTCCGCATACGCCACTACATTGTCCTCGACCTCAATGTCATGGTACTGCCCGAAATGGCAAAAAGCCCGCAGCCAAGACGGCATCCCGCACAGCCATTGCAGCACATCCAGATTGTGCAACGCCTGATTCATTAAAACGCCCCCGCCCTCGCCTTTCCATGTCGCCCGCCAGGCATTCAGTCCATAATAGGCTTCAGGCCGAAACCATTTCGTGATGGTCCACTGCACGCGCTGCAGCTCGCCCAAGCTGCCTGCGTCCATCCATCGCTTGATGCGCTGGTAATGCGGATGCAGGCGCAGGTTCATCATCACGCCGAACACCTGCCCTGGCTTCCGAGGCACGGCGAGCAACTCTTCCCCATCAAGCTTGGTCGCGGTCAGCGGCTTTTCCATCAGCAGGTGCAGCCCCCTGGCCAGCACCGCTTCACCCAGCTGCCGGTGCAGCGGATGCGGCGTGGCCACGATGAGGGCGTCGACCAGACCCGAATCGAGCATCTGGTCCGCCGCGGCAAAATAGCGCACTTGCGCAGGCAGCGCGAACAACGGCGACTTGAGGTCGCTGACCGCCGTCAGGCGTCCCCGGATAATTTTGCCGGCAGCGAAATTGGCGACATGGACTTCGCCAATGTTGCCGAGGCCAATAATTCCAAAACGCAGCATGATGATTCTTAGTAGACGAGGGGAGAGGCGACCGGCAAACCGTTGCCGGAAGGCAGGCGCGTTTGACTGACAGGGAACGACAACATCAGCTCCGGATCAGGGCTCGAAATGCGGAGTGGACGTATCGGACGCCCGCAGCGGCTTTCCGTCCACGGCGTGGTTTCCGTGATTTCGATCCGCGTTCCGTCGGGATCAAAAAAGTTGATCTGCCGTTTCCGGTTGACCCCGGTCTTCATCGGCGTCGGCGGCCGGCATTCCGGCCTCAGTGTGCGTCCGGCCAGAATTTCTCCGGCTTTGGCGACATCCGGTACCTTTAGGCAAAGGTATTTCACCACCACTCGTGCTCGAGGTGGTGGAGGTGGCCGCAGCATAAATCCACTTGGTCACGTCAACCCGAGTGCGCCCGCTTTCCGGAGAAATGCATCCTGAATCGCGAAGTACGCGGGTTTGGGGTCGTGGTTAGCGAACAACCCCGGTGCACCCCAGCCCGGAAACACTCTGCGAATCCAAGATCGTTCATCTTCATGATCCCAAATCAGGAAGGCCGAAACCTCCGGCATCCGTAGGTATAATTCCACAAGATCTCGATATTCATCGGCCTGCAATAACAGACGGTTATAGTCCGCCGGCAGACGCATGCGCACATCCACCTCTGAAAAATGCACTTTTAAGCCCAGCGAGGCGAACCGGCGAACGTTTTCCTCGATTGAACAAAGGTTGGAGCGAATCTCCCCTAGCGGGTAATGCGATTCGAAAGCTATCCCGTGAACCGGCACGCCCTGCTTGACGAATCGAGCCAACATCTCGTAGACCCAATTCGACTTCGCATTTACTGATTCGATTGCACCATCACTGTAAAAGAGGACGGCTTCTGGATCGGCTTCGTGCGCCCATTGGAATATTTTAGGCATATAATCCACACCAAGCTTTTCTCTCCAGAAGCTCTCACGCCATCCAATCTCCATCGGCTTCTCCTTGTTGGGGCTAAACCCAAACACTGCCGCATCCAGCGGGCTATAAATAGCCGCGTTGTCCACATCCCAGCTCAGCACTCGTCCCTTATACCTGTTAACGATGGTGAGAATATATTCCTTTAACATCTGCTGCACCTCATCCGGCGAAAATTGGCCTGTTTTCAACCAATTTGGAACGCCCGAGCAAAACATTAGCACATTTGCACGGAACGGCAGGCCGTTGTTTGTCGCCAGGGCAAGATGTTCGTCGGCAATGTCGAAATCATATTCGCGCGGGCCCCGCCACACCCTCATTTCTCCACTGGGTGAGACCATCTTGAACGCATTGACCGATCCGAGCAGCGAACTCTCCCGCACCTTATTATGAATGTAAAATTCTTTGTCGCCCGGGTCGATGACCTCTTCCAAATGAAGGGCCGAGCCAAACGGGCGAGAAAGACGTTGAGATAATTCCCCGAGGCTGGGGCCTGTTAACACCCGCGTGCCTGGCGTGCGCTGGCCGGCAACAAACTCCCGCAGCCAAGTGAAGGCTGGCCGTTCAGAACGATCCCAGCGGACCAAACAGCTTTCGCTCTTCTGTTTGTTGAACGCTTGCGGTTCTTCAATGTCTCCAAGCGTCACACCGACTACTGCAGGATGCTGCCAAATTTCGTTCAATAATGCTGAAAAAAGATTCTTGTGTAATTGGTCATCAGTTTCATGGACCGTCAATTCAGTAATCCACACAACGAGGTCCCGTTGATGAGCCTCGTCGAGAATCTTTCGCAGTTTGTCCGGCTCAAAATGCTCGCCATCTTTTAAGGTTAGGCAAACACCATCGAGAAGGTGCTGCTTATCCCGCCTCAGACCTCCAGCATCTTCAATGAACTTGGCAATAAACGGCTCACGCTCTGCCGTCAACTGCTCGCCCCAGAGAAAATGGGTGTCCTTTGCAGGAATCCAAGGGTGAACGTTGATGAGATGCACCATTTTAAGCAGCCACTCCATCTTCTTAGCTGGCGGCCCGTTCCTTGTTTCATCATCTGGCCACAATTCACCGGGAAGGTCGTCAACTTGCCTTCCAGCCTCAAGCCATCGGCCTTTGCGCAGATAGCGGTGCGTCATTGTTTGCAGCCGATACCTCAAACGGACGTTAGCATCCTTCGGGTCAAGCCATTTGGGCAACTGCGGCGCATAAGCCCAGCACCGATGAAGTACTTGCAGCGAACGATTTCGCGCACACCTCATCATCGCATCGAGGGCTTCGACGCGCTGAACAGTCGGATTCGGTGCCATGACGTTCCAAGCCCCTGTATCTCCAGATTCAACGGCGTCAAAAAGGCTACCGAGAAATGGTGTCTGATAGGGATGTTGCCATGCAACATCCCACGCAGCGCCGAGGTGTTTTCGAGTCAATGTGTTATTCATAGTCTTCAATTAACATAAGGTGAATCCTTCAATTATCCGTTAAATCTCACACAACTAAATTATAGCGCCGTTAACCAATAGGCATCGCGTCTCGAGTCTCGCCCAAAGCATACGACCTTCCGTTCCGCGCGTCGTCATTTTAAGAGCTTCTCGATCCCGGCCGCCCGGCCTGATCAACGCGTTCTTGATATCTTTCCAGCAGCTTGGCCTGATTTTCTTTCGTCTGTTTGTCGGTCAGCGGGAAAAACGCAAGCATCACCAAAGAAGTTACTGTACCTGTTATTGGTATCAAGCTAAAGGCAAGGCGCATCCGCGTGAGAGCTTCCGGAACTTGATTCGTCCCTAGCTCACGACGGAACCCCACAGCTACCATGACGATCCCGGAAAGCAGAATCGCCACCACACGCATTCCAGAGTCAAACCAGCTTAAGAATGCACAAAAGGTACCTTCCCTGCGAAATCCTGTTTTGAGCTCATCATCATCGCATATGTCCGCCACCAAAGACCGCGTAGTGAGCATAAGCACAGTGTAACCTAAAGCGAGCAGAGTCGCGGTGATCAGTGTAGCGTAAGGGTGTTCCGGACGATAAGTAAACCACTTTGATGCCGATGCCACTATAAGTATTACGATCCCCCAACGCAGCAACGCCACCTTTCCAATTCGAACGGCAAGCCGACCAAATATTGGGGCCGTCACCACCGTAATAATACTCGTGAGCGTGCCAAGCAAGCCCGCGAGAAAGGCCGCGCTTTTGAGATCGTTTCCGTAAACATAATAATTAATAATATAAAAGCCAACAGCGGATCCAGCCACCATCCCGTTCGCCAATCCGCTAGCTGTCAAAACTCCGCAAACGATTACAAACGCTTTATTAGCGAAGGTGACCTTAATGCCTTCAATCAGATTCAACCCCGACCTGCGATCGGCCAGCAATTGCGGCCGTTCCGGAACTAGTAACGCCGGGAGTACTGTAAACGGTATGACTATAGCGCCAAGGATTAACGCCACAATGTGAAGGCCCGTAATGGTGCTAGTAAAAAAATATGGTGATTGAATGATTCGAAGCATCCATAGGCTTAAAAGGTTGAATGCGAAGGTGAACGCCAAAAAGAACGCCTGTAGATGAACCCGGTCGTGCCGGTCTGTTGCAAGCCCGTACAACAATCCATCTCTGGGCACCTCATATATCGCACAGCAGACGCTGAAAACGGTTATCGCACTGAACAAGTATAAGGCAAGCCAACCGTGAGCCAATCCACGAGGGGCGAACCATAGAAGAGGAATGGAAAGACCGAGAGCGATGCCTCCCCAAAAAATAAATGGCCGACGCCGGCCCCACTTCGATTTACAGTTATCCGATACAGCGCCGATCCAAGGCCTTATAACTAATTCCAAACCATGACCTGCTGCTATTGCAGCAGACACCACAGCGGGATTTAATCCTAATATAATATTATAAATAGGAAAAGATAGCATCTCCAGAGCATTTTTGGCCACTATGCTAGCTGAGCTTAGGCTCATCACGACCTTGTGGGTCAGCGGTGTTTTCAGTTCGTCCGCCGGGGGGTTGGAGTGCTTTGGGGTCGGGGCCATGCAACTATTGATCTTTCAGTAAACAATGGATATGCATTCGGGCTTAGTTCCACGGCAGTTCCGAGGTGTCGATGCAGCTCCAGAGAAGCCAGGGCGAATGCTGCAGGTGGAGAAGCGCCTGCCCGACGCCGCTTTCCAGTTCGTCCACGGTCGCTGGCGTAGTGTTGGCGAGCGTTTGCTTGGTCTGGGTCCAGACGTGCTCGTCCGGATTGAGCTCCGGTGCGTAGGCGGGAAAGTGGTGCAGGTGAAGGCGCCGGCAGCGATGCAGATACTGGCGCACGGCTTCGTTCCGATGGATTTTGGCTCTGTCCCACAGGAGCACGACCTCGCCCCGGAGGTGCCGCAGCAGCAGGCGGAGAGACTCGACGACTCGCTCCCCGTTGATGTTGTCCCGATGGCACCGGAAATACCTGCCGATCCACTGGTGGGCCGAGGATATCGTGATCGCGGAGATGACCGAGACCCGGTCGTGCCGGTAGCTATGGCGAAGGATCGGCGTCTGTCCGACCGGAGCCCAGGTCTTTCGGACGTTCGGGGTGAGCATGAAACCGCTTTCATCGAGGAAGACCAGATGAGCCCTGAGCTGACGGGCGTTTTTTTATATCGGGCCAGTTGGCCCGTTTCCATCTGGCAATCGCCTCCTCGTTGCGCTCGATCGCCCGGCGCTCCGGTTTTTGCCAGGTCCATTCCAATCGTTGAAGCAGCAACCGCCGGGCGCCGGTCAGGCCGTAATGCACGCCGAACCGCTTCGCGATCAGATCCGCGACCCGGCGCAGCGTCCAAAGGTCCGTGGCGTATCCCGCTTTCTGGGCGCCGGCGACCAGCAGGTTTGTCAGCAGGGCAGTTTGAGCCGGCGTCAGCCGGGCCGGCCGCCCCGGGATCGGTTTGGTGCGCAAACCTTGATTTCCGCTTCGCTGATAGGCTTGGTGCCACCGCACCACTGAACTCACCGACGACTTCACAGCCCAAGCCACCTTCTGATAGGTCTCGCCCGAGCGCAGCAACGCGATCGCCTTCCGCCGGCGCTGTTCCAGCCGTTGTGGACTGCCAGGAGGTCTCATGCCCCCACGCATACCAGAATGGGAAACGTTTATCCATTCTTTAGTGCAAGATCAATAAGTGGAGGAAATACGCCGATGCAGGTAATGTGGTTTGAATCTAGCAGTGCTCGCACCTGGTGCTAAAGCACGAAAAAGAGTCCTTTTTATCCTCTATGGGACATTTCATTATACGGCCAACGATGATTTCGGTAGCGGTGCAAAAATCTCACTTCTTAGGTCCAGCATCGCAAGAGCTCACTTCTGGCCGAGGTAACGGTTACCGGCGGATCGCTGGGTTGCTACGACAGGAGGGCTGACCGGTGGGCAAGCGTTCGATTCAGAAACTGTGCCGGCAGGCCGGGCTACGGGTGCCGCAATGGTCATTCGACAGGACTGTCCACTGAATCCAACCACCGCGACCACGTCTTGACTTGGGATTTCATCGCCGACGCGACGGTGCCCGGCCGAGGCCTGCGCAGGCTGACCATGCTCGATGAGTTCACAAGGAGGCATCCCGTCGGACGCATACCATTCAACTGAGGAATTTAGACATCTGTTCACGGAGGCTTGTTGCACCGGACTTACGATCCGCTGGTATCGGGAATTATCGGCGGCGCGCACGCTCAGTACGAACGCACAGCAAAAAACAATCCGGCAGGATGGATGCATGCAGTTAGGCAAACCACCAAACTCAGTTCGCTCGTAAGCAAATACCCGCCGCTCTTGGCGCGCCACTCACTCAGGAAGCTGGGTCACGCGCACATAAAAGGCTCCACAAAGTGGGTCACACTTGTCGTCCCCAAAAATTGTCTCGAGCCGTGTCTTGCCGCTTTTGAGCGACACTTCGAATATCGCGAGCGTCTGACCGGCCAATGTCTTGCTAGTTTTACTAACATCGGCAATATTTAACGTTGCGGACGCAATCGGCCGCGCACCACGTTGATCGGAAAGGCCCTTGACGCCTTCTCTCAGCGATTTTCCTGCCTCAAACGGCCAACGACTAAGTTCCACGCGGTAAACTCCATTAGACTCCACTTCGACGTCCCATGCTCCACGCGCCGATCCCGCCTCTAAACGTGTAGGATTGTCACAGTAATCGCCCTGCCAATCACTCGCGTACAGAATTACCTGAGGTATACCCGGGTGTCCCAAATGGATGTAACGGATTTTTTCAAATTCTGCGTGCGCGACCTGATGCCAACTCTCATAATAGGCACTCATTGTTTTTAGGATATCTGGAAACTGGTCAGCTACGTTTGAATCTTGGTGGGGATCCTTTGCGACATTATACAGATGGTCGCCTTCGAGTAATCGCCATTTTTTAAATGGCACTGCAGCCGCTACCCAACGAGCGCCGGAGATCTGATATTGAATTGGCAATGTCCGATCGCCGTAGGACCAAGGTTCTCCCCGCAACAGCGGAACCAAGCTTACCCCGTCCATCGGATGTGTATCGTCCACTTTAATACCGCACAACTCCAGTAGCGTCGGCGCGATATCTTGAGCCTCTGTTAGTTCAGTAACATCTCGGCTATGCTGAATCTCGGCTCCCGGCCATCGAAAAAAGAAGGGAACTCGATGCCCACCATCCCAGAGATCGGCTTTCATGCCGCGCATTCCTCCGTTATAAATCTCCGCTGCCTCCGCGGAGCCCGTGCCATTGTCGCTAAGAAAAAGCAAGATCGTGTTTTCATTCATTCCGTGTTTCGACAAAAACGCGTCGAGTCGCCCAAGATTCTCGTCAATGTTTGCGATCATCCCGTAGTACTCCGCTGGGACTTTTACCCCATTCCACACTCCGATTTTCTCGTAGGGCTCCGAATATTTGGAGGGGACACGGTACGGTGCGTGAGCGAGATTATCCGGAAGGTAGACGAAGAAGGGTTTCTTGTTTTCCTGGCACTTTGTCATATACTTCATAGCCTCCGTAAAGAAAATGTCGCCCGAATAGCCCTGATACGCGATATCAGTGCCATTATGCGCTAGGACCGGGTCGGTGTACTCATCTCCCGTTCCATTTTGATTTAGAGTACTATTTTTCCAGTTCGAGGCGAGCGAAGGCAACCCCCAAGCTCGAAATGACAAAACCTCCTGAAAGCCGCGGTCTTGAGGTCTGTAGGGATAGCTATCTCCCATGTGCCATTTCCCGAAAATGCCAGTGGAATAACCCGCCTTCTCAAAATAGTTGGATAGCATCGGTATGTCCTCACGCACCATCGAGCGACCTTGGCAAACTGCAGTACATCCATTCCTGAGCGCATCCACTCCAGTCATAAGCTGCCCCCGCGACGGAGAGCACATCGGCGCCACGTGGAAATCGGTAAAGTGGACACTCTCTCGGTACAATTTGTCCATATTCGGCGTCCTAAGAAATGGGTGCCCGTGTGCTCCAATATCTCCATAGCCTTGATCATCAATGAGAACGATGATGACGTTCGGCTGGTTGTTGGACGGCGCGGTACGAGTTTGACCGATAGCCGGAACAACCGCAATTGCGGTCAGAATTGCAGGTGTGGATATTTTCATGTTCAACATCTTGGGTCGAGTTTTAGGGGAGTCAAATGGACGAACTAAAACCGACCATCCAGGATGTCGCGCAACCTGCTAACGAATATCTCGCTTTGTTCCTCCGTGCCTGTCGACACACGCAGGCAGTTCCGCAAACCCCAACGTTTTTGCGCGTCCTCAACCTTGATGCCGCGTTTTCCCAACTCAGTCGCAACCTTGGACGCGTCCTGCCCAACATTGATGAGCACAAACGGCGCTTCGCTAGACACGTACGTAAGTCCGAGTTCCTTGCAGGCACGGTAATAAATAGAACGCGAACGTGAGCATATTTCACGGGTTTTCGCCAAGTGCGCCTCATCCGATAACGCAGCCATCGCAGCATAGAAGGAAAGCGAGGGAAGCATTCCGCCCTGGCACGAACGAATCCGCCGAATGAGAGCAGGTTGACCGAGAGCATACCCCACCCGAAGGCCGGCCAAGGCGTATTCTTTTGAAAGAGTTCTCACGACGACCAAGTTCGCAAATTTGTGTACGAGCAGTGCCCCATTCCCACATTTTTCCCGGGGGGCAAAATTGATATAAGCTTCATCAAGCACGACTACCACGTGCCCAGGAACCCTCGCTAAGAATTGCTCGATTTCCGCCCCGGTATGAACAGTGCCGGTTGGACTATTAGGATTAACAACGACAAGGACTTTTGTTCGTTCCGTAATCTTTTTCAGCATCCCATTAAGATCTTCCCTGTAATCGGAGGTCAAAGGCACCTTCACAGCTGTAGCCCCAAAGTAGATTCCGCCATAACGCGAAACCATTTCGTAGGACGGATGGGCCTCGATCGCTTCCGCTCCACCTCCCGACTGAGTAACCACGGCGATGGCATGCAGCAGCTGTCCGGCGCCATATCCGACCGTCACCCAGAGCTTCTCTGAAGGACTCACTGGATGGCTAAATCCCTCATCGTGTGGCAACTGATTCATATCAGCAATGCGTTTATACAGTGCCACTTGTTCATTGTCGACATAGAGGTGCACGTCTTCAGAATGGGCGCGTATCGCCTCTATTACTTTTTTAGATGGACCGAGCGGATTCTCGTTTCTGCATAGCCTTATTAATACGTCGGAGTTGCTGTTTTGCACAGCGATCGTGCTCATTATTTGTTTGTTTTGTGGTATTGTCACATTGAAATCAACTTATTTCCCTATTCCCCTCTGCGCCGCTCCTAGTGCATGTTTCCACGCCCACGACAACATTGAATAATCATGCCCTATCTCTAACAGCCGGCAACCCATATCCGAGTACTTGGCCGCCTCTTCGCTCCATGGCTGTCCGAGTGGAATGATAACGTGCTTCCCGTGCCGTTGTGCGGCTTTCACCGTTTTTCGTAACCCATCCTGTACACGTCGGTGGTTCTTATCTGGCCCAGGAAGACCAATTGCCACAGAATAATCAGCCGGTCCAAACATGGCGATGTCCACACCCGGCACCGCAAGAATTGAGTCAATGTTCGTAACCGCCTCCGTTTTCTCGATCATAATAACGACCAGAGTCTCCTCATTACTCCACTTAATCCAATCCGCTGCCGCCGCCGTTCCATAGCGCCCGGAGAAGCCAAGCGTGCTGTAGCCTCGATCCCCCAAAGGTGGGAATTTGGCCGCACGCACCGCCGCACGTGCTTCGGCGGCGTTCCGGATTTCAGGAACGATCACTCCACTAGCTCCGATTTCCAGCACTTTCCGAATAAGATAGGGATTACCCTTGTCGATTCGCACTAGCGGAGTGATTCCAGCCAAATGGGCTGCGCGAAGAACATGCTCGGTCGATTCATCTTGCCGCCATGCATGCTCGTTATCAATCCGGCAGAAATCGAATCCGCTAATGGCGGCCAATTCCACTATCCCTGGATGAAACGTGCATATGCAGGTGCCATAGGCGGTCTTCCCTTCCGCTAATAACTTCTTAAGACGATTGGGCACGTGTAGGTTCATACTCGGTTAAGCATAGTCTCGTAGTTTTGGCCCATCACGGTCGTCAGAGATTCGCCTGACTGAAGGCGTTCGACTAGTTGTGCTTCCCATCGGACGTAGTCACAGAAATCCCTTCCGACCAAAGTGCGCAGCCACCACGACCGTCAAATCTTAGGCTCGTTAGATTCATTTCAAGCGATTGGCGCTTCCTATTTATCGCTCACCAGCTGCACGCAGATTCCATTTGGGTCGCGCATATTTAGGACCCATTTGCCTTCCTCTGGATCAAAACAAGGAATCTCTGGCTTTGGAAACGGTATAAACTCAAAGCCTTGTTTTCCAAGAATCTCATACGCCTTCTTTATGTCTGGGACGCGAAACGCGACGTGATTAAGACCAGGCTGGTTGGGGCCAAAAACCTTGGCTATTTTAAGAATTGTCTCGAATCCAGGTAGCTTCAATTCCGCCTCACCAGCCGCGGGAACGGTCTTCTCAAGCCGCTTGTACCCCAGAGTCTGATAAAATTTAGCTGTGGCCTCTACGTCCGTAGCCAAAAACTGGATGTGATCAATCGCTGTAACAAGCGGGTTAAATTCTTTTGGTGCTCGAACTTTAACCTCGTCTTCCTCGTCCGAACCGATCGGCTCTTCGCGTTTGGCGTCCACGAGCTGCACCCGCCACCCAACCGGATCGCGGGTATTTAAGCACCATCTGCCCGTATCAGGAATAAAAAAGGGTATAATTTCGGATGGAAACGGCTCGAAATTAATTCCTTGCGTTTTAAGAATCTGGTACGCCTTGTTTATGTCCGGAACTTGATGTGCGATGTGATTAACGCCAAGCGGCAACGTTCGCCCCAGTATGCATAGTTCCACAATTGCTTCGAATCCAGGTATCTTTAATTCCACCGCTTTACCCGTGTGCAGCGTTCTGTGAATCGTCTTAAGGCCGAGAGTTTCGAAGAATTTCGCTGACGCGTCAACATCCCTCAAATGGTAATGTATGTGATCGATTGCTGTAACCATGGTTTTATGGTGCTTTGATATTTGTTGTGTTTATGGGTGATGCAGAAGGTTGCATTAGGATGAAATTATTAATCCAACATTTTGTGGCGCTTAGGAACAAGTGCGCGTTGGCTCTCGAAGGTTTGACTATGGCTCGCGATTCAGAGGCGATGGTTATCACTGTGCATTTGAATTTATGGCCGGAAATCGCAGAGATGCAGGGTGCAAATTAAGGACTTTACTAGGACTTTAGGGCCACCTTGTGGGGCGATGGTGCGCTGGAAGGAGGGCTATCCGTGGGATTTTGTTGTGCTTGTATTTGCGTCCTAAATTTCGCCTTCGCTGTGGCAACAGCAGCTGTTGGACGGACTGCGAACGTTCTCGGGGCAATGCCCTCGCTACGGCTACCGGCGGATCGCGGAGCTGCTGCGGCGTTTGGCAATGCCAGTGGGATTTGCATGCCGTGGATTGTGGGCTGGGTTGCTGACCGACGGGATTTGCATTGGGGTCTGGCAATCTCGGCGCTCGCGCCGGGATTGATGTTGTTGCTAGTCCTTGGTCTATGGCGCGGGCGGGTTAAGGTTACTCCTAATAATATCAACATTCTATAGCTATTGAACGTTGAGCTGGTGCGCCAAGTGGCCCAAACTCATTGGCCAGTATGGGTTGGTTCCCTGAACACACACCAATGGTCCCTTGCAGGGACGCTGGCCATGTGGATGTCATCGGAGCCTTCCTTTACTGAGGTCTGTGGAGCTTTGCCGGCAACTATTCGGTCCAAAGCATCCATTTTCAATCCCTTTATGTTACCTCTCGCTGGTCTTGACGTTCGTGGTTCGCGATCTGGCGACGGGATCGAGGGCGGAATCGAGCAGGCATTGCACGAGGCTATCGGGCGTGTAGTAGCTGCCGGAGGTCTTGCGTTCGTTGCCGGCGAACTCGGTAAAGGTGAACCGTGCGCCGTCGCTGCTGATCTGCGGGGTCAGCGCGAGGAAGCTCGCGCAATCAAACTGCCAGCCAACGCGAAGAAGACGAAAGCACCTAAAAGGTGAATTCCGACATCGGAGCGAGATGGAAGAGTGTGGCAGAGAATATCGGCCAGCCGTCGACCGTAAGAGGCACTGTAGCTCGCTAGGTTTAACGGAATAACCGTAAGAGCTACAGTGTTCGGGTGTTTCAACTCGATGAGCTAAAACGCCGTCTCCGAGTCCTCCGTGAATCGTTTGAACTCACGCAGCACGACGTCGCCATGCTGGCCGGGATCGATTACAAGTTCTACCAATACATCGAATCACCGCGAAAAAAACAGATTTGGTTGGAAACAGTCAGTCGTTTGGCGGCGGTTTATCACGTGGAGCTTTGGCAATTCTTCCATCCGAATTTTCTCGCTTACGCCAAGAGTCCAAGGGCGCGGCGAAAGCCGGGTGCTTAAATGCCGATCCCCACCGAAAGCCTTCGGCTTCAAATTAGGCACCAGCCATGAAATGGCCCGGCCTCATCGGCAGTTTTGACGGCAACCTGCCCGTGATTTACTGGCGGATCATCAACCAGGAGGTTCGGCTTCGTCTCGGCGGGAAAAACACCTCACCGATGCTGGCGACCTGCGCCAACGCCGAGGAATTGGACGCGCTGCTGCGGGGCGAAGATTGGGAACGATTGAATGCGCGGCTGACCGACATGGCAAGAGGGCTGCAGGCGGCGGGTGCCGATGGACTGGTGATCTGCGGCAGCCCGCTGAATCCGGTGGCGCGCGAAATCGGCCGCGCCGTCGGTTTGCCCGTTGTCAGCATGGGCCAAGCCGTCGCGGAAACATTGCGACTGTTTCGGTATCGTCGCGTGGTGGTGCTCGGCCCGAAAACCGGCCGGGAAGAAAGCATGTGGCGCGAAGAATTGCGCGGGTTCGATTTGATCGATCCGCCAGTCGGAGAGCGGCGCTGGCTATCCGAAGCGGCCGAGGCCGCCCCGGCGGAAAACCCGGAGGACCGGCGGATCGAAACGAATCGAATCATGTCCTCGTTGCGAAAAAAAGGGGTGCAGGCTGTCGTGCTCGCCGAGCCGGCCTTGGCGCGCTGGGTGAATTTGGAAGAGTCGTTGCTGCCCGTCTTCGACGCGGCCGAGATTCATGCGTGGGCTGCGGCAGGCTGGGTTCTGGCGGGGGAGGGCTGCATGGTGTCGGCTCCACCCTGTGTCGTCCGCGACAACTGATGGCCGCGGCGTGCTTGAAAATGGCCGCGGCGGCTATGGTCGTAATTCCCTATTCTGGTATGCTCAGGATACCCAAACAGGCGAACCCCGCGCCTCTTAACTCCGAATTTCCAGCATGGCCCCCTACAGTAGTGCCGAATATCCCCACCATGAATTGTCACGCGTCGAACTTCCGCAGGGAGCAAAACTGACGTGATCCCGGAAATTCGAGCCACTTGAAGTGTCGGTCTGGGCCTGAAAGAAAGGACCAGGCCATGAAGGGAAAACGATTCAGCACCGAAGAAAAAGTCCGCATCCTGCGGGAAGTGGACGGAGGCAAGAGCATCGTGGACCTCTGCCGGGAAAAGAACATCTCGGACGTGACGTACCACCGTTGGAGGAAGCAGTTCGGCCAGATGGACCTGAATGAGGCCAAGCGGCTAAAGGAGCTGGAAAAGGAGAACACGGAGCTCAAGAAGCTGCTGGCTGACGCGATGCTGGCGAAGAAGGTTCTGGAGTACGCTCTCGGAAAAAATTGTGAGCCCGGGGCACAAGAAGCAGGTCGTGGAAGCGGCCGTCAAGGAAGGGGTGTGCTCCGGGCGGGCAGGATGCCGGATCCTGAAGCTGTCCAGGTCAGGCTACTTTTACCGGGCGGGGAGGCGATCGAGCCGGCGGCAAGAGCTGGTGAAGCGCATCCACGCCCTGACCGATGCGAACCCGCGCTACGGTTACCGTCGGATTGCAGCCCTGCTCAGACAGGAGGGCTGGAACGTGGGCAAGCGCCAGGTGCGGCGCCTGCGCCGGCTGGAAGGCCTGAGAGTGCCACCAACCAAGCGGAAGGTCCCGCGCCCGGGGCTACTCCACCGGACTTCCGACCAAGGCAACGCATAAGAACCAGGTGTGGACCTGGGACTTTATCGCCGACGCCACGGTAAGAGGCGGCGCCTTGAGGATGCTCACGGTCCTCGATGAGCACACCCGGGAGTGCCATGTGCTCAGGGCGGACCGGGCCCTCAAGTCCGGCGACGTCATCAACCTTGTGAAGGGCGCCATCGCCCAACACGGCGTCCCGGAGTACATTCGCTCCGACAATGGCTCGGAGTTTATCGCTAAAGAGATCCAGCACTGGCTGGCCAAGAACAAGATCAAGACCATCTACATCGAGCCGGGGAGCCCCTGGCAAAATGGTTTCGTGGAATCCTTCCACGGGCGCTTCAGGGATGAGTGCCTCAACCGCGAGCAACTCTGGACCCTGACCGAGGCCCGCGTCGTGATCGAAGACTACAGAAACAGATACAACCAGCAGAGGCCGCACAGTAAGCTCGGCTACAAGAGCCCGGCCCGCTATGCGGCAAGTTTACCTCCATCCCTGGCTCCGGTCAGGCCCGCCGAGCCGGGCCTTCCCTCCGCCAGGGATGGACAACCAGCGTCAGTCGTATCAACATCAACTAATCATCCAGACCGACCCTGAGGACGGTCCGAAAAAGGGGATCCGCTCACACCCGTTCCGCGGCAAACCCACGAAAGCCGCGGCGCTACGCAGCATGACTACCGAATTGTCTGGATGCTTGAGACAGATTGGGATCCGTCCGGATTCAGGTCGTGGGCATATTCCCGGATGTTCTCGTTCCAGACGTCGCCGCCGTGAAAGACTTTTCTTTCAAAGTATTCCTGGATGTGAAAGCCACTAAGGGGCCTTGCAGCCGGAGGACCCGCCCGAGTTGCTCGGCGTTGAAATTCGAGGCAGCCAGCGTCCGAATCTTGCCTTCCCGCACGAGCCGATCGAGGGCCGCCAGCATTCCGGGTCCGCCGCACTCTCGTCCCACTTATGGAAATAATAAGCATCGAGTGTGTCCACGCCCAGACGCTGCAGACTTCCTTCCACCCCGGCCTGGATCAAGGCGGCGCTGTAGGGGGCCAGATTTTGGTGGCCACCAGGAGTGAGCCGGGCCTCGGCCGACGCGAAGCCAGCCAAGCTCCGATAATCCGTTCGCACTCTCCTTTGGAGTAGTGAAAGGAGGTATCAATGTGGTTGATGCCTTTCGCGACCGCATGATCCATCATCGCGAAGGCCTGGGTTTGGTTGATTTCGCGGCCGAAAGTGGCGGTGCCCAGTCCGATTTTTGCTCAAGCGAAATCTCGGTGCGGAAGAAATAGGAGAACTCATAAAAATTAGATCAATCGCTGACTGATCTCAAAGCCGGCGCCATCCGTTGTTCTCGGATGGCGCCACAAGTTGGGTAACTTTTTTTCGCGAGAATTTCTGTCATCCGATCATCGTGTCAGCAGATGAGACTGCAATGACGTAATAGGTCGCGGGAACGCTGCCCGGATTCCGCAAGGTTTGCACGGCACCGGGCGCGAGGAAAACAAGGTCACCCGGACCGACGAGGTGGGTGACCCCGTCTACATTGGACTCCATCATGCCCTCCTTCATGATCACGAGAAGCAGATTTGCGTGGCCCGAGTGTCGGACCGGATAGCGGCCAGCCGCCGCCGTTGCCGTGTGAATCTTGAGATTCGTGAACGTCACGGTCGGGGAGTCGAGGAAACTCCGGCGGATATCGTGGGTCATCGGCTTCGGCTCAATCTTGTCCCAGTGCACCACACAGGAGCGGAGCGTTCCCGGCGGAGCCCACTTCGCGGATGGCTCGTCGCGGACGGTATGCACGGCGTCGGTGCAGAAATTGATCACGTAAAAGGTGGCCGGTTGGGCGCCGCGATTCACCACCGTGTGGACATCGTTGGATGCGAAAAAAATGACGTCGCCGGGCGCGGCCGGCTGCGTCTCGCCATTGATGGAAACTTCCAACGCCCCGTCCTTGATGATCAGAATTTCCTCCCAGGGATGACAGTGCGGCGCGTGCGGTGTCTTGCCGGGATTGAGCGTGCCGATTTGCAGCTCGAATCGCTCCAGCGTCGGCGCGGGTGCGTCAAAGACCGGGCGAGAAATGCCGATCGCCGTGGCTCGCTCAGCCAGCGTGGCCCAATCGACAAACGTCGAGCCAATCGGTCGGGACCGCGCTGGTCGCTTCGTGGGGACGGCCGGAGGCACCGTAAAGGGCTCCGCCGGTGCTTCAGGTGAGGCTACGCGCGCAGCCGTGGATTCGGACATCCGCTCTTGCATATGGGAAATGGCTTTTAGGGATTGGACGGCGCGCAGATCAGAACGATTAGGTGATCCGGCCCACGACATTGATCGGATTCCCGGGCACGACCGCGAATCGACTGAGCGTCGAGCAGGGAGACCGCCATGCGGCCGCACGACGCCGCTTGATTCGATTGATAACGGCCCACTTGTTCGCCGGTGACGGTGAATGGCGTGAGCATGATGCTCATGGCATTAAAGGGATGGCGAAGGCGATTAACCGAAAGGTCTAACGGCTTACCCGGTTGAACGCCGCGTCGAAGGCAACCCGCTCGGCGGAGAATCAAGCTTGCGCACGAACGCTGCCGCCTCGGTCGCGTCGTGAACGCGGTCCGTGCCTG